>Ga0265299_10003773_pt1 | contig 14613 bp, 13 predicted proteins | sample AusTroGonzalo_MG_4_FD_193485 | JGI IMG/M metagenome (GOLD analysis project Ga0265299, IMG submission 193485) | Bovine rumen microbial communities from tropical cattle in Woodstock, Queensland, Australia - Gonzalo_02 | ecosystem: Host-associated > Mammals > Digestive system > Stomach > Rumen ... | reverse complement strand
TACATGTAAACAATATTATATATGCCAATCCCCGAAGGCGTTAGAGGGGAGTATTCGTAAGTACTATGAATAGAAAGATTCTTATTTTGCCTTTGTTGCTATTATCAATGTTGGCAAATGCCGATCCAATTGTGCGTTTCGTGAGTAACGACGGCTCTAACCAACCGTTTGCAGCTAATGAGGTGCGTAAAATTGCGCTGAATCCCACAACTGTAGATGTGTTGGGCAACCAAGGAGTCGTGTTGCTTAGCATTCCTATGGCAGAGTTAGCGCGTGTGGAGTTTGCAGAAGGAACACCGACATCGGACACCCCAACCGCAATTGAGGCAACGCTTGTAAAGGATGCCAATGCGGTGAAAGTGATTGAACATGGTAATGTTTATATCCTCAGTAATGGCAGAAAATACACGATTATGGGTGTAGAAATAGAAAAATAATTAAAGAACAAGAATTAAAATTCAGATATACAATGAAAAAGATATTATTTATGGTCGTTGCCGCCATGATAGCTGTAGGTGCGTTTGCGCAGCAGACGACCAAGATGATCCGTGTTTATCAAGGTAACACAATAGTGTTTGAACAGGAGTATAATAGCGTGGATAGTGTTGTGTTTGTTGACGTGAATACATCTTCCGAACAGATATACGATGACGGTATTCTTCCTGGTGCATTCAGCGTTGGCGAAAACACACAAATTCACTTCTCGCAAGGCAACTTGCAGTATCAGGCAAGTACGCAGACTTGGCGATTTGCAGAAAATCAGTATGATACTATTGGTGCGCTTAATGCAAATATCTCACCTACGTATGAAGGATGGATCGATTTGTTTGGTTGGGGCACGGGCAACAATCCCACCATTTCGAGCACAGACTACAATGATTATAGCTCTTTCACCGATTGGGGCGTAAACGCTATCTCGAACGGCGGCAATGAAACCAACCAGTGGCGCACGCTGACGAAAGACGAGTGGGTATATCTATTCTATACCCGCACGAATGCTGCAAGTCTGTTTGGCTTAGGCAGTGTTAATGGTATAAACGGAACAATCATTCTTCCTGACAATTGGAGCACTCCGCAAGGTGTCTCATTTACTCCGAGCACTTCAAAAGGCTTGACAGATCAAGGTACATTCTACGCAGACATCAATGATGATCACTTTGACGATAACACATACACAGCCGAACAGTGGTCTGAGATGGAGCAGAGTGGCGCAGTTTTTTTGTCTACTGCTGGCTACCGCATAGGCTTGGATATGTATAATGTCGGTTTGCGCGGTGGCTGCTGGTCGGCAACGCCTAACAATGAGTCCGAAGCCTATTTCATGTACTTCGGTGTAGACGGTCTTAACCCGGAGAGCTTCACCAATCGTTACCGCGGTCGTTCAGTTCGTCTGGTACGTTAGTATAGATAAGCCTTGTTTACTCAATATATGCAAAACTGAAATAACAAAGGTAGCCGTAGCAAAACTGCGGCTACTTTTGTTTACTCCTTCTTTCTTTATATGGGAGAGGATTCAGCAGTACCTTGGACTTTAGCAGAAAGGGTGGGATTGTTTGTAGTCGTACTGGAGGGAGTTGAACTTCCATGACCAGGGAGTTTTGTAGGGTTTGCCGTTGGTGGCAATGTGGTGAGCGGCTTCGAATTCGGCTGCTAATTGGGCTTTGGTTTCGGGAGTGCCGTAGTGCTCAGCCATATATGAATTGGCGTAGGCAAAGGCGGCAGAGTTGTACTTCTGCTTGGGTGACTGATTCTTTTGATATGTTTCTTCGCGAGTGCGGTAAAAAAGTTTGCCGTTGCGCATGTAGAAGTAACCGGAGTCTTTGCCGTTGGTTTTGCCACGAACCTGCTCGAAAGCGGAAGCTGTTACTATTTGAGCCATACTATTTGTGAGATTAAAAAGTATATTATATATAAATATATAATATAGTATTTGTTGAACTGTTTTTATCCATTTTTCGGGGCGAAAGTAGCCTGACAGAGGCTTGTCGTCAGTCTTGACTGTCGGCTGACCGTCGGTTGACCGTCGGTTCACCGTCGGTGCGCCATGTTAAATGGATGCACAAAGGTACGGAAATATATGGAGATTTGCAACTATTTCGAGTGGAAAGTGGTGAATTGTGGGGGAAAATAAGAAATTAGATATGCGGAGTGAGCAAATACTACCTCTGCATAGCAGAATCTTCAAATCCGACAAAATTCCGACATTTCGCATCTATTCACTTGCAAATGTCGGAAATTTTTTGTATCTTTGCACAATAATTCTAATACGCAAGCTATATGGCACAACACATTACTCCGGAATATATTGAGAGTTTGAAACCGAACGAGATCTTTGTGTTCGGCAGTAATCTGGCAGGAATGCATGGCGGAGGCGCGGCGTATATGGCGTTCAAACTGTTTGGCGCAGAGTGGGGCGTAGGCGTGGGGCGCACCGGTCAATGTTACGCTATTCCAACCATGCAAGGAGGCGTGGAAACCATTCGTCCGTACGTAGATGAGTTCATCGATTATGCCAAGCAACATCAGGAACTGCTTTTCCTCGTTACGCGTATCGGTTGCGGCATAGCAGGATTCACCAACGAAGAGATAGCACCCCTGTTCCGTGCCGCGTTTGATATGGATAACGTTGCGCTGCCGGAAGGCTGGAGAAAACTATAAATGCTTAATATAATAAACGAAAAACATATCTAAAACTATGTTACAGATTGGAGACAAAATGCCGGCATTCAGCGCGGCAGATGAGACAGGAAAAATTGTCACGAACAGCGACTTGCTGGGCAAACCTGCAGTCATCTACTTCTACCCGAAGGATTCTACTCCGGGCTGTACGGCTGAGGCGTGCAACATCCGCGACAACTATCATGCTTTCCTCGCGCAGGGCTATCAGGTCTATGGCGTAAGCAAGGACAGCCAAGCCTCGCACATCAAGTTCAAGGAGAAATATGCCCTGCCTTTCCCGCTGCTCAGCGACCCGACAACCGCTATGCTCCAAGCTTTTGGCGCGTGGGGCGAGAAGAAAAACTACGGCAAAGTGACGATGGGCACGCTGCGCAAGACCTTCATCTTCAATGCCGAAGGCATCCTCACTCGCATCATCGAGAAAGTTGATACCAAGAACCACACGGCGCAGATCCTGTAACAACCTATGAACTTCCGGACTTTTGGCAACAAGAATGCCCCGACTTTACTGCTCATTCCGGGCTTGGGTGTGTCGTACGAGATCTTTCTTCCGCTCATTCGGCTGACCGAGGAAAAGTTCCGCATCATAGCCGTGGAGGTGGACGGTTTCACCTTGGGCAAGCACACACGCTTCACCTCGGTGGATGATCAAGCCGCGCAGGTGATTGCCTATGTCCGCGAGCATCATGCCGGACATCTGCATTGTGCCTATGGTTTGTCGTTAGGCGGCAAGATTCTGTCGCGCATGCTGGAGCGCAACGAAATGACGATCAATCACGCCATTCTGGATGCCGCACCCTTGTTACCCCTGCCTGGCTGGCTCATCAATCCCTTGCGGTACTACCAAGCTGCCAACGTCTGGACTTGCTACCATTGGACGGGGTTCTGGAAGTTCGTCTTCCACTCCCACTACTTCGATGTGTTGCTCGACGAGTGCCGCAAGACCTGGCCGTGGGGTGGGAAGCAAGCTGTTTTGGATGGCTACAAATCCGTCTATACCAGTAAGCTGGAGCACATATCCGGAGCAGACATCCACTTTTGGTACGGCACGAAAGAAGCCTTTGCTGCCAAGCCGCAAGTCAAACATCTTCTCACTCTATATCCTAACGCTCACATACAAGTCTTCCCCGGCATGAACCACGGCCAACTGCTCGTGGATCATCCCGACGAAGTGGCCAAACGATTAAACTTCTAAGATGCTAATGCAGACAGAGAGAAAAATAGGCGTAGTGATTGCCACATCGATGAATAGAATAGAAAGCCTGTTCTCGCTGTCCTTATCGTCTATACTCAATCAAACAATCTTGCCTGATTGTATAGTTGTCGTGGATGACAATAATGATCCCGCTGTCAGTCAGCAGATTGAGCAACGGCTACAATCCATACAAGCCGATTGTCGTATATACTATCTCAAGAATCAGAGAACAAAAAACATGTCCGGTACAGGCTCGTGGAACACCGGCATATACTTCTTAAACGATTTGTTGGGCGCAGAAAGTTATATTGCCATCCTGGACGACGACGACAGTTGGGACGAAACCTACATCGAAACGCTGTATAATCACATTACCGATGATCCCGATGCCGTTTTTGCATATATCCAACGCTCGGATGCTGATTCTGTTTCCGCGTTTACCAGGCAGGACTTAACGGTTTGGCAGTTCCTGATTAAAGATCCGGGCGTGCAAGGCAGTAATATGTGCTTCAAGATTCGGCGGCTCATAGAGATTGGAGGTTTTGATGAATCGTTGTGCGCCACTACTGACAGGGATCTGATGATATGCTTCTTGCAGCGATTCGGCAATGAGCACATCACAGTTATTCCGCAGAAACTCATCAATTACTACGCTTCTGCCAATACCGTTACGTCCAATTACTACACCAAACGAGCCGGGCTGAATACCTTCTATCGTAAGCATATCCGCTTGTTCACCTGGCCTGTCCTGACGCAATCGCTCAAACGTGCCGAAAAACTGTTCCGCTTTCCGGATGCTGAGCAAATACGTTCGGTGTTTCGGCAAAACACGTCAGTACTGATTACCGGCGTGTGCGGGTTTATCGGTTCGCATGTGGCACGCGCATTCACGCAGTTGGGGTACGATGTAACAGGTATTGACAATCTGTCAACCGGTGTCATGGCAAACATAGCAGATTTTGCCGATGCAGAGAATTTCCGTTTTGTTAAGCTATCGCTAAACGACGAAACGGAACTCAATAACCTCTTTGCCGGCTATCAGCCTCAGTATGTGTTCCATTTTGCAGCCTTACCGCGCATCAAATTCTCCTTTGATCATCCGACCGAGAGTTATGAAGCTAATGTGGTGGCAACAAGATTATTGGCCACCATTGCCGCAAAGAATCCTGTTCGTCTTTTTGTCTTCTCCTCATCTTCATCCGTCTATGGTCAACAGGATGGCATCTTGATGAATGAGGATTTGTTGCCTAACCCCCTCTCTCCCTACGCAGAGCAGAAACTGGAAGCCGAACATCTGTTGCAAAATATATTTGCGCAATCCTCATCCAATTTGTTGATTCTGCGATTCTTTAATGTGTACGGTTATTCCCACCAGCCTGTCAATGAATATTCGACGCTGATAGGTAAATGTATTGCCTGTTGCGCTAATAACCAGCCGTTTACCATTAACGGCAGTGGTTTGCAAAAGCGGGACTTCACCTATATCAGTGATGTAGTAGATGCAACGATTAAGTGCGTGGAAGGATTCGTCCCTAAGAATCAGCAAGAGATTATCAACATTGGTTCGGGTAAGAATCATTCCGTAAATGAGGTGATTGATGTCACGCAAGCCATCTACGGGAATCGGATACGTACCGAATGCAATACCCTCCACTTTGTCGAACCCGATTATACCATAGCTGATAACGCAAAGGCAAGGATGTTGCTGAACTGGCAGCCTACAACTTCCATCGAGAGCGGCATCAGCCATTTCGTAGCGCAGCATATAGCCAATCAGGTCATAGCCTTCGGAGTTGCCATGCACAATAACGCATCAACAATCCGACGTTGCCTCACCTCCATCCTTGTGCAAGAGCACGTTAAGCGACAACTAAAGGTAATCATCGCCAACGACAATTCCTCCGACAATTGGCAAAGCGTTATAGCCGATTTGTTGCAAGACAGCCGAGTCACGGTTCTCACCTTGCATAACAGCAACGTCGTAAAAACGCGCAACGACATCAATCGCTATATCCAAGACAACATCCCCAACTGCGTGTTGGTTGGGCGTCTGGATGCCGATGACGAATACTCCTCGCCGCAGGAATTGGCAAAGATAGAAGTAGTCTTCGATACCCATCATCCCGATATCATCTCAGCCGGCAATTACCTGCGCGAGAATGGGGTAGTTATTACGCGCACAAATATCGCCCACAAGCGTTTTTCTGACCCCGGCTATGTCCTCTTGCGCCTTAAGCAAATGTCGGAATGCATCCGCGAAGGCGAGCTTCCGTCATGCAATCTCTTTGTTCGCCCATGCAAGCTCCTGCCGTATCCGCAAATCGAAAGCGGCGAAGATCATGCGCTGTTTGTGGAATATCTGCTCAATCAGGATACGTACAAGATCTTCTTTGCCGACAACTTGCTGCCGGTTATTTATGACCTGGGTGGCAGTGTAACGGCCAAGAATAAGAAGAGTGAAACATACATGCAGCGCAGAAAGGATTTGTTCATGTCGGCTCTGTTGCGTAGGATGGGCGTCACGAATCCTATCTACTTAGGGCAAGGCCGAGACGGAGTGGTGTACCACGATGATCAGTATGTCTATAAGATTCATATCGGCAGAACGAACAAAGAATTCATCTTACGCAACATCTCTCATTTCCTAAACGTCACAAACTGCAATACCCTGTATCGGATAGACGATTACGTGGAGGTTGATGACTATATTGTTGAGAAATATCAATACGAGCCATCGGAGCCGTGCGACAACTATACCGAGCAAGAAGCGATAGAGTTCTTGGTGGACTGCTTCCAAAACAAGATAGCCGTTAAAGATTGCAAGCCGCAGAACTTCATTCGGGTAGGCGAACATATCAAGCTCGTGGACATGGAGGCAAGCGAGTACACGGACAACCTGTTCCTGAATATGTGTGTCCGCATGTACCTGTACTGTAACTACTACGACAAGTTGCCGCAGTCGGACTTCCTTAAACTCCGACGAAGTGCCATCAACAACTTTGATCTCCCCGAACTGTTAGGAGCCAGAGAGTTTGTGAACAAGGTGTTTGCTGCTGTCATCTTCAGCGAATCGAGTGCAACAGTCAGCAGCTATCAATCCCGCGCACTGCCGAATGCGGATACCTATACATTCGCTGAGCTTCCCAATTTGGAGCAATTGTTTTTTGCCAAACTCAAAGAGCACAAACTGCTGACGGACGTTTCTGCATCCGATCTGTTCCTAAGCGACAATCTGTACTTCGAACCCAAGCAGATTGCTGTGGCATTTACTCCGTTGCAGCCATTGACAGACAAGGTCAGTCTGCTGATAAAAACCTGTGCACAGGACGAGCAAACAATCGAAGCCAACGTCAAGCATATAGTTCGGCAATTGTCTTCTCCCAACCCCTTCTACGAAGTAGTCCTCTCGATCGACACCAAGCAAAGCGATTTCTTGCGAGAGTACCACGCCAAAGGCACATTGGAGAATATGATTGCCATCGCCCAACGATTGCAAGCGCAACAAGTCATTGACCGGTACATCGTGTTTGATGAATCTCAGACATTGGATATTAACCGTCGCTGGTTTGCTGTGGAGTCTCGCTTTGCCCACACCGCTAACCAGACATCTGTTGCTCCGCAGCTCTATGCCTTTGAGCAGTGCTGTGGCGATTATATCCTCCAGATGGATTCCGATGTCATAATCGGCAGAAAAGACCCGATGCACTCCTTTCTGACGGATATGCTCAACCAACTCAAGCAAAATGACAAAGTACTATCCGTTGGCTTCAATATCTACAACCGCGAATCCAAAGAATATTTCGGCTTTGATAACGGTGGCTTTGTTCCGGAAGTTCGTTTGGGCTTGATAGACAAGCATCGTTTATTTGCGCATCGACCATTTCCGAATGCCCTAGACGACACAGGCAAACTTACTTTATCCTGGCACCGTAGCGTTGAGCAATACCAACACCAATCCGGCTATTGCTCCATTCGCGGGGGAGATAATCGTACGTTCTACATCCATCCGCAGAACTACCGAAAGAAGTTGCCGTACGCATGGATGACGATGATCGATAGGGTAGAGCAGCTACACATACCTGACTGCCAGTATGGTGGTTTTGACTGTGAAGGCTCATTCTACGACTGGTGTCTGCCCAAGCGAAACGAGAAGATGGTGGTAGTATCCTGTTTCCGAAATGTGTCAATCCCGCGTTTCTTGCGATTCTGGTGTTCGCTCATCAGCCAGTCGTACAACGATTTTGGAGTCATCCTGTACGATGCTCACTCCGATAACGGATTACCCATCTTTATTCAGCATCTTATCAAGCCCTATCAGGACAAAGTGACGTTCGTGAGTGCGAAACATCAGGAGGCACGCATGGCAAATATCTATCACGCCATTCATTACTACTGCAACAATCCGGATTCAGTCATTGTCATGCTTGACGGTGATGATGCCCTGATAGGAAAAGATGCCTTGCGCGACCTTGTACAATTGTATGAAACAGGCCATCATGATGTCGTCCTTGGACGAGTGCATCAGAACTACAGGTTGCAAACGCACTATCGCTATCCGGCTGACTTCCATGCTCCCAGAACGCGAAATGGGGGCAACGTCTATCAGCATCTTAAGTCGTTCCGCAAGTACTTGTTTGATTCTGTTCCCCTGTCGTACTTCAAGCATTCTGTAACCGACAAAGTGCAACTGGGCAGCAAGCCGTGGTTGGAGCGGTGTGACGACTATGCCATGATGGTTCCTGTCGTGGAGATGTGCGAAAACCCCATTCAGATGGATGGTATCAACTATTTCTATGAGCGCGATTTCGCACAGCGGGACAACGACCGGGAGCTCAAACAGCAATGCATAGCCGAGATCATCAACAAAGAGCCACTGACCCCGTCGTGCGTGTTTAAGGATCGGCAAACATTCCGTCCGGATTTTGAGCACATTGAGATTGATATCACCTATCGCTGTAATCTGCGCTGTGCCGGTTGCAATCGTTCGTGTGGTCAGGCTCCCACATCCGAACAGATGGAAACCAGCGACATTGAGCAGTTCGTTGCAGAAAGTATCCGTCTTGGCAAGAAATGGAGGCAGATCAATGTTTTGGGAGGCGAACCAACCCTGCACAAAGATTTCCTGAATATCTTGCAGCTGCTGCAAGATTATGCCGACAACCATTCGCCACAAACCATCATCAAGGTCGTATCGAATGGTTACACAGAGCACTCGCGGCAATTATGCGATGAAGCGCGCAGTAGGTTCCGGAATGTAGTCATTGACTACGATTCTTACAAGACAACCAACACGATTGACTATTTCTCGCCATTCAATGACGCACCGATAGACGACGAACGTTTTGCCAATGCCGACTTCTCAAAGGCATGTTGGGTAGCCGGTTACTGCGGCATTGGTCTGAATGCGCGCGGCTATTACGGTTGTGCTGTCTGCGGGGCTATTGACAGAGTCCGGAACGGACACAATGGCATCTCGTCATTCAATTTGCTTACGGAAGACAAACTCCGGGAGCATTATCGCCGATTCTGTCCCCTCTGCGGCAATTTCAAGCACTATGCCCCCAATGCCGGAAACTTCATCCCTCGCTCCGAGAAAGAACCCTTCAGAAACATCATTTCCCCAACGTGGGTTAATATATATCGAGATGTTGAAGTAACATAACAGCAACATAGAATAACAATAGCCTATGAATATATCTTCCCTCAAACAACGTCTGTCGTTGCACAACCTTTGGCAATCGCTTTGGCGCGTTGTGTTGCGGTTTCCCGTAGCAGTCTGTCTGCTGACGGCATTAACCGCTTTGATATCTTATATGGTCATTGCGGAACCCGGAAAATCCGTAACGTGGCTGCAGTGTATGCTGATCTTCCTTTCGGGTGGAATACCTGTCAGTCTGGCTGTCTCGTTGTGGGGCGAAGAGCAGAAGAGCCAAGGTCTGCGGTGGTTGCTTGAAGGTGTGTTGTTGGCGTTGTGGGGAGTATATAGCATCGTACTTTTCTATACCGATTTGTTCCCCGACAAAAGTCTCCCAGCATTCTACATCGGCAACGTAGCGTGGGGCACAGCCATCATCCTCTTTGCCTTGCTCGGTTCGTTCCTTCGGGAGAAAGACGACCTTAAAGCTTGGCACTTCATCTGTTCGTCTGCCGGTGCACTCCTCATCAGCGGCATCGTGTCGTGGCTGATGATCGGTGGTGCGGAAGGCTTGGTGGCAGGTACGGGAGCGCTGTTTGATTTCAAGCCGAGCGAGAAACTGATGTTTATACTGATGGTTCTTGGGTCGGTTATGCTGTTCGGGCTGTTGTTCATGGCGTTGTTGCCTCAGGGTGAACGCAAGCACAATACCTCTGCCGATATGCCCTCGTTGCTCAGGAAAGTCGTATCGTGGCTGCTGTTGCCCTTGCTTGGGTGTTATATCGTTGTGCTCTACGCGTACGGCATCAGCATTCTGGTGCACTGGGAACTGCCGAAAGGACTGCTATCCGTGCTCGTCTCCTGTGTGATGATCGGGTACGTGCTCTGTTTCGTCTTGCTCTATCCCGAGGTGACCAAACGCGACACATGGCAAAGCCGACTGCTCACACGCTGGTTGCCTGTTATTATTCTTCCCTTGCTGGTGCTGATGACTGTCGGCATCGTGCGTCGGGTAGTGGATTATGGCATCACTGCTCCGCGTTTGTATGTGCTGACGATGTTGCTCTGGTTCTACGCTATATGCATCGTGATGCTTGTTGCCAAACGCAAGCGTTTCCATTGGATCATCTGGTCGTTTGGCACGCTGTTCTTGCTCACGTCCGGGCAACCGCTTAACTACTACCGTATCTCTCGTCCCATCCTGACAGCCAAGATCGACCGGATCGTTGCCGATAAACAACTGCAACTGCCGCTGCACATATATGGCCTGACTGATAACTCCGCACTAACCGAATCCGAAGCCAATAGTCTGCGCGATGACCTGCTGTATATGCGCAAGAACTATGGCGATAACTACGCCAACCGCTGGATAAATGATAGTCAAAGCGCTGACTCAACCACAATGCGCACCCTAACGTGGGCTTTGGCGTATTATACACCGAATAGTGAGGTTTCGTATCCGTGTCCGCAGGGATTCACCTCATTCCGACGCATCAACCGTTGGACAACCCGTTCTATACCCGCTGACAGTATGCAAGGCAGCGTATTGCATATCAACCTCAAATACGGAGAACAGAATTACCTCCTCCTCTTCGACACCGCATCCATAGCCGCTGCCAAAGCCGAAAAGACTGCATTGGTTGTTCCCTCATCGTGCAATCAGGTAGCCTTTGCCTTGGATGATATTGATATGACAGCTTACAGCGACAGCACCATCGACATCCAGTACGACGGTTGGCTTTTCACAAAATAACAAATAATCAAATGGAAAACTACGAGATAATATCCGATCGACAGGAGCACGTCCTGCGCTATTTGGATGAACACAACATCCCCTTCACCATCTACAATCACCCCGAAGGCAAAACCATCGAGGAGGCGAAGCGCTGGTGGCACGATGACGGGAGTGTGCATTGCAAGAACATCTTCATGCGCAACCACAAGGGCGACCAGCACTACCTCATCTGCTTCCCCTGCGACTACGATTTGGCGATTCACGACATCGAGCATTGGCTCAAGGATGTCCTCGTCTCACAGGGTCTCAAGGCTCCGGGCAAACTCTCCTTTGCCTCCCCCGAGCGAATGATGCGCTACCTCGGTCTCGAACCCGGCAGCGTCAGTCCCTTCGGACTCATCAACGACACCGATCACCATGTGATCCTCTTCCTCGATAGCCGCTTGAAAGAAGCAGAATCCCTCAGTTTCCACCCCAACGACTGTCGTGGCACAGTTGTCATCACCCAAGCTGACTTTCAGCAATTCCTGTCCTCCGTAGGTAACAAAGTAGAATACATCACCACCTGTTAGTTACGAACAAAATATAAAGTATACTTCACTTTTTTGCAAAATCAGCAAAAAATATTAAATATACTTCATGTTTTTGCGAGAGTGATTTGCTTTTTTCAAAATTTTGTTGTATCGATGAATCCGCTTAATACTGTTTCGGATGTTGAGGGAATCAAGCACATTCACTTGCGGCAATTCCTTAGTATGAACGAGTTTTAGCGTAACATAGTTAAACAAATGGAAGATTCTAAATCTTTTCACACAATATTAACCTCATAACCAGAATCAATTATAAGTGTATGTACACCTGGCAAGAACCGAAACAGAAGCCGTATGCCATGTATATTCATGGCTTTGCGTCAAGCCCGAAGTCCGGCACAAGGGCTTCGTTGGCGCGTGCTCTGCCGGAATATGAATGGCTCGCTCCGGAAGTGTCGCATGAACCGTTTGAGTCGCTGGAGATACTGAATGAGTGGGCGCGGACTTTCGAACCGGAGGTGATTGTCGGCACGTCGATGGGAGGTATGTTGGCGTTGTATGTGGATGCGCCGAAAGCCACGAAGATTGTCCTCAATCCCTCCTTGGAGATGGATCGTACGCTCCGCAAGATGGGTTACGGCAAGCACCCGTACCTGCAAGAACGCGAAGACGGAGCCACAGAGTTCATCATCGACGAACCGATGGTGCAACGCTTCATCGCCTTCAAGAAAGAGCACTCCTTCATCCTCGGTTCGCGTAATATTGGTCTCTTTTCAACGGACGACGAACTCCTCGGCCACGAGATGAGCAAACGCAACGCCAAAGCCGTTGAGGAAGCCGGATTCAGCATCATCTGGTCATCCAAGTTCGGCCACCGCAGCAACGACAATGCCGTAAAGGAGATTGTGAAAAAACTGAAAAACGCATAAATCACGCATCACATTGGCCATTTTGCCAACTCTCGCGTACTAAATGCGAAAAAAAAGCATTCTTTTGTCATTTTTTCTTGAAAATACTTGCATATATTCTAAAAATGTTGTAAATTTGCCACGTTTTTGGAACAAAACAAAGAAATGACGTATACGCAGTTCTATAATCAGTGGCATTCGTTGGGGTGTTTTTCGACCCATCAAGTGCGTGCAATCGTGCCGAACTTCAACCGGTTCAACTGGCATCAATGGCAGCAAGCGGGGTATATCGTTTCGCTTCGACAGGGTTGGTACGCGTTTGCGGATTACTTGCAACAGCCGGATTATGCGCGGTACTTTGCAGGGAAGATATGCGCTCCATCGTACATAAGTCTGCACACAGCTCTGTCGTTCTACGGTATCATTCCGGAGGCTGTGATGGAGATCACGAGTGTGACAACGCAGAAGACATGTCGTTACGAGAACGCGTTTGGGCAGTTCAGTTACCAGACGATACGGCCGAAGTTGTTCTGGGGATTCGAGCCAAAGATCATGCGGGACGGGAAGCAATACATGATGGCCACATCGGAGAAGGCAATCATCGATTTGTTGTACCTCTATCCGCAGTATTCGAAGCTGGACGAGATGCGAGAGTTGCGCTTTGACGAGGATTGGATACGCGACGAACTGAATAAAGAGCGGTTGATGGAATACGCGGAACGGATAGGAAGTCCGGCATTGACCAAGCGAATAAAACTGTTACTGAAGGCTTATGAGATATGATTGACATGGAGTACATACGGGGATTTTATCCACCGTACATTGCGCAGAACGCGGGGATGCAGAAGCACATGCTGAAGGAGTATGTGGAGTTGTTGGCGTTGGAATGGATTGCAAGGTCGCCTTATGCGGCAAAGTTGGTGTTCATCGGTGGGACGAATCTGCGGCTGATTCAGGGCATTGATCGGTTCTCTGAGGACTTGGATTTTGATTGCAAGGGACTGAGCGAGAACGAGTTTCGGAAGATGTCGGATGAGTTGGTGAAGTACCTGCAGTTGCAAGGCTTGAATGCAGAATTGCGCAATAAGGAGAACGATAAGTTGAAGGCATTTCGGAGTAATGTACACTTTCCGGAACTGCTGTCTGATTTGCAGCTGACGGGACATCGTGAGGAGCGGTTTTTGATGAAGATAGAAGCGCAAGATCAGGGAGTTGAGTATGCGCGTGAAATGGCGATTGTGCAACGGAACGGATTCTCGTTCCCTGTGCCGGTGCCACCACTTAGTGTGCTGCTTTCGATGAAATTGTGTGCGTTGCTGACGCGACAGAAAGGACGCGATTTCTATGACGCGATGTTCCTTATGCAGCGTACCGAGCCGAATTATGCGTTTTTGCAGCAACAGAAAGGTATCGCGAACAAGGAGCAGTTGGATGCGGCGCTGCGAGAGATGGTGGCGCAGACGGATATGAAGATCAAGCAGCGGGATTTTGAACACTTGCTTTTCGATAGCCGTAAGAGCGAGACGATATTACGATTTTTGGAAATGATATAGAATATGCTAACCATCAAACACACAGAAACAACCAACAATGGCCTTTTCGAGGCGTGGCTTGACGACATTCATGTAGGCGAATTAACCTACCAACGGACAACTCCTGAACGGATGATCATCGACCATACGCACGTCTTCGAAGGCTTCGAAGGGAAGGGTATAGCTCGCCAACTCGTCATGGCTGTTGTCGATTTCGCGCGCCAAAACACTCGCACCATCATCCCCGTTTGTTCCTATGCACGCAAGGTTCTCACGCGCACGGACGAGTATAAAGATGTACTTGCATGATAACGTCAAAATCGTGCATCTGATTGAATTTTTGCACTCAAAATCTCGCATTTCTATTGAAAATCGCAGAATTTTGAAAGATTTTCCCAT
>Ga0265299_10003772_pt1 | contig 14614 bp, 15 predicted proteins | sample AusTroGonzalo_MG_4_FD_193485 | JGI IMG/M metagenome (GOLD analysis project Ga0265299, IMG submission 193485) | Bovine rumen microbial communities from tropical cattle in Woodstock, Queensland, Australia - Gonzalo_02 | ecosystem: Host-associated > Mammals > Digestive system > Stomach > Rumen ... | reverse complement strand
CAGGATTCGGTGCCGAGCGTAGCGAACGCCCTCGCGCAAGCCCACAGTTTTATTTTAAGTTTAGCGCAGCGCGAGTACCTGTGAGAATCCTGTAATGACTATTTATTCTTTTCCTGGCGTCCCTATCAGGATTCGAACCCGAACTAATGGTTCCGAAGACCATTGTGCTATCCATTACACCATAGGGACATGGGTAAAACTCGCTTATATAATACCCATTTTTTTACTATTTGTCAACATTATATATCATATAATTTTGTGCAAACATTCAACATTTATTTGTCTATTGTATTATAAATATGTTATAATTAAATAATGGAAGAGAAGCATATAAACACAGACAATATTAAAACGAGTGAAGCCTCTGCGCAAGATGAATCCAAAGAACAAAAGGCTATCAATCAAAGCAAAATTCCAAAATACAATATATATATATTACTGCTAGCATTATTTGGTCTTACATATATATTTACTCTATTTATTGGCAATATACTATATACACCATTTACTGTGGTCGGTGGATCCATGCAACCAACACTAAACCAAAATGTCGAAGATTCTGACGAACATGCAAAGAATGATATAGTATATATCTCAAAACAAACTAATTATGATTATGACGATGTAGTTGTATTCTGGGCAGAAGCTGATCAAAATTATTTGATAAAACGTATAGTAGCTGTTCCTGGTGACACAATATCTTACAAGATAGATAGATTTGCCGATATTAATGGCAGAAGTTACTTATATTATTCTATACTAATTAATGGCCAAATGTTGGAAAATTCACATTCTTTTGAAGATATGTATATACAAATTGCAGATTTTAGCACTTACGAACTATATCAAGACATAATAAATAATAAATCAACAACATTGAATGACAACGAATATTTTTGTTTGGGCGACAATAGAAATAATTCTTTTGATTCGAGATTTTTAGGGCCTGTACGATATGATGATGTGCTAGGCAAAGTACACTTTGTTACACACTATGGCGAAGGCATACTAAAAGCATATATTCGCTCATGGTTTACAAATGAAATATAAAGGAGTTTTTTATGGGAATAACTATTACAACAGATAGCACTTGTGATCTATCCAAAGAATTAATTGAAAAATATAATATCAAAGTATTACCGCTTTGCGTAATGCTGGGCAGTGATGAACATCTAGATGGCATTGATGTCACCCAGGCTGAGATTTTTGAATATGTAAAGAAAAACAAAATATTGCCAAAAACAGCCGGCCGCAGCGTGGAAGATTTTAAAGACTTTTTCAAGCCTTTTCTTGATGCTGGCGATGATGTAATTCATATTGGTATATCTAGTGGACTGTCAGTGTGCTACAATAACTGCCTAAGGGCGAAAGAAGAATTAAAATCTGACCGACTACATATTGTAGATGGTAGAACACTGTCCACTGGCACGTCCCTTTTGCTTATACATGCAGCCGAACTTGCGCAACAGGGCAAAAAGGTAGATGATATAGTAAAAATAGAAACAGAAAGAGCTTATCATCATCAAACATCATTTGTTGTCGATACTCTGGACTACCTTCACAAGGGAGGAAGGTGCTCTACAATGCAATTACTTGGTGCTAATATCCTTGGCATCAAACCTAGATTACAAGTTGTTGATAGCAAATTGATTTCAAATGGCAAATATCGTGGCAAAATGCTTCCGGTTCTTAAAAAATATATCGATGAAACACTCGAAAAATATAACACTCCGGACCGCACGCGTTGTTTCTTGTCGCATACGATACACGATAAAGCTTTTCTTGATGAAATTGTGCAATATGTAAAGAGTAAGAATATTTTCAATGAGGTATTTGAAATACCTGCAGGTTGTACAATAACCAGCCACTGTGGTCCTGGCACACTGGGCATAATATACCTAAACGATGGGGGTAATAAGTAATTGAAAAAATTAACTTTAATTTTACTATCTTGCATTTTATTATGCTCCACAATTTTACTAGCCGGCTGCAAAAAAGAAGATGCATTCATTGCGTTAGATAGATATTTAGATTCAAAAGTGGAATACCAACTTCTAAATGATTCAGAAACATACTTCGTCCAATTGGATACCACTCTAAATCAAGAAGACTTTTCTTCAAAACAATATAAGTATATAAAATTTACGACGAAAAAAGATTATTCATTCGGACTTACTTTACACTACATAACATTTGATATTATCAGTTCACAAGATACTGAATTTCAATTTGTTGTAGATATCACCGCCCTCAAGAATCAAAAAGTAAATCCTACATATGGTGCCAAAACCTTTAGCAAGACAGTACTCATCAATAATCTAAAAGCCAATGAAGTACAACATATAAAGATAGAAGTGGAAGATGAATTCGAAAATGCTATTGCTCAGATAATAATCAATAACGACAGCATTTATAATTTTAGTAATAATAGTAACTTAAAGATTGGTATATATAATTTAGCTATCTGTGCAGAACATTTATAAAAATGCAAAACGCATTAAAAAAATCAAAAAAACTACCAAAATTGGTAGTTTTTTTATTATTTCGCGACTTCTTCAATGCTTCTGCGTCGTCCAATTAGTTCGCTAGGTTTTATTATTTTTTGTGGTTTCTTACCCTTTTTATTTTTTCTAAACACGCTATTGTAAAAACCATGTTTGCGCCCATCTTCATATTCTTCCTTGGAAACTTCTCTTGTCTGCAAAGGATATTTTCCATGTTTTACCCCAGCATATTGTCTAGCCTTTTCTACCGCAGATAAAATATTGGATGCTTTCACATATATGTTCGATTCTATATGACGCTTATTGCCTTGATGTCCCAATTTTACCATTACTTCAAAATATTTTATATTGTCTTGATTGTTTTCTTTTTTCCTTGTCATTCTCCTAGATCCTGCTTATCTACATCTTTATTTTCCACGTCCATTATATCATCTTCAATCAGAGGAGTACTAATTTCTTCGATTGGCTCTTTTATACTTATTGCTTCACCAGTTTTTGCACTGATTTCTATGACTTGTCCATCTTCCTCGCCAACCTCTTCAGCCACATAGTCTGCAATAGCCGCACAAGTAACGCGCGCCTTATCATCCAACTTCATAATACGCACACCTTGTGTACTTCTACCGATTATATTGATAGATTTTGCATGCAATCTAATAGTTACACCATTGTTTGCTATTAGCATTACATCATCATTATCAGTTACGGCTTTTAGATTTACTAATCTGCCCGTTTTCTCATTGAATATGCCTGCGCGAATACCTTTGCCAGCACGACCTTGAACTTTGTACTCTTCTATCTTGGTACGCTTGCCATACCCATTTTCTGATACTGTAAGTATTACACTCTCATCGTTTACAGGTATCATATCTACTAGGTAATCGTCTTCAGCGAGTCTCATACTCTTTACGCCTCTAGTATCACGGCCCAGTGCACGAACTGCATTTTCGTTAAATCTAATTATTTTACCTTCCGAACTTGCTACCATGACCTCATCATTGCCACTGGTAATCTGTACACTAATAAGCTCATCACCTTCATTTAGATTTATAGCTATCTTGCCCCCTTTTCGAATATTGTCATACTCTTTTAGTGGCGTTTTCTTAATCATACCTTTTCTGGTAGCAAACATCAAATTACCTTCGGTGTCAGTTTTCACAGGAATCACAGCATTTACTTTTTCCTTGTCTTCGAGTGGTAGTATGTTAATTATTGCACGGCCCCTAGAAGTCTTTTGTTCCTCAGGTATCTCATATGCCTTGACACAATATACTTTACCAAAATTAGTGAAGAACATTAATCTATCATGTGTGTTTGTAATAAATAGTTTCTCTACAAAATCCTCATCCTTTGGCTTGTGTGCAGTAACACCACGACCACCGCGATTTTGAGATTTGTACTCAGTGACTGGCAATCTCTTTATATATCCAGTGTGTGTCATTGATACAACTACATCTTCCCTCTCGATAAGATCCTCAATATCTATATCACTACTATCTACTGAAATTTCCGTCTTACGTTCATCACCATATTTATCGCGAATCTCAATAAGTTCATTTTTCACTATTTCAAGCACTTTTGATTCGTCTGCAAGTATTGCTTTAAGTTCTGCAATAGTATTTTTTAGACTTGCAAGTTCTTCATTTAATTTCTCAACTTCTAGACTTGTCAATCTCTGTAATCTCATGTCTAGAATTGCCACAGCCTGCTTATCAGATAATTCAAAGCTCTCCATAAGTTTTACTTTGGCATCATCTTTATCACTAGAAGCCTTTATTATCGCAATAACTTCATCAATATTCGCTAGTGCAATAACCAATCCTTCCACAATATGTGCACGCTCTTCTGCTCGCGCTAAATCATACTTGGTTCGACGGTAAATTACATCCTTTTGATGCTTAATATATGCAGTCAAAATCTCTTTCAAATTGAGAATTTTTGGCTCATTATCTACAAGCGCTAGGAATATTATACCTTGTCTAACTTGTAAATCAGTATGCTTATATAATAGATTCAGCACAACATTTGCTTGAAAATCTTTCTTTATATCGATAATGATTCTCATTCCATTTCGGTCTGATTCTTCTTTGATATCCGAAATACCATCTATCTTCTTGTTTTTAACCAAATCTGCTATTTGGATAATAAGTTCTGCCTTGTTTACTTGATAAGGTATCTCCGATACAATTATACGACTCTTGCCATTATCTTCTTCTTCGATTTCGCATTTTGAACGGATTACTACTCCGCCACGACCAGTTCTGTATGCATTTTTAAGCGCTGATTGACCAAGTATAATACCGCCTGTTGGATAATCTGGTGCTGGGATAATATCCATCAAATCTTCTATATCTATATCTGGATTATCTATCTGTGCAATTATCGCATTACTAACCTCAACTAGATTGTGCGGAGGGATATTAGTTGCCATACCAACTGCAATACCATCTGAACCATTTACGAGTAAATTTGGAAATCTTGATGGTAGAACCCTTGGTTGCATCAAAGTTTCATCAAAGTTCGGATAAAAATCCACTGTTTCCTTATCTATGTCACGTAGCATCTCGGCAGAAATTTTTGCTAGTCTTGCCTCAGTATAACGATACGCGGCAGCACCATCACCATCTACTGAACCAAAGTTTCCATGGCCATCTACTAGTGGATATCTTGTGTTAAAATCTTGCGCGAGTCTAACCAGTGCACCATACACTGAACTGTCACCATGTGGGTGATATTTACCCAGACAGTCACCGACAATCTTTGCACATTTTCTAAACGGTTTATCACTAGTCAAACCTATTTCATTCATCGAATAAAGTATTCTTCTATGCACAGGTTTTAATCCATCTCTTACATCTGGAATAGCACGCGACACATTTACTGCCATAGCATAGGCAATAAATGACTTTTTCATCTCATCATTTACTTCCACTTCGACAATTTTGGTATTATCTACTATTTGTTTGTATTCTTCACTATAATCTTTTTTCTTTGCCATATTCTACCTCTATACATCCAAATCTTCTACTAGTTTAGCATTCTCTTCAATAAACTTTCTTCTCAGTTCTGGCATCTCACCCATGAGCAGTGTGAATATTTGGTCAGCCTCGACTGCATCTTGCATTTTGATTTGAACTAATGTTCTAAATTCTGGACTCATGGTCGTTTCCCATAATTGCTCCGCATCCATTTCACCCAAACCTTTATAACGTTGTACATCCGCACCTTTTTTACCGATTTCTTCAAGTTTCTTTGCAAGTTCATCATCTGAATAGCAATAGTATTCTTGTTTGTTTTTGGTAATCTTATATAGTGGTGGTTGTGCTGCATAAACATGCCCATTTTCTATAAGCGGTCTCATAAATCTAAAGAAGAATGTGAGTAGGAGTATTCTGATATGCGCACCATCTACATCGGCATCTGTCATACAAATGATTTTATCATAACGCAATTTACTCTCATCAAACTCATCACCAATACCACAGCCAAATGCAGTAATCATGCTTTTTATTTCTTGATTTTCCAGTACCCTATTTAATCTTGCTTTTTCTACATTTAATATCTTACCTCTAAGTGGTAAAATTGCTTGGAACCTTCTATCTCTACCCTGTTTTGCAGTTCCGCCTGCAGAATCCCCCTCGACAATGTATATCTCACATAATTTTGGATCCTTCTCCGAGCAGTCGGCAAGTTTGCCTGGTAATGTCGTGGATTCAAGTACACCCTTTCTACGAGTAAGGTCACGCGCATTTCTTGCAGCCTCTCTGGCACGCTGTGCTGTAATGGATTTTAGTACTAGTTCTCTTGCCTCTTTTGGATTCTCTTCTAGATATGTGCCAAATCCCTCTTGCATAGCTTTCTCAACTGCCACTCTTATCTCACTATTGCCAAGTTTTGTCTTTGTCTGTCCTTCGAATTGTGGATTTCTCAATTTTACAGATATAACACACGTCAACCCCTCTCTTACATCTTCGCCAGAGAGTTTCTCTGTGTCCTTGATAATTTTATATTTATGTCCATAATCATTGATGATTTTAGTCAAAGCATTCTTCAAGCCAACTAGATGTGTACCACCTTCCTCAGTGCGAATATTATTAGCAAATGTGTGAATATCTTCATTGTACGAATCATTGTATTGCAAGGCAACTTCTACCTCACCTTCTTTTAATTCCTCATCAAAATATATTGGCTTAGGGAAAATGGTTTCTTTATTTTTATTTAATTGCTCTACAAATTCTACAATACCACCCTCATAGTGCATAACTTCTTCTATACTACTACGATGGTCCTTCGCTATGATGTATATACCTTTATTTAAGAACGCTAATTCTCTTAAACGAGTCTTAATTATCTCATATTTAAAATCGAGTGTTTCAAATATTTCAAAGTCCGGCATAAATGTTATTTTAGTACCAGTTTCATCAGTTTCACCCACCACTTGTAAATCTCTTTGTGGTACACCACGATTATATATTTGCTTATATATTTTACCGTTTTGCTTAATCTCAACTTCAAGCCATTCCGATAGTGCATTTACACATGATAGACCAACTCCGTGCAAACCGCCTGAAATTTTATAACCTTCACCGCCAAATTTGCCGCCAGCATGTAACTTGGTCAGCACAACTTCGACAGCAGATTTTCCTTCTGTCTTATGTATACCAGTAGGTATACCACGTCCGTTATCTGTAACTGAACAAGAACCATCGGTGTTAAGTTCTATAAGTATTTTATTACAATATCCAGCCAATGCTTCATCTATAGAGTTATCCACAATCTCAGTCACCAAATGATGTAGGCCTCTCTCATCTGTCGAACCTATGTACATACCAGGTCTTTTCCTTACTGGCTCTAGACCCTCTAGTACCTGTATTTGTCCTTCATCGTAAACTGATTTTTCTTTTTGTTCTTTTACTTCTTCGCTCATTTATCCGTCCTTCCTTATATTATATATTAATATATGTAAATATAATATATCATCTTTAAATACTATTTGCAAGCGTTTTTGCGCTTGATTTACAATTTTTATTATATTTTTGCATAGTTTTCCGCCTTTTTTAACTCAGAACAATAAAAGACACATAATTTTCTTCTACGTGTCTTTTTGATATTGTTTTGATTTAAATTTGAGTGCCTGCATGTATTTTTATATAATGAAAATCTTTCACTGTCCCAAATTTATTATTTACACAAGTTATTATAGTTTGACAATTTTTTATTCTCTTTATGAGTTTATTTTTCCTCTTGCTATCAAGTTCTGAAAATACATCATCTAGCACTAAAACGGGTTTATCGTGCAATACTTCTTCGAATATTTCTAGTTCAGCAAGCTTCAACGCCAATACTACTGACCTTATTTGTCCTTGACTGCCAAAGTTTTTCACGTCATTACCATTTATTTTAATTTGTATATCATCTCTTTGTGGACCAATTAAAGTATAACCCACTTCTATTGAGGCTTTTTTTGTTTGTTCAAGTGAATTTAGTATATTTTGTTTTATTTCTTTTTCTGTATTTCCTTTTTCTCCATCATATTCAATAGTTAAAACTTCGCTACCATCAGTTAAATAATTAAGGTTTTTATTGGCTGGTTCTTTTAGTTTGCTTATAAATCTCTTTCTTGTTAAAATAATTTTCGCTGCATATGTGGCGAACTGTTCATCCCACACATCCAATGATTGTTCTATTAATTTCTCATCATGAGTTTTAAGTAATTTATTACGATTAATTAATACTTTATCAAATCTATTCAACAACTCGTAATATACTCCAGATATTTGTGATATATCTGTATCTATAAAATCTCTTCTATCGCTTGGTGCACCTTTAATCAAAAAAATTTCATCGGGTGAAAAAAATATCACGCATAAATTTCCAAAAATTTCGCTAACTTTCGAAAGTTTATTATTGTTTATATAAAATACCTTTGACTCCAAAAGTTTTATATCACATTTGATATTAATATCTCCAAAATTTCTACATATATCGCTGGAGACTATTGCACTTGTTTCGCCATACTTTATTAAGTCAGTATCCCTTGATGTTTTAAAAGATTTTGCACACGACAAGAGATAGAGTGATTCTACTAAATTGGTTTTCCCCTGTGCATTTTTACCATACACAATATTCACGCCATCCGTAAACTCTATCTTTTCATCTTTATAATTTCTAAAATTTTTTAGTCGTACATTTCTTATAAACACACATTGATTATACCAAATCTAAAAAATTTTGTCTAATATTTGTCAAAATCTTTCAAAGTTGCTTGTTTTTTATTTTGGTTTGCTTTATAATTAGTATGTAATGGAAAAAGTAGATACTAAAGTAAACGAGAATCAAAGTATAATGTCCATATGGGAAGATTTCTTATATGAGGTGAGCAAGCATGCATCTGCCTCTGCTTTTGATGTATGGATAAAAACTCTAGAATTTGTATGCATAGATAATGGTAAATTAGTACTTGCCACAAACTCTGATGGTTCTAAAAATATATTGGATAGAAATTATAAAAAGATTCTTCTCACATCTATTAGACATTTTTTACAAAACATTCAAGATGTGGAAATAGTTATTGAAGATTCAGAAGATTATTTAAACTATAAATCTCCTAAAGAAGTAATTACAATTGATAATGTGACAAATATAGAAGATAGCAATGATTCTATAATAAATCCTAAATATACATTTGATACATTTGTAGTTGGTGGCTGTAATCAATATACAGTAGCAGCAGCCAATGCAGTCGCAACGAATCCAGGTAAAAATTATAACCCACTTTTCATATATGGTGGTGTTGGTCTTGGTAAAACTCACCTACTGCACGCCATAGCAAATAAGATAAAAGAAAATACACCAAACAAAAATGTTATATATGCTACTATTGAAAAATTTACAAACGACTTAATCGAAGCAATCCAAACTAAGAAGAATTATGACTTTAGAACAAAATATCGTAATGCTGATGTTCTTATAATAGACGATATACAATTTATATCAAATAAAACAGGCACACAGGAAGAATTTTTTCATACATTTAATGAATTAATTCAAAAAGGTAAGCAAATAATCATATCGTCAGATAAACCTCCAAAGAGTATTAGTTTACTTGAAGAAAGATTGCGTTCAAGATTTGAATGGGGGTTAATAACTGATATAGGATTTCCTGATGTAGAAACTCGTATAGCTATATTAAAGAAAAAGTGTCAAATAGAGAAATACAATGTAAATAATGACGTTCTTGAATTTATTGCTGAATCAGTTAAAACTAATATTCGAGAGATGGAAGGTTTATTAACTCGCGCGGTATTTTATGCACCGCTTGTGGGTAGTAGTGTAGTAACTATGGATACAGCAAGGGAAGCACTAAAGAATTATCTAAAAGTAGACGAAGTTGAAGTAAAAACTGAAAATATTCTCGATATTGTATGTAAATACTATAATGTGAACAAAAATGAATTAAAGGCAAAAAAACGTACAAAAGAAATAGCCAATGCACGACAAGTTTGTATGTATCTTATAAGCGAATATATATCACTACCTCTTTCATCTATAGGAGCAATATTTGGTAAAGACCATGCGACAGTTATATATGCAAAGAGTAAAGTTGAACAAGATATGAAGAAAAATAAAAAGTTTGAAATAGAAATAAACGATTTAAAGAGTATGATAAAAAATCAATAATACTTTTAAACAATCCTGTTAATAATTTTAAAAAATTTTAAACAGTTTATTAACAGTCAAATAATCGATTATAATTATGTTTTAGATAATTTTAAACTTTTTAACATCACCTACTACTACTAAATTTAAAAAATAAAAAATAAATATATGTGAGGGAAAAATGAAACTAATTTGTGAAGGATTGGATTTATCAGACGCAGTACTAAAAGTAAGTAAAGCAACTGCAATAAAAACCACTAACCCAATACTAGAAGGAATAAAACTAAAAGCAGAAAATGATAAACTTATATTATCTGCTACTGACTTAGAATTGTCTATAGAAAAAGTTATAAATGCAGATGTAAAGATAGAGGGTGAATGTGTAGTTCCTGGAAGATTCTTTACAGATTTTACTAAGAAATTGTCTAATGAAAAAATAGAATTAAGTCTTACTGATAAAGATTTATTAAAAGTAAAATACACAGATTCAGAAGGTTTTATTCAATGCTTAAATAATAACGAATTTCCAATAATAAAAAACATAGATAATCCTGAGAGTTTTAAGATAACGCACAAGAATTTTAAAGATCTTATAAATAAGACAATATTTTCAGTAGCACTAGATGATTCTAGACCAATTTTAAAAGGATGTTTATTTGAGATACATAATAATTTTGTTACTGCAGTAGCACTAGACGGATACAGACTAGCAAAGGTAAGTAAAGAGATTTTAAATTCTACCGCAGAATTCAGTTTTGTAATACCAGCGAGAAGTTTAGCAGAAATATCTAAAATGTTAAATGATTCAGATAATACGCTCACAGTAAATATTCAAAAGAATTTTTTACTAGTAGAGTTTATGGATACTAAGATAATGACTCGTTTAATAGATGGTGATTTTATTAACTATAATCAAGTAATACCACAAAACATTAGCACTACTATTAAAGTAAATAAAAATCAACTTATGAATGGTATTGAGAGAGCGAGTCTATTGTCAAGATTTGATAAAAACAATCTAGTAAAATTTGATATAAAAGAAAATTTATTAGTGCTTACGAGTAATAGTGAACTTGGCAATATTAAAGAAAATATTACAGTAGCGATAGATGGAAAAGATATAGTAATAGCATTTAATGCTAGGTATTTAATTGAATCACTTAGAGTAATTGATGAAGATTTTGTAAAAATTAATTTCACATCTTCTATTGCTCCATGTACAATAGTTCCAGAAAATAACAAAGATACATTATATTTAATTTTACCAGTGAGGGTTGTTGGTTAATGACTTCAAATAAAGACAAGCTTATTTCGAATATTTTTTATATTATAGCACTTACGATTAATTTCTTATTGTTTGGCCTTTACTTTTTAATATTGTGTAATGTTATAAAAATAAATTTAAATATTCCTACTCTACTATGTATGGGGTTGACATTAATTGCGCTTGCAATAAATTTAACAATTATTGTGTTTGAAAATAAAAAGAAAATTTATATATCATCGCTTGTAAAGATTTTGATATTTTTATGTGTAATAGCATACATAGCAGTATATCCAGCCTTTAATTTATATAACAATATGGCGTTTATATTCGTTTATCAGGTAATAGCTTCGCTTATTATGTCTATTATGGGTATTTCAATATTTTTTAATAATATGAAAACTGAAGATAATATAGTAAAAGTAAAACCAGGATTTGCAGTTATATTTTCATATAGTTTTTCGGTTGCTATGATGATTACAATTGAGGCTTTGAAATATGGAATATATTACATTTGTGGCAGTGCGTTTACTCCTACAATATTTTTGACTAATATAATAGTTGGGGCAATTCTCTCTCTTATATACAATATTGTTTTCTATATATCGCTCAAACAGAACAAAACATTGGTTAATTATTGTATTATAGAGAAACTTTAATTAAAATAGTTATTGACAAAATATAAAATATTATATATAATGACACGTACGAAAGGAGATTAGTATGAAAAGAACTTATCAACCAAAAAAGAATACCAGACAAAAAGTTCATGGTTTTAGAAAAAGAATGCAGACTAAGGGTGGCAGAAACGTATTAGCTAGAAGAAGAAATAAAGGTAGAAAAAAGATTTCTGATTAATTAGGAGTATTTATGCTTCCTAAGAATTTTCGTTTAAAGAAAAAGTATCAATTTAATTATATCTATCACAAAGGAAAGAGTTCTCATGTAAAGGAGTTAACTCTTTTTTATGCTAAAAGCAAAAATTCAAAAATGAGAATTGGTTTTTCAGTTTCAAAGAAATATGGAAATAGTGTAGAAAGAAATAAAATCAAGCGAATATTTAGAGAAGTTGTTAGGAGCATTTTAAATAATTTAGATGCAGAATATAATTATATATTTGTAATAAAGCCGGAAGCGAAAGATAAAGAATATGACCAAATTTTAAAAATAGTGAATAATATACTTGCACGAAATGGACTGGTTAAGGTATAATTATATTATGTTTAAGCGTATTGGAAATTTATTTGTTAGATTTTATATATTAGCAATATCACCACTTTTACCTCACGCGTGTAAATACTCACCTACTTGTTCGAAATATATGCTGGAGGTTATAAATAAATTTGGACTTATAAAAGGTGGCTTAATCGGAATAAAAAGAATATTTAGGTGTAATCCAAGGAGTTGTGGCGATAAGGATATACCACCTGAGAATATAAAGGGAGATTATAAATGGGTAATTTAATACTAGCAGAACTTACGAAACCGACTGGTCTGTGGGAATCTATAATATATTGGATAGAGAGTGGCGTATTAAACTATGGCCTCACAGTAATATTATTTACTCTTATGCTAAAGGTTTTATTATCACCATTAGATTTTTTTATCAAATATACATCAAAACGCTCCACTTTGATTCAAAAAAAAGTAAGCCCACAAGTAGCAAAATTACAGAAAAAGTATGCAAATAATCAATCAGCACTTCAAGCACAGATGAATGCTTTATACAAAAAAGAAGGCTTAAATATGGTCACATCTTGTTTGGTAATGCTCGTAAATTTAATATTGACACTAGTTATATTCTTTACAATGTTTGCATCACTTAGAAATATATCAGCATACAAAATGGTAAAACAGTATGAAGATCTCGAAGCAACTTATGCAAAATATGCTACGCAAGAGGAAAAAGAAAATGCAGTAATTGCAAGATATGCGGAGACAAAAGATAGTTTTCTGTGGATAAATAACATTTGGCGTCCAGATACTTGGGCTAGTCAAATACCTACATATGCGGAGTTAAAAGGTGCAGTACGAAGTTCATCAAAAGAATATAAAGAGTATGTAGAAAATATAAATGAAGAGCAATACGAGAAAGTTATGACTCCTATCCGCGAAGCAAATCCAGGATGGAATGGGTATTTAATTCTCGCTGTATTTGCTGGTGTGATGGCTTATTTATCACAGAAAATTATAGAAAAAAGTAATGATATAAAAGGTGTTCGTGATCCGCAGATAAAAACAAATCAGTCGCTATCGATACTAAAATTATTATTACCAGCGATTAATGTAATATTTATATTAACATCAAATGCAGCATTTGGATTGTATCTACTGACTAGCACAGTGGCAACAACGTTATTATCATTAGTAATTAATATATTGGTTAGAAAATCCACAAGAAAACTAGAGGAAGAAACAAAGCAAGTGTTATTAAAGCAGGAACAAAAACTAATAAAGGGGTAATTATGAAATCAATAGAAGTACTAGGAAAGAGTGTAGACCAAGCAATTGAAATAGGTCTATTCAAATTAAACGCAAAGCGCGAAGATGTAAAAATCACAGTTATCGAAGAAGGTAGTTTGTTTAACAAAGCGCGAATAAAGATACAACTTGCAGCAGATAATGATGATGAAAAAGCGACACAGTCCGTAGTTGAACAGTTTTTAAAGAGCATGGATGTAGATTGCGATTGTAGTGTGGAGCAAACAGAAGAAGGTTATAATATTGAAATATTTGGAAAGGATGCATCAATTGTGATTGGCAGACGTGGCGATTGTCTAGATGCAATACAAGTATTATTAACACAAATACTTAGCAAAGGTTCAGAGAATAGATTAAAAATCCGTGTAGATTGCGAAGGTTACAGAAAGAGACGAGAAGAAACATTAAAAACTTTGGCTGCACAAATGGCAAATAAAGCAATAAAGACTAAAAAGCCAGTAAAACTCGAACCAATGACGGCATATGAGAGAATGATTATACATACAAGGCTCCAAGAGAATAGTGAAGTAGTAACACAAAGTCAAGGTGTAGAGCCAAATAGATTCCTTGTAATATATCCAAAGAGTTGTATGCCAAAAAATTTACAAGAGAACGAAGATAATGAACAATAAAATAAAAAGCATAAACTGAAGGTTTATGCTTTTTTATTTAAAATACTTGAAAAATTTCGATTTTTGTATATAAT
>Ga0265299_10003767_pt1 | contig 14628 bp, 4 predicted proteins | sample AusTroGonzalo_MG_4_FD_193485 | JGI IMG/M metagenome (GOLD analysis project Ga0265299, IMG submission 193485) | Bovine rumen microbial communities from tropical cattle in Woodstock, Queensland, Australia - Gonzalo_02 | ecosystem: Host-associated > Mammals > Digestive system > Stomach > Rumen ... | reverse complement strand
GACGACAGCCAGTGCAACGTCTGCAAGCTCATCCGCTTAGCGGACGAGGGCGACAACAGCACGCTGTTCACAAAATGGGCCGACGGCGACGCCCACGACTTCTTCCTCAGCGGGCGCAAGTTCGAAACCAATAGTCAAATTGTAAATGGTGAAAAGGTCGAATCATCGAAGGCCTACACCGTCTGCCTGCCCTTCGACATGGATCTCACCGACCGCGCCGATGACGTCACGCTATGGACCCTCAGCTACATCAAGGATGGCAGCGAGATGGTCTTCACCAGAGTCTTTGAGAACAAAGTGGAGGCCGGCAAGCCCTACCTCATTGTCATACACAAGGGCGAGCTGGAGTTGCTCGGCCATAGCCCCCTCACCGTCACTGCCGACGATGGCGTCCGTGTCTACGACTGGGACAACAGGGAGCAGCCGTTAGGCTGGTGGCGCGGCACGCTGACCAAGATTGAGAGTGCCGATGCCGCCGAGATGATGGCCTACGCCCTGCAGAGCGTCGGCGACTTCCGCCGCATCCGTCCCGACACCTACTGGGCCTGGTGGGGCGCTTTCCGCTCGATGTACTGTCCCGACGAACTGCCCGGTACCAACAGGTTCACCATCAACAGGGGAACCCTCGGCGGCTTCGGCAGCACCATCGTCTTTGAGGGTGACACCGAGATAGACGACGATGTAGTGGGCATAACGACCACGAATTTCACGAATGACACGAATTCCGACGCGTGGTACACCCTCGATGGTCGCCGCATCGACGGCAAACCCTCACGCGCGGGCGTATATATTAATAATGGTAAGAAAGTCGTGATTAACCGGTAATATGGAAAAAACAACGGATTAAAACTGATTTCACGGATTAATTAAAACACAGAGAACACGGAGGACACAGAGGAATGATGAAAGAAAAAGAGTTTATCAAGAGGTGCCAAGGCACTTCACAGAGAGGCTGCGCGATGAAAACAGTGGCGTTAGCCCTCTGTGGTGAAAAAGTCAACCGCACAGCTCGAAGAAATCTGTGAAATCAATAATAATCTGTATAATCCGTGTAATCAGTAAAATCCGTTGTTGAAAAGAGTATGAATAATCCAAGTTAAATTAAGTAACCAATATAAATCTAAAGCAATATTATGAAATCATTCTCATCAAGAATTGGAGTTTTGCTGGCCGCCGCAGGCAGTGCCGTAGGGTTGGGCAGTATCTGGAAGTTCCCCTATACCGTTGGGGAAAACGGTGGTGGTGCTTTCATCATCCTGTATATCATCTGTTCGATTATCTTCGGATTGCCGTTGGTAATGAACGAGTTTATGATAGGCAAGCTGTCGGGCAAGAGTGCCTACGGTGCATACCGCGCCTTGAGCGGAAATAACAGATGGCAGTGGCTGTCTTGGACGAACATGTTGTCCTCACTGTTTCTCTTGAGTTTCTATTTTGTCGTCACAGGATGGTGCATCTACTACATGGTTGAAGCAGCGTTGAACACTTTCGACGGAATGGAAGCGCCCCAGCTCACAGCCTTCTTCAATACTTTCGAGGGGAATGCCCCTGTGATGTTAGTGTATGCCATCATATCCATAGTGCTGACGGCATCGGTATTGTGGTTTGATGTCAACAAGGGTATTGAGCGCCTGAGCAAGATTCTCATGCCCATTCTGTTCATCATGTTGATAGTGATGGCCGTCCACATGGTGTTTATGGACGGTGGAACCACTGGACTACGCTTCCTGTTCGAGCCCGACTTCTCGAAAATCACCCCGAAGGTCATACTTGAAGCCATGGGTCTCAGTTTCTTTACCTTGTCCTTAGGCATAGGTGCACTCATCACTTACGGAGGGTATATGCCCGAGGACCAGAACGTGGCCAAGACATCAGTACAAATGATGGTTCTTGTCATCATCGTGTCATTGCTCGCCGGCATGATTGTCTTGCCTGCTGTGTTCGCCTACGGGTTCAGCCCAACAGAAGGCCCGGAACTCACATTCGTCACCTTGCCGGAAGTGTTCCAACACATGTTCAGTCCAAGCCTCACCAGTACAGCCTTCTTCGCTCTGATGTGTGTCGCAGCCATTACCTCTACCATCTCTGTGATGGAGGTGATGGTGGCATTTGTCTGTGAAGCCACGGCAGACACCAAGCGTCCCCTCAACAGGCATCAGAGTGTGATCGTTGTCACTTTGATACTGGTGGTTGCCAATACGTTGTGCATTCTGTCGATGACGGGACATGCCGACTGGCTCACCATCATGGGGCAAAACATGTTCGACAATGCCAACGACCTTGTCACCAATTTCCTCATACCTCTTGGCGCACTCGCCGTGGCCGTGTTTACAGGATGGTTCGTTCCCAAAGCCAGATATCAGGGATCGAGAATGGCCTCATGCATCTATCTTATTCTCCTGCGCTGGGTCATACCATCGCCATCATCATTGTATTCCTCAATTCCCTGAATATTATATGAAAAGAGTACTGATAACATTATTCACTATTCACTGTTCGCTATTCATTAGCCACACAGTGGCGCAAGAGGCCGATTCTACCAAAGTAAACACCCTGAGCTTCGGCCTGAACCTTCTGACACATGGTGAGATAGTGAGAGGTGGTTTGCCTGTTGACGGTAATGCCGATGTCGAGGACAAGTCAAACTTCCTCCTTGGTCGTACACGCCTCATAGCAGGCTACAGCAGACCGGGTTTAGAGGCCCATGCTGTGCTCCAGAACCTGGCTGTGTGGGGATCCGGCGGTAATCAGGCACTGAACCTTTATGAGGCTTGGGCGAAGATGACGGCCAAGAACGGACTCTTTGCGCAGGTGGGGCGTATCGCACTGGCCTACGATGATGAGCGCATCATTGGTACCAACGATTTTGCCATGGCATCCCTGTCGCACGATGTGGTGAGGGTTGGCTATGAGGGGCATGGGCACCAGGCTCATGCCATCGTAGCTTACAACCAGAGCGCGGCCAATGTTTATAAGAGCACTTACTACGAAGGTGGTTCCCAGCCCTATAAGACGATGCAGACCGTGTGGTATCACTACGATGTGTCCAAGTTCCCCTTAGGCGCCTCACTCCTGTTCATGAATGTGGGTTTACAGGCCGGTACGAAGGGAAATGAAAAAAATCCGCCTACTACGGAATACCAGCAGATGTATGGCGGTTACCTCACATTTCATCCCAAATATGTAACGTTCGAGGGTTCTTACTATCGTCAGGGCGGCAAGACCGTCATGAATAGCAAAGCCTTTGAGATTGACGCATGGATGGCCAGTGCAAAGGCCACTGTCACCCCCTCCGATTATTACGGCTTCATTCTTGGCTACGAATACCTTAGTGGCGACGATTTTGTGCCTCCGACATACGGAGGAAGGATGGGGTTGCCGCTGCATAAGGTGTTTAAAGGGTTCTCCCCACTCTACGGATCGCGCACCAAGTTCTACGGCTTGATGGACTATTTCTACCAGAGCGCCTACCTCAACAGTTTCACGCCTGGCTTGCAGAATGCCTTTGTCGGCGTCTTAGGCAAGCCCACCCCAAAGTTGGATCTCAACGCCACGTATCACTATCTGGCCGTAGCCACAGACCTGTATGAACTCAATCGCACCTTGGGTCACAGCATCGACGTGATGGCCAGTTACAGCTTCACCAAGGACATATCCCTCTCGGCAGGCTATACCCTGATGTTCGGCACGGAGACGATGGACTGTCTGAAAAAGGGCAACAGCAGCAAGACGGCACGCTGGGGATGGTTCTCGCTGGTGATATCACCAACTCTGTTTACAACTAAATTCTGAACAACGAATTAAACGACCACAGATTACACGGATTTCTCAGATTTCCACCACGAATTAAACGAATTAAACGAATTGGTTTGAACCACAAATTAAACGAATTGAACTCTAAAAACAATTAAATATTACAAACTATGAAATCAACAGCCCCTTTGTCAAAATCCCAATATGGCATTTATGCAGAATGTGTAAGCCATGAAAATGAGGTTTTTTATAACCTTCCGTTCCTTTACGTCTTTGACTCCAGCCTCGATGTCGACCGTCTGTGTCGTGCCATCGAGACCACGATAAAGGCACACCCAACTTTCTTCACCCGGATTGGGGTGACCGATGACGGCGAACCCTTCCAGTCCCTCGACGATGAAGAAGTTTCAATCTTCAATCTTCAATCTTCAATCTGTACGGACATTGAGCTCGAAAAGCAGAAATTCATCGAGCCGTTCGAGCTTTATGGCGGCAGGCTGTTTCATACCAAAGTGATGCGTGACGCATCGCACGTCTATTGGTTCTTCGACATGCATCATATCATCAGTGACGGCTCATCTTATACTATTATCATTCGTGATGTGGAGAAGGCCTACAACGGTGACACGCTTGCCCCCGAAGATATGACGATGCAGGAATTAGCCTTTGCCGAAGCCGAGATGCGCAAAACACCAGCCTTTGAAGAAGCCAAACAATGGTATGCCCAGAACTTTGACTGTGGTGACACGTTCACCCAACTCATCCCCGACCTCGATATTCCCGAACACACGGCCGCCCATAAACTCCGCATTCTCGACACCGACATGGATAGGGTGGATGCCTTCTGCAAGTCCAACGGCATCAAGAAAAGCACTTTCTTCACGTCGGCATATTCCTTCCTGCTGGCCAAGTACAACAACGAGCAGGAATCGCTGTTCGCCACGATTTTCAACGACCGCACCGAGCCGAAGTTCCAGCGTTCCGTTGGAATGACGGTGAAGACGCTGCCTGTTTATGCCAAGTTCACGGAAGAGACCTCTGTGCTTGACTTCCTGAAAGCTGGTGAGGAACAGATGATCGGTTGCCGTAAACACGATATCTATTCCTATACTGACATCATGCACGACCTCAACCTGCAAACCAACTCCGTATTTGCATGGCACGGCCGCATACTTGACTTCACCGAACTTATGGGCAAACCCATGGAGACCATACAGCTTCGCGAGCACAACGAGGGAGTGCCGTTTTATCTGATGGCTTTCTATGTCGGCAAGAAATATCATATAAGAGCGGAATACAAATCGAATGAATACTCGGAGACGCTGATTGACCAATTCATGGAGAGTTACGAGGCCGTTTTGGAAGGCTTCTTAAGCCAAACCCTCCTGCGTGACATCAATATTACGACGGCTTCGCAGATGGAATTGCTGGACAGCTTCAACCAAAACGATGTCCCCTACGACGACACGCAGACCATCGTCTCGCTGTTCCGCCAGCAGGCTAAAGCCACACCGGATAATATTGCAGTGGTCTATAAAGACAAACGCATCACATACGCTGAAGTCGACCAGATGAGCGACCGCATAGCCGGATACATTGCATCAAAGGGACTGGGAGAAGAAGATGTCGTTTCCATCCTCATATCCCGTTCAGAGTGGATGGCTATCGCCTCGCTCGGTGTACAGAAAGCCGGATGTGCCTATCAGCCCCTGGACCCCAGCTATCCCAAGGAAAGGCTCAACTTCATGATGCAGGATGCGAACGCCAAGCTGCTCATTGCCGATGAGGATCTGCGTCCCATTGTGGACGAATACCAGGGCGAGGTAATTCTTACCAAGGACCTGACAGCACTGCCTGAAGTGACAGCACTCCCCGAAGGACCCAAGCCCAGCAGTCTCTTTATCATGCTCTACACCTCGGGATCGACAGGTGTGCCCAAAGGTTGCCAGCTCACCAATGGCAACCTGGTAGCCTTTATCCATTGGTATCACCGCTACTTCGACCTGAAGGCTGGCGACAAGGTGACAGCATACGCATCATACGGCTTCGATGCCAATATGTACGACATGTATCCCGCCCTCACTTGTGGTGCCACGGTATATATCATCCCCGAAGAGTTGCGTCTGGACCTGATTGCCCTGAACGACTATTTTGAGAAAGAGCAAATCACCAATGCCTTTATGACGACACAGGTGGCTTACCAGTTTGTCACGAGCATCGAGAACCATTCGTTGAAGCACCTCTCTACAGGTGGTGAGAAACTGGCAACATTGATACCGCCGAAGGGCTATAAGTTGCATAATGCCTACGGACCGACGGAAACGACAATCCTTGAAACCTGCTACCAGGTTGACCAGAAAATGAAGAATATTCCTATCGGCAAGGCTGTTGATAACATGCGTCTTTATATTGTTGACTCCCAAGGCCACCGTCTGCCCGTAGGTGCTGCGGGTGAATTGTGGGCCAGTGGTCCGCAGGTCAGCCGAGGCTACCTGAACCGTCCCGAGAAAACCGCTGAAGTGTATATCTCCAATCCGTTTGCCGGAGATTCCGAAAAATACGCACGCATCTACCGCACTGGCGACATTGTACGTTATCTGCCCTCTGGCGATATCGAGTTTGTGGGCCGTAAGGATGGACAGGTGAAGATCCGTGGTTTCCGCATCGAGCTGAAAGAGGTGGAAGCAGTCATACGTGAGTTCCCAAGTATCAAGGATGCTACGGTGCAGGCCTTCGACGAGGAAGGTGGCGGTAAGTTCATTGCAGCCTATGTCGTCAGCGACGAGCAGGTGGACATCGACGCCCTGAACAACTTCATCCTCGACCAAAAGCCACCGTATATGGTGCCTGCCGTTACCATGCAGATTGATGCCATCCCGCTGAACCAAAACCAGAAGGTCAACAAGAAAGCTCTTCCGAAACCTGAGAAGAAAGCCGCTGACGTGGAGGTTGACACCCACGTGCCGATGAATGTGCTGGAGAAGGAAATCCACGGCATCATCGCACAAATCATCAATACCGAGGACTTTGGCGTAACGACGATATTGGGCTATGTTGGCCTGACCTCCATCATGTCCATCAAGCTGGCCATCCAAATTAACAAGCGCTTTGGCGTGACCCTCGATTCCAAGGCTTTGGCCAAGACTGGCAGTATTCAAAGCATTGAGAACGAGATCTTGACTGCACTGATGAGTGGTGGTGCTGCAAAACAGGAGGCTGTCGAGACGGCACATGCCGACATGAGCAACATTCCATTGTCGTATGCCCAGATGGGTGTTTATGTGGATTCTATCAAGAACCCCGAATCCACCATCTATAACACGCCTGTCATTGCCCGTTTCCCCAAGGATGTGGACGTCAAACTGCTTACCAAGGCCGCAGAGACCTTGGTCAAGACACATCCCATGCTGCAGGCTCATTTTGGTAGCGCTGGGTCTGACATCATACAGATTGTTGACCTTGAGCAGCCTATCGAGATTGCCCAAAGCCAGTGCAAGGAGGAGGATATTCCCCATTACAAATGGGAGTTCGTCAAGCCGTTTAACCTGCGTCAGGGACCGCTCTACCGTATGGAGATTGTCACCACCGAGCAGTGGGTGTATCTGATGATGGATATTCATCACCTCGTCGTCGACGGCGGTTCCTTCGATGTGATTCTGTCACAGTTGTTTGACCTGCTCAACGGTAAGGAGATTGAACCCGAAACCTTCACATACGCTGATTTCGTGGCGGCACAGAAAGCCGCTGAAAGTAGCGAGGAATATGCTGCTGCCCGCGACTTCTTCCAGGAGCGTCTGGGCAAGGTGGAGGGCGTGACGGAGGTTCCTTCCGACCTGTGCAATCCCAAGACGCAAGGCACCGTGGGTACCTTGTACACACCGTTGGATTTCACTGCTATTGACAACTTCTGCCGTCAGCACAACATCTCTCCGGCACACCACATTCTTGCTGCCACCTTCTATGCTCTGTCACGCTTTACCAACAGCGAACAGCTGTGTATCACCACCATCAGTAACGGACGCAGCGACCTGCGTATCAGCAATACAGTGGGTATGTTCGTCAACACGCTGGCACTGAGTGCCGAGATTGGTGAACAAAGTGTCATGGAGTTTCTTGACGAGACCAGTAAGAACTTTGAAGAGACGTTGCGGCACGAGACCTATCCGTTTACACGTATTGCTTCCGACTACGACCTGTCTGCAGAAATCATGTTCGCCTACCAGATGGGCGTCATCGACGACTATAAGTATAAAGGTGAGACGATTGCCGTTGACACCTTCGAGTCGGAGACACCAAAGTTCCGCATAGCCTTCTTTATACAGAATGACGAGAAGGGGCAGCCAAGTATATGCTTGCAATACGACAATGGACGCTACAGCCACGAGTTGATGACGTGTCTGGCACAGTCCATCAGCAATGCTGCCAATGTTTTCATCAGCAATCCTACGTTACCGCTGAAGAGCGTTTCATTGCTCGACGACAAGCAGACAACGCTGCTTGACAGCTTCAACCAGACCGATGTCGATTACGACAACACACAGACCGTCGTATCACTGTTCCGTCGTCAGGTTGAACTACATCCAGACAACATCGCCATGGTCTATCACGATATCCGTCTGACCTATAAACAGGTCGATGAACAGTCGGAGCGTATTGCACAATACGTCCAGTCACTGGGTCTTGGCAGCGAGGATGTGGTTTCTATTCTGATTCCACGCAGCGAGTGGATGGTAGTGGCATCGATGGGTGTGCTGAAAGCCGGTTGTGCCTACCAGCCGCTGGATCCCAGCTATCCCGCCGAGCGTCTGAACTTCATGATGCAAGATGCTGATGCCAAGTTGCTCATTGCCGACGAGGAGCTGCGTCCCATCGTAGACGAATACCAAGGCAAGGTGCTGCTGACGAAAGACATCGATGCCCTGCCAGCTGCTACGGCACCTGTCAAGGCAGACATTATGCCATCGTCGCTGTTTATCATGCTCTACACCTCAGGTTCCACTGGTACGCCTAAGGGTTGCCAGCTGGAACATGGCAACCTGGTATGTTTCTGCCACTGGTATCATCGCTACTACGACCTGAAACCTGAGCACAAGGTGGCCGCCTACGCCAGCTACGGCTTCGACGCCTGTATGATGGACATGTACTCCGCCCTGACCTGTGGTGCTGCTGTCTATATCATCGGCGAGGACATCCGTCTGAACCTGCCCGACCTGAACGACTACTTCAACCGTGAAGGCATCACCCATTCGTTCATGACCACACAGGTAGGCTGTCAGTTTGCGATGAACTTTGACAACCATTCGCTGCTCCATCTCTCAGTTGGCGGCGAAAAGGTGCTGCCTCTCACACCTCCGACGGCCTATCAGCTTCATAATGGCTATGGTCCTACGGAGTGTACCATCTTTACAACCACATACGCCATGAAGGAGTTCGAGCAGAACGCCCCCATCGGCAAGCCGCTCGACAATCTCCGGTTGTACATCGTCGACAAGCAGTTGAACCGTCTGCCGGTAGGTGCTGTGGGCGAACTTTGGGTAAGTGGCCCACAGGTAAGCCGAGGCTATCTGAACCGTCCTGAGAAGACAGCGGAGACCTATCTGACGAATCCGTTTACGACCGACGCGAAATACAGCCGTGTCTATCGTACTGGCGACATTGTGCGCTATCTGTCCGATGGCAATATCCAGTTTGTAGGTCGTCGCGACGGACAGGTGAAGATTCGCGGTTTCCGAATCGAGCTGAAAGAAGTGGAGGCCGTCATCCGCGAGTACCCGGGTATTAAGGACGCTACCGTCCAGGCTTTCGATTACGAGAATGGAGGCAAGTTCATTGCAGCCTATATCGTTAGCGACGAGCAGGTGGACATCAAGGAGCTGAATGCCTTCATCGGCAAGCAGAAACCTTCTTACATGATTCCTGCTGCTACCATGCAGATTGACAGCATTCCACTGAACCAAAACCAGAAGGTGAACCGCAAGGCACTTCCCGCTCCTGTCGTCCAGGCAGCCGACCACGAATATGTAGAACCCAAGAACGAACAGGAGCGTATGTTTGCCAAGATCTTTGGCGACATCCTGTCGATGGACAAGGTGAGTGCCACCGACAACTTCTTCGAACTGGGCGGTACCTCTCTCATGGTGACCAAGGTGATTATCGAGTGCGACAAGGCTGGCTACCACGTCATCTATGGCGATGTGTTCACGCATCCTACGCCGCGTTCGCTGGCTCAGTTTGTGAGTGGTGAAGCTCCCACTGAAGATTCCGATGTCGAGATAACAAACTTTGATTACACAGGCATCGATGCCCTCCTGAAGCGAAACAATATAGAGACCTTCCTCAAGGGCGAACGTCAGCAGCTGGGCCATGTTCTCCTGACCGGTGCCACCGGCTATCTGGGCATCCATGTGCTGCGCGAACTTATCGAATCAGATGCCACAACCATTACATGTCTCGTACGCGGCAAGGAACAGAAAGACGCAGAACGACGTTTGCGTAACCTCCTGTTCTACTATTTCGAGAAGTCATACAAAGATCTGTTCGGCACCCGTCTCTTTGTAGTGAATGGCGACGTCACACAGGATTTGACGGTCGCTCTTGACGGTTCCCCCGTCAAGCCCGACACCGTATTCAACTGTGCCGCCAACGTCAAGCACTTCTCAAAGGGCACCGACATCGAGGACGTTAACATCGGCGGTGCACAGCGCTGCGTAGAGTTCTGTCTGAAGACCGGCGCACGACTGGTACATATCTCCACGACCTCTGTGGGCGAGATATGGATTATCCATAACGATGGTGAACAAGTGCCCATGTTGGACGAGCGTAAGCTGTGGTTCGGACAGTTCCTCGACAATCGTTACATCAATTCCAAGTTCCTGGCTGAGCGTGCAGTGCTCGATGCCGTTGCTCACCACGGATTAAATGCCAAGGTGATGCGAGTGGGTAATCTGGCGCCGCGCAGCTATGACGGCGAGTTCCAGGCCAACTTCAACAGCAACAGTTATATGGGCCGCCTCAAGGTGTTCCACGTGTTGGGCTGTTGTCCCTACGACAGTTACGACGAACTGACCGAGATGTCACCCATCGACCAGACGGCCAAGGCCGTGGTGATCCTTGCGTCTACACCCAAGGAGTGTACTGTGTTCCAACCCTTCAATAACCACACAGAACTGTTGGGTGATGTACTAAAACTCATGTCAAAAGTGGGCAGAGACATACATTTTGTTGAAAATGAAGAGTTCGAGAAAGCCATTGACGAGGCTGGCCAAGATCCTGAAAAAGCCAAGTTGCTCTCGGCCGTTCTTGCCTACCAGGATGTTGCTCACGGACAAAAGGCCGCTATCATCGAGCGCGACAACCGATATACCTGTAATGTCCTGCACCGTCTTGGCTTCCACTGGCGTGACACCTCATGGGACTACGTAGAGCGCATGCTCACTGCCATCGGTGGCTTTGGTTTCTTTGAATAATGAGTCCCCTCTCCCCTCCTCCCCAGGGGAGGGGCTGGGGGTGGGGTTTCTAACTAACTCCTCAAATACAAGATGAATACAGAAGAGAAAAAAGCGTTTAACGTCCAGTTCTGGCGTTTCTTGTGGGCATCCATCCTCATTGGATTGTCTGGCTGTTTGGGAAATGTGGTTGATGCGATGATTGTGGGCAACCTGATTGACGAGGACTCGGTGAGTGCCATCAATCTGTCACTGCCATTGCTTCAGTTTATGTACACCGTCAACATGCTGCTGGCTACAGGAGCGGGCATGCTGGTAGGTATGGAACTGGGCAGAAAGGATACACGACGGGCATCGTATATCTTCATCGTTTCGATGGTAGCTTGTTTGGTGACTGGCCTCATATTGACAGCATGTGGTGTGCTTGCACCCGATGTTGTGACACGCCTGCTATGTGACCATGAGCAGCTTTATCAGCCCACCTACGAATACCTGCGGGTGATGTTGTTAGGTGCACCGGCCTACTTGTTGATGTGGGGTGTCGACACGATGGTCAGTGTTGATGGCAGTCCACGCCTGGTGTCTGTGTCTATCCTGGTGGATAATCTTGTCCACTTGGTGCTCGACGTGGTGTTCATCAAGTACATGGGCTGCGGCATAGAGGGTAGTTCTTGGGCTGCCGTTGTCGGTCATGTCGTGGGCATTGCCATGATGGGCATTCATTTCCTTTCCAAAGAAAATCATCTGCGATTCTCTTGTGGACGCCAGAAACCCGTTTTCGGCGCTATCATCTCGCAGGGAGCACCGCTGGCCATTGCCTCCATCTGTCTGACGGTGTTGATGTTCTCGGCGAACAAAATCGTACTATCGTCGTTGGGACGTACGGGTATCTATGCCTTTGCCCTCTGTATGAACCTGCTTCTCATCTATAACCTGTTTCTGGGTGGTGTCTGCCGCACCATCCAGTCACTGGGTTCCATCCAAGTGGGGAAGGGCGACAACGAGGCCTTCAAGCTGGTGTTGCGCAAGTCGTTTAACTTCATCACCGTGGCGATGGTCATCACCTGTATCTACGTATGGATATGGCCCGAAAGCATCGTCATGCTCTTTGGATCCGACGAGGACGAGATGATTGTCGAAAGTTGTTATGCGTTGCGCATCTTCGCCATCTGTCTCATTCCCTTCTGCTACATCTACACCATCATGATCGTCTATAAGCTCTACAACTACCACCACATGGCTCTCTTTATTTCGTTCGCCCTGTCGCTGACGGTCATCCCTGTGCTGTGGCTGTTCTCGATTTACTTTAAGGAAGGGTTATGGTATGGTTTCCTTGTTGCTTATATCATCGAGATGATTGCCATCTTCGTGCTCCACAAGATGACGCACGTCAGGTTTGAGTTAGTAGGCAACGCCTCCGAACGTTGCGAGTTGAAAGTTGAGAATCAAAAATAATTAAGACATGAAAACATCCGCACCATTAACTAAAACCCAATACGGTCTCTACGTGGAATGTGTGAACCACCCGGGAGAGCCTTGTTATAATGTACCTTGTTTCTATATCCTCGACGGCAGTCTGGACGAAGAGCGGCTCCGTCGGGCTGTCGAGACAGTGGTGGCGGCCCACCCGACGCTGTTTACGCGCATCGAACTGACGGATGAAGGCGAACCTATGCAAACTATCGACGACACGGAGACCTTCTCGTTGCAGGTAGAGCATGTCGATGACATTGAGGCTGCCAAGAAAACGATGATCCAGCCTTTCAACATCGTGGGCGACCGTCTGTTCCGCATACGACTGCTGCGCGACAAGGAACACTTTTATTATTTCCAGGATGTCCACCATACGCTTTTCGACGGAGGCTCGCAGGGCATCATGCTGGCTGATATCGAGAAAGCCTACAACGGTGAGCCGTTGGAACCAGAACAACTGACGATGGCCCAGTTGGCTGTCGCAGAAGAGGAGCAACGCCGGACATCAGCCTTTCAGGAGGACAAGAAATGGTATGCGGAAAACTTCGATTGCGGCGACTGCTACTCGCCGCTGCTGCCCGACCGCGATGACAAACAGTTTGTGGATGCCATTCTGACACGGACAATGGCGGTGGACAAGGCTCGGGTGGATGCCTTCTGCAAGACGAATGGCGTGTTCCGCAGTTCCGTCTTCACAGCCGCCTACGCTTATCTGTTGGCAAAATACAATAACGAGCAGCAGGTACTGTTCAACACGGTATATAACGGACGTGCCGACAAGCGTTCTAACCGTACATTGGGCATGCTGGTCAGGACAGTGCCGGTGTATGCCAAGTTCGATGGTGACACCCGTGTGCTTGACTTCATCAAGGCCGGAGAGGAGCAGATGAAGGGCTGTCGTCAGCATGGGTCATACAATTATAGCGATGCCATCAATGACTTGGGACTGCAACCCGCCACGTTGTTTATCTGGCACGGAAACACACTGGACAACAATCCGTTCTGTGGCAAGCCCATGAAGTTTATTCTTCTTTGCAACAACAGCCGCGAGGTGTCACTCTATCTGAAGGTCGTCATCAAGGAAGGACGGTTCGTCGTGGAAGCAGAGTATAACGGCAACGAATACAGCGAGGCGCTCATGAGTCAGTTCATGGGGAGCTATGAGGCGGTCGTAGAGGGTTTCCTTACCCAAGAAAGGCTGTGCGACATCAATATGACAACCGCCTCACAGATGGTGCTGCTCGACTCGTTCAACCAGACAGAGGTGGACTACGATGACACACAGACGGTGGTGTCGCTGTTCCGACGTCAGGCCAAGACCACGCCGGATGCAGAAGCCGTCGTGTTCAAGGATCATCGTTACACATACGCCGAGGTGGATGAGATTTCCGACCGCATCGCTGGTTATATCTTGTCCAAAGGATTAGGTGTGGGCGATGCCGTGTCTATCATTATCCCTCGCTGCGAGTGGATGGCCATTGCTTCGATGGGTATCCTGAAGGCAGGCTGTGCCTATCAGCCTCTGGACCCCAGTTATCCGAAAGAGCGTCTGAACTTCATGGTGAAGGATGCTGACGCCAAGTTGCTCATTGCCGATGAGGAACTGCGTGAGTTGGTGGATGAATATCAAGGGGAAGTACTGCTGACAAAAGAACTGTTGTCGCTGCCTGCACTCACGGCGGATAACAATTGTCAATTGTCAACTGTCAATTCTCAATTGTCCCCCTCCGACCGTTTCATCCTGCTCTACACCAGCGGATCGACAGGTGTTCCCAAAGGTTGTCAGCTGACGCATGCCAATCTGGTGTGCTACTGCAATTGGTACTGGAAGTATTACGATCTGAAACCAGAGCACAATGTGGCAGAATATGCCAGCTATGGTTTCGATGTGCATCAGGAGGGTATCTATCCGCCGTTGACGGGCGGTGCCACCGTATTTATCATTCCAGAGGAACTT
>Ga0265299_10003765_pt1 | contig 14629 bp, 14 predicted proteins | sample AusTroGonzalo_MG_4_FD_193485 | JGI IMG/M metagenome (GOLD analysis project Ga0265299, IMG submission 193485) | Bovine rumen microbial communities from tropical cattle in Woodstock, Queensland, Australia - Gonzalo_02 | ecosystem: Host-associated > Mammals > Digestive system > Stomach > Rumen ... | reverse complement strand
GTCAGTAGGGTGAAAGGTTTTATCTATTTAACATAATCTTTGTTATGTGAATTTTACACTGTTTGTTTCTTTTGTCGTCGATGGTTGCTTTTTGTCGCGTTCCCGCATCTCTCGCCTGATTTCGCTGTCTCGTCTGCGCTGGCGGCGTTCCTCCATAATGTGCTCATAAAAACCAGTATACATGGCTGGCTCCTCTTTGCGGAGTTTCGCCAACTCGCGGGCGGCCTGTCGCTGTTCGTCAGTCATGTGATCATCAAACACACTACTTGAGCTGCTGCAGCTCAGCATACCCATCACTGCCCCCACCATACGTTTACGGTCTGCCATCTGTTCAGTCCAGTGCTTCATCTTTTCCAACTCCTTCTTGCAAGCCCTCCAGTAGGCAATCCTCGCCGCCTCGCGGCTCACGCCCCGGTAAATCCACACCACCTTGCCTGTAATACAGCTCCGCTTGATGATGGTTACGAGTTTCTGGTGTTTAGTCATAACTCAACTCCTTCCGGATCCATCTCCGGTGCTGCCTGTACATAATCCTTGTCGCCCTCGTGACCCTCCTCATAGAAGTGTCGTGGCACGTAACCCTTACGGTAGAAATAATAAGTCTTGGGCTGTATTTTTTTCTCTAATACCCGAGGCAGGCGCTTACCCTGCTTGTCGGTCCGAATAGTGCCGTCGGCGTTCATCTGATGCATCCATGTAGCGCAGCGGCGAAAACCTTTCTCGCGGTCGGTTGGCGTGCGCAGCACTACAGGCGGATTCATCACATAAATGGATGTCCGCAGATAGTCATCCATATTGTCGCGGATGCGTTTCATGGCAGCCTTCATCGTCTTCTCTCCCACGGTAATACCGCAGTAGTCGAGCAGATTGATAGCAAGTTCCTGGTGTGCTATAGGTATGCCAATATGTCGCTTATCGGCCAGATATGATGCTATCCAACGGGTAAACTGCTCATCCTTGCTGGCCGCGAGCGCCTGACGTAGGAGAGCCCTGCTGTCCTTGGGTGGACGGATGGTTTCGTCAGGAAACTGCAGGAACAGTTGCACGCAACCCAGCAGCAGATTGCGAGCCTCGTTGAGCAGTGTTGGTGGCAGGTTATGGGCCACCTCTTTGATGCCGGTATCCTTGCGGAAGTCATCGGCGGGGGTATGCGCAGGCCGCGAACCGTCCATTGAGCGGGGATGATACCAGTCGCTGACGAGCATCTGATAGATACGTCGGCTGGTGCTGTCTGATGAAAGATCCAGTTGTTCATTAGAAGCCACCACAAACTTCGGCAGGTCATCGCCCTCCAGTTTGACGGATCCTTTATAGAGTCCTCGTGAGGTTAGTGATAGCGGGTAGTTGTACATCTTCTTTGGCGAGAACTTGTCTGGCAGTTCATCAATAGCCACTATGTTGTGCAAACCCGGCACCACCTTACCCAACTCCTGTTCGAGCATGATATTACCGCCTTCGAGCGACTTGCCGTCTATACGTAACACACGGCGCATCAAGGCCAGTAGTTCCAGGATGGCGCTTTTTCCGGTACCGCCACTGGCCAGATCCTCGCGGCGCGTGCCATTATCAGTGATATGCAGGAACTGCTGGCGGTTGGCGCTTCTATGTCTGACCAGCGCCGAGCCGAGAGCATGGAGCATGGTGATAAAATACATGTCCTGCACCTGGCGTTCGGTTTTTGACAGTTCCTCTCCTGCCGCCTCCTTCTCCCAGAAGATGCGGCATGTATTATATAGGAACCGGAAATGTACCGGCATCTCGTCTATCGGTTTATCTGTCACAAGGCGATACTTCCATACTGAAGCCCAAGCGTCCCAGCGCATGTTTTCCTGTGACTGCTCCTCCTGTGTCTTCAGCGAAAGCAGAGCCGCTTCGTGCGCCTGGCGCTCCGTGTCATAAAAAGGATTCAGCTCTATTCTCCACTGTTGCTTGATAGGAGTAAAAGTACCGTCAAGGATGGCATCGGCATTCGTCCACCACTTAAGTTGTTCGTAACCTACCGTTTTCCAGCCTTCTTTTGTCACCAGTACCGCGGTGTTCTCAAAGAAAAAGTGGTCAAAGTCCTCGCCGTAACTCCTATCGTTAAAATCTACAATCTCAATGCTTTCCAAGGCGCTCTGCTCCAGCTTGGCTGAGTATATAGCGCGACTGAGAGCGCCCTTCGGGTCGTTGAACTCCTTATGAGCCCTAAGCCAGTCAGCCATCAGGTCGCGCGCCTGCTGCACCAGCCTGTTCGCTGTGCCTTTCTCTCCCGGAAAGCATTCGCTGTAGATATTATCGCTACCTAGCAAGAAGAAGCGCGACACGCTGCCATCCTCCAATTTCATCACCCGCCTCACCAAGCCACGAGCACGGAGGAATACCGGCGTATTCCTCATGTCGAACTTATATCGGGCACGTTCCGAGCCGTCAGCATCCTTGCGGGCACTCTCCCATTGCCAGAACTTGGTAGTCGGCGTGTCAAACAGAGCGTTATCGAACCAATCGACAGGATCGTCATGCTGCAGGTCGGCAGGCATACGTCCCTCCACCTCCTGGAAGTGGGTAATAAAGTCAGTTACGTCCTTCAGGGGTTTATCCTTGACATATATTTCCGTCAACTCTTTCGGCAACCGCAGCCAATGCACCTGTGGATTATTCAGCGCGATGGCCTGGCTCGCCGCCAAACCCGTCGCATCCTCGTCGTAGCAGATATATAAGCCACCTTCTGCAGTCACACTTAAAAGTTTCCTGACAAACGACCGCAGCCAACGGTTAGGACGCATAGCACCTTCCTTGCGGTTAAATCCACTAAGTTCAGAGTGTAACCATACCACATGGGCGTCAGAATGACTCCAAATAGCAATAGCATCCCTTGGACCGGAGCACAATACTACGCGCCTGAAACGACAGGTCTTTATATTCTTGCCACCCTCCTCTTTCTCTGTCGTCACCATCGGATGACGCTCGTCCTGATGCGGTATCACGCCATCATCCATGAAGTCCTTTAGTTCACTGTCGGCATACCAGCGATGATCCACATCGGCATCTTCGCCAATACTCCACCACCACTTTCTCTTGCCCGTACTATCCTTTGGCTCATACTTCTTGGTGCCCCACGGATAGCGGAATATAAATATGGGATAGTTTCTCGTAGACCTGGTGACGATAACAATGACACCACCTTGCCCTGGCGTCTTACGGGTGATGAAGCGGCTTATAGGCTCCACACCGAACAGTCGATGCAGCTCCTCACCCCATTGCTCGATGGTCTTCGCCTCGGCTTTCTCCGGCCTGCCGTAAAAGCCAGCACCCAACGAGCAGCGGTACAACGGTTCGCCGCTGTCGGCGTCGTATTCCGTTATCAAGTCACCAATCTTGATTTCGGCACCCTCTGAAACATCGGCTTTCTTTGCCTTCCTTGATGCCAACTCCACTTTCAGTCCCAGCGACTTGAGTCCTTGTTCTGTCCAATAACCCGGCTCAAACTCCGTATCACCGTCGGCCATGCCGGCATACTGCGGTTCCTGAACTTTAAACTCGTCCCAGCCTACAACCTTAGTACGCAAACTATCCTTCCAGGGCTTGCCGTCGTTTTCATCCGGCTCCAGCTCCACATCGCAGCGCGTCGCAAGTTCCGCCAGCACCATCGGCAAATCCTCGTTAGACACCTTGCCTGGTGATAAACCCATCAATCGGGCCGCCAGTTGTATTGCTCCGAACCCCTCCTGTTTACACGCCCAACATTTAAAGCTCAGATCCTCCGCATCTCTCAGGGGTTGCTTCCTCACCTCTAGCGATGGGTTATGGTCATCATGCCACGGACACAGGTACCACGCCGAAACACTATTCTGACGCTTCGCTGTATACCCCCATCCCCGCATCACCTCCACTAGCGGTATGGCATTCAGTATATCTCGATTCCTTTCAGTCACAAATTACGCTTTTACAGTATCTGTAAGATAGTCTTGCCGAGCATTATTTTGCCTTACTTGCATCAGCAAGAGCATTGGTTGCTTCCTGCAGAAGTTCCAGTGTATCATCCAACTCCTTGCGAAGTCCGGAAATCCTTTCATCACGCTCTTTGATATCCTTGTCATATGCGTTGCGCATTTTGGCAATCTCTTGCTGATAGTTCATTGCCTGCCGGTGGATCTCAACATCTTTCTCTGTAATGCGTTGCCGTAGGTTTTCTGTCAGGTTCTGATAGCTGGCTACACGTTCTCTTTCGGCAGTAAGTTTTTCCTTGCACTCTACTCCTGCAGCTACAAACTGCTGTATATTGCGGGCTGTCAGCCCATATTCCGCCATTGCTTGCTTAATTTTCTGCCGATAAGGGTTGATGCCAAGCAGGGCCTTCATCAGGTTTCTTAGATATCCTTTCATATTAACCTTTCTTATCTAACAATTCATTCCTCAACGGTTCCAGCAGGGCACGGTAGAGCACTTTTTTCTCTTCCGGGAAATCACCTTCATCAATGGCCGAAAGCTGAAAAAGCGCAGCCGAGACACCAAATGCCTCGCATAACTTTTCTACTGTTGCCTTGGGCGGATAAGCCTTGCCTGTCTCGAGTGAACTGACCGCATTGATACTCATGCCTATTTTCTCTGCTAGTTGCGTCTGCGTCATACCCTGCTTTGTCCGCAGAGTCTTGATTGCATTTCCTAAGTCCATATCTTGTTATTTTATTCTCTCGCTAAGAAGCCATTTTTAGTTTTCAATTTTTGCCCCGTTGTTGCAGACGTGTCACCAATCTCTCGGACGCACGTAATTGTGCATGTAATTGTGCGTACTTATCCTTTAATGATTGTACATCTCCTATCGCCTTTGAAAGTTCGGCCTTTGCTTTGTCAAGCTCCTCCCGGTATGGATTCCTACCAAGCAGAGCCAGCAATACACCTTTTAAATAGAGTCTAATGCATGATGCCGATTTCTTCTTTTCGTTGCTCATATTACACGAAATTGTTGTAATTTTATGGCGAAGGTAAAACTATTATGTGAATCAACAAACGAATAATTGTAGATTTAACAATCTGTCGTATGTTAAAAAAAGTAAACCAACATCAAAATCGCATGGATAAATGGAGCTTTAATTATTCGCTATTTAGCAAGCTATCAAAGGTTTTGCAGATTTCAGAGGCCGAAATAGCCAGGAAATGCGGACTGACGCAACAGGTACTGAACCGTTACACTAAAGCCGACATCATGCCTTCAGTGCAGGTGTTGCTTAAAATCTGTAATGCTCTGCGTATGCCGACACACTATTTTGTGTCACAAGGCAGCATTCATATTATCCCGGAACGTGAAAGCGCCACTGTGCCTTATGGGCTATGGAAACCTGTAGTATGGAACATGCAAGCCGTGGAACTGACCTTCGGTGACGGTGAGGGTAAGATCTACTGGAAAGACGTATCCGCCGTTATGGGTGTTACCTCACAGAAGCCGCACGAGCGGTTTTTGCTGCGCAAACGCTTCCCAATTGACGATTTTTTCACGGTCTGCAGCCACTATGACATTTCCCCTTTCCGTTTCCTGAACGATCCCAACATACCAGAAAACCCAAAGCGTGAAAGTCGTGCCACTAGAAGAAACTCCACTCCCCGGGAAAACGACCCGCTCCTTGCTGATATTGCAGAACTACGCAAACAGGTTGCCACCCTCTCCGCCGACGTAGATGACCTGGCTAAGAAGTATAATACTCTACTCAAGTCCCACGAAGCACTTTCGCGTCGCGTAAGCGTGAATATTGAGAGTATCAACAATTCTCACCTATCCATCGCTGCAGAGTCTAACCTTCCTTATGGTGCTAATAACAAGAAGTAAAAAGAAAAGCCGCCCCGATTGGAGCGGCTGGCGAGAGAAAAAATACCACTTTGACAACTATTGCTTTTCAACGACCTCCAGGCCGCGCTTGCGAGCCTTGGCATAAAAATCTTCTCGCACGGCCTGGTTGGGAATCCACGCCAGAACGTTGCGCTCCCGCCCATCCTTAGCGCGTAGGACAATAGAATAAATATCGTGATTTTTATTGTTGTTCATCCTTCTTTAAATTCCTCTCCTTTACACTAAACCTCTTGCAGGTGATAATTACCCTATCGAGATTCATGTCAACATCGCAGTCCGTGGCTCTTACAACCAAAGTACAGCCTCGCACTGCCTTCACTGTTAAAGACTTTCTGGTTTCTAATTCGTTTTTAATTTTCATAATTATATTCTCCTTTCTTTTTCTCTTTCCATTTGTCGAGAGAATGACCAGCGTCGTGGGTCTTAAATAAATATATTTTATAACTGAACGCAAAGATAAAATAACTTCTGAGATACAGCTACTTTGCGTAATTTTAAAGGTTAGAGATGTCAATGTCTGACGGCTCCACAATGTACGTTCCCTCCATCCAGGGTTCAGCCAGGAAGTCGCGCCGTTTGTTGGCCGAGTCCTCGTCTTTAAACGACTGACAGAACAGCCGCGTGCCGTCGGTCTTGACAAACCAAAGATGCCACTGTTGCGACTCCGGCGGCCACATATTCCTGTAGTCGGGGTCAATAATAAAGCAGTTGCCGTGTTTGTCGTACACCTTGCGTCCGCCGTGGTAGGAATCTCCATAGTCTTCCCAGCGGCCTATTGCATCATTAAAAACTTTGGATCCAACGCGCCGCTCATTGCTGGCATTCTGATCCATAAACCGACGTGCTTCAGTAAAGGTCATTTCGCCGTCGAAGAGTTGTTCTGTCGGACAAGACCTCGTGATAATGAAGTGTTCTTTCTTTTCCATAGTTCCCCTGCTTTAATCATTTTTTTTAAGGGCAGACTTTATAACAGCTCCCAAAAAAAGAAATAAAATTATCCAGTTTTCTACCATTGTCTTTATGTTTTAAGGTTAATGTTCGGGTATGTTTTTTTGAGTTAGCAAACAACCGCCCAGCGGGGGCGTTTATTTGTTGCGCTTATCGTGGCGACCATCGTAAACAGCGAGGGCTCGGCGCACGAGGCGGTTGCGGTTGTGATCTGACAGTTCGGAGTAGAAGCGCTCAGTAGCTCCCCATGCGCTGCCTATCTTGTTGCACCAGTAGCACCACTTAGACCAAAAGTGTTTCCAGTCGCCGTCTTTAAATGCCTCCTGACACTCTTTTTCGCACCAGGCGTTCCACATGTAGAACATGAATGATGTGATGTCATTTTGTTTCTTGCGGCTGATGTCATTAAGAAACTGCTCAAAAGTGTAGTGTTTGCCGGGCTCCTGACTTGATGCGCTCCAACCTTTGTCAAAGAAATGATTAAAAACAGCGCAGTCAAACGTAAGGTGCAGTATGCGCGGCTCAGGTCCGTCATCGCCATGCATACATATGATGTCGATCGGAAACAGTGCACTGTTGTCGTGGTCAATCAAATGCATAGGGTAGTCGTTGTGCCAGAACTGGTCGAGTGTTTCTTCTAGGCTCGTACAGTTGTAGTAAAACACCTTGATATCGCGCTCACCCAGCCTTGCTGTTAGCGCGAAGATAGAGTTAAGTAGTGCCATAATGCTTATGTTTTTAAATTCTGATAATTCCAGCTTTTTAAAGCGTGAGTTTTCAAAGCACCCGACGGAAAAACCGTCGGGTGTAGAATTATGCCGTCTGCTTCATCTGCTGCTCGTCGGCGTGGATGCTATTACTAATCTTGCGGTCGAGCATAGACAAGTCAAACCGTAGCTTCTTCAGAGCCTCCTCCTTCGGCCACTGTTGAGACATAATGGAGGTGAGCTGCTGAATGCGGCGGCGATCCTCTTCGAGTGACTGCTGCCAGGCGGCAGCAATATCCGGCAGTCGTTGCAGGGTCTGCAGGGGCAGGGCCGCTGAGAGAGTTGCCGAGGCGCGGTTTAGTCGGCCTGTCTTGTTGACGATGTACATCAGTCGGCTACCACTAACGTAGAACTGGTTCATAGAGTCTGTCTGTTCCTTACCATCGAGGATAGTGGTGGTCGTCGTAGTTTTTACACTGACAGGGAAGCCATAGACACTGCCGATGGTGACATGCCTGCCGTCGGTACGGGCGGTGTCTGCGATGCGCAGCAGCTCCTGGCCAATAGCCTTGGTGAAGTCATCGGCCGTATCTGACGATGAAATAGGTTTGCCGTCAATGACGATATTGTTTGCCACGCTGCCATCCGACAAGCGGCGCATTTTACTGGCAAAGCGCTCTGCATCCTCTCTCACACTTTGAATATTCTGTTCCAGCACCTCACAGTCCTTTTCCAGTCGCTCGCGGCGGCGTTCCTGTTCGACCTTCTCACGGGCAAATGTCTTCTTCTCCGCCTCCAGTCCGGCTATTTTCTTCTCCAGTTTGGCGCGTTCCAACAAATCTGTGTTACCTGATAATACAGCCATGAACTCAGCAAAATTAGCACCCGTCTTCTCATCCATCACTCCTTCATCCAGAGTTCGGATGCTGAGTTGTCCGCGCTTCAACTGCTGGATAAATGTCTGCTTGCAGTGCAGAAGGTTAAACTTATAGGAGTCCAGACTGCGCTCTACTGCGTAGATAATGATATCAACCTGATTTCCTGCATACTGTTTGGCTACCTCGTTACCCCTACGGATAGCGCGGCCGTCACGCTGTTCCAGGTCGGACGGTCGCCACGGTGTGTCCAGGTGGTGTACGGCAACCACTCGCTGCTGTGCATTAACACCTGTACCTAGCATCTGTGTTGAACCGAATAACACACGCACCTTACCGTCGTTGACATCCTTGATCAGTGCATTCTTCTTAGTCTCACATTTAGCCTCCTGAATGAAGCGAATCTCTCCTGCAGGGATGCCGTAGTCCTCTACCAGCTTGCGCTTGATCTCGGAATAGACATTCCACTTCTTTGGGTCATAAGCCGAGAGGTCGCTGAATACCATCTGAGTACCCCGCTGCTCAGCATAGAGGTCGTAGTATTGCTTGATAAGCTCTGCGCATCGGCTGGCCTTACTCTGTGGGTGATCTGGGTACGACTCGTCAATAAGACGCATATCGAGCGACATCTTGCGGGCTTTATCGGTAGCATACAGCATCTTCGCTTTTTCCTGTTGAGGTGTCGCGTCCTCCATTCCAATCAGACGGAAGTTGCCGCTCCGGGCAAACTCCATCAGTGTCTTGATATACTGTTCCTGGTCCGGTGTTGGCTTGATATTCAACAGCATTGTGTGCTTTCTGGGACGGTCGATGCCTACGTCCTCCGCCGTGCGGAAGTCAGTTATCTCGTTATAAAACATAGCCAGCTCCGGCACCTTGATGAAGTACCTGAAACGCTCCTTCAGAATAATCTGATTGGTAATCGAGAACTCATACTCCGTGCTCTTCTTAGTGAAGATGGCGGCCCATGCATCGAAGCAGGTGATACCCTGTTTCTCTAGCGCTTTCGGTCTGAGATAGCGGAACAGACTATAAAGTTCTGTCAGACTATTGGTGACGGTGGTACCTGAAAGAAATGTGGCGCCAAGGTCACGGCCCGTGCGCTGCTGGATGGTACGAATAGCCATCAAGAGATTATAGGCACGTTTACTTCCCTCGTTATTGCCCAACCCTGCCACACGGTCGTGACGGGTAGAGAAGCCAAGGTTCTTAAACATGTGGCTCTCGTCCACAAAGATGTGGTCGATACCCATCATCGCGAAGTCTACCACGTCATCGGCTCTTGTCTGAATAGCATGCTGTAACGCCTGGATCTTCACGGCCATGTTCTGTTTGCGGCGCTCTAATCCCTTCAGCACTCTGGCACTGATGCTGTAACCCCACTGGCGTGCCACCTCGAGTGCTTCATCTATCTGTCGCATCTCGTCGTAGAGCATGTCGCGCTGTACCTCGTCGCTCTGTGGAATGCGTGAGAACTGATCATGACTCATAATCACACAGTCCCAATTGTTGTTCTTCATCCTATTGAAGAAGTCGGCTCGCTCACTACCACTAAAGTCAGCCGCGGTAGCATACAGCACCTTGGCCTGCGGATAGGCGGTGCGGTAGGTCTCAGCAATAGCTGATACATTCGCCTTCAATCCTATAATCATAGGCTTATGAGCCAGTCCCAACCGCTTCATTTCATGAGCGGCGATACACATAATGAGAGTCTTGCCGCTGCCAACCTCGTGATCGCATATTCCACCGCCGTTCTGAACGAGCATCCAGATACAGTCCCTCTGCGAGTCATACAGAGACTTTACGCCATATTTCTTTTCAAGTCCCTTCATGTCGATGCCGGGAAAAGTCTGATGGCTGCCGTCGTACTTAGGTTTCACAAAGCAGTTAAAGCGTCTGTTATATAGTGCCGTGAGTTCGTCTTTCATCTCCTTTGGCTGACGCAGAAGCCAGTCCTGATAACCCTGCCTTATCTCCTCAATCTTTGCATTTGCCAGTTGAGTCTTGTCGGCATCCTCTACCGTCTCGTGCTCACCCTTCTCGTTATAGATGCAACGGCCCTGGGTGTCACGCTTGTATTTCATCATCTTGGGACAGGTGTTCTGCAGTGCATGTATCAACAGCTCAATACCATCCAGACTCCTGGTGGCCTCACTGCTGACGCTGTACTGGCTCCATATCTTCTCGTTATGGCTCGATGCGCTTGCTGCGAACTGGTCCAACAAAGGATTATACTTCACTGTCACCGTCACGGTACCACCCCAGTATGAATGTTTTCCCTCCTCTTCCGGCATTGAGAAGAACTCACTCGCGAACTTACCATAGATATCGGCGTTCACCCACCTCTCTCCGAGGTTGAAATCCAGTTCCTCAAAGGGAATCGGTGCTGGGATAGCATCCCTCAGAGCCTTCATGCTCTGCAATATCCTCACCTCCTCCGGCACCTCCAGCTCCGGTAAGTTTGTTTGCTCGTCAGTTTTACCTACAAGATACTGCGCCACTTTAGGATAGTGCTCCTTTATCTGCTCCAACTTCTCAATAACATTGCCACTTATAAACTTAGAACGGGTCTCAAACTTAAACTCCAGTGGGTTGTAGAAAATCTCTCCCTCCAGTTCCCTTACCAGTTCATCCTCGTCCTTACCCGTCAGTTCTTTCATCCTGAGTATATTTACCCAGCCGTACTCGTTCAGGCTCACCGCCAGCGCCTCCTGCGCCGTAGTAGCCGTCACTATAGACTCAGTAGCGAACGCTACAGGCTTGCGAAAGATGTCAGCCTTCTGCCATCCGCCTCTGTCTTTCACTTCAAGAGACAGCAGCTCTCTGGATACACACTCCACCGTCTTTACGTTCTTTTTGTCGTTAAAACAGCCATACTGCTGCACAAAATAGTCATACAACTGGTTCAGGTGTTTACGCTTATCCGCCTGCTCGGTCTGGGTTGCTTGCTCCTGCTCATAGAGGGTTGTATATTCATCCAGTATGCCTTCCAGTAACCGTTCCTTTCCGCTCTTCTGTTTAGTGGGTTTGGTTTTTTTCTTAACGCTGTCTTCCTTCGAACTTATAGCCGTATCACAGCCATCCTTGTATAGCTTGACATCAAAGTTACTCTCCATATCCTTTGCCAGCACCTCACCCATCTGTTTGCTTATACCAGCCACCCCGTCGCGATGCATATAGACCAGCGCTCTCTTTCCGTAGGCATCCGTATCTACCGTCCAGGATGTTGCAATCACATGATCCGGCTTCATATCGAAGTACATGTTTGTGGGACAACCGCCGTCCTCATACTGCGTCAGTAGGAACGTCTCATCAGCTGTCAATCCCTGTTTTCCGGAGTCCTTCTGTAGCACCAGCAGGTCGGTACCGACTTCGGTACCGCTCTCCTTAAACAGGTTACCCGCCAACCTGTACGCTCCAATCAGCCTTGCCTGCTTCAGAGCCTCTGCCAACTGCTCCCCATCGCGATTCAAGTAGTTCGAGGTGATAATATACGCCTCGATGCCGCCATCACGCAGGCAGTCCAGACCCTTCAACACATAGTAGCGGTGGATCATCTTTGCAGCCTCACGCCTCACCTCGCTCTTCGAGTTTGTATACTCTTGGTCAAACACCTTGATGTCTCCAAATGGAATATTTGTCGCAACCAGATCATACATTCCCAATTCGTCCTTCGGGAAGTGCTCGAAACTATCCATATAGACAAACATCCGTCCGCTCTTCCTTGTATTCAGCAACATTCCGGTAAGCAAATCTTTCTCAAAACAGGTAGTACGGTCTGCTCCAATATTTGCAAAAACGCCATTTCCTGCGGCTGGGTCAAGGTGTGTATGAATACTTGCAATACCACCGGCATATAACCCTGCGCTGATAGCCCTCACAATCTCAATGGGTGTATAGAACGCTGTCAATACACTGGTCTTCAGGCTCTGTATCCACAGAGCACGCTCTGCATCGTCCTTGCTATGCTTGCATAGCAACTCATGCAGGCGCACTGTGTCTTGCCAGTACATCATGTCGCTCTTCTGCCATAAAGACTTATCCTTCGGGTTCAGCACGAAGTTCATGCCGCCGAAACCACTGTACTTAGCCAGCACCTCACGGTCCTCTCTGCCCGTCAGCGCACATTCAATCGCCTCGATATTATCTCTTAGTCTCTGTAACTTACTCATATTTGTACTCGTTTAAGTCGTTATAATCTGTAACGTGGTCAATCTTCACCATATATCACATGCCTCTCTCCAAGCCTCTCGTAAATATCCAGGATTCTTTTTGCCCTCGGTGACTCCCATTTTGGATCAGCCTCCGTTGCAAGTCGAAACGCCTGTTTCTGTAATTGCTCAAAACTCTTCTTTTTCATAACTCGTAATTATTTTGTTTCTATTCGGTAACTTTTGCGAAATTGTATATATCTTTGCCGAACGATAAGCCGAAGAGGGAGGTGGGTAAGACCTCCCCGGAAGTATTAAAACCACGTCAAGGTGATCCTAAAATGCTTCCACCGAAAAACAATAGATACTGTCATGGTTTCGGCTTTTATGCCGGCATTCGTAGGCTGTCCGGCGTCACCCATCAAAGCCCGCTATTGCAGTAGCGGACTTTTTTGTTACCCGTTTTTCAAATCTTTTATACTGTTACTGTCTTTTTTATCGCTTTCATTAGAGAGTGTTTTGCAACATGACCGCAAGTCTGCAAACTTGCATTTGGCAGGTTGTAAGTTTTGTTACCATCTGTCTGCTCCGCTATCTGGTTTATCAGATAATCGAAGTCGGTGATGTCGTACAGGCTATCTTCTTCCGTCCATTCATCAGGCTCCACGTTGTCGGCCCAGTTCTGACAGAAGCAGTCCTCGTGAGTTAAATCACGGCCATAGATGTGCAGCAGGCCATCTTTTTCATCCACCCACACCTCATCGACAGCCACATTGCGAGGCGAGTAGTCTCCATTAGAGCCAATAATGATACGGCAAAGGGAATGACCATCTTCGCGAATACACTTCTCCGGCAGTCGCTCCAACGCCGCCTTAACCTCTGCAATAATCATATTGTTCAGCGCATTCAGGATGCCGCCAAAATCATGTTTAACCATGTTTGCCATAGTTGTATATTTTATTAGTTAAACATTTTGGAAAGTGCCAGACGCTTCCACCTGGCACTTCCAGGTTCAGACACACCGAGCCAACTGCTCTGCATGTTGCCATTTCCCATTAACCTTTCGCATCTCTACAATCTCACTACTGTAGTTGTTGCGGATGACCTTCCGGTATAACTTCTCCGCAACAGGGCGGGAAAAATAGATATGGGCATACTCTGGGCAATAGGTCATGTGGAGTCGGCGTGAAGTAACCTTTAGAATGTAGTTGCCGTTACAGAGAACTGCATAACCTTTTGTATGCTCGACTGACGCACGCCTCTTGGCGGTCTCGGCTTTTCTGCGTTCATAGAGATAACCGGCAGTGCCAGAGAAACCAATCCATACATCAGCCCCTGTGTCCAGACCTTCCTTGAAAGCAGCGGCCAGCTTTTCCTCTGTTGACACATACCGATGCTCATAGTTAGGGTACTTAGAACACCAATGGACATCCAAGCGAATATCGTCCAACGTGACAGCCATCTCGATTCCCTTCTTGAAGAAATTGCGTATTTGCTGAGCGGTAGTGTTTGTAGTGCCTTTACTGTAAACAGAAATACCGTCAAACCAACCGAAGCGGTTCTCTATTTCTTTGTCAGTATAGACACCTTCTCCGCGACGGTCATAGTCCGGTCTTTCATTGCCTACGTACCGAGCCTTGACAGAATCAATCATAGCCTCTACGCCCTTCATTATCTCGTCAGCGGTGAACGCATACTCTGTTTTGGATTTCATTATCCAGCGTGCATGATACCAGCTGCGGACCCGACGTCTGTTGTCACATTCCCAGACATTGTTGTCGCCGGATTCAATCATAGGGATATACTTGTCGCCACTGAGCTTGACAAACATAGCTCTGTAAAGAATGGTGTAAGACATAATTTGAGTATTTTTTAGAGTTAAATATTTTGTTGTCAGCACTCTTCAACTTCGTAGAAGAAGGACACATACAGTGTGTCATCGACCTGTTTGAATTGTATTTTCAGCCCAGGATTGTCTGAACATTCCCAGGATTTGAAGGTCTTTTTGAGATAATCAAACACTGCTTCTTTTGTCGTATCAAAGTCCTCTGTAGGTGGTACAGCAATCATCCTAATTGTGATTCGGTGATCGGCATATCTCCAAAGCACTTCAACACATCCTTC
>Ga0265299_10003764_pt1 | contig 14634 bp, 12 predicted proteins | sample AusTroGonzalo_MG_4_FD_193485 | JGI IMG/M metagenome (GOLD analysis project Ga0265299, IMG submission 193485) | Bovine rumen microbial communities from tropical cattle in Woodstock, Queensland, Australia - Gonzalo_02 | ecosystem: Host-associated > Mammals > Digestive system > Stomach > Rumen ... | reverse complement strand
GGCGACGTTCTCGAAGTACGACGCGCAGGGTCCGCTGGTAGTCAGGGTGTTCAGCTTCTCGTTTACGAAGGGCATTCCTGAGGACGAGTCGGGTAATGGCGGAGGTTATGTGTTCGATTGCCGCTCAACGCATAATCCGGGTCGTTACGAGCCTTACAAGAAACTGACAGGACTGGACGAACCCGTTATCCGTTTCCTGGAGGACGACGGCGAAATACTGACGTTCCTGGACAGCGTGTATAAGTTGGCCGACGCCCACGTCAGACGCTACATACAGCGTGGCTTTACCAGCCTGATGTTCTGTTTCGGATGTACGGGCGGACAGCACCGCAGCGTGTACAGTGCCCAACATCTGGCCGAGCATATCCACGAGAAGTTTGGCATTGAGGTGCGCATCAACCATAGGGAACAGGGTATCACGCAGGTGTTGAAGTAACTTATCTTAGATTAATTTATCGTTGGCAGGCAGAAAAAAATGTGGCAATCGTTTTGCGTTTTCCCATAGTTTTTGTAATTTTGCAGGCCTAAAAGAAACTTCATTAATAAAATTAAGGTAAAAAGAACGTTATGGGTGGCTTTTTTGGCACGATATCGAAAAAGGATTGCGTAAACGACTTGTTTTACGGCACAGATTATAATTCACACTTAGGTACAAAACGCGCCGGTTTGGTGACATTCGACGAGGAAAGCGGTTTCCACCGCTCAATCCACTCGCTGGAGCGCAACTATTTCCGTTCGCGCTTTGAGGACGAGCTTGACTCGTTTAAGGGCCATCAAGGACTGGGTGTCATCAGCGATACCGATCCTCAGCCTATCATCGTCAACTCGCATCTGGGACGCTATGCCGTCGTGACGGTGGCAAAAATCAACAACCTGCGCGAGATAGCCGAAGAACTGCTGAAACAGCGCATGCACCTGAGCGAGATGTCGGCCAACAACATCAACCAAACGGAGCTGGTTGCCCTGCTCATCAATATGGGCGACACGTTTGTGGAGGGCATTAACAAGGTATACCAGAAGATTGAGGGCTCCTGTTCGATGCTTATCCTAACAGAGGATGGTATCATTGCTGCACGCGACTTCCTTGGACGTACACCCATCGTGCTGGGACACAAGAAGGTGCACCGCCTGTCGCCCATCGGTACCGACGAGCTGATAGAAGCCTACGCGGTGTCGAGTGAGACGACGAGTTTTCCCAACCTGAACTACAAGGTGTTGCGCGATGTAGGTCCCGGTGAGATTGTCAAGATCAAAGCCGACGGCATAGAGGTACTGCAAAAGCCTCTGTCGCGCTGTCAGATATGCTCGTTTCTGTGGGTTTACTACGGTTTCCCCGCAAGCGACTACGAAGGCATCAACACGGAGTTTGTCCGCGAGAAGAACGGCCGTCTGATGGGCGAGAAAGATCACGACGTGGAGGCTGACCTCGTCTGCGGTATTCCCGACTCTGGCGTGGGAATGGCATTGGGTTATTCAGAGGGTAAGAAGATTCCCTATAAGCGTGCAGTGGTGAAGTATACGCCCACCTGGCCGCGCTCGTTTACCCCAGGAAACCAGAACCGTCGCGACCTTGTGGCCAAGATGAAGCTCATTCCTAATCCGGCCATTCTGAAGGACCAGCGTATCGTGTTCTGCGACGACTCTATCGTGCGTGGCACCCAGTTGCGCGACAATGTACGGACGTTCTTCGAGAACGGTGCCAAGGAGGTGCATGTGCGTATTTCATGTCCGCCGCTGGTATACGGCTGTCCGTTCATTGGTTTTACGACGTCGAAGAGCGACCTGGAACTAATTACCCGCCGTATTATCAAGGATTTCGAGGGCGACGACAAAAAGAACCTTGACCAGTATGCGAAGACTGGAACCCCCGAATATGAGCGGATGGTCAACGAGATAGCCCGTCGCCTGGGACTGACCAGTGTGAAGTTCGCTACGCTGGAAGACTTGATAGAGTCTATCGGGCTCCCCAAAGAGCGTGTCTGTACGCACTGTTTCGACGGCACGTCATACTGCCACGAGCGTCACGGCGAGGAGTGGTTCACTTGATTGAAGCCGTTAACAAATCATAAACTTCAAATTTCAAATTTCAAATTTCAAAGTTTTTTTTGTACCTTTGCAGTCCGAATAAACTTTTGAAGCGTGAAAATAAAGCAAGTGCTGAGCGCCCTTGAACGGTTCGCGCCTCTGCCCTTGCAGGAAAGTTGGGACAATGCTGGCCTGCAATTGGGACTGACGGAGGCGGAGGTTTCAGGGGCATTATTGTGTCTGGACGTCAACGAACAGATTGTCGACGAGGCTATCACCAAAAGCTGTAACCTCATCGTCAGTCATCATCCGCTGCTGTTTCGCGGATTGAAGCAGATCAGTGGTGCCGACTACGTGCAGCGCAGTGTCATCAAGGCTATCAAACACGATATCGTTATTGTCTCGATGCATACCAATATGGATAATGCACAGGACGGCGTAAACTGGAAGATTGCCGAGCGACTGGGATTAACGGGCTGCAAGTTCTTCGCCTCAAAGACTGTGGAAGGTATCGAGGCGGGTAGTGGCGTAGTGGGAAATCTACCCGTGGAGATGGATGCGCGTGCTTTTATTGAAAGGGTCAAAGACCGTTTTGGCGTGCAGTGTGCGCAGTGTAATGTGCTGTTGCAGCGTCCTGTCAGCAAGGTTGCTATCTGTGGCGGAGCAGGCGATTTTCTGTTGCCTGACGCAGTGGGAGAGGGCGCTGACGCCTTTATCACGGGAGAGATGCACTATCACCAGTATTTTGGCTATGAGCAGCAGATTCAGATATGTGTCATTGGCCACTATCAGAGCGAGCAGTTTACGGCGGAAATATTTCGCGATATCATCCTGAAAGATTGTTCGGACGTCAGAATCTGTATTGCAGAAACCAATACCAACCCGATAGTTTATATTTAATAATCCAAGGATGTCCTAGTAAAACCTAGACAATCCTATAAAAAAGAAGAATTATGGCAAAGAAAGACCCAATGGACATGCCGGTTGAGGAGCGTCTGAAGACCCTCTATCAGCTGCAAACCACGCTCTCTGGAATCGATGAGAAGCGTGCATTGAGAGGCGAGCTGCCTCTGGAAGTACAGGACCTTGAAGACGAAATCGAGGGACTTACCACCCGTATCGACAAGATTAAAGCCGACATTGCTGAATTTGAGCAGGCTGTGGTCATGAAGAAGGGTGAAATTGAGAATGCCAAGGTGAGCGTTGAACGCTATAAGGAGCAGCTCAACGACGTGAAGAATAATCGTGAGTACGATACGTTGTCGAAGGAAATTGAGTTCCAGTCGCTGGAAATTGAGCTCTGCAACAAGAAAATCAAGGAAGCCAATGCCCGCATTGAAGATAAGAAGGTGGAACTGGCTCAAAACGAAGAGGTGATTGAGGACCGTCGCCAGGCTTTGGATCAGAAGAAGAGCGAGCTTGACGAGATTATGGAAGAGACGCGCGCTGAGGAAGAGAAATTGAAGGCTAAGGTGAAGGAGCTGGAAGCTAAGATTGAACCTCGTTTGCTGACTTCGTTCAAGCGTATCCGTAAGAATGCCCGCAATGGTTTGGGTATCGTCTACGTGCAGCGCGACGCCTGTGGTGGTTGCTTTAACAAGATTCCTCCCCAGCGTCAGCTCGACATCAAGATGCACAAGAAGGTCATTGTCTGCGAGTATTGCGGACGTATCCTTATTGATCCGGAATTGGCTGGCGTTAAGATTGACAAGGTCACTGGTCAGGAGGAGAAGAAGCGTAAGCGCTCGATTCGCAGGACGGTGAAGAAAGCCGATCCTGAGGTGGAGGCTCCTGAAATTCCAGAGATGGACGATTAATTAATGGTTAAGATGAAGGGTTAACCCTTTGCGGTTAACGAGGCATAATCAGGAATTTCCTGCAAAAAACAGTACGTCTGGTGCTCGTAATCCATCTTGCAGCAATAGTGCTGCAGACCGTTGGAAACCACCAGATAATCCACGTGGAGTAGGAGATTATAGATTGAAATCTGATTGAACACCCGCTGTGTCAGCGACACAGTGGGTGCTTTGTATTCTATAATCATCTGTGGAGCGGCCTCCTTATTATATAATATAGAGTCGCAACGGAGCGTTTTCTCGCCGCATTTCAGGGCGATCTCGTTACCTAACAGCCCTTTGGGATAACCCTTGTGGTCGACGAGCCAGTGGGTGAAATGCTGACGCACCCATTCTTCGGGAGTCAGCACCACATAACGCTTGCGCAGGAAGTCGAAAATTTCGGGTTTCTCGCGCGTGCCACGGACCTTGACGTCGTAAGAAGGAAGATTTAATTCGTTCATTTCGTTTGCAAAATTACAAAAAAAATAATGATAATACGTTTTTTTTTTGTAATTTTGCAGCATGGCTCAAGCGGCAGTAACATACGAAAGCGTGATTAGCGAGCTGAAAGCACGCCATTTTAAGCCCATCTACTACTTGATGGGTGACGAGTCGTATTATATTGATAAAATCAGTGATTGGATAGCAGAGAACGTGCTGCAGCCCGAGGAAAGAGACTTCAATCAGACCATTTTATTTGGTTCTGACGTCAATGCATCGCAGGTGGCTGATGCTGCTCGCCGCTATCCGATGATGGCTGAATACCAGGTGGTTATCGTCAAGGAAGCGCAAAATTTGAAGAATGTGGAGCCTTTGGAGAAGTATCTGAAACAGCCTATGCCCACGACGATTCTCGTTATGTGCCACAAAAATGGCAAGATTGACGGTCGGAAACAGGGATATGTGAAGGCCATTCGTGATGCTGGCGTGCTGTTTGAGAGCGTAAAATTGAAAGAACGCGATTTGCTAGCCTTTATTGAGCGCTATCTGAAAGCCAAAGGATCAACAATTGATCCCAAATCCACGCAACTCATTGCCGATTTTATTGGTTCTGACCTCAGTCGTCTGGCCACCGAACTTGATAAGGTGTTGCTTTCGTTGCCAGAACAGGATAAACGGGTGACTCCGCAGGTTGTCGAGGACCAGATAGGGGTGAGCAAGGACTTCAATGGTTTCGAGCTGAGAGATGCCATTATTAACAGAAATGTATACAAGGCAAATTTGATAATCAAATATTTTGACGAAAATCCGAAGGCTGGAAGTATCTATGCTTTTCTCCCGTTGCTCTTTAATTACTTCCAAAATCTGATGATCGCGCATTATTGCCCCCAAAAGAACAGTCAGGAGGCACTTGTTGAGTGGCTCGAATTACGAAATCCGTGGGCTGCCAGAGACTATGTCACAGGTATGAAAAACTACTCGGCAATGAAGGTGTTACAGATTATTGGCAAGATACGCGAAATGGATGCCAAAAGTAAGGGGTTGGATAACCCAAATACAGGTCCTGGAGACCTCATGAAGGAACTAATTTTCTTTATATTACATTAAAAAAAGAGTCTTTTTGGGCTCTTTTTTTTCTAGAATAACAGTTTTTCCAGACAACGTTTTTTGTCCCTAAACTCCTATTGCCACAAGGATTCTGCCGAAAAATAAGCCCTCATATTTCGCGAATTTTCTGCTTTTCGCACGATGATTCAGAATTCGCGAAAAATGAAAAAATGAGCCCCTTTTTGCATAGCAAAATTTACGTTTAGGCAATTTTAATGTTTTGGTTTGTTGATTTGAATATATAAATAGAATTCAAATTTGTATAATATTTGGTATTGTTCGGATAAATATAATGGTTTGTAAATCTAAATCAGATATTTAAAGTTACATATACAAATGCGAATTTTGATATTCAGGAATGTACATTTATGATTATACATTCGCGCACTTGAAGATTTAAATATCTGAAAACCAATGTTTTATTAAAATTTTCTGCTTGTTTGCTAAAATAAATCAAACCTCCGCTTCTATAAACGAATGCATATTCACTATTTTAGTATTACATCGTTGTAAGTATCCAATTTACAGCCAGTTATTTAGCTGATTTCCGATAAACAAAGGGTTTGCAGGAGTTTAGCCTCTTAAATTCGGATTTGCAATTCTAAATACACTTGATAGGGTCTCTTGGATTTTGAATTTGGAATTTAAAATTGAAAATCTATAGTTTGAGAATTAAAATTTTCTTTAGATTTCTTGCAGGATTCAAAAATTTGTTTTACCTTTGTAAAGTGAAACAAAAATGGGCTTTTTGCCCCTATTTCGGACTAAAATGGAAACAAAAGACAGAATTCGCCTCATCATGGAGGACCAGCACATGACCCAACAAGTGTTCGCTGACTTCCTCCAACAATCACCTGCTACGTTGAGCAGTATCTTCAATGGTCGTACCCGCCCTACCCTGAACATCATTGATTCGATTAAAACGAAAATTCCTGACATCAGCATTGAGTGGCTTCTTTATGGTACTGGTGAGATGTATATCTCCCACTCTGAACCCTCAGATCAGGGTGTTGCAGAGCACCAAAATGTGGGTCAGGAAACGATGATTAATTTCGACTCCACTGCTCCACTTGCTTCTCAGGTGTCGCAAAATCCTGTTTTGACATCACCTTATCAGCAAGGTGTAAAAAATACACACCCTGAAATTTTGAGAGAAGAGGTTAAAAATATTGACAAATTACCTCGAAAGGTAACTGAAATCAGGGTTTATTACGATGATCAGACTTACGAGACCTTTGTTCCGGCAAAGAAATAATGCCTTGATTGTTTTCTTAGTACCTGATTGGCAAAGAAATCATCGTTTTATTTGGTGATGAGCGGAAAAGTACGTAATTTTGCAGTCGTTATGAAGAAATATGTTCTTGACTTGACTGTAAATAGCGTAGAACGACTCAGTCCTAAGCATGTGCTGATACGTCTGACTGATTCAAAACCGCTTCCGGAGATGTTGGCAGGACAGTTTGTAGAGGTACGTGTTGACGGCTCGCCAACGACGTTTCTGCGCCGTCCTATTTCCATTAATTTTGTAGATCGCGTGAACAATGAATTATGGCTGATGGTAGCTATGATTGGTGACGGGACGCGTCAGTTAGGCAAACTGAAATCAGGTGACACGCTGAACTGTGTGCTGCCTCTGGGGAATAGTTTCACCCTTCCTTCTCAATTAAGTGACAAGCCATCTTGCCTTTTGGTTGGCGGTGGTGTAGGAATGGCTCCTATGCTTTATCTCGGGACTCAACTAAACGAAATGGGGTTTGAACCTACGTTTCTGTTAGGTGGTAGGACGGAAACTGATATCCTAGAGCTTGATTTATTTAAAAAGTACGGGCGCGTGTGTATAACTACTGAAGACAGTTCTATGGGTGAAAAGGGTTTTGTGACCAACCATAGTGTATTGACGGAGCGTTTTGACCGTATTTACACCTGCGGTCCCAAGCCGATGATGGTGGCTGTAGCCCGTTATGCAAAGGAAAATAATATAGATTGCGAGGTCTCGCTAGAGAATATGATGGCCTGTGGACTTGGTGCCTGTCTCTGTTGTGTGGAGAAAACGCCAGAAGGCAATTTATGTGTCTGCAAAGAAGGTCCGGTGTTTAACGTAAAACGATTGTTATGGCAGATTTAAGAGTCAATATAGGTGCGTTGGCGTTGAAGAATCCAGTGATGACGGCATCTGGAACGTTTGGCTATGGTCTTGAATTTCAGGATTTTATCTCTTTAGACGGTTTGGGGGGCATCATCGTGAAAGGTACCACCCTGAAAGCTCGTGAGGGTAACGACTATCCGCGAATGGCTGAAACGGCCTCGGGAATGCTGAACTGTGTGGGGCTGCAGAACAAGGGCGTAGATTATTTTTGTGAGCATATCTATCCGCAAATCAAGGATATCGATACTCATATGATTGTGAATGTCAGTGGATCGTCGCCAGAGGATTATGCCGAGTGTGCTGCTCGCATTGACGAGCTGGACGGGATTCCCGCCATTGAGTTGAATATTTCGTGTCCCAACGTGAAGGATGGAGGAATGGCCTTTGGAGTAACCTGTTCCGGAGCCTCCAGTGTGGTGAAGGCTGTGCGCGAACGGTATCATAAGACGCTGATAGTCAAGCTGTCGCCTAATGTGACAGATATCACAGAGATTGCCCGTGCCGTAGAGGCAGAAGGAGCTGACAGTGTGTCGCTGATTAACACGCTGATGGGAATGGCTATCGACATTGAGAAGCGCAAGACACTTCTGAGTATTAATACAGGCGGTCTTAGCGGACCTGCCGTAAAACCCGTGGCACTGCGTATGGTGTGGCAGGTGGCAAAGGCCGTAAGAATTCCTGTAGTTGGTTTGGGCGGTATCGCAACAGCGAAGGATGCCATAGAGTTTCTCATGGCTGGTGCAACGGCTATTGAGATCGGTACTGCCAATTTCCTTGATCCTGCAGTTACCATCAAGGTGAGGGATGGTATCAATGATTGGCTCGACCTGCATGGCTGTAAGTCAGTGTCGGAAATAATAGGTTGTATATGATACAATTTGAGGGCGGCCACACAGCCGCCCCTCTTCGAGGGGGGAAACCGTATACAATTTGAGGGCGGCCACACAGCCGCCCTCAACCAACACAAAAACTAAACTAGACTTAACTAAAGCGTATCAGGATTTTCACAAACCCTCAATAGCTGGTTGCAAAGATAGTATAAATATTTTAAACTACCATACTTTTCCTGATTTTTTTTGCATTTTTATCGCAAAAAATCATATTTTTGTCGTCTTTTGCAACAAATAATGGTCCAATATGACCATTGCTGCCATTGCTTCGACAACGGGTACCGCTCTGGGAAGCACACAAGGATCGTGGCGTCCACGTGCCTTTAAGGTGGTCTTGTTGCCGGCAATATCTACTGTTTCTTGTTCGCGGAGTAGGGTAGCAACGGGTTTGAAGGCCACACGGAAACAAATGTCCTGTCCGTTGGAGATGCCTCCTTGGATTCCTCCGCTATGGTTAGTCGCTGTGGCGAGTTTCGGAATCGAACCTTCTGACAGGGAATTTGGCAAGAAAATGTCGTTCTGCTCAGAGCCGCGCATGGTGACACCGGCAAATCCCTCGCCGTATTCAAAACCTTTGACGGCATTGATGCTCAGCATAGCAGCTCCTAACTGAGCGTGCAGTTTGCCGAACTCTGGCTCGCCTAATCCAGCGGGACAGCCCTGAATGACGCCTGTGATGACGCCACCAATGGTATCGCCGGCGGCTTTTACCTCTTCGATGAGACGGATCATCTCGTTGGCCTTGTGGGCATCCGGACAACGTACGATGTTGCTTTCAATCAAATCCAGGTTGTAGTGCGTGTAATCATCCTCGAGGGCAATATTTCCCACCTGGGAGGTATAGGCTGTTACGTGGATTCCCAATTGGCGAAGGGCGAGTTTTGCCATCGCTCCAGCCACACAGCGACTGATGGTGATTCGGGCTGAGGAACGGCCTCCACCACGATGGTCGCGCGCACCATATTTATAAGTATAGGTATAATCAGCATGTGAAGGACGGAAAAGGTTGCGCATGTTGTCGTAGTCGTCAGAATGCTGATTGGTATTTCTGACGATAAAACCAATGGGACAGCCAGTCGACTTTCCTTCAAACACACCGCTAAGCAGTTCCACATGGTCCTTCTCCTGACGACTGGTGGTAATATGACTCTGTCCAGGACGCCTTCTGTTCAGCTCCTGCTGGATGAAGTCAACGTCCATCAAAATACCGGCGGGCATTCCGTCGATAACACCTCCGATGGCCTCACCATGACTCTCGCCAAAGGTTGTCAGCCTGAATATCTGTCCGAAAGTATTCACCGATTTTTTTCCTTTTTTATTTTTTTTATTTTTTAATGGCAGTGTCCGCAGCCACAGCCTTCGTGGTGGTCGTGTTCGCAGCCACAGTCGCCCTCACAGTTGCAATCGCCGTCGTGGTCGTGATGACAACCGCATCCGCAACCCCCACTCAAGTGTGCCACCAGATGTTCTATCTCCTTAGCTGTGGCCTCACGGTTCTCCAGTACAGTACCTTTGAAAGTAAGGTTTTCGCCTGCCAGCGGGTGATTCAGGTCTACCTTAACCTTATCTTCGCCGATTTCGACAACACGTCCGTAAAAACGCTGTCCCTCTTCGTTCTGCAGGGGAATGACAGCGTCCTCATAGATATGCTCATGGTCAAAGTGTCCGTTGATACTGAATACCTCGCGGCTCAAGTCGAGCACGAGGTCGTCTCGATATTCACCATAGGCCTGGTCCTGGGGGATGGAAAAGTCGAAACTGGCACCTTTCTCCAAGTCTACAACCTGCTGTTCAAAAGCATCCAGGGCTACTCCAAATCCAGAAATAAACTGGAATGGACGCTCTTGTGTTGCCTCTTCCATCATCTCAAGGCCCTGCTCACCGTCAACAAACAGTTGATAGGCCACTTCCATGTATTGATTCTTTTTCTCCATAAATTCGTTGATATATTTCCGTTTCGGCTGGCAAAGTTACAAATAAATAGGTGAACCACCAAATTTTCCTTCGAAAAACACGTGGAATTGACCTTTGTCAACGTTTTTAGAGATATGTTGACCTCCGTCAAGAAAGAGGCTGTTTGCGCACACAATTTTGCAAAAAAGCTTGTTTGGTATTAAAAAACGTCGTAACTTTGCACCGTCAATCAGCGAGAGAGCTGATCAATGACACAGGATAACTTTAGTATTAATTAATTTAAGAAAGGGTAACGAAAATGAAAAAGATTGTTTTGACAATGGTCGCTCTGATGAGCATGACAATGACATTCGCAGAGAATGAGACAGCAGCAAACCTCAATCTGACTGAGGCATACAATTTGAAGAACGTCAATATGACGAAACTCTGTCAGGCTTTGAACCTGTCGAAGGATCAGGTAGAATGCTTCACTGAGATTTACAATACCTTCAGCTCAGAGTTGCTGTTCGCTGCACAGCTGAACGACGAGGAGCGTCAGCAGATGGTTGAAAAGGCTATTAAAAAGGATTTAGGTTATATGGACTATATCCTGAGCCGTGAACAGTACCATAAGTACGTTGTGCTGCTCAACATGACACTCCTCAATCGTGGTTTGAGATAATTTTGGTAGTTTTAAGGAAAAGAATCGTGATGCCACCGCTCCAAGTTGGACGGTGGCTCTTTTTTTATTAAAAAAAGAAGAAAATGTTTGTGTAATTCGACAATTAGTCGTACCTTTGTAGCCACTTAAACGAATAAGGTAAGATTAGATATCAAATTATGAAGAAATTTCTTTTGTTTTTATCCTTTTTTCTGGTTTCTTCTTCTGTGTCGTTAGCACAGATGAGCGACCAGCAAGTCTTGAAATTTATTCAACAGGAGATGGCTGCCGGAACCTCTCAGGCACAGATTGTCACCAAACTGATGCAGAAAGGTGTTAAGATTGAGCAGATTCGACGCTTGCGTCAGCAGTATGATAAGCAGCTTAAACAGCGTGGCGTTTCTGGTCAGGCCGATGCTGCAGTTAGTGCAGCTGACAGCCGTATGCGTACTAATGGTACAGGTCAGAAGGCACAGCAAGTTTCAGTGGGCAATCAGAAAGACGGCAGTGACCTTTATCATGAGGCCGACATACAATATGCCGAGATTCAGCAGAATATTAATGCCCGCGAGGATGGCAAGACAGGGCCAGACTCTCTGAAAGTCTTTGGTCGCGACATTTTTAACAATAAGCTATTGAGTTTCGAACCTAACATGAACATTGCCACCCCCCAGAATTATGTTTTGGGACCTGGTGATGAGGTCATTGTCGACATCTATGGCGCATCGCAGAAGAGTGAACAGCTCACCGTATCGCCTGATGGAGATATCACTGTTCCTAGTTTTGGCCCCATTCATGTGGCTGGCTTGTCTGTATCAAGTGCCCAATCAAAGATTCGTAGTACGCTGGGCTCTCGTTATGCCAGTAGCTCACTGAAAATCTCTGTGGGGCAGACCCGTACCATGATGGTCAATGTCATGGGTGAAGTCAAGGCTCCCGGTACCTATACGCTTTCTGCTTTTGCTACCGTTTTCCACGCTCTTTATATGGCAGGCGGTATCAATAATTTGGGTACGTTGCGTGATATTAAGGTCTATCGTGGCGGCAAGCTCATCACGGTGGTAGACGTTTATGAATATATTCTCAATGGCCGTCTCGCAGGTAATGTCCGACTTCACGAGAACGATGTCATCGTGGTTGGTCCTTACGATTGCCTGGTGGGTGTGCAGGGCAATGTGAAGCGTCCTATGTTCTATGAGATGCGTCCTAGCGAGTCTGTTTCAACAGTCATCAAGTATGCCGGAGGTTTCACGGGTGATGCTTACAAGAAGGCTGTTCGACTGGTACGTAAGTCGGGCGAGCGTTACAGTGTTCACACCATCGAGGAGTTTGATATGAGCTCGTTCAAAGTAACAGACGGTGACGCTATTACTGTCGACGGCATGATCAACCGCTATGAGAATATGGTTGAGGTGAAGGGTGCTGTGTTCCGTCCTGGTCAGTACGAATTGGGCAAGCAAATCTCATCAGTTCGCTCGCTGATAGAAACTGCAGGTGGTCTCACCGAGGATGCCTTTACCGCACGTGGTGTGATGTATCGTATGAAGGAAGATCGTACACTCGAGGCTCAGTCTATTGATATTGCAGGTATCATGGGCGGTACAGTTGCCGATGTTCCTATGAAGAACGAAGATGTGCTCTTTATTCCTACACAAGCCGAGCGCATTTCTGAGCGTATTGTTACCGTTCAGGGTGAGGTACTGGCTCCAGGAACCTATCAGTATGCTGAGAATGAGACCATCGAGGATGTGGTGTTGCGTGCTGGTGGTTTGACAGATGCGGCTTCGACCTCCAAGGTGGATGTCTCCCGTCGCATTCGTGACCCCAAGGCGCTTAGTGCAGGACAGGACATCTCAAAAACATACAGTTTCTCTCTCAAGGACGGCTTTGTAGTAGATGGTGAGAAGGGTTTTGTGCTCGAACCATATGATATCGTTCAGGTGCGCCGCTCTCCTGGCTATATGGAGCCTCGCAATGTGACAGTACAGGGTGAGGTCGCCTTCGAGGGTAAGTTTACACTTTCCAAAAAGAACCAGCGTCTTTCTGATCTGATCAAGGCTGCTGGTGGTGTCACCAATGAGGCATATGTCAAGGGTGCCCGCTTGGAGCGTCACCTCAATCAGGATGAGCGTGCCCGCTTAGAGGACGTCATCAAGACGGCTCGTCAGAATGCCACAGAGAAAGACTCTGTTAAACTTGACAAGATAGAAATGGCTGAATATTATACGGTAGGTATCGACCTTGAGAAAGCACTTGCTAATCCCGGTGGTGACTATGATATCGTGGTGCGTGATAGCGACCGTCTGATAGTTCCTGAATATAATGGTACGGTAAAGATTTCTGGTAACGTGCTCTTCCCCAACACTGTGGCATTCCAGAATGGCAAAGACTGGAAGTACTACGTGAATCAGGCTGGTGGTTTTGGCCTGCGCAGTCGTAAGTCGAGCAGCTATATTGTCTATCAGAATGGTATGGTGTCAAAGGTAGGCAAGGGTAAGGTTGAGCCTGGCTGTGAGATTGTTGTGCCTCAAAAGGGTAAACGCGATATGTCTAACATCATGCAATGGGTATCTATTGGCACATCGATGGCTTCTCTTGCCACGATGGCGGCCACCATTGGAAACCTCTTAAAATAAACGGATATGGATGAGAATAAGCATATAATTGAACAAGAAGAAGAGTCTTCCATCGATTTCGGGAAGATTTTCAAGGACCTTCTGAAACATAAACGACTCTATTTCATTGTGTTGCCAGTAGCATTTGTCTTGGCAGCTATTTACGCCCTGTCTCTCCCCAACTATTACAGTTGTTCTGTTAAGTTGAGTCCTGAGATGGGTGGTTCCAAGAGTAGCGCCGGATCCCTCGCTTCTTTGGCTTCCAGTTTCGGTGTCAACTTAGGAACGAGTGGTGCAGGAACAGAGGCACTCTTTCCTACACTCTATCCAGACCTAATGAATTCCGTTGATTTCAAGACGTCACTGTTCCCTGTTAAGGTAAAGCGCGAGGAAGATAACAAGGTGTTTTCCTATTACGACTACCTGATGCATGAACAGAAGGCTCCTTGGTGGAGCAAGGCGATGAAGGGTTTCTTTAGCCTGTTTGGTTCCAAGAAGGAAGAAAAGGAACAGCATGTTGATCCCTTCCGCCTGACTAAAGAACAGACAAATGTTGTCAAGACCATCAGTAAAAATGTGGTATGCGACGTCGACAAGAAGACGATGGTTATCACCATCAATGTCACCGATCAGGATCCTGTCATTTGTGCTACGATGGCCGATACCGTTAAGAACCGTCTGCAGAACTTTATCACTGACTATCGTACCAGCAAGGCTCGTGTAGACTTGGAATACAACAAGAAGATTTCCGCCGAGACGAAGGCCCGCTACGAGAAGGCCCGCCGCCGGTATGCAGAGTTTGCTGATGCTAACCAGGATGTGATTCTCGAAAGTGTCCGTCAGAAGCAGACTGACCTCGAAAACGAGATGCAGCTGCAGTTTAATGCTTACCAGCAGGTGGCCGCCCAGTTGTTGGCTGCAGAGGCAAAGGTTCAGCAGGAAACTCCGGCCTTTACGACGCTGCAGAGCGCTACAGTGCCAGTTCTGAAGGCTGGGCCCAAGCGTGCGCAGATGTGTC
>Ga0265299_10003763_pt1 | contig 14634 bp, 12 predicted proteins | sample AusTroGonzalo_MG_4_FD_193485 | JGI IMG/M metagenome (GOLD analysis project Ga0265299, IMG submission 193485) | Bovine rumen microbial communities from tropical cattle in Woodstock, Queensland, Australia - Gonzalo_02 | ecosystem: Host-associated > Mammals > Digestive system > Stomach > Rumen ... | reverse complement strand
TCCGCCATACTCCGAGAGGAGGCGGTGAATGGCCTGGCAGAGGCTTACCAGTTCCGGCTCGTTGAAATACCCCAGCAGCCCTTCCGTCACGATGCACAGTTCGCCCTTGACATCTCCCAAGGCCTCTTTCATGGATTGGTAATTGGTAGCGTCCACGGCATGGTAGCTGGACAGGCTGCGCTGCTCAGGAGTCATTATCTTCTGGGCGGCAGGGGCCATGTCCCCGATCACCACCGGAAGGTCAAAGCCGAAATAACGCTTTCCCGCCGATGACACGCGGAACCCGCGGGGCGAATAACCCGAAGGAAGGTCCACGACATTGGGGGCGCTGCTTCGAAGCGTAGCCGTGTTGTATATTTCATAACGTGACAACTGGGCGGTTCTGTAACAGAGCCCGATGGAGTCGGGAATCTTCTTGGCTTGCTCCTGCAAATCCGTCTCCAAGCCGATTTCAGCCATCAGGGCCATGGCATCCGGATCCTTTGCCTTTTTCAGAAGACCCAGAGTCCCTTTGGCGGTCAAATAAACGGGGTTTACTGCTTTTTGTAGTTCTTTGTTATCCATGTTACTTATGTGGTTTAGCCCCCAAAGATAATCATTTTGGGTAAAACAAAAAAACCAACCACGTAAGTGATTGGTTTTCAGGTGCTCCCCAGCTAGGACTTGAACCTAGGACCCTCTGATTAACAGTCAGATGCTCTAACCAACTGAGCTACTGAGGAATATTTGCATCTTTTCGGATGCCCCGTTGTTGTTTCGGGATTGCAAAGGTACAACCTTTTTTTGAAACTCCAAACAATTTTGCGGTTTTTTTCGCTATCTTTGCATCCGGATCTGAAACTGAACGGGAGATGGATATCGATTTATTGGCCAAAATGGTCAAGGAGGCAATCCTGGACTACGATGCGGTGACCCTGCCCGGGGTCGGCTCGTTCGTAGCCGAGCTGATGCCGTCCACCTTTTCCGACAAGGGATATACCATCAACCCGCCGTACCGTCGGCTCTATTTCTCGCCCCGGCAGGGGAGCGATACGCTCCTGGCCGACCTCTACGCCCGCGACAACCAGGGCGTGACTCCCGAGATGGCGACCCGCATCCTCCAGGAGTTCCTCGCCGAGATGAAGGAGGTCCTGAAGCTGAAGAAGACCGTGGTCTTCCCAGGCCTCGGCCGGCTCCGCGCCACGCGCGAGAACCATATTTTCTTCGTGGCCGATGAGGACCTGGACATCTACCCCGAGGGGCTGGGCCTGGCGCCGATCTCCCTGAAGACCCACGTCGAGACGCCGGAGGAGGTGGCTTCTGCCGTCGCCGGGCTGGCGGAGCTGATGGGGGAGGAGATTCCCGATCAGGTCGGGAATGACGGTGGTCAACAGGAGATTCCCGGTCAAGCCGGGAATGACGCCAAAGAGGAAGAGATTCCCGATCAAGCCGGGAATGACGCCAAAGAGGAAGAGATTCCCGGTCAAGCCGGGAATGACGCCAAAGAGGAAGAGATTCCCGGTCAAGCCGGGAATGACGAGAAGGTCGGGAATGACGAGCCCGAGGTCATCGAGCCCAGGTCTGCGGCGAAAAAGTCGCGCAAGTGGCTGTGGGTGATGTTGATTGTTCTCGGGGTGATTCTGGTGCTGGTGGCGGGGTATGTGCTGGTCGGGCGGTTGGCGCCGGAGTGGCTGGATCCGCTGCTGTACAACGAGGAGGAACTTGAGATTCTCCGCTATTAAGTGCTTCTAAATGAAACGCTATTGAGTGCGTATGAACGAAATCAGAAGGGAAGGTTACAAATTCTGCCAGGATATCCGCATCCCCTGCTACGAAACGGATGCTTCCATCTACCTGAAGCCCGCCTCATTTATGGACATGGCGCAGGAAATCGCCTATTGGGCCGCCCAGGAGCTGGGTTTCGGCTACGACGACCTGCATGTCCATCACACCGCCTGGGTCCTGTCCCGGATGCATTTCCACTTTGAAGCGCCGCCCAAATGGCGCGAGGATGTCACGCTCTATACCTGGCACAAGGGCCCTTCCGGCCTGTTCTTCCTGCGTGATTTCGACCTCCGCGACCGGGAGGGCCGTTCCATCGTGACCGGTACCAGTTCCTGGGTCGTGATCGACGAGCGCACGCGGCGATTTGTCCGTCCGGAGGAACTAAACCTCCTGATGGCCGTGCAGGAGCAAGTGGACAGCGCCATCGCGGAGGATGCCCCGAAGGTGGTGATGCCGCGCGGCATCGAGCCCGAACCCGCCGGGACGCACACGGTCGCTTATTCCGACGTGGACATCATCGGCCACACCAACAACGCCCGCTATATGGTCTGGGCGATGGATTGTGTCGATTACGAGACGGCCTCGACCCGCCGGGTCCGGGACGTCTATCTCAATTTCAACAAGGAGACTACCCCCGGAACCGTCGTCCAGCTGTACCGGCTGTGCACGGAGGAGGAGGGCAGCCTGGTCTGGTATGTGGAAGGACGCGTGGACGGGAAATCCGCCTTCTGCGTCAAGATGGTATTCTGATGATCGAACTCGTCTATCCTTTGTCCCCCGCGCCGGTCTATCCCCGGCCCACCGTGGACAGCCCCGGTCTTCCGGCCGTCTCGTCGGAGGAAATGCTGCCGCTCATCGAGCCGAGCGGCCTGGTCTATGGCCAGGCGGCCCGGGCCTACTGCCACAGCGGGGCGCGCGTCCTGCATCCGGTGGTCCACCTGCACCTGATCGACCGTGAAGGCCGCATCTATCTCCAGAAAAGGTCCATGACGAAGGACCTCCTCCCCGGCTATTGGGATACCGCCGTCGGCGGCCACGTCTCCTACGGGGAACTCGCGGAAGAGGCCCTGTACCGGGAAACCTCCGAGGAACTGGGCCTGACGGCTTTCAACCCCATCTTCATCGGCACCTGGATCTGGGAGACGGAGCGCGACCGGGAGTTCGTCTTCATCTTCGCGTCCGTGGGCCATCCCCTGCTGGATCCGGACAACGACGAGGTGACCGAAGGCCGATGGTGGACGCAGGAAGAGCTTTCCGCCGCCGTGGGGAAGGACATCCTGACCCCGAACTTCGAGGCGGAGTTCGCCCGCATCCAGGGGCAGCTCCTCGCGCTCCTGTAGGAAATCCCCCGAAAAATGCCTATCTTTACGAGGTATGGCTATCGACATTGACAAATTCGTCCACGACCAGTTGTCGGTCTGGCCGGCCGTGGCGGCCAAATACCGGGCGCTCAAGAGTGCGCAAACCCGCCAGATGGTCCTGGGCGGCCTCCTGGTGACCCTGCAGTCCAACCCCGGGCGGATGCCCATCTTCGACCACGGCTGCCCCCTCTGCGAGGAGAACTACCTGGATCATCAGCACTTCCTTCCCTTCGAAGGGCGCAAGGGCCGGAAATACCGTGTCCTTGTGAACCGCGCCCCCATCTTCCCGAATCATCTGGTGATCACCCGGGACATCCACGTCCCCCAGACCATCTGGCACCGTTACCCGGATATGCTGGACCTTTCCGTCCAGTTCCCGGACTATGTCATCTTCTACAACAGCCCCTACAGCGGCACCACCGTGCCCGGCCACGCGCATTTCCAGGCCTGCCCGAAGGGCTATATGCCCATCGAGCGCACGGCCGACCGGCTCCTGCGGGCCGTCGCCGCGAACGGCGGGCACGTCCCGGAAACGATGGCCGGCGACCTGACCTTCATCGACTCGGTCCGCGATGCCCAACTGTTCCATTACAAGCACTTTACGCGGGGCGTTTTCTTCCTGCGGGCGGAGACAGCCAAGTCCATGGCGAAGATGTTCTACCGCCTGCTGGACTGCTGCGACCTCGCCGAAGGGGAGGCCGAACCCCGCTTCAACGCCCTGACCTTCTTCAGTGAAGGGGAGTACCGCGCCGTCGTGGCCTGCCGGGCCGTCCACCGTCCCCACCACTTCTATGCGGAAGGGGAGGACCATTTCGCCCTGAGCCCCGGCGCCGCCGATATGGCGGGCTTCTTCGTGATCCCGGAAGTGTCCGATTACGAACGCCTTACGCAGGAGAAGCTCTCGGAAATCCTCCAGGAGATCTCCCTCTCCGAAAAGCAGGAGGAGCGCCTCCTCTGGCGCCTGGTGCGCACCCAGCCCAGGATCGAAGTGGGTATCCTCTCCGGTCCGGAGATCACCTTCGAGATCATCTCCGACGGTGCCGGTCCGCAGAAGGTCTCCTACCGGGAGGGCAAGATCGACTATAACGGCACCCTCTACGACGAACTCGTCTTCGAGGCCCCGACCATCTCGACCCTCTTCGCCGAACCCTCCTTCATCCTGTACGGGGTGACCATCGGCGTGGATTTCCATTGGCAGCGGCAGCAGGACCAGCAGTTCGCCGGCACCCTGAAGTTCATCGTGGACGAGGGGAAAGTGGTGGCTGTCAATATCATCGGCGTCGAAGACTACCTCCTGAGCGTGATCTCGTCGGAGATGAAGGCGACCGCCTCCCCGGAGTTCCTGAAGGCCCATGCGGTCATCTCCCGGTCCTGGGTGATGGCGCAGATCGCCCACCGCCAGGCCCATCGGGAGGCCTCCGTCCCGTACAACTTCGACAGCCTTCCCTCGCTGGTGACCTGGCTCGAGGATACCCGTCCCGGGGCCGGTGCCCCGTCGGATGAGATCATCAAATGGTTCGACCACGACGACCACCGCCGCTTCGACGTCTGTGCCGATGACCATTGCCAGCGCTACCAGGGACTCACCCGCGCGGTGGGGGAGAAGGTCCGTGCGGCCATTGACGAAACCTGGGGCCTCGTGCTCCGATCCGGCGGGGAACTGGTCGATGCGCGCTTCTACAAGTGCTGCGGCGGCCGCACCGAGCGCTTCTCCACGGCCTGGGCCGATGTGGACTATCCCTACCTGACCGTCCACGACGATCCCTGGTGCGACACCCACGACAAGGAAATCCTGGGTCAGGTCCTGAACGATTACGACCTGGAAACGACGGACTTCCACGACTGGACCGTCCGGTACCGGCGTGACGAACTGGCCTCGCTGATCGAGCGCAGGTCCGGCATCGAAATCGGCGACCTTGTGGCCCTGGAGCCCCTGGAACGGGGCGGCTCCGGCCGCATCTGCAAGCTCCGCATCGTGGGCTCCAAGCGAAGCATTGTCGTAGGCAAGGAGCTGCTTATCAGGCGCTTCCTGTCGGAAAGCCACCTCTATAGCTCCTGGTTCGACGTGGAGATGACCCCGGATGAGGTCATCCTCCGCGGCCACGGCTGGGGCCACGGTGTGGGCCTGTGCCAGATCGGCGCCGCCGTGATGGCCGCCCACGGAAAGACCTACGACGAAATCCTTTCCTTCTATTATCCCGGAACAACCCTCGAACGATGAAACCCCGCTCTCCCTGGCTCTGGGTCCCCACCCTGTATTTTGCGGAAGGCCTGCCGTACTTTATCGTCAACACGATCTCCGTCATCATCCTGAAAGACCTCGGGATGGAAAACAGCCGCCTGGCCCTGCTGACCAGCCTCATCGGCCTTCCCTGGCTCGTCAAGCCGCTCTGGAGTCCCTTCGTGGACATTTTCAAGAGCAAGCGCTGGTGGATTGTGACGATGCAACTGTGCATGGCCGCCGCCGTCGCCATCCTCGCGCTTACCCTTCCGGCGTCTTCGCCGTTTACCTGGACCCTGATCCTGTTTGTGATTACGGGTTTCGCCTCCGCCTCGCACGACATCGCGGCTGACGGTTATTACATGATTGCCCTGGACGAGGGCAACCAATCGGCCTTCGTGGGCATCCGCAATACTTTCTACCGGATCGCGATGGTGTTCGGGCAGGGGGTGCTGGTCGTCCTGGCCGGCTGGCTGGAGAAACGCACCGGGGCGGTGTCCCGTTCGTGGACATTGACCTTGACGGCGACCTCCCTGATCCTGGCCCTCATCACCCTTTATCACGCCTTCGTCCTCCCGCGTCCCGCCGAGGACCTTTCCGCCGGAAAGAAGACCGCCGGGGAGATCATCAAGGAGTTCGGCGAAGCGTTCCGGAGTTTCTTTACCAAGCCGGGCATCGGGCTGCTGGTCTGTTTCCTGCTCCTGTACCGTCTTCCGGAAGCATTGTCCGTCAAGTTGTTATATCCGTTCTTCAGCGATACCGTTTCGGTCGGAGGCCTGGGGCTCGATAAGGCCGCCTTCGGTATGGTGTACGGGACGGCCGGGGTGATCGCCCTTCTGGCGGGCGGCATCCTCGGCGGTTGGGACATTTCCCGCCGGGGGCTTCGCCGGTGCCTGCTGCCCATGGCGCTGAGCCTCGCCCTGCCTTGCGCGGTGTACCTCTTCCTGGCATTGACGCAGCCTGAATCCGTCTGGACGGTGGGTGCCTGCGTCGTGTTCGACCAGTTCGGCTACGGCTACGGATTTACCGCGTACACGGTGTATATGATGCGCTTTGCGGAGGGCCCGCTCAAGACTTCGCACTATGCCATCTGCACGGGCTTCATGGCCCTGTCGATGCTGCTGCCGGGCGCTGTGGCAGGATATCTGCAAGAGGCCCTCGGCTATACGGGCTTCTATGTCCTGGTGATGGTCTGCTGCCTGGCCACCGTCGCCGTGACCCTGATCGCCCGGCGCCAGATCCCGGCCGAGTATGGCCGCAGGCGCTAGACGCTTGACTGATTGTTTTTTACTGTTGGGTCTTTGTCCCAAACAGAACATAGACACTTTGCGAAATGATTGATAGAGAGAGCATTAAGAAATTCGCGCTGGCGGGCCTCCTGCTCCTGGCGAGCGGATTCCTGCGCGCACAGGTATATACCGGCATCGACATGCTGGAGCGGTATGGCTTCGAGGACCTGGCGGGGAAGCGCGTCGGCCTGGTGACGAACCCCTCCGGCGTGGACCGTTACCTGCGTTCCACCATTGACATCCTCTTCGAAGCCCCGAACGTGAACCTAGTGGCCCTGTACGGACCGGAGCACGGCGTCCGCGGCGATGCCTATGCCGGCGACCACGTGTCGAGCGGCAAGGACCCCAAGACCGGCCTCCCGGTCCATTCCCTCTACGGCTCCACCCGGAAGCCCACCCCCGAGATGCTCAAGGGGGTCGATGTGATGGTCTATGACATCCAGGATGTCGGAACCCGCTCATACACATTCATTTCCACGCTGGGTCTCGTGATGCGGGCCTGCGCTGAGCAGGACATTGAGGTGATGGTCCTGGACCGTCCCAACCCCCTCGGCGGCCTGAAGGTCGAGGGCGGCTGTGTGGAACCGGGCTTCTTCTCCTTCGTCAGTGAGTTCAGTATCCCGTATGTCTATGGGCTCACCGTCGGCGAGCTCGCCGGACTCATTAATGAGGAAGGCCTCAACTGCGGGGTCGAGGGTAAGGAAAAACCCCTGAAGTGCCGCCTCTCCGTCATCCCCATGCGCGGCTGGGAAAGGTCCATGCTGTACAAGGACACCGGCCTTCCGTGGATTCTCCCTTCGCCGAACATCCCCTCGGAAGCATCGGCCCTGGGCTATCCCTCCGCCGGTATCGCGGGCGAGTTCGGTTACCTGAACATCGGCGTCGGCTACACCATTCCCTTCCAGACCTTCGCCGCCCCCTGGATCGATGCGGACAAGTTGAAGGAGCGCCTGGACAGCTACGACATCCCCGGCACCGCCTTCCGGACCATCCACTACAAGCCCATTTCCGGGAAGGACCAGGTGCTCCAGCACGGTGTCCAGTTCTTCTATACCGACTATGAGGCCGCGACCATCACGCTGACCCAGTTTTACGTGATGCAGGCCCTCCAGGAGCTCTATCCGGAGCGCAATCCGTACAAGGCCCTGAAGAAAACGCGGATGCTCGATATCGTCTGTGGCACGGATTATGTGAGAAGGGAGTTCGGGAAGCGTTTGAAAGTCGATGATATCCGCTCCTGGTGGATGAAGGACGTCGAGACTTTCAAGGAGTTATCCCAGAAGTATTACTTATATCGCTAACATTTAAAACTTAAAAGCCATGAGAAGGATGATCAACACCGCAGCCGCCCTGTTCCTCGCCATCGCGATGATCGCGGCTCCTGAGGCTATCGCGCAGAACCGCCGTTCTTCCGGCAGTTCCTCCAGCACATCCCGGTCGTCCTCTTCGCAGACTACGACTCGTGGATCTTCTTCCTCCAGCCGGTCCTCCGGCTCCGTATCCAGCTCTTCCAGCCGGCCTTCTTCCGCCGCGTCGCATAACCGTACCGCATCCGTGCAGACTGACCGCACCCGGAGCAGCTCTTCCGGTTCTTCCGTGAGCCGCAGTTCCGGCAGCAGTTCTTCCACCCGCAGTTCCGGTTCCGTGACGACGAGCCGCAGTTCTTCCGGCACCGCGACGACCAGCCGCTCCTCCAGTTCTGTGGATCAGAACAACCGGACCGGCAGCAGCAGCTCCTCTTCGAGCCGCAGCTCTTCCGGTACCGCGACCACGAGCCGCAGTTCTTCCGGCACCGCGACGACGAGCCGCAGTACTTCCGGCACTGCTACCACCAGCCGCTCCGCCAGCTCTGTGGATCAGAACAACCGGACCGGCAGCAGCAGCTCTTCCAGCCGTAGCTCTTCCGGTACCGCGACCACCAGCCGCAGCACGGGTACCGCGACCACCAGTCGCAGCACGGGTACCGCCACGACGAGCCGTAGCTCTTCTGGCACCGCCACCACGAGCCGCAGCACGGGAAGCAGCACCAGCTCCACCAGCCGTTCCTCCGGCACCGCTACTACCAGCCGCTCCAGCGGCAACAGCGGTACCGCGACGACTTCCCGGAGCTCCGCTACCTCCACGACCGTCCGTTCCTCCAGCAACGTGACCCGCAACGGCCTCGGCTACAACACCGGAAACGACAATTCCGCCGCTTCCATCAAGAACACCGAGCCGGTCCGCGACAACGGCGGCAATTATCGCTACAACGATGACTTCCGCATGGACAACGGCCACAACCTGCACCGGGTACCTCCGCGCGAGCGCGACTTCATGGCATGGGACCGTCCGGGCCACTTCTGGGACCACCGTCCGCACTACTTCGGCTACCGGATCCACACCCTGCCTCCGCACTACCGCCGGATCACCCACTGGGGTATCGACTATTACTTCTACGAGGGTATCTACTACCGCTCCCTGGGAGGCGTGTACGTCATCTGCCGTCCGCCTTTCGGAACTCCGCTCGAGAGAGCGATTGACAGGGCTCTGTACAACCTGGTCAGATTCTCTTACTACTGCAACACGTACCGGACCTACAACACGGTCTTTGACAATTACAACGTGATTGCCCAGCAGAACCTGATCATTGCGCAGAACAACGCCCGGATCGCCGCCCAGAACGCGAGTTACGCCCTGAACAGCGGCCGCGCCCTCTCCGCCTACGAGCTGGCCAACAAGCTCGGCCTCGTGCAGAGCTACGCCTACGCCAACTCCGAGTACTTCTACCAGGACGGTGTCTTCTACAGCGTCGGCGCGTCCGGCAACTGGACCACCATCGTCCCTCCGGCCGGAGCCCTCGTGACCTCCCTCCCGGACGACTACGAGATCATCGTCATGAACGGCGTCGAGTATTACATGGTGGACAACACGGTTTACCGCACCACCCTCTTCGACGGCCAGCCTTATCTCGAAGTCCTCGGCCAGATGTACGGTTCCCTGTACAACCAGTACAGCATCTACCGGTAACAGCACCTACCGCTACCCGGTAGAACCACACGAAGAGGCCGGCTCCTTGCGAGCCGGCCTTCTTGTACGTGGGTGGTGTCTTTCGTGGGTGGGTCTTGCGTGGGTGCCCGAGGGGGTTGGGCCCCGGCTTGACCGGGCATCTAGTCGAGGTCGTCGTCCACGTCGGTGACGGCGGCGCCGTTGCCCATCAGGAAAGACTTCATGAATTCGTTGAGGTCGCCGTCCAGGACACCCTGGGTGTCAGCGGTGTTGTAGCCGGTGCGGAGGTCCTTCACGAGCTTGTAGGGGTGGAGGACGTAGTTGCGGATCTGGGAGCCCCATTCGATGCGCTTCTTCTGGCCCTCGAGTTCGGCCTGCTTCTCCTGGCGCTTCTTGAGTTCGATGTCGTAGAGGCGGGACTTGAGGATGAGGAGGGCGCGCTGGCGGTTGTCCTGCTGGGAACGCGTTTCGGTGTTCTCCACCATGATGCCGGAGGGGATGTGCCGCACGCGGACGCCGGTTTCCACCTTGTTCACGTTCTGGCCGCCGTGGCCGCCGGAACGGAAGGTGTCCCACTCGAGGTCGCCGGGGTTGATTTCAATGTGGATGGAGTCATCGACCAGCGGATACACGAAGACCGAGGAGAAGGTGGTCTGGCGCTTGCCCTGGGCGTTGAACGGGGAGATGCGGACGAGGCGGTGGACGCCGTTTTCGGCCTTCAGGTAGCCGTAGGCGTAGTCGCCCTCGACCTCGATGGTGCAGGATTTGATGCCGGCCTCTTCGCCTTCCAGCAGGGAGGTCACGGTGTACTTGTACCCGTTACGCTCGCACCAGCGGAGGTACATGCGCATGAGCATCGCGGACCAGTCATTGGCCTCCGTACCGCCGGCGCCGGAGTTGATGGTGAGGACGGCGCCCAGGTTGTCGCCTTCGTTCCCCAGCATGTTCTTGAGTTCCAGCGCTTCCACGGCCTCGACGGCCTTGGCGAAGGTGGCGTCCAGTTCGCGGGTCTCATCGGTCTCGACGGCCTCGTCCTCGCTGCCGGAGATGCTGTCCTTCGCGAAATCGTACAGGACGTCCAGGTCATCGGCGAGGGTGGCGGCCTTCTGGAAATCGGTCACCCAGGCCTTCACGCCGGCGAGTTTCTTGAGGAAGCCTTCCGCGGCTTTGGGGTCGTTCCAGAAATCAGGCGCCAGGCTCTCCTGCGTCTTCTGCTCCACATCCTTCCGCTTTCCCGCGATGTCCAGGCACTTTTCCAGGGTGTCCAGGCGGGAATGGAGGTCTTTGATCTGTTCGAGGGTCGTCATACGGCTTTCCGAATAAGTCTACAAAAATACGAATAATTTCTCGTATATTTGTATTTGTATGGCTACCATCGGCATATTCGACTCGGGTTCCGGCGGTCTTTCCGTCTATCGGGAAATCGTGAAACTGCTCCCCTACGAGCGGTACGTCTATTATGCGGACAATGCCCACTGCCCGTACGGGGAGAAATCGGCAGCCTACATCCAGGACCGCGCCCGGTCGATCACGGACTTCCTCCTCCACAAGGGGGCCGATATCATCGTCGTCGCCTGCAACACGGCCACGGCCGCGGCCATCACCACGCTCCGGGAAGAGTACCCGAACGTTCCGTTCGTGGGGATGGAACCGGCCGTGAAACCCGCCGCCCTGGGCACCGTAAGCGGGGTCATCGGCGTCCTGGCCACGGCCGGCACCCTGAAAGGTTCCAAGTATCTCAAGACAAAAGGCCTTTTCGAGGACGACGTCCGGATCGTGGAACACGTGGGGACCGGCTTCGTAGAACTGGTGGAAAAAGGCATCCTGGAGGGTCCAGAGGCCCATGGAACCGTCCACGCATCGCTTCAGCCCCTGCTGGACGCCGGCGCCGACCGCATCGTCCTGGGCTGCACCCACTATCCCTTCCTGCGGCCCGTCATCGAGGCCATCGCCGGCCCCGGGGTCCAGGTCATCGACCCGGCCCCCGCCGTCGCCCGCCAGACCGTCCGCATCCTGGAAAAGGACTGCATCCCGCTGGATGAAGGCCCCTTCAGCATCGACCTGCATTCCTCCGGCGATCCGGCGTCCCTGCAGCGAATCTTTGCGCTGCTGTAGGTCTTGGCAGATGGTCTGCGGATTGATATTTTGCAATCTGCTGTTAATCAGTTACTTATAAATATTAATCCGCAGACCTGCCTAAATTTTGGGAGGTCTGCGGAATGTAGTATTGTAAGTCGTTAAAGGTCAGTAAGTTGCAAACAATGATCCTGCAGACCTTACAGCCGGCGCCAGAAACTTACAGGCCGATTGTCTTGAAGAAATCGTTGCCCTTGTCGTCCACGAGGATGAAGGCGGGGAAGTCCTCGACGCGGATCTTCCAGATGGCCTCCATGCCCAGTTCGGGATACTCCACGCATTCGATGCCGCGGATGCTGCTCTGGGACAGGACGGCCGCGACGCCGCCGATGGTGCCCAGGTAGAAGCCTCCGTGTTTGAGGCAGGCATCCGTGACCACCTTGGAACGGTTGCCCTTGGCAATCATGACCAGGGAAGCGCCATGGTCCTGGAATTCATCGACATACGGGTCCATGCGGTTGGCCGTGGTGGGGCCCATGGAACCACAGGGGTAGCCTGCCGGCGTTTTGGCCGGACCGGCATACAGGATGGGATGGTCCTTGAAGTAGGCGGGCATCCCCTCTCCGGCATCCAGGCGGGCCTTGAGCTTGGCGTGGGCAATATCCCGGGCGACGATGATGGTTCCCTTGAGGTTGACGCGGGTGCCCACGGCGTACTTGGTGAGTTCGGCACGCACGGAGTCGATTCCCTTGTCCAGGTCAATCTCGATGCCCTTCGGGCCTTCGCCGGGGCGGCGGAGTTCTTCCGGAATGAGCTCCGAGGGGTTGGTGTCCATCTTCTCGATCCACACGCCGTCGGCGTTGATCTTGGACTTGATGTTGCGGTCGGCGCTGCAGCTGACGCCCATGCCGATGGGGCAGCTGGCACCGTGGCGGGGGAGACGCACCACGCGGATGTCGTGGGCCAGGTATTTCCCGCCGAACTGGGCACCGAGGCCGATCTTCTGCGCCTCTTTCAAGAGCTTTTCTTCCAGGTCGATGTCGCGGAAAGCGCGGCCGGTCTCGTCGCCGGTGGTGGGCAGGTTGTCGTAGAACTTGATGCTGGCGAGCTTCACCGTCAATAGGTTCTTCTCGGCCGAGGTGCCGCCGATGACAAAGGCGATGTGGTAGGGCGGGCAGGCTGCCGTACCCAGCGAACGCATTTTCTCCACCAGGAAGGGAATGAGGGTGCCTTCATTCTGGATGGTGGCCTTGGTCATGGGGTAGAAGTAGGTCTTGTTGGCGCTGCCGCCGCCCTTGGCCACCATGATGAAGCGGTATTCGGCTCCGCGGGTGGCCTCGATGTCAATCTGTGCAGGGAGGTTGCAGCGGGTGTTGACCTCGTCGTACATGTTCAGCGGAGCGTTCTGGCTGTAGCGGAGATTCTCCTGGGTGTAGGTCTCAAAGACGCCGAGGCTCAGGGCCTCTTCGTCCTCGAAGTCCGTCCACACCTGCTGTCCTTTCTCTCCGTGAATGATGGCGGTTCCGGTGTCTTGGCAGAAGGGGAGCACGCCCTTGACGGAAGTCTCGGCGTTGCGCAGGAACTGCAGGGCCACGTATTTGTCATTGTCAGAGGCCTCCGGATCCTTCAGGATGGCCGCCACCTGCTCATTGTGGGCGCGGCGCAGCATGAACTGGCAGTCGTGGAAGGACTGCCGGGCCACCAGCGTGAGGGCTTCGGGAGAAACCTCCAGGAGGGTTTTATCTCCGAATTCAGTGGTCTTTACCAGCTTTTCGGAGCCGGGAATCTTGTAGTACTCGGTGGTGTCTGGGCCCAACTGGAACATGGGCGCGTATTTGAATTCTGCCATTATAGTGACTTTTATTGTTTCAATCTTGACAAAGTTAGCCAATCAAATCCACCTCTGCAAATCTTTTGGCGCATTATTCTCTCCCCGTGGTGCCGTCGCTGTAGGTGAAGTAGGTAGTGAGGAGAGACTGGGAACTGGTAACGAGGCGGCCGTTGGAGTAGGATAGTTCGTGGTAGTCGACAATGCAGTTGTGCCTGGAGCCATGGACGGCCAGGTTGTCAATTTCGAAGATATGTTCGGCCAGGGGAAAGCCGGTGTGGCAGTTGGGGTAATTATCGTAGAGGGCATAGTAGGAAATATCCTCGCCGGCCGGCTCCACGGGGTGTTTGATGATGTCCACCATATCTCCATTCTCCCAGGTGAGTTCATAGTCGGTGATTGTGCCATCACTGAAATCCTGATAAGTCAACGACCGGATGTATCCGTCGTCGGAGTAGGCGTGGATGGTGACCCTCATGGTGATCACGTCATCATCCTTCCTGACAGCTTCAGACATGCGGCCGTCGGTGTAAGTGAAATACTGTTTGACGTTCTGGTTCTTGGAGGAATAGTTGCACTCAGTACAGTCGCTGCCGCTATAGACAAAGGTGTACGTGCCCATGTCGGTATCACCGCCGGAAGACGTATACAAGGAGATATGGATCGATGTCAAGAGGCCTTTTTCCCAGGTCCAGGAGGAAGTGGTAGCGGCCAAGATTCTACCGGTTGGAAGGGCTGACACCATGTAACTCCCGGTGAGGCGCACTTCATCGACGGTGGCCTTCTCCATTTCGAACGTCGCGGTGGCGGTGGTTCCGTCCGGGTTCCGGCGCAGTGCGGTCCATTTCATGGTGTCGCCGTTGACCTTAATCTCCCACCATTCGCGATTCTCCACACCGTCGCTCACCCAGCGGGTGCAGAGGAGGTTCCCATCCACGAAGTACTCGTTGATCGGGTATGTGACGGGTTTCCAGTTGTTGTTTTCCTTTATGTAATAGGCATAGGTGCCGTCCTCCCTGTATTCCCAGCGATGGAGCTGGCCGTCATCGAACGCCGAATTTGCGCTGGTGCATCTGCCCTCCCAGATGCCATGGACCGCATCGGAGAAAT
>Ga0265299_10003761_pt1 | contig 14642 bp, 10 predicted proteins | sample AusTroGonzalo_MG_4_FD_193485 | JGI IMG/M metagenome (GOLD analysis project Ga0265299, IMG submission 193485) | Bovine rumen microbial communities from tropical cattle in Woodstock, Queensland, Australia - Gonzalo_02 | ecosystem: Host-associated > Mammals > Digestive system > Stomach > Rumen ... | reverse complement strand
GGCCACCCATCGGCGCGTTTCGATGGCGCGGAGGCGGCTGTAATTGAAGTGCTGCTTATAGCCGGGGGTATTCCCCCACCAGGCGTCGTTGGTAATGACGGCCAGCAGCTGAGCCCCCTGGCGGACATAGCCGGTGCAGTATTCGCCGTACACCGATTCGTAGCACACAGCCGTGCCGATAGGCATCTTCCGTCCGGTGGCAGAAGAGTTTGCCGCAGCATCGGCTATCTTTTTCGCGGAGGCAAACTCTTTTGCCACAGGCGATGCCTCGGCTATTTTATTTGTGGAGACAGATGTGTCTGCCGTAGCATCGGCAAAATTTTTAGCGGAGGCAGACACATCTGTCTCCATCGGAAGCGTCATAGCAAGGCAAGAAATCTCCTTCTGTCCTACGTCTTTGGCCATCAGGTAGCTGCCGCCGCTGATGAGCTTCTCCAGGGGGATGAAGAAACGGGGATAGGGGGTGAGCTCCGTGCCTACCACCAGTTTGGACTTGTGAAAGAGTTGATAGCGGGCCGACGTGTCTGTAAGTATGGCCGAATTGTGCATCAGGATCCATTCGGTTTTTCCATCGGCCTCCCGGCCGATTTCAAAAGCGCAGGGATCCGGCGAGGAATAGGAACGCACCGGCTCCAGGGTGGAGGCGCCAAAAAGGACGGTAGCCTGCGGATGGCGCTGCAGGAACGCCTGGAAGCGCTGGGAGGTCTCGTGAAGGGCCACTCCATTGGTATAGACCCGGGAAGTGAAGGTTTCCGGCGCCAGCACCAGCACGGGTTCCGGCGAAGACCAGTCGGCCTGTTCCACCAGCGCCAGGAAACGCTGGTCCTGCTCTTCCCGCGAAAGGGACTGGAATTTCTCGTAAGGGTCGTAATTGGGCTGACCGATAACCACCTTCAGCGAAGCCTCGGAAGCAGGGGCACGCAAGCACGCGCTCCAGATCATCGGCCCGAAAAGGACCAGCACCGGAGCTACCAGGGCGACCATGCGGGCTTTCCCGTTCCAGCGGGCCATGCGGCCGTCGGAAAGGGCCACCATAAGGCCGAAAAGGCTCAGGTTGGACAGCCATACCCAGAGGGAACCGCCCATGTGTCCCAGCACGCTGTACCATTGCACCAGGCCGGTTGTATCGGCAAAAGCGTTGCCCAGCACCAGCCAGGGCCAGGAGATTTCGGCCACCGTAAGGTAATACTTTTCCCAGGCCAGCCAGGCGGCGGCCAGAAAAACGTACGGCAGCACCCCGCCCAGACGGCGTTTCACCCAGCGGAAAGTGCCGAACACCAGCGACATCTGCAGCGCATTGGCCAGGATGGCAAAGACGGCGCCCCCCACCGTGGCCTCCCCTACCCACCAGGTGGTAACGGCGTTCCACAGCACAAAAGTGCCGTAGTGCCACCACCAGAAATGCTTCCGGCCTTCCTGCGCCGCCAGCCGTTCCATGATAAGGAGCGGCAGCAGGCCGATGAGGGCGGTCCAGCCCATGTGGGGAACCAGCCAGGGCAGGCTCATAAGCACCACAAAAGCCAGGGAGAGGGCCGGGAATATGAGGGAACGTTTCACGGGAAACAAAGATATGAATTATTTTTCGTAACTTCGCAGAACGCAAAACGATTCTGGTCTTATGGCACTCAAAGACAACTGGATTCTAAAAAATCTCCTGGAAGCGGCAGTCCTCATTGTTGTACTGCTCATCCTGGCCACCCTCAGCCTGAGCCTAATTACCCGGCACGGGAAAACGGTAACGGCGCCGGACTTCACCAATCTCACCGTTCCGGAAGCCGAACAGCTGGCTTCACACTCCCATGTGGGCGTGAAGGTGGTAGATTCCGTGTTTGTGCGCAGGCTGGGAGCGGGCGTGGTGTACCGCCAGCAGCCCAAGGCCGGAGCCACCGTGAAGAAGGGCCGCAGCATCTTCCTCACCATCAATTCCATTGTGCCCCGCAAGGTGGTAATGCCCAACCTGTATGGTTATTCCGTAATTGAAGCGCGTGCCGAACTTCAGAACCGGGGCCTGGACCTGGGCAAGCTCAACTATATAAAGGATATTGCCACCAATAACGTGCTGGGGCAAAGCCTGAACGGCCGGGAAATAAAGGCCGGAGACCTGGTTGTAAGCGGTTCCACCATAGACCTTACGGTGGGCCTCAGCAGTGAAGAAAGTTCCACCGTGGTGCCCCGCCTCATCGGCATGAAGTATGTGAGGGCCATCGATGCCCTGCACGACCGTTTCCTGAACGTAGGACGCGTACGCTTTGACGAAGGCATCCGCACCTATGCCGATTCGGTAAACGCCGTGGTTTACAGGCAGGACGCCCTGGGTGCCTCCAAAACCCTGGGCACCCCCATCAATATCTACCTCACCCTGGACACCACCAAACTCCCGGCCCAATGATCTCACCAGGCCCTGTCTCGAAGGACTCACAAGCCGCTCTGCAGAGCGGCCGGCCGGAGGCCGCGGACGTCGGCGGGGATGAGGAAATGTTCGAGCATTTCCGAATCGTCGCAGACCGCGGGCAGGAGCCTGTGCGGATAGACAAATTCATTGCCTCGCACCAGGAAGACACCTCCCGCAGCCGCGTGCAGCAGGCCATCAAGCTGGGCTATGTGCTGGTGAACGACGTTCCCGTGAAAGCCAACTACGTGGTGCGCCCCTGCGATGTGGTCAAGTTCGTGATGCCCTACGAGCGCCGCGGGATGGAGATTCTGCCGGAAGACATTCCCCTGGACATTGTGTATGAAGACGAAGACGTGCTGGTGGTGAACAAACCCGCCGGCATGGTGGTACACCCCGGGCACGGCAATTATAACGGCACGCTGGTGAATGCCCTGGCCTTTCACCTGGGTCTGAAGCAGGAGGCCGATGCCGAAGACGAACGGATGGGCGTGCTGGTGCACCGTATCGACAAGGACACGTCCGGCCTGCTGGTTGTGGCCAAGAATCCCCCGGCCCAGCTGAACCTGGCCGACCAGTTCTTCGTCCACTCCATCGACCGCATCTATACCGCCGTGGTATGGGGCAACATAGCCGAGGACGAAGGCACCATTGAGGGCACCATCGGCCGGGACCCCAACGACCGCCTGCGCTTCAAGGTGTACGACGATCCGGACAAGGGAAAATGGGCCGTAACGCATTGGCGGGTACTGGAGCGCTACGGCTTTATTACCGTGGTGGAATGCCGCCTGGATACCGGCCGCACCCACCAGATCCGCGTGCACATGGCCTCCATCGGCCATCCCCTTTTCAATGACGAGCGTTACGGCGGCGCCGAAATCCGCCAGGGCACCATCTACGCCAAATACCGGCAATTCATCCAGAACTGCTTTGCCCTGTGCCCGCGCCAGGCCCTGCACGCCCGCACCCTGGGCTTCACCCATCCCCGCACCGGCAAGCGCCTCTTCTTCGAGGTTCCCCTCCCCGCCGACATGTCGGCCCTGATAGAAAAATGGCGGGCCTACACCCAAAGCCTATAGCCCTGATTATCAGCCAATAAAAGAATTCTCCCTGTGATTCCAGTCACAGGGAGAAAACGTTAATTGTCTCATTATCAACTACATCGGCCTGAATCCACCGCCGAAGCCGCCGCCGAAGCCACCACCCATGGGCGGGCCACCGGCGTTACGACCGCCACGACCGCCGCCGAACATGCCACGGCCTCCGCCGAAGGTGCCGAAGCGCCAGGAGAAGTTGAGCATGATGTAACGGCCCAGACGGGTACGGTTGTTGGTTTCCTGATAGTAGTTATCCGTGATGGAAACGCTCTGGGCGCGGGACTGTCCCAAGATATCGTAGGCAGCCAGGGAAATGGTAGCCTGTCCCTTGAAGATGGTCTTGGAGATAGAGGCATTCCAGATGAACTCGGAAGGTTGCTCGGTGGTATAGCCCCTGTACCAGCGGTAGTTGGCATCGGTGTTGATGCTGAGGCCGGTATTGCCAACAGTCCACATGAAGGAACCGTTCACGGCATTGTTCCAGGTAGCGGCCACGGCGTTCTGCACGGTGTACCAGGGCTTGCGCACATTGGTACGGAAACCAACCCGGACCTCGATATCGTCGGAACGGTAGGTACCCGTGAAGTTCTCCATGATGGTAAGCGTGCGGGTTTCGTTGGCCAGGAAGTCCTTGCCCCACTGCTCCGGATTGTTCACGAAATAGTAGTCGTGGAAAGCTTCATAGTCGAAGTACTCCTTCTCCCCTTCCGTCTTGAAGTAGCTGCTCATATCCAGCGTACCGGCGCCGATATAGCTGCTGGTCATGCTGTAGTTGGCATTGATCATATTGGAGATGGAGAAGTTGGACTTGGCGATAGGAGCGTTCACCATGATGGAACCGCCGCCGTTGAAGGTGTTCTTTCCGTTCACCGGGAAGGAATACTGGCGACCGCCATTGTCATACCAGTTGGCGTTGGAGATGGGGTTCTGGTTCATGCCGCCGTTCAGGTTGAAGCGGGCGGTGAAGAAGGAGGCCCGGTTGGAATACTCCAGTTCCAGACGCATATTGTGGTTGAAGTAAGGAGTCAGGTACGGGTTACCAAGGCTCAGGGAAAGCGGGTTGGATTTGTCCAGCACCGGGTTCAACTGGCTGGTGGAAGGCTGTCCGCTGCGGCCGTTGTAGTTCACGCGGATGTTGGCGTTCTCGTTGAATTCGTACATGAGCATGGCACGGGGAGCGAAGTTCCATATGGTACCCGGATTGTATTCCTTGCCATTGGTCAGATTGTACTGGTTGGTAGGAATGGCCTGGGCACCCAGCTGGGCACGGATCCAGTCTTCCTGGTACATGAACGAAAGGCCGATGGTCTGGTTCAGGTTGCGGCTGATGACGTTGTTGCTGTAGGTAGCGTTTGCAGTTTCGCCGGCAGTGGTGTAGTTCATGAAGATATCGGCGATGGCGGCAGGATTCAGCGAGTACTTGTCGTTGGGATTACCGCTGTCGAACGCCTTCTTGTCGGTAACGGAGTTGCTCCAGTTAATCTGGTAACGGCCCTCCATGTAGAAGTTGTTGCCCAGGGGCTCCGTGTACACCAGGCTGGCGCCCAGGGTCTGGCTCTTCTGCACCTGGTCGATACGCTGGTTCACCACATCCGGAATAATAAGTTCACCCGCATAAGTATTGGTGAGCGACTGGTTGAGGCCGTTCATCCGGTTATCCCGGATATTCCAGTTGAAGTTGAGGGAGAGCGTACGGCCCGGCATGCCCAGACGCTGACGGAAAATACCGCGGCCGCTGAAAGTAAGGTTCTTATTGACACCGCTGTTGCTGCTGAAACCGTTATTGGTCTGGTTACCGTCTTCGGCTTTATTCCGCCAGGTGTCGAACAGGGACTGCTGCACATAGGAACCGCCGCCGAAGTTGAACTGCGGCTGGATCATGAGGGAAGTGTTGTCGGAGAACTTGTGGTCCATGCGCATGGAGATGGAATGGCCCCAGGTATCCTGAACATTGTCGTTGAGCGTATTGTTGATAAGGGTATTTCCGGCAGCAACATAAGTTTCCTTGTAGGAATCCGAGACGGAATTGTTGATGGAACCCTGGTACTGGTAAGGGACGGCCAGTTCCATATTGCCGTCAAACAGGTCCATGGAAGCGTTGGCGCCCACCATCCAGGAAGTGGTGATGCCGCTGCCACCCATCATACCGCCCATGCCGCCCATCATGCCACCGGCCATGCCGCCGCCCATGCCGCCCATCATGCCACCCATCATGCTGCCGGAGAAGTTGTTGAAACCTACTCCACGGGGGCCGTTGCCCACGTTTGCCAAGAGGGAGAGCTGGCTTTGGTCGGTAAAGCGGCCTACCATGCCGTTGGCCTGGTAACGCCAGTCGTTAAGGGTATTGTATTCGGAAGGGATATCGTGACCGCCGCCGGCTACCAGGTTGCCGAAAATACCGTTCATCATACCCTGCTGGACAGTAAGGTCGATGATGGTTTCTTCGTTACCGTCGTCGATTCCGGTGAATTCGGCCTGCTCACTCTTCTTCTTGATCACCTTCACCTTCTCTACCAGCTTGGCGGGGAGGTTGCTGGTGGCCACCTGCGGGTCGTCCAGGAAGAAAGTCTTGCCGGCGATGGTGATACGGGAAATGGTTTCACCGTTGGAAGTGATGGAACCGTCATCGCCCACCTCAATGCCAGGCAGCTTCTTGAGCAGGTCTATGAGCATGTTGTCGTCCGTAATCTTATAGGACGATGCATTATATTCTACTGTATCCTTTTTAATAATAATGGGGTTACCCGTGGCCGATACGGAAGCCGCATCCAGCTCCTCCTGATTCAGGTCCATTTTGATGGTACCCAGTTCCACGTCCTTGTCCTCTACGGTAACATCCTGCGTATAAGGGAGATAGCCCAGGAGTTCCGCCTTAAGGACGTATTTTCCCTTGCGGACCTTCTCCAGGGTAACCTTACCCTCGGAATCCGTGAGGGCATACTTGGAGGAACCTCTTTCGGGGGTGAGCGAAACCGTAGCGAATCCCACCGCCTCTCCGGTGATGGAATCTGACAGCTTCAGGGTAATTTTGTAATTCTGGGCACTCAGTGCCAGGGCTGCGAACAGGCCGAAAACGGCCAGGAAGATCTTTCTTACCATAAATATCAATACCAAATCACGATGTTTTAGACGCATCGTTATGGTAAAAGTTTAATAATATTTGAAAATTATTTAACCCGGTCCGGATTATCCTTTACGAACTGCTCCCAGCCTGCCTTTCCCTTCACGGCAGCCAGGGGGCTGGAAGTCTGGTAATGGTGGCAGAGGGCTATGGCCAGCGCGTCCGTTGCATCCAGGTGCTTGGACTCCAGCGTAACGTTCAGGGTCTTTTCCAGCATCAGCTGCACCTGTTCCTTGGACGCGGCGCCGTTGCCCACAATGGCCTCCTTGGCCTTACGGGGGGCATATTCCGTAACGCTTTGCACGCCGTATTCCAGGGCGGCGATGATGGCTGCGCCCTGCGCCCGGCCCAGTTTGAGGACCACCTGCGCATTTTTCCCGTAGAAAGGGCTCTCAATGGCCAGTTCGGAGGGATGATAAGACTTGCAAACCTCCGAGATGCACTCGTAAATGGCGCGGAGCTTGGCATAGGCATCGGCCTCTTTCCGGAGGTCCAGCACACCCATATCCACGTACTCCGCCTTTTTGCCGGAAACACGGATGACCCCGAAACCCAGCAACTGGGTTCCGGGGTCTATGCCGAGTATGATTCTTTCCTTAATCAATGCGGTCGAAGCCGGTGTAAGGACGCAGGCAGGCGGGAATTTCAATGTACCCGTCCTTCTGGTTGTCTTCCAACAAAGCAGCTACAACACGCGGAAGGGCCAGCGAGCTGCCGTTGAGGGTATGGGCCAGCTGCATCTTTCCATCCTGGTCCTTATAGCGGAGCTTGAGGCGGTTGGCCTGATAGCTCTCGAAATTGGAAACGGAGGAAATCTCCAGCCAGCGTCCCTGGGCGGCGCTCCACAGCTCGAAGTCGTAGGTAATGGCCGAGGTAAAGCTCATATCCCCGCCGCAGAGGCGCAGGATGCGGTATTTGAGTCCCAGTTCATTCACCAGGCTCTCTACATGGGCCACCATTTCGTCCAGGGCAGCGTAGCTGTTTTCCGGCTTCTCTACCCGCACGATTTCCACCTTGTCGAACTGATGCAGACGATTGAGGCCGCGGACATCCTTACCGTAGGAACCGGCCTCCCGGCGGAAGCAAGGCGTATAGGCCGTAAGCTTCTGGGGGAACTGGTCGGCGCCCAGGATTACATCCCGGAAGATGTTGGTCACAGGCACCTCGGCGGTGGGGACCATATAGAAATCGTCCACGTTGGCGTGGTACATCTGACCTTCCTTGTCGGGCAGCTGGCCGGTGCCGAAGCCCGATGCGGCATTCACCATCACGGGCGGCTCCACCTCCTTGTACCCGGCTGCGGTGTTGCGGTCCAGGAAATAGTTGATGAGGGCTCGCTGCAGTTTGGCACCCTTTCCCTTATACACCGGGAAACCGGCGCCGGTAATCTTTACGCCCAGGTCGAAGTCGATGATATCGTACTTCCTGGCCAACTCCCAGTGCGGAAGGGCATTCTCCGGAAGCTGTACCTCCGGGCCGCCCATCTTCACCACCAGATTATCCTCGGCGCCCTTTCCTTCCGGAACTATGTCGCAGGGGATGTTGGGGAGCAGGACCAGCTGGGCCTGCAGTTCTTCGTTGTTGCGGTCGGCCTGGGCCAGGAGCTCATTGGAGCGCTCCTTAAGGGCAGCTACCTGCGCCTTGGCGGCCTCGGCCTCTTCCCGCCTGCCCTGCTTCATGAGTGCGCCGATTTCGGCCGCAGCCTTTTTCTGCTGCGACAGCAGGGCGTCGGACTCGGTTTGAAGGGCCTTGCGGTTGTCGTCCAGCGCTATCACTTTTTCCACGATGGCGCGGGCGTCGAAGTTTTTAACGGCAAGTCTCCGGATTACCCAATCCGGAGACTCGCGTAAAAGTTTTAAAGTAAGCATTCTAGTTCTCGAAGGGTACTACGGAAACGTAAGACTTGTCTTCGCGCTTGCGGGTGAACTTTACCGTACCGTCGATAAGAGCGTAAAGGGTGTGGTCCTTACCCATGCCCACGTTGAGGCCCGGGTTGTGGGCCGTACCGCGCTGACGCACGATGATGTTGCCGGCCTTTACGACTTCCTCGCCGAACTTCTTGATGCCAAGCCGCTTGGAATGCGACTCACGACCGTTCTTGGAACTGGACTGACCTTTTTTGTGTGCCATAATCTGTTTCTCCTTTAAAGTTAAGCGATAGCGTCGATGTGAACCTTGGTGAGCTTCTGGCGGTGGCCATTGAGCGTCTGGAATCCCTTACGACGGATTTTCTTGAATACGAGCACTTTCTTGGCCTTTGCATCGTCGTCCACGACGGTAGCGCTGACCTTGGCGCCCTTTACATACGGAGTTCCGACCTTCACTTTGCCCTCGTTGTCGATGAGGAGCACTTTGTCGAACTCTACAGCTTCTCCGTTCTTGGCCTTGAGCCGGTTTACGAAGATGTCCATACCAGCTTCCACTTTAAACTGCTGGCTTGCAATGTCTACAATAGCGTACATGCTATAAAAACTTATTAAAAGTTTTCGGCCGTAAGCGCCCGCCCTTGCGGCAGGTCTTGCTGAGCTTAGCGGTCATCTCAAAATTTGGGACTGCAAAGATACGGATTTTTTATTTATTTGCAAGCATTTCCAAAAACTTTTCCATGCCTTTGGTGGCCACATCCTGAATCATCGTCACCCGGCCGTCGGAAATGGGAACCGGCTTGGGATCAATTACGTAGATGGGCGTGTTGATGGAAGCGTAGCGGTACAGCCCGGCGGCGGGATACACCTGCAGGGAGGTGCCCACGATAAGAAGGATATCGGCCTTCTCTACCAGGTTGATGGCTTTCTCGATATTGGGAACGGCCTCGCCGAAGAAAACGATGTGCGGACGCAGCTGGCTGCCGTTGGGAGCCAGGTCGCCCACATGCACTTCTCCGTATCCCACATCAATTACTTCCGCCTCCGAGGCGGTGCGGTCGTAAATGCCGTTTTCGGGCCGGACCTTGGAAAGTTCCCCGTGCAGGTGCAGAACGCGCGTGGAACCGGCCCGTTCGTGCAGGTTGTCCACGTTCTGGGTAATCACGTCCACGTCATACTCCTTTTCCAGGCCGGCGATGGCCAGATGGGCGGCATTGGGCTGCGCGTCCTTGAGCTGGGCGCGGCGCTGATTATAAAAATCCAGCACCAGTTTCCGGTTCCGGTACCAGCCTTCGATGGAAGCCACGTCGTTAACGTCGTACTGCTCCCACAGGCCGCCGGTGTCGCGGAAGGTGGCAAAACCGCTTTCGGCGCTTACTCCCGCGCCGGTAAGCACAACTATTTTCTTTTTCATTCCTTAACCTCGAAATAATACTTTTTTACCCAATACTCGAACAGGGGATCTATAATCACAGGGTTATCGGCCTCGTCAAAGCGCAGGATTTCCTTTTTCATGAGGGCGTCCTTTACCCGCTTTACATTGGCCGATGAATTGAGCCCGTACTTGCGGATTACCTCCGACGAGCTGAAACGGGTTACCCCGTCCACCGTAGCCCGCAACATGTTCACCTGATGGGTGGTAAGCCCGCCCATCATTTCCGTGAAGCGGGGTTCATGGATGGAGATAAGGGTACCCAGGGCATCTACCAGCACAGGTTCCATAATATACCCGCGCGTCATGGAGTCGCAGATGGCCGAGAAATGGTTGATGTACCAGAGATGGCCCCGGAACAGGCGGCAGGCCCCCTCCATGAGGTTGGCGTCCAGCACCTTGCCTCCGGAAAGGAAGCCCCGGATAACGTGGGAGGCCATTTCGCTGTCTTCCACGGGAGAAAGACGCACCCGCTCTACCTGCCGGTGGAAAAGGATGCTGCTCTCGAAGATGGAGCGCATGGCATTCACCGCGCTGCCGGAAAGGATAAAGGAGAACTGCTTTTCCCCGGCTTCCCGGGCGGCGCGCAGGGTAGCATCCAGCGGACGCAGCAACGCGTCGGGATTGTCCTGATACAGCACGCACTGGAACTCGTCCACAATAAGGATGAGCCTCTCCCCCCGCTCTTTGGCCAGGCGGAAGGGAAAGCGGAGCATGGCCTTCACGTCGTCGGCATCCAGCTCCCATCCGGCCGATATCACCTGGTCCTGCTCGGCAAAAGCAACGGGGTCGAAGACGAAATGGGTGCCGGAAAGGTACTGCTTGGCCACTGCGGCATATTCCGCCGGCGTGGAAGCCACCATCCGCACCACCGTGGAGCCCAGCCGGAGCAGGAAATCCTCCAGCGTACGGATGTTCAGGGCCGACAATTGCCCCACCGTGAAGGGTTTCCCGACCATGCGCATGGACAGCAGGGCCTGCTGCACCAGCGAGGTCTTTCCCGTTTTGGGCGGCTCGTACATTACCACATGTTCGCCCTGGGAAAGGAGGTTCCCCAGCAAGGTTACGTCGGATTTGCGGCCGACAAAATTCTTGCCGGTCACATATTGGGAATAAGGAAAGGGAGTATCCATTATTCCACGGGTTCTGCCTCGGCCACCTCCGTAACGGGAACGGCCGGGATTTCTTCAATGGGCACGGCTACTTCCACCGGAGGTACATCCAGCCGATACTTGGGCAGCGGACTGCGCAGGAAATCACAGACAGGTGCCAGGATGTTCATCAGCCACAGCACCACGCAGGCAATCACCACCACCGTGGCGAACGACCACCAGAAGCAGCGGCGACGGGCCTTCTTACGGGCCTCCGGATCCACTTCCGTGAGCTTGGGATATTCGGCCAGGGAGGTGAGCGTCTTGCCGAACTTCACGCTAACCAGCGAGGCGGCGTTCATAGCCCAGCCGTTGGCGTTGAGCACAGGACCCAGATCGCGCTTGCGGAGCTTGCGCCAGGCAATGAACACGGACGGAGCCGAAATGATGAGCATCACGGCTACTATAACCAGAATCCACTGCCACCAGGAGAGCCCCTTGAAAACAGCCACCAGGGCCACCAGAACGCCGCTGATGGCCGCCAGGGCCAGGCCGACGGCCGCAAAGATACCGGCATATTTGGCAATGTCGAACGGCGGCTTCACGGCGGTGGCGGCATCGGCCGCTTTGCCATCGGTAGCGCTGTCGGCCGCGGCGGTGAGGTTCTCCATGGACTTCTCGTTCTTGGCGGCGGCACTCTTGTCTATCTTGTCGCTCACCCAGCGCGCCACCTTCTTGTACGGAGCCCAGAAGGCCTGGCGAAGGCTGAGCGGATTCTCCACGATGGCGGTTACCTGGGCGGTGTAGTCGTTGCCCTCCCGGTCGTAGAACACGGCGTTCTTGCCCACGCGGAGGCCGTCCACATCACCGGCGGTGAGCACGGCGGCAATGTTGAAGGACTTGCCCAGCTTTTCGCTGATGCAGGCACAGTACAGGATGTACATGCCGCTGAGGGAAGAGATTTCCGGAGACGGGCCTGCCACCTTTACGCACAGATCCGTGCTGCGCTGGTCGATATACAGGCGGCCGGCCTGGAAGATGGCCTTGAAATCCGGATCGTAGAAATCCTTGAGCACCACGTAGTTGTTCAGGAAGCGGTAGAAGTTCTTGTACAGACGTACCAACTTGTCCACTTCTTCGATGCTGAGGGCGTTGGCCTCTTCGGCCTTGTCCTTTTCCAGCAGTTCCAGCAGGGCGGCCTTTTTGTCTTCTTTCAGGATGGCCTGCACGGCTTCCAGGCCCAGCGGTTCCACCTCGGCGCCCTTCTTGGCGTCCATCCAGGCGGTATAGGGGGCGAACTTGGCTACCAGGGCGTTCCAGTCTTCTTCGTTAATGGAAGCCTTCTTGGGCAGGCACAGGGCGGCCATGGCGGCCACGGCATCCTTCCAGGCGGGGTTCAGTCCGTCCTTCAGGGGCAGCAGGCCGTCCTTGGACGGTTTGGCCAGCGGCTGGTCGGCAATCTTGGAGGAAGCGTCGGCCAGGTTTCCTTCAATGGCAGCTATCTTTTCCACGGACACATCTACCGCATTGGAAGTGGCGGCGTCAAAGCCGATGAGTTTGCAGCGCATGAAATAGTCGGCCACCTTGTCCTTGAGGGCCTCCACAGTGGCCAGAGCTGCGGCCGTATTTTCGCCGAAGGGGAATACTTCCGGAGTGCCGGCGGCCTTCCAGGCGGCAAAATCGGCACAGGCCGTATAGAAAGCCTCCACATGGTTGGCGGTTACGCCTTCCACGCCGCTGCGGTCGGTTGCGGAGCCCATGCTTGCGGCAATATCGGCAATAAGTTTGGCCAATGCCTCCTCCTTTCCGGCCGATGCGGGGGTAATGATGCCGTCGCCGTTGAACAGGGTGTTGGCAAAAATTTTCACGTTGTCGGAGGTTTCTGCCAGCGAAATGCAGTCCTTTTCCAACCCCAGATTGGCCAGAATCTGGCGGGCCGATGCCTGCAGGCGTGCCCCGTCCGGATCTTCCGTGTTGAAATTGTCGAACGGAAGCGTGTCTTCGCCCTTGATCAGGGTGTCGGCATCCCTGATTACCCGGGTGAGCCACTGGGCGGTGGCAATGACCTCATCCACCCGGATGTTGCCATCCCCGTCGGCATCGATGTCCTTGAGCGTAGTAGGGTCGAACTCCAGGCCGCCGGCGGGACAACTGAGCACAGTCCAAAGCTTGCGGTCCAGCTCTCCCAGATGGCGGATATCTTCTCCGTTACGGATTTGGACGCGTACGGCACCGCCTACGGAAGCGAACTGCCAGTCGTAGGCATCGGGATTCTTTTTCTTTTTCATATCGCTGAGTTTTAATGTTGATTCTATGGGCGGATAACAAACTTGTTATGGCAAATTTACTAAGAATAAAAATAATATCCAATTTGGAGATACAGTATCATTTAACTAATTTTACGGCTTGTTTATGTCGCATGAAAAACTATTCATTTATGCATAAATTTTCAAGCTTGTTTTTCTGCTCGCTGGCCCTGCTGATGCTGGCCGCCTGCAAGCCCGAAATGGAATTCGTGGAGGGCTCCTTCAGAATCGGCAAAGCCGATGAAGCTTCCCTCTCCGGCGGGAACCTTTCCATAACGTTTCCGTCCAGCGCCGGAAACGCTTCCATCGATCTGGAAGCCAACCGGAAATGGACAGCCTCTTTCGTGAACGACCGGGCCAGTGAATGGTGTTTCATATCGGCCCAAAGCGGGAAACGCGGCACGGCCACCATTACCGTTACGGTAAAAGAAAACACCGACTATGACCAGCGCTCCGCCTCCATCCTCTTTACTTGCGGGGATGTGGAACGCACCATAGTGGTTACGCAAAAGCAGAAAGATGCCCTGCTGCTTACCAGCAGCCGGCAAGACGTAGGGCGGGATGGCGGCATTATCAAAGTAACGCTGCAGACCAACATTCCTTTTAACTATTCCGTTTCCGAACAGGCTGCTTCCTGGATTACGCCGGAAAGCCCCACCAAGGGTCTTTCGGAAGCCTCCATTTCCTTTAAGGTGGCTGCCAACGAGGATGTGGAAAAGCGGGAAGGTGCCATTACCATCAGCAGTTCCCTGGGGAAAGAGACGGTGAAAGTGTACCAGGAGGGTGGCCTGCCTTCCATTATTGTTAGCGGCAACCCCACGGAAGTATCATCGGCCGGCGGCACCTTTACGGTGGAAATCCGCAGCAATGTGGACGTTTCCATAGACATTCCCGAATCCTGCGGCTGGATTCGCGAACTTGCCACCAAGGCCATGTCCACCAACACTTTTGTGTTTGAAGCGCTGGAAAATAAGGAGTTCAGCCCGCGGGAGGCCACCATCACCTTCCGCAGCACCCAGTTCGATATTGAAGAAACCCTCACGGTGATTCAGGACCAGAAAGACGTAATTTTGTGCGAAGGCGGGGACAAGCTCAGCTTCGACTTCCAGGCCCGCACATTCACCATCAAGACGCGGTTCAACGTAGAGTATACCGTCCAGTCATCGGCCTCCTGGCTCAAGCCCGTTAAAACCAAGGCGATACAGGAGAAGGTAGAAACCTTTACCCTGGATGAGAACACCGGCGAAGAAGCCCGCACGGCGGAACTCACTTTCACCAGCGAAGGGCATCCGGACGCCAACATAACCATTCAGGTTACCCAGTCCGGCAGGGATCACCTGC
>Ga0265299_10003760_pt1 | contig 14643 bp, 11 predicted proteins | sample AusTroGonzalo_MG_4_FD_193485 | JGI IMG/M metagenome (GOLD analysis project Ga0265299, IMG submission 193485) | Bovine rumen microbial communities from tropical cattle in Woodstock, Queensland, Australia - Gonzalo_02 | ecosystem: Host-associated > Mammals > Digestive system > Stomach > Rumen ... | reverse complement strand
ATTGACTTCGGCCTCATACAAGGCAACAACGGTCTTTTTCACAATATCAGGACTCACCCCGATTTTCTTCAGCATACGCTTCACCTGGCTGGACGTGGAACCAGCATTGGTAAAATCGCCGCCTTCTACATGGTAAACAAAATTCATAATGTAATAGTTGGTTAATAATCAGGTTAATAAACAGCCGGTAGTCCAGCATTGTAAAGAATCCCGGAAGTTTTGTACATGGAAAACTCGGTCCGGATAATCACCATATCGTTGTCTTCAGCCAACTCCTTCATCTCCTCCGTCACGGCTTTGCCGCGGACAATCAGCATATAGTTGATGTCTGACATCTCACATGTCCGGATTGACTGCAGATTGCTCAATCCCGTGAGCAGCAGCAGATTGTTGATATCTTTCAGCGTGAGCACATCGCTCATCAGGTCAGAAGCGAAAACAGAATCAATATGTTGGTCCATATAGTCTTCGCCACAAATAACTTCGCCTTGCACCAGGTCTTTAATCTCTTTGAGTGTCATTTCAAAAAATTGTTTTCTAAAAAGAATTTGAAAAAAATAATCCGCAAAGATACTTTTTTTTTAAATGACGCGTTCATCGAATGCAATAGGTTTTTTGTGTACTTTTGCCGCGCGTCCGAGACTTGAGACTTGAGACTTGAGACTTTGGACTTGAAACCTGAAACTTGAAACTTGAAACTTGTTAGATATAATAATGAATAAATAAGCTAACGACCTTTCACCAACATTCTAACATTTAACTTATAAACTTATAAACCTATAAACCAATAAACCATTAAACCACTTTAACCGTTTAAGAATGAATATATTAGGAATTTTCATTTTAGCAAGTGTCGTCATTTTGGTGACGGGTGCTGTGTATATCACAAAGATGGTGATGGAGGCGAAAGCCAAAATCGCCGCATTGGAAAACAGCAAAAAGAATCTCTCCGTGATTCTGCCGTTGCGACTGCAAGCCTACGAGCGAATGGCTCTTTTTCTTGAGCGCATCGATCCCAATCAGCTGGTGTTGCGCATTCACGCGAGTGGTCTCACCGTTTCACAAGAACTAAACCTTTTGCTAACCGCCATCCGAAGTGAGTTCGAACACAATCTGTCACAACAGATTTACATCTCAGACTCCGTATGGGCGAAAGTGTGTGATGCCAAGGGCGACATTGAGGCTATCATCAACACGGTGGCCGAAAACTATGACAAGAACGCCGACAGCCACGAATTTGCCGAAACCGTACTCACGGTCTCCGCGCAAAAACCTATAGTGGAGCTGGCTATTCAGATATTAAAGGCCGATATGCAAAAATGGGCATATTAAATTTTTTGTATTTTTGCGCCGATTTTTTCACACCCTAACATCAATTTTTAAGAACAAAGAATCAATTATGAACAACGCCAATTATGTATTCAGAGAACCGCAGAACGAACCGGTTTTCTCTTACGCCCCCGGTACGCCGGAAAGAGCCCTGTTGCAACAGGAATTAGAAAGACAATATAACCAGGAGATCGAAATTCCGCTGATTATCGGTGGAAAAGAGGTCAGAACGGGTGACATGGGCCAAGTGGTGATGCCTACCGAGCATAACCATGTACTGGCTAAATACCACAAAGTAGGCGCCAAAGAGGTGCAAATGGCCATCGACGCAGCTATGGCTGCCAAAAAGGATTGGGAAGAGACCCCGTGGATCCAACGCGCCTCCGTCATGATGAAGGCTGCCGAATTGCTTGCGACCAAATATCGTTATATTCTGAATGCATCCTGTATGCTTGGCCAAGGCAAGAGCCCCATGCAGGCCGAAATCGACTGCCCGTGCGAGGCCATCGACTTCCTGCGTTTCAACACCTACTTCGCCGCCCAACTCTACAGTCAACAACCCATTTCTGACCACGCAACGCTGAACCGCAACGAGTATCGCGGTATGGAAGGTTTCGTGTATGCCATCACCCCGTTCAACTTCACCTCTATCGCGCTGAACCTGAACGTAGCTCCCGCTTTGATGGGTAACGTCACCATTTGGAAACCGTCCACCACGGCCATCCTTTCCAACTATTATCTGATGAAACTCCTCCAGGAGGCCGGTCTTCCCGACGGCGTCATCAACTTCCTGCCCGGCAGCGGTTCCGTCATCAGCAGTGTGGCCTTCAAGTCACCGCACCTGGCGGGTATCCACTTCACCGGCAGCACCGGCACCTTCAAGAGTTTCTGGAAGCTTATCGGCGAAAACATCGACATCTACAACACTTATCCGAAGATTGTGGGTGAGACCGGCGGCAAGGATTTCATCTTCGCCCACAAGACCGCTCCCGCACGCGAACTGGCAGTGGCTATCCTTCGCGGCGCTTTCGAATATCAAGGACAAAAATGTTCCGCAGCCTCCCGCGCCTACGTGCCCAAATCCATTTGGGACGCTACGCTGCAACATGTCAAAGACATGATGAAGACTGTGAAAATGGGTGATGTGCGCGACTTCTCCAACTTCGTGAACGCCGTCATCGATGAAAAGTCATTCGACAATATCGCTGGTTACATTGACCGCGCAAAAGCATCCAAAGATGCAGAAATAGTGCTTGGCGGAAACTACGACAAATCCGTCGGCTACTTTGTGGAACCCACCATTATCCTCGCCAAGACTCCGGATTACGAATCCATCCGTGAGGAAATCTTCGGACCGGTCATCACGGTGTATGTCTATGAAGACGACAAATATGAGGAAATGCTGCACATTTGCGACGAAACCTCTCCTTACGCCCTCACCGGTTCCATTATCGCCCGCGATCGCTATGCCATCATCCAAGCCGAAAATATCTTGCGTCACTCCGCCGGCAATTTCTACATCAACGACAAACCGACAGGCGCAGTGGTTGGATGCCAACCCTTCGGCGGCGCACGCGCATCCGGCACCAACGACAAGGCCGGAAGCATACTCAACCTCGTCCGTTGGATCAGCTCCCGCTGCATCAAGGAAACTTACGTTCCCGCAACTGATTATGGATATCCGTTCCTCGGATAAGAAATATCTTTTCATGAAAAAGAAGAAGGGTGGTCTGTATAGACTGCCCTTTTTCTTTTAATAAAAATGTATATTTGCAAACTTTTATATTTGAAGTCAAAATACTAATAATCAATTATTTATAAAATGAAACAGTTAATTGAATGCGTTCCCAACTTCAGTGAGGGAAGAAATCCTGAAATCATCAACCAGGTAGCCGACGTGATTCGTCAGGCAGAGGGCGTGACCCTGTTGGATGTGGACCCGGGTGCCACGACCAACCGTACGGTCGTTACGTTTGTGGGCGAACCGCACTATGTGGTCGATGCCGCCGTGAAGCTCATCGCCAAGTGCCAGGAGCTCATCGATATGCGCAACCATCATGGTGACCACCCGCGTTTCGGTGCCACGGATGTGTGTCCGCTCGTGCCCATCGCCAACATCACGATGGAGGAGACCGTGGAATATGCCCGCCAGCTGGCCGAAAGAGTCGGCAAAGAGCTGAACATCCCTGTCTTCTGCTACGAAAACGCCGCGTTCAAGCCCGAGCGTCGCAACCTTGCCAACTGTCGTGCTGGTGAATACGAGGCCCTGAAGGAGCGCATCACCTCCAAGGAGTGGAAACCCGACTTCGGTCCCAACAAGTTCACGGAAAGTGTCGCAAAGAGCGGTGCCACGGCCGTGGGTGCCCGCGACTTCCTCATCGCCGTCAACTACAACCTCAACACCACCTCCACCCGCCGTGCCAACGCCATCGCCTTCGACGTGCGCGAAAAGGGCCGTCCGAAACGCGAAGGCAACAAGATCACCGGCAAGAAAGTGCTGGATGAGAACGGCAACGTGGTGATGTTGCCTGGTACACTGAAAGGTACCAAGGCCATCGGCTGGTACATTGAAGAATACGGCATCGCGCAAGTTTCCATGAACATCACCGATATCAACGCAACACCGCTGCACGTCGCCTTCGACGAGGTGTGCGCCAAGGCTGCCAAGCGCGGCATCCGCGTCACAGGTGCGGAAATCGTGGGTCTGATTCCCAAGAAAGTGCTCATTCAAGCTGGCAAATACTACCTCGCCAAACAAAAACGCTCCCTCGGTATCGACGAGCGCGAAATGGTGAAGATTGCCGTGAAATCCATGGGTCTGGACGATCTTAAGCCCTTCAATCCTGAAGAGAAAGTCATTGAGTATCTCCTTGAGAAAGAGGATACTACGCCGAAGTTGGTCGATATGACCTGCACCGGTTTCGCCAACGAGACAGCCTCCGAAAGTCCGGCCCCCGGCGGCGGTTCCATCTCCGCCTACATGGGCTCCCTCGGCGCGGCTCTCGGCACAATGGTCGCCAACCTCTCCTCCCACAAGCCCGGCTGGGACGACCAGTGGGCTTACTTCTCCCAATGGGCTGAAAAGGGCCAGCTGTTGAAAGACCAACTTCTCGCCCTCGTGGATGAGGACACCAACGCCTTCAACGTGATCATGAACGCTTTCGGAATGCCGAAGGGCACGCCGGAGGAGAAGGAAGCCCGTTCGCAAGCAATCCAAGATGCCACAAAGTACGCTACCGAAGTACCGATGCGCACCATCGAAACCTCCTTCAAGGTGTTTGAGATTTGCGAGGCGATGATCAAGAAGGGCAACCCCGCTAGCGTCTCCGATGCCGGTGTCGGTGTGCTTTGCGCCCGCGCGGCTGTCCACGGCGCCTACCTCAACGTCAAAATCAACGCCTCCTCGCTGAAAGACAAGGAGTGGGCCGAGATGATGATCACCAAAGCACACGACTACGTGGTGAAGGCCGATCGCATTGAACGGAATTTGATGAAGAAGACGGAGAAGGTGATTGGTTGTTAGACGTTTGTAGAGACGCGCCATGGCACGTTTCTACGGAACCATTCAAAATAGGAAATGCCGTTATGGAGACGTGTTATGGCACGGGTTCACGACGGCATTTTCGTTTGGTTTGTATTTTTAGGATATTTTGTGCTTTTCCTCTGTTATTCGTAGAGACGGGGCATGCCCCGTCTCTACATATAGAAATTTCATCATGTCAATGCATATTTAAAATTTGTGTACATTTGCCAATATTATTAATAACTGATTTTATGAAACGTCTGTTCTATATCATTTTCCTGTTGGTCGTCATTTGTCCGGTAAAGCTTCAGGCACAGGAGTTCCTGACCCCCACACTCTTCTTTACAGATCGTCCAGACTATCAAGAACGGCTGTACAGGGAACTGCTGTATGACGACTATCATCAAACGTATAAGGAAAAGGGCCACGTTCTTGATGCCTTTTATTTTGTTTGTCCATATAGTGTAACCAGCACGACCCCGCCGGAATATGCCTTTGTGGTCAAAGATAGCATGATTGTCCTGAAACGGGCGAAAGTTAATATCTGGGATGCGCTTATTGCCCAAGAAAGAATCAAAAACCACTATATCAAGAACTATAATCCCGAACAACAGCAGAGAATGAGGAAGGAGGCCGCATCGCTGAAATCCTACAAGGCGGACGTGTGGACAATACCTGCAAGTCCTGACTTTTGCCGGCACCTCGCAGATCTTTTCGAAGCCGCCAATCTCACGGCCACCTATATGGAATGCCAAGATGAAACTGCCAGCACGGAAGAATCCATCTGCCAACCGGAAAAGAATGAGTTGGACATCCCCGGTGGCCGCTATTTTGGATATTGGTTGAATATCTCAGGAGGATACAGGGCAGGAAGCAACACCCGTAGCGGAAGACTTGTGTTGATGGCCGACAGTATCTGCTATGCGATTGAGCATCACGACACAGCGGTTCTCAATCGGCAATACATTGTATGCAAAGCACTTGCCAAAGAATTTAAGCGGGATATCCCCGTCTGCTACTTCACGCCGTGGTGCAACAAGTCTGCTGGAACCAGAAAACCTTGGCAAGTCCAATTATGGGGTCGCCATGGGGATTTTGAACTGAACTTCAATGTAGATCAGCTGGCCGACAACTCCATGATTGAGGAATACAGGCGGTTATACGCGGACAGTGTTGCAGTATGGACTCGTGAAACGTACATCATCAATCCTTTCCGCCGACCAGAATTTACTGTGGATGAGACTGATACGGTGATATGCCAAATTTTCTTGGAGCCGCAAACACGACGTTATCGGGAGATTTGCGAAGTCAACATTCCGAAAGCGTTGCTGCGGAGGGACATTATCCTGAGCGTGCTGGAACTGCCCCTCGGACGCTATCGTTTGGATGCTGAAAATAATTGGGTTCCAATACGTTGATTAGAATTGTATCTTTCCTCTGTTATTCGTAGAGACGGGGCATGCCCCGTCTCTACATACAGCAATTTCATCATGTCTGTGCATATTCATAATTTGTGTACATTTGCACTCCCAAAACTGTTCACGAAATGAAGATACTCGTGGTCCTTTCCCGCATCCCCTTCCCGTTGGAAAAGGGTGATAAGTTGAGAGCCTACTACCAGATCAGAGAGCTGTCGAAGCAGCACGACATCTATCTGGTGGCGCTCTACAACCGGCGTATCCCGGAGGAGGCGATGAAGGAATTGACCCCTTTCTGCCGCGAGATTCATTTTCTGCGACAACACCCTGTGCGCCGGTTCATCAATATGCTGGGCGCCCTTTTCATTGGGATGCCCCTGCAATGCGGATATTTCTACAGCCACCGGAACCACAAGGAAATCGACAAAATCATCCAATCCGTGCAACCCGACCGAATATACTGTCAACTGTTTCGGATGGCAGAGTATGTACGTGACTGCCGGATACCCAAAGTCCTGGACTATCAGGACGCCTTTTCCGTAGGAATGGAACGGCGCGCACAGAAAGCCTTTCCCTTGCTACGGCCCATCATGAGAATGGAAGCCCGCCGCATCGCCCGCTACGAGACGGACATTTTCGACGATTTCGAGCACAAAACCATGATTACGGCCTTAGACCGCGATTATATACAACATCCAATGAAAGAGGAGATTGTCGTTGTCCCCAACGGGGTTGACTTCGCCAAGTTCAGTCATGAGGAGGTGCCAAAGACCCACGACCTCATCTTCTCTGGAAATATGAACTATCAGCCCAATATTGATGCTGCCATCTATCTGGCAAAAGAAATTCTGCCAGAACTTCAAAAACGGCACCCGGAAGTACGGCTGATGATCGCAGGTGCCGAACCCGCCAAGAAGGTTCGTGCTCTGCAAAACGACCACATCACCGTTACAGGCTGGGTCCCTTCCATGACCGACTGCTATGCACAGGCACGTATTTTCATCGCCCCGATGCGATTGGGCACCGGACTGCAGAACAAACTGTTAGAGGCTATGGCCATGCAACTGCCTTGCGTAACTTCGCCCTTGGCCGGAAAACCGTTGTCGCCCGCCGCGGAAGAAGGCGCCGTTGCCACATGCAACACCACCCGACAGTATGTGGATACCCTCGACAAATTGCTCACAGACGGAGATTATTTCCGGAATCTCGCACAGAAAGGCCACGATTTCGTGCACGAAAGGTATGATTGGGGCAATGCAACACGTATTTTAAACGAATTGTTTTGACGGTTTCCCGTAGAGACGCGCCATGGCGCGTCTCTACATCTGCGAGGACGCAGATTGTCTCCATATAACCGTATTACAAAAAAACACCCGTTTTCTACATAAAATATGTTAACAAAACATAATAATGCTGTTAAGAGGATAAAAACAGACAAACTATGGTGAAATTCACCAAAAAAATAGTACTTTTGCCATCTTAAATTTGAAAAGATGGAAAAAAGTGCCGAGACTCCCTTGATGAAACAATACAACCGCTTCAAGGCGCAACATCCCGATGCCATTTTATTGTTCAGAGTGGGTGATTTTTACGAAACCTACGGTGAAGATGCAATCAGGACATCCAAAATTTTAGGTATCACGCTGACCCGCCACGGAAAGGGCGAGTCGCAGACCGAATTGGCGGGTTTTCCCCACCACGCCCTCGACACCTATCTGCCGCGGCTCGTGCGGGCGGGCCATCGCGTGGCCATCTGCGAACAATTGGAGGATCCCAAACTGACCAAGACGCTGGTCAAGCGGGGCATCGTTGAATTGGTAACCCCCGGTGTCTCCATCAACGACAAGGTGCTCGAACAGCGCGAGAACAATTTTCTCGCCTCCATCCATCTTACGGACAAGCAGAGCGGAATCGCCTTCCTTGACATTTCCACCGGCGAGTTCTACGTTGCCGAAGGCAACTACGAATACCTTGACAAGCTCTTCCAAAATTTCAAACCGATGGAACTGGTCATCCAAAAGGGCAAGACGCAGGCGTTCAAGGAGAATTTCGGGGAGAAGATGCTGCTCACTCAACTCGACGACTGGGTCTTTAAAACGGACTACGCCCGCGACCTGCTCACCAAACACTTCCATACGAAATCGCTGAAGGGTTTCGGCGTGGAAGACCTGCCATTTGGCATTATTGCCGCCGGCGCTGCATTGCATTATTTATATGAGACTCAAAATCATAAGATTCAGCATATCACCAAGATTAGCCGTATTGAGGAAGATTTGTACGTCTGGCTCGACAAGTTCACTATCCGCAACCTCGAACTCATCCACTCCCCCAACGAAAACGCTGTTACATTGTTAGATGTGCTCGACGAAACCCAAACCCCGATGGGTTCCCGTATGCTGCGTAAATGGATTCTCATGCCGTTGAAAGAAAAGGTGCTCATTGAAGAGCGACTTTCTGTGGTTGAGTATCTGATTAATAACCAGGATTTTACATGCCAACTGACAGGTATCTTTAAACAGATGGGTGATATGGAACGTATGGTTTCCAAAATCGCCACGGGCAAAATCAATCCACGAGAAACCTTGCAACTGGCCGCCTCCCTGCGTGCCACTGAACAACTGAAAACCCTCTGCGAGAAAACACAATCACCTATCCTTCAAGATATTGCCAACAAACTCAACCCTTGCATAAATGTCTGCCAACGCATTGAAAAGGAGATTTGCGAGGAACCTCCCGCCGTGGCAGCCAAGGGTGGCATTTTCCAACGCGGAGTCAATGCCGAACTAGACGAACTTACCGATCTGGCCACCAATAGCCGCAGTATTCTGGCCGACATCCAGCAACGGGAAGCCGCCAAAACCGGAATTAACTCCTTGAAAATCGGTTTCAACAATGTCTTCGGTTATTATCTGGAGGTAACCAACACCTACAAGTCGAAAGTGCCGGCGGAATGGACCCGAAAGCAGACCCTAACCGGCAGCGAACGCTATATTACCGAAGAACTTAAAGAACTGGAAACCAAAATATTAACAGCTCAAGAGAAGATTCTGGAAATTGAGATAAGACTTTACAACGAACTGGTTATCAGTCTCGCCGACTACATCCCCATTATCCAAAATAACGCCCGTTTGGCCGCCCGTTTGGATGTGCTCAATGCTTTCGCTTATTGCGCTGTGCAGTACCAATACACCAAACCGAAGATTAACAACTTCCAAAGCATTGACATCAAGGACGGCCGGCACCCTGTGATTGAAAGACAATTACCACCCGAGGAACCCTATATCGCCAACGACATCTATTTGGACACGGACAAGCAGCAGATTATCGTCATCACCGGTCCGAATATGTCGGGTAAGTCGGCGTTGTTGCGGCAGACTGCCCTCATCACGTTGATGGCGCAGATGGGCTGCTACGTGCCCGCCCGCGAATGCACCATCGGTATCGTCGATAAGATCTTCACCCGCGTGGGCGCCTCCGACAACATCTCTACCGGTGAATCCACCTTCATGGTCGAGATGAACGAGACCGCCAACATCCTCAATAATGTCACCAATCGCAGTCTGGTACTGTTGGACGAAATCGGCAGGGGAACAAGTACTTACGACGGTATTTCCATCGCGTGGTCCATTGCCGAATACCTGCACGAGAACCCGCTTCATCACGCTAAAGTGCTATTCGCCACGCACTACCACGAACTCAACGATATGGCTGCGCAATTTCCCCGCATCAAAAACTACCACGTGTCGGTGAAAGAGTTGGACAACAAGGTCTATTTCCTGCGCAAATTGGAGGAAGGCGGCAGCGAGCACAGTTTCGGCATCCACGTAGCCCGCATGGCTGGCATGCCCTCCGCCGTGCTGCGCCGCGCTGAAGAAATCCTTAAACAACTCGAAGATTCCCGCGCCCGCCGTGAAGAAAAAGGCGAAGAAGTGCACATCGAAAGACCTAAAGACGACGGATACCAGCTGAGTTTCATCAACCTGGACGACCCGCTGCTGCTCGAAGTCAAGGAGACCATCGTCGGCCTCGACATCAACAGTCTCACACCGGTGGAAGCGCTGATGAAATTGAATGAGATTCAGGGGTTGTTGACAGGGAAGAAAAATTAGACAATCGTAGAGACGGGGCGCGCCCCGTCTCTACATCGGTGACATCCTCCATCGACACAAACGTCGGTTGCCGCCTTAAATAATCCAGCGTCGTGTTGAGGTTGATGCGCATCAGCCAGCCATCGAAACTGCCGAGGTGATGGTAGGTTTCGGACTTCTCAATGGCCTTGAGGAAGGCCTCGTGCGCGAGGTCCTCAGCCACCGAACGGTCGCACACATAGCGGCAGCACATCCCGACCATCTTCCCGATGTTCCGCTGATACGCCTTCGTCCAAAACTGTTTCGCCTGCATTTTTCGCTGTTTATATTCAAGACGCAAAAGTACGAAAAAGGGCCATAATTATTTCCACCGCACCGTAACCTTTTTGTATTTTTGCGTCTTATTTTTATAAGGCAAAAGGCAAAAGGCAATAGGCAATAGGCAATAGGCAATAGGCAATAGGCGGAATGGACAAGGTGAAGTTTTGGTCACGGAAGTATGAAGGGCACATCGACAGGCTGGTGGGGCTCTGCTACCGCTATGTCGGGGAGCAGCAGACGGCGGAGGATTTGGCGCACGAGGCGTTTTTGAAGGCCATCGAGCGGGCCGACACCTGCCGGGTGATGGACGCCTTCGACACGTGGCTGACCCGCATCACTGTAAACCGATGCGTCTCCTACCTGCGCACGCGTCCCGAGACTGTACCATTGGAGGAGGAGCTCACCCCCAACCCTGTTGACCAAGACGACGAACCCAACTGGCAGACCGAGTTCACGAAGGAGGAACTGTTAGAAACCATCCAGCAACTCTCTGAACGGCAACGCATTGTCTTCAACCTCCACGCCATCGACCGCGTTTCGCACCAGCAAATTGCCGACCTGATGGACATCTCCGTCACCAACTCCAAGCAGCTGTTCCTCCGCGCCCGTATGCGCCTGCAACAGCTGCTCGCCGCTAAAGCCCGCGAAAAAGAATCTAAAAAGAAAGGACTGCTTATGATTATACTTCTATTCTTGAAGAAACACGGTTCCGCACACCAGCTCGAACGGCTGTACCGTTCCGAACTGTCGCAGCTACGGATGCCGCCGTCACACCGGTTGTCGGAAGCGGAAATCCGCTCCGCCGTCGCCACCTCGCCCGCCGGTGCGGGAATAGCCATCGCCACCCACAAAACCGCCGCTATGATTACCGCCGCCGCCACCGTCGCGGGAGGGGTTTGCGTGTGGCAGGTGGTACGGAACACACCACAGGAAAACGCGACATCGCCCGTAGAGACGTTGCGTGCAACGTCTCTACAACCGGAGGAATCGGAACAAACCACGAAATTGGACACAGCGGTTACGGCAAATGTCGCCGTAACATCCGTAGAGACGGGGCGTGCCCCGTCTCTACATCAGACGCAAGATGCGTCTGCTCCGGTGGTTATCACTCGGGAAATCCCCGTCACCCGCACCGTCGTCCTGCACGACACCATCACCGTTACAGACACTATCTTCTTCATGCACCATGATGATTAGAGACCTCTTCCTTAAACAGCCTCGAAGAGGCAAGACGCACGGAGTGCAATTAACCCCATACAAGGCCGCAGGCCGCAGTGTGGGGCGGTTGCTCACCACTCTCCTGATGCTCCTTCTCGCCTGCCCTCTCTCCGCCCAGCACCGCGACACCGTGTATGTGGAGCGCGAGACCGTGACCTACGACACCGTCACCGTGTATGACACCGTGCATGTTCATGACACGCTCAACATCGCCGACTACCTCCGCAGCGAAGAGTTCGAACGACTTTTCTACAGTTCAGAATATGTTGACAATCTGTCGCTTACGGATTCTATGAAGGAAAAACTGCTGCGGCAGACCGTAACTTTTTGGGAAAGCAGCGTCTTTAAAGATGAACAGCAAACGTTTTCCAGTATGGACAGCATCAAAAAATACGGATTGGCCGGACTGATCATCTTAGGGCTGAACGCGATGTCGCCGGCGCAGACCGACAGCACCGCGGCGGGCAATCCGCATAACCCGAAACACAAGAAAACCCATCTCCTCAAAAATCCGATGAACGGATTCCACCTTGGGTACACCATCCAATACAATTTGATAGAACCCATTGTTTATCAAGAAGTGAATGAAGAAGGATTTGGTGAACGCCCTCGCTCTCGTTCCCCTCTTCTACATGGGTTTCACGCAGGAGTAGAATTTTCTTACCATTTCGCGGACTATTTCGGAGTGTCAGCCGCACTGAACATCGGCACCACTGGCTTCTATGAAACCATAACGCCTTCTCTCCATAATGGAACACAGCCTTCATATACAAGGCTGTATAAAGCAAAATATGGCTTGTCTGTGCCATTGAAATTCGAATTCCATTACCCAATACGTGACAATCTCCTGTTCACCGTTAGCGCAGGTGCCAGGATACGGACACCTTCCAATGCTTTTGTGTATGGTTTTTCCGCTACAGAAGGAGACATTGAGACTCAGAGCAACAGTAAATTGAGCAGCTATTGTGTTTATAACAGGAATCTGTTTTATGCCGATATTTTGTTGGATGCCGGACTCTATTATCGGCTTCCTAATGAAGATTTTCTGCGCTTTGCCGTCGGTTTGAATGCGGCTACCTCTAATTTTATGCAAGGAACAGAATGGTGGGTAGCTCCCACACCCACAGGAGAACGTATCAAATCCTCCCATCGCAACAACCATCTCTATTTCCAAGTGGCCTACATCCAGAGTTTCAACAAACAACGCAAGATTATGCAGGCTCAACCGCATTGGAGCACGGAAGCCGGGATGCACCACCGACATGAAGTCCGCTTCGAGGTCAGCGACCCGTTTAGCGTCTTCTTCTTGATGAATCTGCATAAATTTGATAATGGCGGTCATACAGAATACGAATTTGACCCCGACGACGGATTAGCCTTTGCGTTCCGCATCACTCCTGTCTTCTCGTTCAACTACCATTATCGGTTGACGAAGTGGCTCTGGGTCGGCGCAATGGGGAATTATGCCTATTACAAACACCTCACAGACCTTCCGCTTCACACAAATGCCATCTCTACTCAGCGGACGATAAATTGCCTCACGTTGATGCCTGAACTGCGGTTTTCCTACCTTAACCGTCCGCACGTGACCCTATATTCCGCTGTTGCTGCCGGCACATCCCTCTTTTTCGGAAAACAATTTATTGAGAGAAATTATGATTTCAGTTGGGAAAAAATCAACAAGGTATATCCCTCTTGCCAGCTCACGGCTTTCGGGGTGCGGGCCGGCGGCGAACACCTCTTTGGCTCCTTTGAGCTTGGTGTCGGCATCAAGGGATTTGTGTCGGGAGGCATAGGATACGCTTTCTAATTAAGAATTAAGAATTAAAAATTAAGAATGATGAAGAATGTAACAATTTGTATATTGTTGGTCATTACAGCGCTGATGACGGCGGGGTGCGGAAAAATTCACACGTGTACATGTTATTCATGGATTAAGTTTGATATTATTGACACGACATTGCATAACAGTGTTCCTTTCCCTATCTATGATTATAATGTTCGATACGAAAGGGAATCCGCCATGGAATGTTCCTTCTGGAATTTTCAGGATACCGTTGGGCAATATTTACCGGAATATGGCATTCAAATATATTATGTTCTTGATTGTTACGAGAAAGGAGAAGAACCCCACGGTATGAATTTTCGGAAAACGGTAAATGACAGCAAAGGATGGGAAAACTCTTGCCGTAGAGACGCAAAATTTTGCGTCTCTACAACGGGTCAGAATTGAAACGTCCGTGTATATCTGAAATTTGCGTACTTTTGCCTTTCCTAAAAAACACGAAAGGCAATGACGAAAAAACTCCTCCTGATAGATGCCATGGGCTTGATTTTCAGAGCGTACTACGCGATGATCAAGAGTCCGCGATTCACCACCAAAGGGCTGAACACCTCCGCGATGCTCGGCTTCACCAACTCGCTGTACGAGGTGCTCAAGAACGAGAAACCGACCCATGTGGCGGTGGCCTTCGACACGGGCGCACCCACCTTCCGACATGTGGAGTACGAGCACTACAAGGAGAACCGCGAGGCCACGCCCGATGACATCGTGCAATCCATCCCCTACATCAAACGCATCCTCGACGCTTTCCAAATTCGTATGATCGGCATTGACGGCTACGAGGCGGATGACCTGGTGGGCGCATTGGCGAAACACGCGGAGATTGAGGGCTTTGAGGTGCTGATGCTCACCTCCGACAAGGACTACGGCCAGCTTGTTTCCGACCATATCAAGATGTACAAG
>Ga0265299_10003749_pt1 | contig 14668 bp, 14 predicted proteins | sample AusTroGonzalo_MG_4_FD_193485 | JGI IMG/M metagenome (GOLD analysis project Ga0265299, IMG submission 193485) | Bovine rumen microbial communities from tropical cattle in Woodstock, Queensland, Australia - Gonzalo_02 | ecosystem: Host-associated > Mammals > Digestive system > Stomach > Rumen ... | reverse complement strand
GCCTCCTCGGTCTCCACCGTCCTGCCGACTGCGGAGATACGGAGGCGGCTCACGCCGTCCTTGGTGTACGTGGCGACGACGCAGCCGTTCTCCCCGCGCATCTTCACGGCCCCGTAGACGACGTGCCCGTCGTCCAGGCGGAAGCCGCACACGCCCGGGAGCCCGGGCCACGACACGGCCGCCGGTGCGAGTTCCGTCTGGTCGGACGAGAACGACTGGCCGCCGCAGGAGCGGAGGGTCGAGACGTCGGCCTCCTTCCCGAAGACCACGACCCCTCCGGGGCATGGCCCGCCGTCACCGGTGAATACGACCGGGACGGCCGTGTCGGGCGTGGCCGGCGCGGCGGTCTCCGCGAACACGCCGCCCGCGTCGGCGAAGTAGAGCTTGCCGTCGGTGCCGACGGACGAGAGCCACACGCGCCCCGGCTCGCGGCCCGGGACGTAGAGCTGGGCGTCTACTATCGCGCCCGGCACGATGGCGCACGCCCCGTTCGTGCAGGAGGCGGCGTCGGAGAACGGGAACTTCCGGAGGGAGTTCTGGTTGTCGCGTTCCGCCGCCCTTGGGTCTACGAGCATTGCCATTATCTGAACCTCAGCGTGATTGTCCCGTTCTCGTCCGGCGTAACGCCGTTGATTGACTTTACCGGCGTCGCCCCGCAGGCGTCGCGGGACGGCGTGGCGTCGCAGACGGACGTAGCGATGTCGCGGTACGTGTCCGCGAGCGTGAAGACTATCGTGTGCGGGTCGTCCGGGTCCACGGACGTCCGGAACTCGCTGTTGCCGGAGAGGTCTATGATGCCCGTGGCCCGCGTGCCGTGGTAGGGGTCGACCAGGGCCGTCACCCCAGGGGCCCTGACGCGCACTACGGCCGCCTCGACCACGGGGGCCTCGCCAGCCTTGAAGCGGAAGCGGAACGGATCCGCCCCGGCGGGTATCTCGCCGAACGCGACGGCTCCGGAGGCGACGTCCGACAGCCTGTCCATCGAGTACGTGCGGAACGGCTCGAGCTCGTCGCGCGTCACGGTGCGGGAGAGGAGGCCTACAGGCGCGGTGCCGGGGCCGCCGTCGCCGCTTACCGCCACCGAGACGAGCGTCTCCGAGAGGTACGCGCTGCTGACGTAGACCCGCGCTATGTCCGCCCTGCACGTGACGCGGAGGTCGGAGAGGAACCACGCCGGCAGCACGGAGGCGGCCGGGGCGTCGTCCTCGAGGGGGTAGGCCCTCAGGGCGTTCTCGTTCTGCCATTCCGGCGAGACTGTGTGGGTGGTGCTGATCATATGGACTTCGTCCCGGACGGCGTCGTGCCGTCGGGCTTGTACAGGGTTACCGTGCACGAGGCGTGGACCGCCGGCGGGCTGTCGAGCGCGTTGCTGGCCACGAGGTCGGTCGTGCGGAACGTCGTGACCACGACGAGCATGGCCCCAGGCTGCAGGGCCAGGGACCCGGACTGAACCGTCTTGACGGCGGCATACCCGGTCGGCGCAGGGATGCTGAGGTTGCTGACGACGGCCTGCACCATCGTCAGGTTCTCGACGAGCAGCGTGGCCGTGAAGCGCTGGCGCGTCCCTTCCGCGTCGGAGCCCGCGTACGCCGCGCTGCTCCCGGCCGTCGAGATGGCCAGCCTCACGTTGTCGAGGCTGTTCACGGCGGCCTCCGCGGCCTGCTTGGCGCTGGCGAAGGCGGCGAGCGCCGACTCGTACGCGTCCTTTATGTCGTCAAGCTCGCCCTCGAGGGCGACGGCCTTCGTCTCGGCCGGCCTGAGCATGTCCACGGCGTCCTTGTAGTCCTCGCACTGGCAGCACGGCTTGCAGGCGGTGCCGATCCTGACGACCCCGCCGTCGCCGTCCGCCTCCTCGCGCGCGACTACCGCGCCGCCGGACGACACCTTGGCTCCGGGGATGGTCTCCACGGTGAAGCAGTCGTCGCCCCGGATCATCATGTCCACGGGCTCCTCGTCCAGTTCCGCCGCCTCGGGGGCGGCAAGCGCCGAGACCCTGAGGACGTCCCCGACGAGCGGGGCCATGCCGGTGACCTCGAGGTCCACGCCGTCGTCGGCCCTGAGGACCGCGTGCTCGTTGGAGCCGACGGACTTCTCGACCTTGTCCGCGTCGGTCGTGGAGAACACGGGCGTCCTGCAGTCCCCGGCCCCCTGCGCCGTGATGCCGGTCACGCGGCGGACGGCGCCGCCGGAGCAGCGCAGGGCGAACGGGATCCCGACGTCTCCGCCGGCTATCGTCCCATAGGTGAGTATGTCGTCCACCACGCGGCCGCGCACGGTCAGGAAGGCCTTGAGGGCGTCGGAGCCCGCGTACGCCGTCGCGGTGTCCCCGAGGCCTGCGGCGACCTCCACGTCGAGCGTCGCGCCGTCAGGGATGCCGACGGTGAATACCGCCTTCGCGGCGGACCCGGATCCGGACTTGCCGACGGAGAGGAGCGAGACGCGCGCCCCCTCGAGTTCCGCCGAGGCGTACACGCAGGCGTCCACGAGGGCCTCCGCCCACCTGTGGTCCAGGCCCGCGGGCCACTCGCGCTCCAGCGGGTACGCCCGCCTCGCGTTCTCGGTGAGGAACTCGGTCATGTCGACGTTGGCGCGGATGCCGGGCTGGTCACGCCCGGGTAGGCGGCTATGGCCGCGGCGGTCGCGGCCTCGTTGGACTTGAGCTCGGCCACGCGGGCGCGCAGGGTCTCGGCGTAGCCGTTGAGGGTCGCGAGCGACCTGTTTATGGTCGCTATCGCCGACTCGACGAAATTGAGCTCGGCGCATCCGCAGCACGGGGTGGAGCAGGTGTCCGATATCTTGACGGCCTTCTTGTCCGTGTCGGTTGCCACCGACACGCACGTCCCGTCGCCTATGATCTCGACATTCTCCGCGTCCATGCCGTTTATGCTGTGGACGTACTTGGTGGACGCAGAGCCGCAGTCGCAGGGCCTCGTCCGCTCGTAGCCTGTCTTGGACTCCGCCTGCAGCCAGATGGCGTTGTCGCCCGCGACGTTGCGGACGGTCATGTCCGCCCCGGCGACTAGGCGCACGTTGCCGTAGAGGGGCGCGTAGGTCTTGAGGCCGTACTTGCCGACGGCGGTTATGCTCCTGACGCCGCGCGGGGCCATGCGGAGCGTCGAGACCTCGAACGGGACCTGCCCCGGCGCGAAGCGGTAGACCCCCTCGGGGAGCTCCTCCGCCGCGCGCTCGAGGTCGCCGACCACGAGCCAGCCCGCGCAGTCAGCGTTGTCGCCCTGCCCGACGAGGCGGTACGCCGCGTTCGTCGCGTGCAGGTCGGCCGGGACGGTGACTGTCGCGAGGACGGCGCTCCCGAGCGATATCTCGAACGAGAAGCCGCCGCCCGCGTGCGACACGCCGGTGAGGGACGGCACGGTCCCGTCCACGTCGTCGAAGGCGAGCGTGAACGAGAAGTCCGAGATGAGGCACGTCGGGAGGCGGAGGCCCGTCGCCTTCGCGCCGTTCGGGAGGAGCGGCACGAAGTCCGAGTCCTCGTGCAGGGGGTAGGCCCTCAGCAGGTTCTGGTTGAGCCACTCTACGTTCTCGACCGCAGCCATGTCAGTCCCCCCGGCGCGCTACCTGGCCTTGCGGAACAGACTGGCGACCCACTGGAGGAGCTGCGCCCACCACGATGCCGGCGCAGGCGTCTCGGGGACGGCATCCGGATCGTACTGCGAGGTGAAGACGGGGATGCCGTTGCCGGTGTACTCGTCCTTGCCGGGGGCCTCGACGTCGACGGATATGCCGACGAGCTTCTGGTAGACCTGCTCCGGGGTGAGCTTCACGCCCTCGGCCCTCGCCGCCCCGATGATCAGCGCGACGACGCCCGTGATGACCGGCGTGGCCATCGAGGTGCCCGAGAGCTTGGCGTACTGGTTGCCGAGCCAGGTGGAGAAGACGTCCACGCCGCCGGCCGCGAAGTCGACCTCCGATCCGTGGCAGGTGAAGTAGGCCTTCTCCTTGTTGCGGTCCACGGCCGCCACCGCTATCGTGGTGTCGAGGTTGGCCGGTGCGTTCACGGCCCCTGCGTCGTTGCCGGCCGCGCAGCAGAGGACGACGCCCTTCTTGGCGGCGTAGCTGCACGCGTTCCGGAGGGCCGGGCTCCACGCCCCCGCGGGAGGGCAGCCGAGGCTCATGTTCACGACGTCGGCGCCGACCTCGTCGACCGCCCAGCGGATGCCCTCGGCGATGGACGAGATCGAGCCCGACCCGTCGTCCCCGAGGACCTTGCCGCAGTAGAGCTCGCACTCGGGGGCGATGCCCTTCACGCCTATCCCGTTCGCGAGCGCGGCGATGATGCCGCACACGTGCGTCGAGTGGCCGGCCTCGACGTCGTAGGGCGTCGGGGAGCCGGAGAAGTCCTTGAAGCCCGCGACCTTGAGGTCGATGTGCTGCGGGCAGCCGGTGTCGAGGACGGCGACCTTCACGCCGGCCCCGCGGCTGCGCTTCCACATCTCCGGGACGTTCATCATCCGGTGGTTGTAGTCCTCGGTCTCCGAGAGGGCCGTCACCATCTTCTTGACGGTGTAGGGCTCCAGCATCGGTATCCTGGCGTTCTCGTCTATCGCGTTCTCGTCCATTTCGGCCTCCTGGTTTCGTGGTTAAGTCGTGCCGCCGTCCGGTCAGACGGCGATGGTCCTGGTCTGCCTCGTCTCGGGGTCGAGCACCGTGGCGCGGAGCTCGTCGGCCCCGAAGTACCTGCGCAGGCGCTCGACGGCGTCGGGATTGCCCTTCAGGCCGTCCACGATCCTCAGGTAGTCGCCGCCGAGGCTGCGGTACACGCGGTTCTTGGCGCAGTTCGAGCATCCGTGGGGCGTGACGAGGTCGTCGTGCATCGCCTTCATCTTCATCCGGAGAGGCAGGAACTCGGGCATCTGCTCGTAGAACCTGGCGTCAGCCATGCTGTCCTTGATCTCCTGCTCCGCGAGGAGCTTGACCACCTTCTGCTTCTTGTCTTCCATCTTATTTTGCGTCCTTTTGGTTTTGCGAAAATCCCGCCGCCCGCACCACCTCGCGGTCCCACGTCTCGCGGGGGAACGCCCACACGCGTCCGGGGTCTATGCCGAGGGAGGCCGGAGCCTCGCCCAATAGTATACCATTTTCCGCGAACTCGCGGGAGAGCTGCTCCGTGTCGAAGAGGTATGCCTGCTGCCGGTTGACGAGCTGGACGACCGACCGGGAGACGAGCGCCATGTCGGGAAGGACGAACACGTGCTCGCCCCTGTCGTTGAAGCTCGCCCTCAGCGCGTCCGCCGGGGTTCCGGGCACTATCGTCAGCCTGACGCCCGCGCCGGGGTCGTCGCCCCGCACGTTCGCGGCGTACGCCCGGTGCAGCACCGAGAAGAACGCACGCGCGCCAGTGAGGCCAGCCCCGAGGTACCGCCCGCGCACGGAGCGGTAGAGCCCGCCCGCGACCGTGCCCGCCCCGCGCTCGTCGGAGAGCGACCCGAGCGCCGAGAGGCACGGGGTCGAGAGGGCGGCCGGCCCTCCGCCCGACACGTCCAGCCAGCCGGTCCCGGCCTTGGCCGCGGCGACGGCCACGAAGGCCCTGCGGAGCTCCTCCACGTCGCCGGGCGTGACCGGGGTCTTCCAGCCCGCCGCCTCCACGTTGGGGAGAACGAAGGAGACCGTGCCGCGCCCGCTGCACGCGAGGGCCGTGAGCGGGTCCGCCACGGCGACCACGCTGACCGGCGAGGCCGCGAGGACCGTCGCCATGTCGTCCGCCGCGGGGAGGCGCGTCACGAGCGGGAGGGTGCCCAGAGCCGCCCAGTTCCGCAGGAACCCGGTGCGGTCGGCGTAGTCCATGGGCGGCACGTACTCCGACCCGGAGAAGAGGTACGCGAGCGTGCGGAACGCGGAGTCCCACACCCCCGGCTCCGTCTCGACGAAGAGGAGGTGCGCGGGGGGCCGCCTCGCCCCGCTCGCGTCGAACATCCTGCCGGCCGCGCAGAAGAGCGCGTGCAGGAGCCCGGCCGCGACGCCCACGCGGTCCAGCGCCGCGGGGGACATGAGGAACGACGACAGGCTCGCAACGTCGTCGGGGCTGCACTTGCGCCCGAGGGCGGAGTATGCCGCGAGCGCGGTTGGGTCCACGAGCCCGGCCTTGGTCTGCGGGGCGGCGGACCCCCGGGCTATCGCGGCCTCCGGGAGGTTGAGCTGCCCGTCGGGCGTGGCGCCCAGCGCCCTGAGGCCGGTCTGCACGGGGCAGCGGGAGCCCAGGTACTGCATGATGTCGGACCAGGCGTACCCGGCCGAGCGGTAGAACGCGACGTACGGGGTGCGCCCTCCCTCGGCGTACGCGGCGCGCACGTCCTCCGCGAGCGCGTCGGGGTTGCCCCAGTGGGCCCGCGGGATCCGCACCTGCGTGGCGGGCACGTCGGCGTCGGGGTGCGTCACGGTGCACACGGCCGTCTCCAGCCCGCGGTCGGCGACGCGGGACTCGACCGTCATGCCCACGTTGCAGAGGAGGTTCCGCGACACGACCTCGCCGGTCTTGGGGACCCTCGCCGCCGCGTAGATCCCCACGGGGGTGTTCTTCACGAGCCGCCCGTTGGCGAGGGAGAACACGTCGTCCGGCTCCGCGGTCGGGAGCAGCACCGTCTCGCGGAGCGACTTAGGGGCGTCCGCCCCGAGCATCCCCGCGACCTCGGCCCTGACGTTCTCGGAGGCGTTCGCCTGGAGGAGCGCGTTCGCGACCTCCTCCTGCCTGTCGGCGAGCGACAGGACCTTCTCCGCCACCCACCCGCGCAGGGGCTTGCCGCGCAGGGCGGAGCCGGAGAGCCGCCGGATGTCCTCGGCCGTTATCTCGGACACGGAGATGTGCGGGGAGAGGACCTGGATCGCCGGCGTCCTGGCGGACCCGTACACCACCGGGTCGCGCATCGCCTGCAGCGCGAAGGAGAGCGGAAGCGGCGAGTCGGCGGCGTCGAGGAGGTAGAGGGTCTGCACGGACGTGAAGCGGTGCGGCAGCGGGAAGCCGGCTATCGCGGCGACCGGCGGGGCGAGCGAGCTCTCGGCCCTCGCGGCGCCGTACAGCTGCCCCGCTGCGCGGGGGTCGTGCGTGGCGAGGAGGGCCTGCGGCACCTCGCCGAAGCGGAAGTCGCCGAGGTACACGCCGACGTCGGCGGCCCCCCGGGCTATCCGGATGCGGTGCTCCCGCTGCAGGGTCTTCGGGTTCTGGGCGTCCACGCAGGTGGTCTCGCCGTCGAAGCGGTAGCGGTAGAGCGTCATCGGCACGTGGTAGTACCTGGGGGCCGAGAGGAGCGCGAACGGCCTCGGGGGCTGCCCGTCGCCCGAGGAGAAGATCCCCGTGTCCGGGGGGAGCTGGCGCAGGCTGGAGACCGACATCCCGGCCCTGATGTTGCACATGTGCGGGGCCTTGCGGAGGCGCTCGGCGCACGAGAGGAGGAAGCCGTCCACCTCGACCTGGAGCTGCGCGCGGGCCACGTACGCGTCCGCGTCGCGGGCCGACGCCTCGAGCTCGCCTATGCGCAGCAGCTCGCGGACGGTCTCCTCGACGCCCCGCCCCGCGGCCGCGGCGACGAGCGCCGGGAAGTCGCCGCGCACCCGGCAGGAAGGGCACTCGCACCAGGGCACGCCCTTCGCGTCCGGGAGGACGTCGCGCTCCTCCCGTTCCTGCACAACCAGCCCGTCGGCGCGGCACGCCGGGCACCTCGTCTCGCCGCCGGCGACCCGGCGGAGCGTATCTCTCCAGAGAAATTTCATGCGTGTCCTACTTGCAGTCTCATCGGATAAGTGGTATTATACCATTGTCTGGGCACAGTGTAAACCCACACACCACGAAGGACGCAGGAGCGAAACATGGTAGACTACAACGAGTGGAGGGCGTGCGCGTCGGAGGAGGGCGCGCCGGCATACGTCAAGTCAGCGAGCTTCCCCGAGGAGGCGCCGCAGCCCTCGCGGCGTTCGTTCTTCGCGGACCAGGTCGCGGGGGAGCTCCCCTGCAACAGCCGCGAGGAGACGTGGGCGTCCGCCCGCTACTTCGCCAAGCACGCGTCGGACGAGTGCTATTCCCGCATCCGCGCCGACGTGGAGTACAACCTCCAGAAGGCCGCGGAGATGTTCGGGATCTCCGAGGACGTGGCGAAGGTCCTGACGCACTCGGTCGAGGTCAAGACCGCGTCGGACGCCGACTACGGCTGGGTCCGCGAGGGAGTGCGGAAGTACCCGATGTTCGACGTCCACGGCGTCAAGCTCGCGGCCGCGTACTTCGAGGACAACAAGTTCAAGTACCCCTTCCCGATGCGCAACGAGATCGCGAAGAACATCCTCCGCAAGGCGGCGGAGTTCGGCGTCGAGGTGCCCGACGGGATCCGCAAGACCGCGGGCCACGGCGTCGCGAGGCCCGACAACGTGATCAACGAGCTCACGATACGCGCCGAGCTCTGCCACGACCCCGACACGGGGATCGCCCTCGCGAAGATGGCGGAGCACGTGGCGGAGAATGGCATCGAGGCCCTCGACGGCACGACCGACAAGATCGCCGAGCTCGTGGAGGACGTGGACGTCATCGAGAGCTGGCGCTCCCGCTACGGCAAGGACATGAGCGCCCCCGAGGACTTCCTCTTCGACATGGACGTCAAGCAGGCCGAGGCGATCGTCAACGACGTCGTCGAGATCGGCGGCGACGCCCTCAGCCTCTCCAAGCTCGCGGAGCTCCCGGACGAGGTGTTCGACGACGTGCTCGGCGAGGGGTTCGCCGAGTCCGTCAAGGAGGCAGGCGCGATCGACCCGAGGAAGCTCGGCGAGGCGCTCGCCGCCAAGTCGGTCGAAGACCTCAACGAGCTCAGCCACGCCCTCAAGAGGCTGTGATCCGGATGGGGCGCGTCTACAGCACGGCCTATCTCCGGGGTTTCCTCGGGACGCTCGCCAAGTGCGCAGCCGCGGCCCCGCAGACGCTCACGCCCCCGCCGTCCTCCTACAGGCCCCCGGCCGGCGTCCCCGCGCCGAAGGCCCCGCAGCCGGTGCAGGCATCGGTCCCGCAGATGGGGGTCCGCGCGGTCGGCTACGGCAGCGGGGCCGTGACCGGCATCGCCGGCGAGTTCGAGGCCCAGCGGATGCGCGGGGTCGACGCAGGAGCCCCCGCGGCGCAGCAGCCGAAGTCCCGCCTCATCCCCGACGCGGCGGCGATGCGGACGGCCCGCAACGCCGAGTCCGCCGGGATGCACGCGATGCGGGGCCTCAACTACCTGGCGAGCAACCACGAGTTCCAGCGTCGCGTCGGCAACGGCGACCTGGACGCGGGCCGCGCGTCCGTGGCGGCGGCCACCCGCAACCTCGCGTCCGTGCCCATCGTGAACGAGACCCCGCGCTCGGGGGCCGCGATGGCCTACACGCGCGGCGGAGACAGGTCGTACGTGGCCATACCCGCGTCGGCCGTCGCCCGCAGGGGCGCATACCGCGGAACCGGCGAATGGCGCAACGGCATCCTGTCCCACGAGCTCTCCCACCCCTTCGCCAACAAGGTGCGCGGCTACGTCGACAGGATAAAGCGCATCCAGCAGGAGGAGGGCATACAGGGCACCGACCAGTACCACCGCACCCCCAAGGAGCAGGCGGCGGAGTTCAACGCCCTCCGCATCATGAAGGGCGCGTGGCCGGGCGGCGGCGCAGGCCCCGGCGGGGCGTACACCCCGGAGCAGGCCGACTCGATACTGGACAACGGCAACCCCTACTTCCGCGGGCTCCCGGCAAACTACAAGATGCGCCTCCTCAACGAGGCCCGCAACCGCAGGCCGGCGCAGTACGGCGCGCCGAGGCGCGCAATGGCATGACGGTGTGATATGACACAGAGACAGATTGACAGACGCACTCTCCTGAAGGTGGCCGCGGCCGTCGCGACCGCAGCGGCCGCCCCCGGCTACACCGTGGCTCGCGGCGACACGCTTTCCGCCATAGCGAAGCGGAACGGCACGACGTGGCAGAGCCTCGCGCAGCTGAACGGGCTCAAGGACCCGAACAGGATCACCCCCGGGCAGCAGCTGAAGCTCCCGCCTCCGCCGGCCGCAGCCCCCATGACGCCGACGCAGCGGCTCAACCAGGTGTCGGCGCGGCTCCACGCGAAGCTCAACAACCCGAACCTCGAGGCCGCCATACTCGCCAACTTCAACAGGGAGACCGGCGGGAAGTTCGACTACGCTACGAAGCAGGTGGGCGGCGGGGGCTACGGACTCCCCCAGTACACCGGCGCGTCGCTTACCGCCTACAGGGGCTGGCTTGCGCAGAACAAGCTGCAGGACTCGGCGAACAGCCAGATCGACTACTTCACCGACAAGTACATGCCGACCCGCGCCGGGTACAAGACGTACATGGCCCCCGGCGCGAAGTACACGAAGGAGCAGTACGCCGACTGGCTCCACAGGCGGGTCTTCACGCCGGCCCACACGATACGTGGCAACAAGGCGTACAGCACCGCCGCCATACTGAGGCACACGGTGGCGCACAACGACTTCATGAAGAACCGGCTCCGGGCCGTAAACGGGGTATGGCAGGGCGTGGGGCGGTAGGCCGCGGCGGGCGCCGCGGTTGTGCCTTCGCGCACGATATGCTATAATATGCGCATGAAACACCTAATCACAGTCGCAACGTGTCTCGCCGCAGCCGTGTGCATGGCGGCAGGAGACTTACCCCAGGTCGACGTCCGAGAATGGACGGACTCACTGGTCATCGTGGACGCCGACGGAGCCGAGGCGTCCCTCAACTACGCCTGCATCATCGACAGCAAGGTCGACGGCTCGGTGCCGGCGCACGACAGCACGTACAACAGCTGGCGGATGGAGTTCGTGGTCAGCTTCGACCACGCCATCAAGAAGAAGGGCGACGTGACGCTCTACGGGCGGATAAACAGCGACGGGCTGCAGTGGGCCGGCATACAGCTCATAACGGGCGAGAAGAAGAACAACCTGTGGTTTCCCGTCACGCTTCCCGTCCTTGCCACAGGACACGAGGTCGAGCTCATAGACACGATGCTGGACGCAAAGGGTTCCTACTACGTCGCGTACAACAAGACTTCGCTGTCCTCGCCCTACGTGCTCAGCTTCACCGGCCTTATCGAGCAGTTCTGGTGCGGCATATCCTTCCGCTCGCGCGAGTACCTCGGTACGACCTGCACGATCGACGTAGTGCTCATCAACCCCGACAGGGCGACCGACCGCAGGACGCTCGCGACCATCAAGTACCGCTACGACGAGGGCAAGTACCGCGACACCGACCCCGGCCAGTGGTTCAACGCCCGCGTCGGCTGGTACGAGCAGCTGCCCCGCGACCTCGACAAGTGCCAGAACTGCACGGTCAGCAACGCGGACGACTACGTGGAGCTCGCAGCCCCGGGCCAGCTGGACTGCGACGGCGGCACGGTGTTCGCCACGCAGGGGCGCCCCGCTTCCGTCGGCCGCTATCCCGCGACCGTCAAGCGCATGGTCGCCAAGGTCGTGGCCGGCTCGTTCGGATGGCAGACCTTCGACCAGATGCGGGCGCAGTTCGAGTCCGACCCGCTCGGCGGGTACAAGAAGACCGCGGCCTTCTTCGCGTACGCCGAGGACGGCGTCACCAACATGGCCGGCCTCGTGCAGCACGGCACGACCAACACGCTCGTCCGGCTGGCGCCGGGCGGCGTCGTGGACTACACGGGCGACCTCGAGTGCGCCATCACCGTGCGCAGCTACCCGGGCGTCGCCTACGTCTCCTACGAGGTGAACGGGGTCCCCTTCGCCTACGGGGGGCGGCGGGACATCCAGGTGCGGCAGTACGCCGTCGAGGACAAGTTCGCGGTGATAAACGGCGTCATAGCGGACGCGTACGGGGACATGGAGCGGCTGCCGGCCGGGCAGGCGGTCCAGTTCAGGTAGAAACGGAGCCAGGGCGATGGGCGACAAGCTGACATATCCGAGGAAGCTGGCGCTGGAGACGCCGCAGACCCTTGCGACGGTCGTCCACGCCATTATGCTCGACCAGTACGGCGAGGCCGTCTACGACTGGGACCCGGTCACCTGCGCGATGGAGGCGGCTGCGGACTTCCAGGCCGAGATCTGCACCCAGGCGATGGACCGCTGGTGCGCTATGCAGGTGGTCATGGGCTCCGACGCCTTCTTCAAGAGGATCGACGCGTTCCTGAACGTGTGCAACACGCTCGCGTCCGGGTCGCCGTCGTTCCTCATGTTCGACCCCGTGACCTCGGAGGAGGCCGCATGGGCGGTCGCGGAGGTCGCGATGAACCGCGACATGCTCCCCTTTTCCTACTCCATCCAGCAGTACATGCGGCACCAGCTGGAAGCCGACGGGTTCGACCCGAGGTCCGGCGACCTGCCGCCCGTGTTCGCGGAGATGTTCGAGCGCCGTCCCGACGAGGGGCGCATACGCTCGGCACTGACCGGCGAGGCCGCCGACGGCAACGCCTCGAACATCGAGAAGTACCTGATGGAGCAGATGCTGGACCTCGAGGCCCAGTTCAACAGGATACCGGACCTGCGGCGCGTCGACGACCTCCTGGAGGACGGCAAGGACGTCGGAGACGCCGTGGGGCAGAACACAGCAACAGCAGCCGTCACGGAGAACACGAGATGACAAAGGCAGCAGCAGTCCGCAGCATACTGCGGAGAAGGGCGCTCACCAAGGCGGCAGACGACTACAGCGACCTGATGAACGGGTACGCCAACGCGAACAGGGGGCTCGTGCGGGCGGGCACCCGCATCGCCGTGAACGACAACCTCCGCAAGTCGGGCTACCCCCCGACAGCCGCGAAGCCCGCCCCCGCGGCACAGCCCCGTCCGGCACCTGCGGCACAGGCCGCCCAGCCGCCGGCACAGGCCGCCCAGCCGCCGGCACAGGCCCCTGCGGCGCGTCCGGCCCCCGGCGGGGCGCTCGCGTGGATCCGCAGCAAGCTCGGCCGGTAGTACGGGAGCAGAGCAATGGCAGTCTCCTTCATGACGTTTGCCAGTTCCAACTGGACAAACTCACCGGCCCGCTTTAAGCGCGACCTGCAGGAGATCCGCACACGGTTCAGCTTTTTCAACCGAGACTTCGTGCTTAGCGAAAAAGACTGCGGTGCCGACTACCAGGAGCGGTTTTCCCCGTACTATGCAGACCACGGGTATGCCTACTGGTCGTGGAAGCCCTACGCAATTCGACAGTCCCTTGCGTCGCTGGACGAAGGCGAATGGCTGTTGTACCTGGACGGCGACTGCGTGCTGCCGATGGACAGGATCGACGCGTTCCTGCGCGACCTGCGCACGGCGATAGCTAAAACAGAGGCCGCAGGGTCTCTCTTTTCGCTCACCACGTTCCACCAGCCGGTACCGTGCGCCTACATAGTCAAGCAGAGCATACTACGCCGTTTTGGGCTAGAGGACGACCTTGAGTTCCTGTTCCGGTTCCCCCACTGGCAGTCAGGGCTGATCCTGTGCAGGAACACCCCTGACACGCTGGCCTTTCTCGGCAGGTGGTATCAGTTCTACCTCGACAACTACGAGACAGCCATACGCGGGGGGTTTACCGACAGGACTGGAGAGGTGTACGGCTTTATCCACAACGGCGGTGACCAGGCTATACTGCAATGTATGCTCCGGACGGAGAAGACGCCCGTGGACGACAGCCTGAATTTCATGCACGGCTACGGCGGTGGCATGATGTTCGGGTGTCCCGGTTAACACACAAAGGAGAGAAGGCAATGGAAAGTGAAACAAAGACGACATCGGTGTTCGTGAAGCCGGAGTTCTGGATGACGGTCGTGACGAGCGTCTCGGGGCTCCTGCTCGCCTTCGGCGCGATAACGCCGGAGCAGAACCAGGGGATCGCGACGTACGCGCCCAACCTCATAGGCGCGGTGCTGTCGCTCCTCTCGACCTTCAAGTTCATAGGCGTCCAGCACGCCGCCAAGGTCGAGGTCTTCCGCGCCATGTGCGCGGTGTCCATGCAGAAGGCCGAGCTCCGCAAGGACAACCCCGGCGCGACCGCGCTGGGCGTGTCGTCGGAGGCGGAGGTCGCCGGCATGGCGAAGGCCGCGGGCCTTTGATACACCAGCAGACCGAGAAGACCGGGCAAGCCAGGCAGGGAAGGAGGCCGGAAATGGCAAGGATGACCAGGAGGGAGCTGCTCATGGCGGCTCCCATTGTCGGCATGGCCGCCAAGGCGGCGGACGCGGCGACGAGGAGGACGTGCAGCGCCAGGGAGCGGTGGGCGTTCAAGCTCAAGCTGTACGTTCCGCGCATCTACGACAACATGTCGTCCAGGGGCTACCGCAAGTACCAGTGGCAGTCTCTCCGGGGCGAGTTCGAGGTCGTGCCGTCCCCGGACTCCGAGCCCGACATCCGCTTCTGCTGGATGGAGAACGAGACCCACAAGGTGAACGGGGCGCGCGTCACGTACGACACGGAGCTCACGGACACCCCCCTGTGGCACGGCTGCGGCAGCAACAAGACCGGCAAGTTCACGATGCGGTCGGCCGTGGTCCAGATCGAGGCCATGCCGTCGTACGCGATCGGCCCGGCGCCGAACGAGGACAACTCGCTCGTGCTGGTGCTCTCCGGACGCGGCAACACGACCGGGAGCCAGATCCGCGGCAACGCCGCCGGCCAGCTCGGGTGCGGTTGCCACGAGTACGGGCACGTCTCCCCGACGCGCATCTGGGGCACGAACAGGGCCGTAGACACGGCCG
>Ga0265299_10003748_pt1 | contig 14668 bp, 3 predicted proteins | sample AusTroGonzalo_MG_4_FD_193485 | JGI IMG/M metagenome (GOLD analysis project Ga0265299, IMG submission 193485) | Bovine rumen microbial communities from tropical cattle in Woodstock, Queensland, Australia - Gonzalo_02 | ecosystem: Host-associated > Mammals > Digestive system > Stomach > Rumen ... | reverse complement strand
CTTTCCGTTGCGGAATGCGAAGAAATTCTGCGCGGCTAAAAAAGGTCTTATTTTTTTCCAACCATATTATTTTTTTTGTATCTTTGCCCCCTTATTTGTAGATTCGTGTAAAGTGGGCTATTGAACCTGCCGAAAATGAACTCTAAATAAGGCGGATTTCATTCCTAAGATGAGAATGAATATGTGTAAATGTTTGATTGTAAGTAAAATAGAAATAAGATAAAAAAAGTACCAATATGAAGAAAGCGTTATTTATTCTGATGGTTGTTTTGGTCCCTGTGTGGCTGTTGGCCCAGCCGATAGACTCGGTGACCATTTATTATGAAAACTTTGACGGTTCCACGCTCTCAGTCACCTCTACCACCAACCCCCAACTTGGCGGAACCCAAGGCGACTGGCGTTTGATAGGCCCTGGCATCACTTACACGGACTGGGCTCAGAACAATCAAGGCAATTATGAAAACATTTACAAGTCCTCGCCCAAGTGTTTTCGTGCACCGGTTTATACGGCCAGTTATAATGCCACACTCAGCACCGATGCAATACCCTTAACCACGACGAGCTTTCCAGTCAATCGCATCTATTTGAACTTTGACCATATCTGCAAGATGCATAATCTGGACGTGGCCAATATCTACTACCAAGTGGCAAATGGTATAGATGCGGAAGGCAACTACAACTGGGGTCAATGGAAGATCCTCAATTTCACCAGTAATAACAGTGGCCTGATGTATTATTATGGCGATGCCATGGGTACTTCCAACATCACCGGCGGTAAGTTCAACCAAAATGTTTACTCCAATTGGGCTCCGAACAGTATGGGGCAGGCTCCGAATAACACTTGGTGGCATCACGAAATGTTAGACCTTACCCGTTTCATCTTCGTGGAATCGGGCGTGTCAAATCCCACGCACTTCCGTATCCAGTTCCGTGAGAACAAGGCGTCCCCAACGACGTCTGGCACAGAGGCTTGTGCCGGTTGGTTCATGGATAACGTGGGCATCTGGCTTTCCAACTGCGAGTTGATCCCCCCGCGCATCCTCATGCAGTCTCCGTACTACTACAACACCAACAACTCTTTTGTCAACCAGCTGGGACCTTTCAACATCAAAGCAAAGCTTACGGATAACGACACGGTTAACTTGAACTCCGTAGTCTTCAGCTATGAGATCAACAGCGGTCCGACGGTTATTGTTCCCAATACCAACGCTTTCTCCAACAATATCCGCACCACTGCCAACTCCTATAGCGGCCACGACACCATCCATTCTATTGACGCTCAGTGGACACTGCCGGCTGTCTGTTATCAGGATACGATCTACTACCACATCTATATGGAGGATACGCACGGCAGCTCGACCCGGTTCGACACATTCTTGGTGGCTCACCATAACTATACCAACATTCACCAGAATGACGTGCGTCTTGACAGCTTGAGCACGATGCCCCACTGTCTGATCACGGGTGTTCCGCAGCCGATCAGCGTGTTCTTCACGAACCGCAGTGACGCTCTCAACTCCCCTGTGAACAACGAAATGGTCTCCGGCTCCTTCACCATTGAGGTGCGTAACGAGGCGGGCGTGGTGACCCATACGAGCTCCCATCCTTGGACGGGTGACATCTGCTTCGATATTCCCTCGTCACAGACTCTCGGTTCTTTTACGCCCACGCACGGCTACAACTACGTGACGGTTTACGTGACCACCCGTAACGGCCAGGCGGACGGCTACCATGCCAACGATACCCTGAGGATTTCGCCTTACGCTTGCGACAGCCTGCTTCAGGGCCATTATACGGTGGGCGGCACCAACCCCGACTTCCCGAACATGACAGCTGTCAAGGAGGCACTTGACTTCTGCGGACTGGGAGGTCCCGCCGTGTTCCACCTGCGCCCCGGCACCTACTCGGGTTTCGATTTCGACATGAATTACATCGGTCAGTCGTCGGTGAACACGGTCACCTTCCAGGGCGATGACGTCAATAATGTCATTATCGTCAACAACAACGTGGATGCCGGTGCCAATATCTTTGGCGCGGTGACCCTGGTGAACGTCAAAGACTTTATTTTCAAGAACCTGACTATCCAAGCGAACGACACGACCATCTCAAGAGGTGTCGTGGTTCGGGGCAATGGTAGCCGCAACATCACATTCGACGGTTGTAAGATCAACGCACGCAACACCCACACCACCGATTTCAACAGCTGTGCTGTAGTTCGTTCAACGGCGGTGACCACGATACCGGATACCATTACTTTCCACAACTGTACGATTACCAGCGGTAATGTGGGTATCTATTATGTGGGCGCGAATGGCAACAACAAACGGAACTACCTGGTGGTGGATGGTTGTGACATTACTTCGTGCTACAGAGGTATTTGTCTGAGTTACACGCACGGAAATATCTCGAACAACCATATCAAGCAGGTCTCCTCTTCCAACCCGCAGAATTTCTCCGCCATCCATGTCAGCAACCCCGCAGGTATTGACATTAACGGCAATACGGTGGACTCCGTGAGCAAGCTGGAATATGCGGTTTATCTGACCAATTCCACGTTGCAGGATTTCTACATCCGCAACAACCATATCAAGGCCGGTAACGGCACAGCAGGCATTTACGTGAATGCCAGTTCCTCCACACATACTGCATCAACGAATATTGACGGCTATATTTCCAACAATGAGGTGATTTTCTACCCCGTGACGGTCAATAACAGTTATGCTGTTCAAATCAATAACAGCAATGGCCTTTATTTGGTCAACAACAGTGTGTTAGTGAAGTCGGACGCTCCCTACAGCAATACCGCTGCGTTGTATATTTCCAATGGTAACAATAATACATATATATACAACAATTTACTGATGAACAAGACGGTGTGCACTGACAACACCGACTATCCGTTGTATTTGAATGCCAACGCCACGGCTACGGGTACGTATAACGACTTCTATTCCAATTCGGGCGTGGTCGCATTCAAGACGGTGGCGAGAAGTTCGATTGCGGAATTGCAGACCGCCGTCACCACGTTGACCGACAACATCTCCCTCATGCCGTCCATTGCCAACGAGCTGCAGAGTCTGTTGCCCGATCCGATGACCGGATTGGAGTGCTGGCGGCACAGTTCCGTTTTGACGGACATTCGTGGCCTTAACCGTTCTGAGGTCACGTACATTGGTGCGTATGCCGATGTCCTCCCCAACTACGATGCGGAGCTGACCTCCATTGTAAGCCCTGCACTTGGCGAATGTCCGCAAAGCTCTTACGAAATCACGGTGAAAATCACCAATAAGGGTGCGCAAGCCCTTAACTTCGCCACCACTCCGGCCACTATCCAGCTTCAATCCACCTCGCTGAATATCAACCAGACGGTTACCGTGAACAATGGTCTCATCACCCCGTTGGACAACATGGACAAGGTGATTACTTCAGGTGTGGTCATCCCCTCCAACCAGCCGGTTGATTTCACGATTATCATCAACTATCCTGGCGATGGTCAGCATGTGAACGATACGTTGCGCCAGAACTTCACGCTGGAGTATATCATCCCCGACTACACGGAGGACTTCAGCAACGGCACGCAACAAACCTGGACGATTGAGCAGGTCAGTGGTGCTGGTAACTGGTCGTTCCAGACCGGCGAGGGTGCCAATCCGACCATCATGCCGGTGTATGGTACCGGTCGTTTGTTCTTCAACTCCAAGAATTTCGCGGCGAACACCGTTTCCCGCGCCGTGCTTCCGGTAACGGTGCTGGATAATGCCACCAACCCCATCTTGGAGGTTTGGTTCGCGCAGGATAATGCCACTTCCAACAAGAAGGATGAGATGACGGTGAAGATTTCCACCAACAACGGTGTCTCCTATACCAATTTGACCCCGCAAGGTCAGACAACAGCCCCGCTGCAACGTTATCTGCAGTCTGCTTCTACGCCCAAGTGGACACGTTTTGTCTATAACCTCTCCAACTATGTGAACAACGGTTGTGTCTATATCGCTTTTGATGCTACCTCCAAGGGTGGTAACAATATCAATATCGACCGTGTCCGGGTGAGAAGCCTCTATCCGAACGACATCGCCGTGACCAAAGTTTACGGTTTCGGTGAGAATCCGACGGAGTATGCGATGCGCAATGTGGTGAGTGCCGTGGTTCGCAACGAAGGCTCCCAGACACAATCCAACATCAAGGTATATCTTGACGTGACCGGAGCGGCGGAGCAGTGGCACGACTCCCTGACTATCCCGTCATTGGCCACGAATGCCGAAATCGTGGTCTCCTTCCCTGACCATCAGTACAATGTGTCTGAGATCAAGGATGTGGAAGTGCGCTGTGCCGCCGACCAAAACAACAACAACAACGCCCAGCATTGGCATATGGTGACCAATCCGAGTGTCGCGACCGTCGCGGATAGTTCTACGAATATCATGCTTTTAGGTGATTACAACACAATCATCCGTCCTTGTGTCCGCTACAAGACCAATGAGGAATTGGCCGTTCGCGCGGTGAAATACTACTACGACCAGACGTACATCGCCGATCCTGAGAACGGCTTCAAGGCCTTTGTGGCTGACGCTGCCGGTAATATTTTGGCTACTTCTCAAGTGGTGAATTTCAATACATTGCAGCAGGGTGCTTGGAACGAGATTCCGATATATAATTTCGCTTTGACGAATACCACGGGCGAGTTTTACGTGGGATTGGAGATGCTCTCTCACGGTAACTATCTGTGTGCTCAGGTGGAGACTCCGCTCCGTGACTCCACATTCTACTATTTGAACAACGGCACTTATGAGCCTCAGCTGACGGGTCGTTTCATGCTCGGTGCGGTAGTGGATACCCCGTTCGTCCACGATGTGGCCCTTTTGGAGCTTGTGAACCCGGTCTCTGGTTGCGACCTCGGCCATGAGCACCTTACCGTCCAAATCACCAACAACGGTACCACGGATATTAATTCCCCCATCCAGTTGCACTATCAGGTGAACGGCGGCACGGTTGTGACGGAGGACTTCACGGACACGCTCCACAGTCATGAAACCACCCTCTTCGCCTTCAACAGCATCTATGACTTCACCAATAACCAGATCAACCAGGATGTCAACTATACCGTGAAAGTCTGGGTGACCAAGTTGAATCAGGATCGTTTGACGTACAACGATACGCTTGATCTGCTGGTTATTTCCAAAGGCAAGGCTGTGATGCCGATTGCCCAGGACACGGTTATCGTGAACTACCATACATCCTCAACTTTGACCGCGCAATTACCGGCAGCGATCACGCAGGGTGTTCTCGGTTGGTACACGAGCGCAGGCTACGAATCATGGAATCTGCTGGGCTATAACAACACCTACACGACCCCGCTTATCTACTTCGACACCACCTATTATGTGTCAGCAATTCCCGGTACGGTCAGTGATGTGACTGTGGGTACGGGAACGGGTTCCGGTACGGATCCGTTCACCTTCTCCAACGGCTATTCCAGAGGCCGTATCCTCTATTTGGAGCAGGAAATCGGTGCGCACGGTACGCTCACCTCTTTCGCCTTCAATGTGAAGACGGCATCCAATGCCAATGCGTCTGCCGGTATCCCGATGCGGATTTACCTAAAATCCACGGAGGAGAACGTGTTCAGCAGCACCAGTGTGAACTGGGATGACGAGATTTTGGGAGCTACCTTGGTCTTGGAAGACCGCGTATACTTCGACCATACGGGTTGGTTCTATTTCAACTTGACCACTCCGTTTGAATACACCAGCGGAAACCTGGAGATTTTTGTCGAGACCAATTGTGCCGATTACTGCACGGGAACGGGCAACCAATGTAACAACTGCGGTCAGTATGTCTCCGGTGCGAACAGTTACCCGCAATTCTACTTGACGAACACCACTTCCACACTCTGCCAGAAGAAAGCCAATAACTCAATGGCTCAGATGACGGGTGCCTATACCAATGTGGCGAAACGCCCGAATGCTCGCTTCACCATCGCCGACCTGGATTGTGGTAGCGAGAAGGTCCCTGTCCACGTCCATGTGCCGGATATCCCGGATTACGATGTGGAAACTCAGGATCTGCTCTATCCTGTGACAAGTTGTGCCCTGTACAACGAGCATATCCAGGTTCAGCTGAAGAACATGCTGAACACGCCTATTCCTGCAAACAAGGTGGTTGTCCATGCACGTTTCAACGGTAATGAAATCACCCATACGGTTGACGAGCCTTTCGCTTCTGAAGAGGTGAAGGTTGTGGAGTTCACCACCCCGTTTGATTTCAGTGCCCCCACCACCACCACCACATTCAGCTATGTCATATTCACCACATTGAATAATGAGGCGGTGGTTTATACGGGTAATGACACGATTTCCGGCAACTTCCAGTCCACTCGCACGGCTTATCTGCCAGACAGCATTGTTTATACCGGCGGTTACACGCTGCCTTACACGGTGCTCCAGCCGGAAGACAGACCTTCTGACATCACGCAATATTATTTCTACGATGCTCCGGATGCCGCTACACCGATTCATACTACCACTACTTCGGCCCCGTACATGACCACGGATCCGTTGTATGACACGGTGGTCTTCTGGATGTCGGGCAAGACCCAGCAGAGTAACTGTATTACAAAGCGTATTCCTGTGATTGTCAATGTGTTCCGTCCTCAATATGATTTGAGTACCGAGGAGCTGATTTACCCTGTTTCCTATCAGTGTGCCACCTCATTGAACCCGCAGTTGCAGGTTTCTGTGATGAACCAGGATACGACGAGCAACACGGCGATACCGGCCGGCACGTTCAATTTGAACGCCAACTTTACCGGTGCAGGTACCGTGTCCGGGGTGAATCTCATCAACACGCCGATTTCATCCTTGCAATTGGATACGATTACTTACAACAACGGTTTGAACCTTGGATCCACGACACAGAACAGGATTTACAACTATGTGATTTATACCACGCCTGCTGATGCCTCCCTGCCTGTTTATACGGCTAACGACACCATTTCAGGGATAATGTATTTCCCGGCATTGCCTGTGGCTCCTCAAGCGTTGACCTATACGGTGCCTTACGGCGGAACCCAGACGGTTACGCCGAGCGCGTCCACGTTGAACCACTTCTATTTCTACGAGAACGCTACCGACAACCAGGCCATGGCGGAAGGTAACAGCTTCACCACCGATCCGATTTTCGGACCGACCATCTACTACTACAGCGGTCGTATCGAGTCCAACGGATTCAATGCGGGTGTGGTTGCCGGCACGGGCAATATTACGAATCAGACGAACGCGGCTCCCTTCACCTTCACCAACGGTCATTCCTACGCCAAGATTCTCTACAACAAGGAGGATATGGGTGGTGCAGAAGGCCGTATCGACAGTATCTACTTCTATGTATGCGGTGCTGAAGCCAACGGCATTCCGATCCCGATGAAGTTCTGGTTGAAGGATACCACCAATGTGCAAGCTATCGGTACGGGCAACAAGAGTGTCAACTGGCCTGCCGAGACTTCGAACGCTACATTGGTGTTTGATGGCGAGCTCGTCCTCGACGAGGTCGGTTGGGTTGGATTCGCGGTGCAAGGCGGCTATGATTTCAACGGTCAGGGTTTGCTCCTGTATGCCGAGCATGACTGTGGTGATGCCAGCTGTGTGACCAACTACGGTATCAACCCGGCACCGAAGTTCGCCAACAACCAAATGGCCAACAACGGCAAGAAAGTCTATACCAAAGCGCAGAACGCTGCCTTGACTGCTGCTACCAGCTTTACGCTTTCCGGCTATCGTGTCCACACGAAGTTCAAGATGAACTACACATGTGAGTCACCCAAGGCTACCATCACTATTAATACCACAGTCCCGCAAAATGATGTGGGTGTGACGGCTATCACGGCTCCTGTGGCTCAGAACAACGCTTTCACGGCTAACGAGAATGTGACGGTGACGATCAAGAATTTTGGTCAAGCGGCTGCTTCCAACTTCCCGATTTCCTATCAGTTGGGCAACAACACTCCGGTGACGCAGAACTACACCGCATCTTTGGCTGCTGGTGCAACCGCGAATGTGACGTTTAGCACGGCTTGCGACCTTACCAGCGTCTATTTCTCCACGCCGTTCCGCGCATACACGGGTCTTACCTCCGATACCTATCATGCCAACGATACCACGACCATCTACCTGAGCAAGGAGGATCCTTGTGTGTCACGTCCATTGGCTTTGAATACGGGTGCGCATATTACCAATGTGACGTTTGCCGCCCTCAATAACGGCACGGCTGCTCCTTACACCGAACATTCCGCCGCTCCCGGTGACGGCATGTACAGTGACTTTACGGCAACGGTACCTCCCGTGGAACTGATTTTGGGTCAGGAATATACGCTTTCTGTCACCCACGCCTTCACAGGCACTGCCACCAAGACCGTTTACAAACGTGCCTATATCGACTATAACCGCAACGGTGAGTTTGAAGCAAACGAGGCAATTCTGATCTCGGGTGCAGTTCCTGCAGGCGAACCCAATGCCACCACGGTCCAGACGGTTAATGTGCCTACCGCAGGCGATGCAGAGGTAGGTCTTACCCGTATGCGTGTCATTTGCGCTTCCGTCAATGTGACGGATCCGTGTTCCTTCTACAACAATACGGCTTCTGCGGAGGGCGAGACGGAAGATTATGCCGTTCTGTTGAGCGCTCCGATGCAGGTTGACCTTGGTGTCTCCTCTATTTTGCACCCTGTGGGCGATGTCTGTGCCGATGCCAATGCCAATCTCCGTGTGCAGGTGCGTAACTATGGTACCGAAACCCAGACGTTGAGCATGGCCAATTCCATGACGCTTACCGCCACCATCACCGGTGCTGTCGCGGGCGTTTACACCAAGACAGTGGAAAATGGAACTATTGTTCCCAACTCCGAGATGACGGTGACGATTCCCAATGTCAACCTCAGTGCCCTTGGTGATTACCATGTCAGTATGCAGCTCACCTACGATGGCGACCAGTATCTGACGAACAACACCAGAAGTGCCGACGCAGTGGTGTCTGATTTGACGGTGGAACAATTGCCGTTCGTGGAGCCCTTCGTCCCTGTCGGCATTGAGGATATCCAACTGCCCGTTGATTGGACGGCTACCTCTTCTCATAACAATTATGTTTGGATTGAGAAGACGGGTGCTTCCCAGAACAATGGTGCTAACCCGAGTGGCGGTCCTGCTCACGACCATACCTCAGCCGGAACCAGCCTTGAGCAATATGGCGGTTATGCCACGGTTAGCGGTGTGAACGGCACAAGCAACCAGAACAAGTGGACTTCGTTGACCAGCGGTTGTATCAACATGCACCACAATGGCATCTATCCTGCCGAGCTGAATTTCTACAAGTACTTCACCGGTGCGGCTAACGCTGACTTCGAGATGACGGTGGAGACGGGCTCCGGTTCATATTACCAGAGTGTGGATCAGCTTACCAAGGCAGACGGCAACGGTGCTCAATGGGCTAACCATCTCACGGTGCTGCATTCAGTGGATGAGGTCGCCCGTCTGCGTTTCACTGTGACCCATCAGGTCAATCGGATTGACCCCAGTATTGATGACATCAACTTGGTGACCGGTCTTCCTGATATGGCTGTCAACAGAGTTGTCTATCCTGAGGACAAGACCGTTTCCGACGAGTGTCTGCAGGTGAACAGCGTCATTGTCCCGATTATCGAGCTTCAGAATGCCGGTAATTCCGCAGTGGAAGAGTTTGATGTTGTCTTCAATGTGGGTACGGGTAGCGATGTGGTGACGGAGACCGAGCACATTGTCCACCATCTCAATCCGGGCGACACGCTGATGTACACCAGTACGAACGAGTTCGTGGTGACGAACCTCACCCAGAACTGGGAGGTGAAGGCCACGGTGGTGATTCCGGAGGACAAACGCGCCAACAATAACACCAAACGTAATATTGCCTGTACCAACGTTGGTATTGACGACTACGAGAACGAAGAGAGCGTCTATCTCGGACAGAACGAGCCGAACCCGGCTGTCACGGTGACCCGTATTCCGTACTCTGTGCCGGATCCGGCCAAGGTGACCTTCGAGATTTCCAACACGGCGGGTCAGGTCATCTACACCGCCACGCAGGAGGCTGAGTTGGGTACCAACTATTTCGAGTTGAACACCTCTAATTTGGCGGCTGGTGTCTATTATTATACCATCCATTATAAGGAAATAGTATTAACCAAGAAGATGGTTGTTGAAAAATAGCCATCTTCTTAACAGAAGAAGCTACTCTTCGGGGTAGCTTTCTTTTTAATCAAAGAATGAAGAAAAGACCCACATTGACGGTTTTCTGCCTGATGGTGATGCTGGCAGCTTGTGCACAGCCCAAGCATCAGACAAGTGTTGCCGTGACGAAACCTGGTCGGTTCCAAATGGAGGAGTATCTTCCCGCCTTGGAGAGCCGGCGCGTGGCCTTCTGCGGAAACCAGACTGCTTTGTTGGGCGACAAACATTTGGTGGATAGTCTGCTGGCATTGCATGTCAATGTGGTGAAGCTTTTCTGTCCCGAACATGGATTTCGGGGACAGGCAGAAGCAGGTGCAACCATTGCTTCGGGCAAGGACGCTCTTACCGGGTTGCCGGTGGTTTCGCTGTATGGCAAAAACAAGAAACCTTCTGCCGAACAGCTGCAGGATGTGGATGTGATCCTCTTCGACTTGCAGGACGTTGGTTGCCGTTTTTACACCTACATCTCCACGCTGCATTATGTGATGGAAGCTGCGGCGGAAAACCACGTGAAGGTCATCGTGTTGGATAATCCGAACCCCAACGGTTTCTATGTCGATGGGCCGGTGCTCGACCCTAAATACAAGTCGTTTGTAGGAATGCACCCCGTACCGATTGTCTATGGGATGACGATAGGGGAGTACGGACAGATGATCAACGGGGAGAAGTGGCTGGCCGACGGTGCGCAGTGTGACCTGACGGTGGTGAGGATTTCAGGGTATGACCGGAAGTCTCGCTATGAGTTGGGTTTGCCGCCGTCTCCCAACTTGCAGACCCAGGAATCGATTTTCCTCTACCCGTCGCTTTGTCTCTTTGAGGGAACGAATATCAGTGTGGGGCGTGGCACCGACATGCCGTTCGAGATGTACGGTGCCCCGTTGATGCAGGTTGGCGACTACCGTTTTACCCCGCGAGCGATCCCTGGGGTTTCGGAGAATCCCCCGCACAAGGGAAAGGAATGTCGTGGCTTCCTGCTGCACGACATAGCCCAGAAGGAATTGGGAGGGGACGGTCGTGTCAATCTGTCTTACGTGTTGACGGCCTACCAAAGCTACACTGACAAGGAGCATTTTTTCATCAACGCCAACTTTTTCGACAAACTGGCCGGCACAGACCAACTTCGCCAGCAGATTTCGGCCGGGAAGACCGAGGAGGAGATTCGCGCCACCTGGCAAGCAAAGTTGGATGAATTCAAAACAATCAGGGAAAAATATTTGTTGTATGACGATTTCTGATTGTTAAATATCTTATTATTAGTAAGTTGCGATGTTGCATCAAACGCCATATAAAAAAAATGAAAAAAATCTCATTTCGATGTAACGTTTTGGATGTTTCATGCGACATACTATGTGAAGGGAAAATTTTTGGAAATAATAAAAATTACAGAATATGAAAAAGACAATTGTGACAATGATGATGATGGGCATGATGCTCGTCGGTTTCGCACAGCGCACCACCCCAATGAGCGAGTTTATTGTGACTTCAGATCTGACGGAGGAACTCGGTGCTGCCAAGGTAGAGGATTTGCGGGCGAATAATCCTGCGGAATTGGTTCGCACGAACTATACCATGTTCAACTATGCCGTGGTCATCACCAAGTTGTGGGACGGCAATTTCCAGCAGATGGGCACTTTGGAGCAATATTTACCCAAAGGGATGACCTATCTGGAAGAGGATATTATCAAAAAAGGCTATGTGAATCCCTATAAATGGAATTTGCCGCAGGACACCTATCGCTATAATTTGTTCAAACTGCGTCGCAGCGGCTATTATGTGGTCGTGTTGCCGAAAGTGACGTTTGAGGAACGGCTCAATGCTAATTTACGTCAATATGGTTTCTAATAATAGTTGGAACAATGAAAAAGATATTCGCTCTTTTTTCTCTTTTGTCTGCTGTGATTGTCCTTAATGCCCAGGTGATTACTTTGGGCTCGAATAACCAGCAGACCTCCGTGACCGGCTGTTCCGTCTCTGTGTATGACAACGGCGGCTTGAACGGAGATTACAGCCCCAATATGGACAACTACGTCACCATCTGTTCCAACGATCCTACCAACCATTCGGTGCGGGTGAACTTCAACTTGGCATCGTTTGATGTGGATTGTTCGGATACGCTGTTCATCTACGATGGACAGTCTATCAACGACCCGCTGTTGGTTGCGTTGACGAACTGTATCACCGACTCAGTCTCTTCGCCAACGCTGTCATACGCAGCCACAGTCTATAACGCTTCCGGCTGTTTGACTATCCGTTTCAAGACGGATGGACAGGACGAAGGTGCCGGTTTTGCCATCACGACCGACTGTGTGCGCCCATGTCAGCGTATCAACGTGTTGTTCGATTCAGTGGCAAGCAACAAGGTTCCGCATTTGGAGGATGACGGTTATCTGTATTTGGATGTCTGTCCGTACGACACCATCCATTTGGTAGCGCACGGCGAGTTCCCGGATAACGACTACAGCTACCATCAGAGCGATGCCATCTGCACGTTCCATTGGGACATGAGTTGGGAGACATTCGACACATTAGGAGGCAACGCCATCGATTATATCTTCCCGGAAGGTCGCGGTTATGATGTGGCCATCGGCATTTCCGACAGCGCGGGTTGCGAGGCCTATATTCCTTACACGTTCCGTGTGCGGACCTCTTCCAACCCTATCCGTGACGTCTTGGACTTCCCCGCTGTATGTGCCGGCACCGAGGTGGAACTCTCCGTGGGTTACGACTTCTTGTCCGCTTTGCAGGTGGACTCCGTGGGCAGCGAGCAGCTGACGAGCCTTTCCGTATCCGATACGATTTTCTTGCCCGATGGACAGCCTTGTTATAATGGACAGTCCATGTCGGGTCAGCTACAATATTGCTCATACGTTTCCCCTGTTACCTTCACCAGCTTCTCCCCGGCTGCCACGATCCAGTCAGCCAACGACATCTTATTCGTCAGAATCAATATTGAGCACTCTTTCATCGGGGATATTTGGATTAAACTGACTTGCCCGAATCAGCAATATGTTTCCATTTTGAAGAAGTATAATGGTGGTTCCTCCAGCTGCTCTGGCCAGATTCCGGCATCTGAGTGGGGATGGAGCGGGTCAGGATCCGCTGGCGCTTTCTTGGGGAATGCAAATGACGATACGGGTGGTGGTTGTGCGCCTACGCCTATGGGACAATGTTGGAACTATTGCTGGTCGAATGCTACCAACCAAGGTTATCAGTATGCTTCAGGAAGCTATGTTTATGCCAACTCTTCGGTGACAAACGGACGTTGTGACTCCACCAACACAGCTCAGATGACCAATGTATATCATCCCGACGGCTCTTTCGCCAACTTGATTGGCTGTCCGATGAACGGTACCTGGAGCATTGAGGTGATGGATGGCTACTCTATTGACAACGGTTACTTGTGCGGTTGGGAGATTGCCCTTGACCCGGCCTTGCTGCCGCAAGATTGGTCGTATGATGTGTTGTTGGACAGCGCTTGGGTGGAAGGCCCTGGTGCGAACGGACCGACAGTCATTCCTGACCAGGCGGGTCAGATTACCTATACGCTCAAGGTTTTGGATGAGCTGGGTTGCATTTACGACACCATCAACCACATGGAAGTGGTGGGTCATCCCGAGCCTGAGTTGGGCGACGACTACAAAATCTGTTACGGTGACATCACTATTTTGGCCGCCAACTATGCTCAGGCAGGCGCTCCAGGCCAGACTACGGAGTATTATTGGAACACGGGTGACAACACCGACTCCATCGAGGTGCTCACCGCCGGACAGTATTACGTGAACATCATCACCACCAGTGAAGAAACAGGTTTGTCCTGTGAGGGCTCAGACACCATCAACATTGACATTTACGAGCGGCCGAATATTGATTTCGGGGAGCTGGATTTGTCGGGATGTGCGCCGCTGAACCTGCGTATCGAGAACAACTCCACGCCGGCGGGATCCGATTTTGAATGGTACATTTTCCGCTACGATGACTACGGCAACATGATTATGGCATACAGTTCCACAGCAGAGGATCCGGTGTTCCAGCTGAACGATCCGGGCACATACTCTTTGACAGTGAAGATGTCCACGCCGGACGGTTGCAGGGATTCCCTGACCCTGTGGAACTCCATTGTGGTGAACCCGCAGCCCATTGCCGAGTTTGAGGCCGATCCAGCCATCTCCATGCTGAGCGAGAGCGGAGGTGTGGTGAATTTCATCAACTACGCTGACCAGAGCATTGTGACAGGCGGCAACGGCAGTTTCTACTGGGATTTTGACGACGGCACGATTGATTCGGTGAATTTCGCCGACCCGCACACCTTCACCACGTGGGGTGACTATAACGTGACCCTCCATGTGCAGAGCAATTCGGGATGCAGCAGCGAGATCACGCACACGATCGTCATCGAGTCGGATCTCATCTTCCCGAAC
>Ga0265299_10003744_pt1 | contig 14680 bp, 8 predicted proteins | sample AusTroGonzalo_MG_4_FD_193485 | JGI IMG/M metagenome (GOLD analysis project Ga0265299, IMG submission 193485) | Bovine rumen microbial communities from tropical cattle in Woodstock, Queensland, Australia - Gonzalo_02 | ecosystem: Host-associated > Mammals > Digestive system > Stomach > Rumen ... | reverse complement strand
AAAATCTTGGCAAAAGGTCGACCAATGTTGACTTTCCGCCACCGCTTTCGCCAACGAGCGCCACCATCTTACCTTTCGGAATCGTCAGGTTGATGTTTTTCAACACATTCACCTCATTATAATGGAAACTCACGTTGTTGTAAACGATAGAATCTTTAAAATCAGGAAGCGAGAGCGCGTTTTCTTTCTCAACTATAACTTCTTCTGCGTCAAGCACTTCGAAGATACGGTCGGCTGATGCCATACCTTTCTGAAGGCTGTAAAAACCTTGCGAGAATGACTTCGCAGGTGAGATAATCTGCGAGAATACGACGATGTATGCAATGAAATTGGCCGCTGTGATGCTCGGAACAGCATCAGGAGTTGCCGCGGCGTTCAAAATCAAAGTGGCACCGAACCATACCACGATGGAGATGATGATTGACGAGAGGAACTCGCTCATCGGGGAACTCAAGTCACGCTTACGGTTCACGAATTTTATCACTCTCGTGTACTTATCGTTCTGTTCGTTGAATTTCTCACTTGAATAACCGATTGCATTGAAAGCCTTGATGATACGCAGTCCGCCGATGGTTTCCTCAATGGTAGCAAGCATTCCGGCGAATCTGTTCTGTCCATCGAGGGAGTCTTTCTTGAGAGATTTACCTATCACGCCGATGATGAGACCGCCGATTGGCAGCAGCAGCACCACAAAGAGAGTGAGACGCCAGCTCACGCCAAGCATGTAAGCAAAATATGCCGCGATTGTCAGCGGTGACTTGATGAAAACGTCAAGATAACTGATGATTGAGACTTCAATCTCCTGCACATCGGTGGTGATGCGCGCCATGATGTCGCCTTTTTTGTGTTTACTATAAAACGAGAGCGGCAAAATCATGATTTTCTTGTACAAATCGTTGCGGATATCCTTGATTGTACCTGCACGTGCCCCGACCATGTAATAGAGCGCAAAATATGTGGTGATATTTCGCAGGAAAAACGCTATCACAAGCAGTAAGCAGATGAAAACCAATGCTGTAGCCTGTCCTTTCAAGATAATGATATAGCTCACATAATAATCGAGCATTGCCAACAATGTGTCGGTATCAAGGGCAAATTCCGGCTTAACAGTGGTCAGATTCTCAGGATTAAACAACAGGTTCAGGAACGGCACTATCATTGAAAACGAGAACAATGAGAACACTATCGCCAAAACATTGAACACTATGTTCATCAAAACGCTGAACCAATACGGCTTGACGTAATGAAGTATCCTGCGGAAATTCTTTCTTTTTGTCATTTTTTAATCGTTTACAAAGTTAAAACCAGTGTAATTCTCCGGTGTTATCGCATGCATTTCTTTCTTAACATCCTTACTGACAGGCAGTTGGTCGATAAATGCATCAATTGACTCACGTGTAACCTTTTCGTTGGTGCGTGTGAGACCTTTCAAAAGCTCATAGGCGCCTTCCACCTGTTCACGTCGAAGTATTGTCTGGATAGCCTCCGCGACGACAGCGTAGTTGTTTTGCAAGTCGGCACGAAGCTTTGTTTCGTTGAGAATCAATTTATCCAAACCCTTTGACAATGAACTTGTTGCAATCAAAGTATGAGCCAATGGTACGCCGATGTTTCTTGTCACTGTAGAGTCAGTGAGGTCGCGTTGCATGCGGCTTATCGGGAGCTTGCGGCTGAGATGCTCGAAGATGGCGTTTGCCATTCCGAGGTTACCTTCAGCGTTCTCGAAATCAATAGGATTCACTTTATGAGGCATAGCCGAAGAACCCACCTCGCCTGCTTTGATCTTCTGTTTGAAATAATCCATCGAGACATACAGCCAGATGTCGCGCGACAAGTCGATGAGAATAGTGTTTATACGTTTGATTGCGTCGAAATACTGCGCCATCATGTCGTAATGCTCAATCTGTGTCGTCGTTTCCTGACGTTTCAGTCCGAGTTTTTTGATGAATCTCGCAGCGAAATCACGCCAGTTGATTTGAGGATATGCTACTTTATGAGCGTTCATGTTGCCTGTTGCACCGCCGAATTTAGCAGTAAACGGAATCTTATCCAGCTCATCCAGCTGATTCTCGAGGCGTTCCACAAACACATATATCTCTTTTCCAAGGTGTGTAGGGCTTGCCGGCTGACCGTGAGTGTGCGCCAACATCGGGACATCGCGCCATTCTTCTGCCATCGCTTTCAGTTTATCCACCACCTGTGCAAAGGCGGGACGCATCAGCTCTTTCTGAGCCTGCATCATAGTGTAAGGCACGGCACTGTTGTTGATATCCTGCGATGTCAAACCGAAATGAATGAATTCCTTAAACTGGGTGAGATTCATCTCATCGAAACGATGTTTCAGGAAATATTCCACGGCCTTCACATCGTGATTTGTCGTCTTCTCAATCTCCTTAATCTCTTGAGCATCAGCGACATTGAAGTTTTTGACAATATTTCTCAGCTTACGGAAATTATTCTTGTCGAAATCCGCCAACTGAGGCAATGGAATCTGGCAAAGCGCTATAAAATACTCCACTTCCACCATCACTCTGGCGCGGATAAGTCCAAACTCCGAAAAATACTCGTCAAGACGCTCGACTTTCTTGCGATAGCGACCGTCGATAGGCGAAATAGCAGTTAATTCTGATATATTCATTTTAAAATATTATTGTCATTCAAACTTGCAAAGATAGGAATAAAATTTTTATAAATAAAAATAAATTTAGCAAATTAAAGACAATAATATTTTTCTATTGAATTTTCCAAAACAACTATTTATAAAAAAAATTCAATATTACCAATATCAAAACCTTGATTTTCAAGAGATTTCATAATTATATCAAAATCTGCTTTGTCGTATGGCAACTTATGCGATAAAATCCAAACCTTTGATTTTCTTCTGTTTGACAAGGCGACAAGATTACATTCATCATTTTTTGCCACGATTAAAAACTTCTTTCTCCATAATCCGTGACGAATAATCAAATAGTCATTGCTTATTTTCAAGACAAATTTTCCATGATAACATCTCATCATACGGCGGTTGATTTCATCATAAGCGACATACAGCAAATCGAATGCATCGTCATGAGTAATAGAGAGATACATAAAGACATCAACCTTTTTAATGATACATTTCTCGCGGGTGCGAGCCACCTCATACCACTTATATGATATGAGCGGATTATTGAAATAATCAGCTAACATAATTAAATAATTAAACGGAACTAAAAAACGTGAGAAAATTGCTTTTCGGCAAATATTAACATGAAGAAAATTCTCCACTAACAATGTTGCAAAGATAAGAAAATTTTTTGTAATTTCGCACAATTAAATTCAGATAAATAAAAATAAATTAAAAATTAACATAAATCATTGATAATCATGAAGTACGATGTTATTGTGATTGGTAGCGGTCCTGGCGGTTACGTCGCAGCTATCAGAGCTTCACAGCTTGGAAAAAAAGTTGGCGTTGTTGAAAAAGCTGAAATTGGCGGCACTTGCCTCAACTGGGGCTGCATCCCGACCAAGGCTTTGCTGAAGAGCGCAGCGGTCTATACATATATGCAACATGCTGAAAATTACGGCATTAAGCTTGAAGGAGAGGTTCATCCCGACATGGAAGCCGTAGTGGCTCGCAGCCGTGGCGTTGCCGACGGAATGAGCAAAGGCGTGCAATACCTCTTTAAAAAGAACAATGTCGAGTTGATTCCGGGTCTCGGCTCTCTCACCGCGAACAAGACAGTGAAAGTCGTTGATGCTGAAGGTAATACAACAGAACACGAGGCCGACCACATCATCCTAGCAACAGGTTCGAGAGTGCGTCAGCTGCCTGCAATGCCTATCGACGGCAAGAAAATCATCAGCTATCGTCAGGCTTTGGTGCTCGACAAGCTTCCAGAGACCATGGTGGTCGTCGGTTCAGGCGCCATCGGCTCAGAGTTCGCATTCTTCTTCACCTCAATGGGTGTGAAAGTGACATTGGTAGAGTTCCTTCCTAACGTCGTTCCAAACGAAGACGAAGAGGTTTCAAAGCAGGTTGAACGCTGCTTCAAGAAACTGAAGATGACAGTGATGACTGAGGCTTCCGTCACCAACGTCGACACCACAGGCGAGAAATGCGTTTGCACCATCAGCACCAAGAAAGGCGAGAAAGTCGTTGAAGCTGACATCGTTCTTTCAGCTGTCGGAGTGCAGACCAACCTCGAGGACCTCGGTCTCGAAAACCTCGGAATCGCCAACGAACGCGGTAAGATCATCGTTGACGACTACTATCGCACCAATGTTGAAGGCGTTTACGCTATCGGTGACATCGTTCACGGACCGGCATTGGCACACAAGGCATCTCACGAGGCTATCATCTGCGTGGAGAAGTTCTGCGGCATGAATCCTAAGCCATTGAACTACAACAACATCCCTGGCTGCACATACATCACTCCTGAAATCGCTTCCGTCGGCTTGAGCGAGGCAAAAGCTATCGCGGCAGGCTATGAAGTGAGAATAGGCAAGTTCCCGTTCACAGCATCAGGAAAGGCAGCAGCGGCTGGCAACAAAGACGGTTTCATCAAGGTGGTGTTCGATGCCAAGACCAACAAATGGTTAGGCTGCCACATGGTGGGCGAGAACGTCACCGAGATGGTTGCAACAGCAGTGTTAGCTCGCGAACTCGGCGCCGAAGGCCGTGACATCATCGAAAACATCTTCCCTCACCCAACGATGTCGGAAGCCATCATGGAAGCTGCAGCTGCAGCATACGGAGAAGTAGTTCATCTGTAATGGACAACAAAAAAGTAGTACTTGCACTCCAGATCGCCGTTCTGGTGGTCGGATTAGCTGCTATTGTGGCTTGTGTTGTAGGCGTTAGGGCACTTCGAATTGCATCGAAACGTCCTGTTTCTCTTGAACAGATAGCCCTTCGCAGCAACGACATCGAGTTCACCGACGACATCACTTTCGCCGGTGAACGAGTGCCTTTGGAGATGTTCAACATTCGCGAACGTTACGAGCGCGAGCTGCTGTCGACATGCTATTTCCACAGCAACACCATGCTTCTCGTGAAACGTTCATCGCGTTGGTTTCCGGTTATCGAGCCAATCTTGAGAAAATACGGCATCCCCGACGACTTCAAATATCTTTGCGTGGCGGAGAGCACACTGACAAACGCCGTTTCGCCAGCAGGAGCAGTAGGTTTCTGGCAGTTTATGGAACGCACAGGAAAGGAATTCGGACTCGAGATTAACAAAGATGTCGACATGCGATACAATGTGGAACTCGAGACAGAAGCAGCGTGCCGTTATTTCCTGAAATCGTATGAGATGTACCACAACTGGACGCTTGTCGCAGCATCGTTCAACGCAGGAACACGACGTCTGAACAAGTTTTTAAAAGAACAGAAAGTACACTCCTACTACGATTTGCTCATGGCTGATGAGACCGAGCGTTACATCTTCAGGATTTTGGCTTTCAAAACCATTCTTGAGAACCCAGAGCAATACGGCATCTACGTAAGTAAAAATCTTGAATATCAACCATTTAGATACAAGACTGTCGTTGTAGACAAGAGTATCGACAGCTGGGCTGATTTTGCGATTGAACATGATATAACATACAAGCTACTTAAGATTTTCAACCCTTGGCTTCGTTCCAACTCATTGAAAATCAAGAAAGGTGAAGTATACGAAATAAAGATTCCGAAAAGACCTTTCGACCTCACCGCCGATTACTGCAATGAGGCTACAGGCGGTGTTGTCATGAATTTTGAAAACGACAGCATAGTTGAAGAGTTATACTGATTTTGATGACAGAGAAAAACAGAAATATCGCTGAAGACGAATACATCGAGATTTACGGAGCGCGTGAGAACAATTTGAAAAACATCGACTTACGCATTCCGCGAGATCAGTTTGTTGTGATAACGGGACTCAGCGGCTCCGGCAAGTCGTCGCTTGCTTTCGAGACGATTTATGCCGAGGGTCAGCGCCGTTACATGGAGTCGTTTTCGGCATACGCCCGCCAGTTTATCGGCAGCATGGAACGTCCCGATGTCGATGAGATCCGCGGCCTCTCCCCTGTTATCTCCATTGAACAGAAATCAGTAAACCGCAACCCTCGCTCGACAGTTGGAACCATCACTGAGATCTACGATTTCATGCGACTGCTCTACGCTCGCGCGTCGGTGCCGTATTCCTACAACACCGGCGAGAAAATGGTTCGCTATTCAGAGGAGCAAATCACCCAGATGATAATGGAGCAATACAAAGACAAGAGAATCAACGTGTTAGCTCCAGTCGTCAGAGGACGAAAAGGTCATTACAGGGATTTGTTCGAGCAGATTCGACAGCAAGGCTACATCAAGGTGCGCGTCGACGGCGAGACTCGCGAGCTCACCTTCGGCATGCAACTGGACCGTTACAAAACCCATGACATTGAGATAGTTATCGACAGGTTGCAGGTTCATGAAGACAATAAAGAACGCATCGTGAAATCGGTGGAGACAGCATTCCGCCGTGGCAAGGGCATGCTGATGGTGCTTGAAGAAGGCGGCAGCGACGCGCGTTATTTTAGCAAGCTGTTGATGTGTCCCACGACGGGCATCGCTTATCAGGATCCTGAACCTAACACGTTCAGTTTCAACTCTCCTTACGGAGCCTGCCCGAAATGCAACGGTCTCGGCACCATCATCCAGGTCGACATGAACAAAATCATCCCCGACCCGAGTCTGAGCCTGCGAAAAGGAGGCCTCGCTCCTCTCGGAGAATATAAGAACAACAGCGTTTTCAGTCAACTGGAGGCTATCGGGACACGATACGGATTCACCCTCGATACGCCACTAAACGAGATTCCGGAAAACGCCATGAGCATCATCCTTTACGGAAGCAGCGAGTCGTTCACGGTCACAAGAGAATATCTCGGTACGCAATCCACTTATTCCACGCCGTTCGAAGGTGTCGTCAACGTCATCAGAAAGATGAACGAGGAAAACGCTCCGGCATCGATACTGAAATGGGCAAACAGTTTCATGAACGAGACGGAATGCCCTGAGTGTCATGGACAAAGACTCAAAAAAGAAGCACTTTACTTCCGTCTTAACGGGAAAAACATAGCGGAACTCGCTGAGATGGATGTCAACTCGCTATCACAGTGGCTCGACGACCTTCCGAATCATCTCGACGAGAAACAGAAGGAGATTTCGCACGACATCCTCGGTGAAATCAAGAAAAGAATCAGCTTTTTGCTCAATGTCGGCATCGATTATCTTAACATGAACCGACCGGCAAAGAGTCTTTCCGGTGGCGAGTCGCAGCGCATACGTCTGGCGACACAAATAGGCTCTCAACTGACAGGCATCCTATACATCCTCGACGAGCCTTCCATTGGCTTGCATCAACGTGATAATCATAGACTTATCGAGTCGTTGAAGGAGTTACGCGACATCGGCAACAGCATCATAGTGGTGGAACACGACAAAGACACCATGCTTGCCGCCGACCATCTCATCGACATAGGTCCAGGTGCAGGAGTCAACGGCGGAAACGTAGTATTTCAAGGCACTCCGAAAGAGGCCATGCATGGCAAAGGTCTCACCTGCGACTATCTCAGAGGCAAGAAAAAAATCGAGGTGCCTGCGATGAGACGCAAGCCGTTCGAGGGACAGCACCTTAAACTATATAACGCCAGCGGACACAACCTCAAGCATGTCGATTTAGACCTTCCACTTGGCGTAATGGTCTGTGTTACAGGCGTTTCCGGCTCAGGCAAGTCGACGCTCATCAACGAGACGCTCTACCCTATACTGAGCAAGCATTTCTATCGTTCGGAGAAGAATCCTTTACCTTACGACCGCATCGAAGGCCTTGAGTTTATTGATAAAGTAATAGAAATAGACCAGGCTCCGATAGGCAAGACGCCACGCTCGAATCCTGCGACATACACAAAAGTGTTCGACGACATCAGAAAGCTATATGGCGAGTTGCCGGAATCGAAAATCAGAGGCTATAAATCAGGACGTTTCTCATTCAACGTGAAAGGCGGCCGTTGCGAGACATGCCAGGGAGCAGGCGTCCGTGTCATTGAGATGAACTTCCTCCCCGACGTGCAGGTGCAATGCGAGACATGCCAAGGAAAACGCTACAACCGCGAGACGTTGGAGGTGCGTTTCAAAGGAAAATCCATCAACGATGTGCTTAATCTTACAATAGACGAGGCTGTCGTATTCTTTGAAAACTTTCCGAGTATCTTACAGAAAATCAAGACGTTGCAAGATGTCGGACTTGGCTACATCACTTTAGGACAGCCGTCGACGACACTGTCGGGCGGTGAGGCTCAGCGCGTAAAACTTGCCACCGAATTGTCGAAACGTGACACTGGTCGCACCTTGTACATCCTCGACGAGCCTACAACAGGATTGCATTTCGAGGACATCAAGATTCTGATGGAGGTGCTTAACAAACTCGTAAACAAAGGCAACACTGTGCTCATCATCGAGCACAATCTGGATGTCATCAAGATGGCGGATTACATCATCGACATGGGACCTGAAGGCGGCGAGCGCGGCGGCATGATTCTGTGCCAAGGCACACCTGAAGAGATTGTGAAACAAGCAAAAGGCTACACCGCAAAATACTTAAAGTTTGAAATTTGACAAACTCCAAACTATCTTAGTTTTATTTCCTCTCCGACACTAATCAAATAAGTTTTGTCGAAGCCGTTCATCTTATAAAGACGATCCAATCTCACGGCATACAAATTGGAAATGTCATCCAAAGTCTCGCCGTATTTAACCACATGAACATTATATCCGCTCGGCGCTCTACGACGTTTCGGCTGGATATACAAAATCTCGCCTTCCGAGAACGTACGTTTGCTGCCAAGATTATTATACTTAATCAATTGATATTCATACATTTTTAATTCCTTGGCAAGCGACGACAGATTATCATTTTCTTTTGTAACGATAAACTCAACGCCAAAATTCTCCTTGATATAATGATGGCTTGCAGTCACCTCGATAGCTTTACGATTCTCCAAATCAGGCACTGCATAAGACTTGGCATTGCCTTTTATTTTCTTGTTTTTCGCTGGCTTAACCGGCTTCGCAGGCTTCTCAACAGCTTTCGGAGATTTCTTTTTAAACTTCCCGCTTACAACCATCTGGTCGTATTGCTGCAAATCGTAAGTCTCGATAAGATTTATCAGCACCGTGGCATAAGTCGGAAGTGTAGCGTATCCGGCCTTTTTCAAGCCTTTAGCCCAACCTTTGTAGTCGGTGATGCTCAACTCGAACAACGACTTGTACCTGGTTCCGTTCTTCAAAAATTTCGAATGGTCGCGGTATGAATCCTCTGCATTGTCATAAACTCTGAAGCACTCATTCGGCGCGTCGTCGTCCTGATGCATCCGCTTGCCTTTCCAGTCGGAATGGCATTTTATTCCAAAATGGTTGTTTCCCTGTTTCGCCAGCTTACTCTGACCGTTTCCCGACTCCAAAATACCTTGCGCCAGAGTTATCGAAGCAGGAATCTTGTCTTTTTGCATCTCCTCCATGGCAATATCCTTATACCGCTCAATATAATCGAGCGTTTCCTTCTTTTTCTGGGTGTTTTGCGAAAACGCGAAGAAATCGGCGACGACCAGAAGGAACAAGATAATATATCGGATTTTTCCTGCCATTTTCGTATTAAAAAACGTGTAAAATTACAAATTTTATATATTCATATAAAGTTTTTTTCGATTTTTCGACTTAATTTATTTCTAATAAATTAATTTTTGTATTTTTGCATGACCATGGATTATCAGATAATTAAAAAATATTTCCCAAGTCTTACTGAAGCGCAAATGTCTCAGTATGAACAGCTTGCGCCACTTTACGAAGACTGGAACAGCAAAATCAACCTCATTTCGAGGAAGGACATGGACAATTTTTACGAGCATCATGTCCTGCATTCCCTGGCTATTGCCAAATATTTCGAGTTACTACCTGGCATGATGGTCCTCGACATTGGAACAGGCGGCGGATTTCCGGGAATTCCTTTGGCTATCATGTTTCCACAAACCAAATTCTTACTCGTCGACAGCATAGGCAAGAAGATAAAAGTGGTGCAAGATGTGGTTGAAAAGCTTGACTTACAAAATGTCACAGCCATTCAGGAACGTGCTGAGAACATCAAGGAGAAATTCGACGTGATAGTCAGTCGCGCCGTGACCCAGCTTCCGGACTTCGTGAAATGGTGCAACAACAAGTTGCGAGTCACCAACGACATCGAGGCCGGTGGCATCTTATATTTAAAAGGAGGCGACATCGAGGAAGAGCTGCGCAACGTGCCTAAAAACTGGAAACGCAAGAGCACTTCGATAACAAAATGGTACGAAGAGCCTTATTTTGTTGAGAAATACGTTATTCAACTATATTAGTTAAAAGTTAATTAGTAATTATAAATTTTTACAAAATGAAAAAATTATTCTTATCAATCTTGTTCGTTGCCGCAATGGCAGTGACAAGTTTCGCCCAGATGGCGATGCCGTGTCCGATGGACCCGAACGTAAGAGTCGGAAAACTCGACAACGGCTTGACTTACTACATCCGTCACAACGAGAAGCCGGCCCAGCGTGCTGATTTCTACATCGCACAGAAAGTCGGTTCAGTTCTTGAAGAAGAGAGCCAGCGCGGTCTCGCCCACTTCCTCGAGCACATGGCATTCAACGGAACAACAAACCTTCCGGGCATGATGCTTCGCGAATACCTCCAGAGCCGCGGTATCAAATTCGGTGAAAACCTCAACGCAGGCACCGGCATCGATCAGACAGTTTACATGGTGACCAACGTCCCGACCAACCTTCCTGGTCTCGTTGACACATGTTTGTTAATTCTCCACGACTGGTCAAGCTTCATCGCTCTTGAAGAAGCCGAAATCGACAACGAGCGTGGTGTCATCCTCGAGGAACTCCGCACACGTGAAGACGCCGACCAGCGTATCATGGAGACGATTCTCCCAATCATGTATCCTAACAGCCCTTACGCAAACCGTTTGCCAGGCGGTCTCCCGGAAGTCGTCGCAAACTTCGAATACCAGACACTCCGCGACTACTATCACAAATGGTATCGTCCTGACCTTCAAGGCATTATCATCGTCGGTGACATCGATGTAGACGCTATTGAGGCACGCATCAAAGAGATGTTTGCTGACATCAAAGCTCCTGTCAACCCTGCACCAAGACCGCAGTTCATGATTGAAGACAACGTCGAGCCTATCGTAGCCATCGCATCAGACCCTGAAGCGACAAACTACGAAATCAACCTTTATTACAAAACCGAAGCTACACCTGACTCATTAAAGAATGATTTGAACTATTGGGTTTCACAATACATTGTCTCAATCATTTCTTCAATGGAAATCAACCGTTTGCAGGAAATCACACAAAAAGCCAACCCTCCATTTGTCTATGGATATAGCTATTATTCAAACTACTACATCGCTCCTACCGAAGAAGCTTGGTGCAGCTTGGCAATGGCTAAGGATGCCGCAGGTATCGACGAGGCAATCTCAACTCTCGTTAAAGAGAACAAACGCATGCAACAGTTCGGTTTCACAGCATCGGAATATGAGAGAGCAAAAGCTGACTTCATGAAACAAATTGAGAGCCAGTACAATGAAAGAAACAACACTGAAAACAGAGTATATTACAGAGAATGTCTCAGCAATTTCCTTGCAAACGAACCTATGATGGGCATTGAGACAGAATATGCTCTGTATCAGCAGGTTATCCCAAGCATTCCGATTGAAGCTATCAACATGTTTGCTACTCAGCTCATCCACGATGACAACCTCGTCATCACAGTGACAGCTCCTAAGAAAGAAGGCGAGACACTTCCTACAGTTGAAGAAGTGCTTAAGATTTACGAAACAGCCAATGCCGCTGAAGTCGAGCCTTACACAGAAGAAGTTTTCGATGGCCCAATCGTTGAAAAAATGCCAAAACCTGGTAAAATCAAGAAAGAAACAGACATGCCTGAATTCGACGCTAAAATGTTAGTTCTCAGCAACGGCATGAAGGTCGTTTACAAGAAGACCAACTTCAAAGAAGACGAGATCAGAATCGCAGCATCAAGCGAAGGCGGTATCTCAGCTCTCAAGCAGGAAGATTTCATCACTTTGAGCAATCTTGACGACGTCATCACTCTTGGCGGTGTCGGCAAATTCAGCGCCACAGACCTCCCGAAGGTCCTCGCAGGCAAGAAATTACGCGGCGAGCCATACATCGGAATGTATTCAGAAGGCATGAACGGCAGCTGCTCACCTAAGGATCTCGAGACTATGATGCAATTGATTTATCTGTACTTCACCGAGCCACGCGCCGACGAGGAAGCATTCCAGTCATACGCTCAGCGCACAAAGGCAGCACTTGAGAATCAAGAGCTTAACCCGATGATCACCTTCTCAGACTCATTGATTAAGGTGATGTACAACAACCATCCGCTCCGCATGAGAACAAAGGCTGAGGACATCGACAAGATCGACTATGCAAAGGCTATGGAGCTTTACAAAGACCGCTTCAAAGATCCTAACAACTTTACATTCTATTTCGTTGGAAACATCGACGAAAATACATTCAAGCCATTGGTTGAACAGTATCTCGCTTCATTAAAGAAGAATAAACGCAAAGAGACTTGGAAAGACATCAACCTCGGCATCCCGGAGAACGACTACGTCTGCAAATATGAGAAAGACATGCAGAATCCAAAGGCTACCATTTATATGATTATGAATGGCGCCATGGAATACAACTATCGCAACCAGCTGTATATGAAGGCTTTAGGCGATGTCATGGACATCTACTACACCCGCACTATCCGTGAGGAAGAAGGCGGCACATACGGCGTTGGCGTCATGGGTCAGGTAAGCAACAAGCCGAAAGACGCATTCTTGTTCCTCGTCGCATTCGACACCAACAAGGAGATGTATGAGAAGCTCATGGGCAAAGTCTATGAAGGCCTCAACGACGTGGCACAGAATGGTCCTGCACAGGAAGATCTGACAAAAGTCGTCGAGAACCTCTACAAGAAACGTGCTGAACAGCTTGAAGAAAACAATTTCTGGATCAACGCCATGGAGACATTTGATGAAGACAATATCAACATCGTGGCTGAATACGACGAAATAGTGAAGAGCATCACTCCTCAGACCATCGCCGAGTTCGCCAAGATAGTGTTGAACGGTGCCAAGAAAGAGATTGTCCAGCTCCCAACTACGAAATAACAATTAAAATTATATTGATATGACAGAAAAAATTCAGACATTACGCGACAACCCGGCCATGAGATGGACCGCGTTGCTGCTGTTGGCGTTGGCAATGTTCTGCGCCTACATCTTCATGGACATCCTGTCCCCTATCAAGGACCTGATGCAGACACATCGTGAGTGGGACAGCTTGGCATTCGGCACCATGCAGGGTTCTGAGACCTTCCTCAACGTGTTCGTGTTCTTCCTCATCTTCGCAGGTATCATCCTCGACAAGATGGGTGTACGTTTCACAGCAGTGCTTTCAGGTGCAGTGATGCTGTTCGGCGGCTTGATCAAATACTACGCCATCAGCGAGTCATTCATGGGCAGCGGTCTTGAGAGATGGTTCACCGAAAACCTCAACTACATCCCGGTATTCGACTGGTTAGGCGTTTCTCCGTTCTACAGAGGCATGCCGGCATCAGCAAAACTCGCAGGCATCGGATTCATGTTCTTTGGCTGCGGAGCTGAAATGGCAGGTATCACCGTCAGCCGCGGTATCGTGAAATGGTTCAAAGGTCGCGAAACAGCTTTGGCAATGGGTTCAGAAATGGCTCTTGCACGTCTCGGCGTCGCCACCTGTATGATTTTCTCACCTTATTTTGCAAAACTCGGCGGCAGCGTCAACGTCAGCCGCTCAGTGGCATTCGGTATCGTGCTTCTCTGCATCGCCCTCATCATGTTCGTGGTTTACTTCTTCATGGATAAGAAACTCGACGGTCAGACTGGCGAGGCTGAAGAGAAAGACGACCCATTCAAAGTTTCCGACATCGGCAAGATTTTGTCAAGCCTCGGATTCTGGCTCGTCGCTTTGCTCTGCGTGCTTTACTACTCAGCAATCTTCCCATTCCAGAAATATGCTGTCAACATGCTCCAGTGCAACCTCACACTTATCGAGGCTGACCCGACAACATTCTGGGGTGGCAGCTCAGTGACCATCGTCCAGTACATCGTGATGCTGCTCGTGGCTATCTGCTCATTTGCAAGCAACTTCATCAAGACCAACAAAGGTCTCAAATTTGGTTTGATGGGTCTCGCAGTCGTAGCTCTCATTGTTTACTGCTACATGGGTTACATGCGTGGCACAGCTGAGACAATCTTCGCAGTGTTCCCGCTCCTCGCAGTGGCTATCACTCCTATCCTCGGCAACTACGTCGACCATAAAGGTAAAGCAGCTTCAATGCTTATGATTGGTTCTATCCTCCTGGTTGTCTGCCACTTGACATTCGCATTCATCCTGCCAATGTTCAAAGGCAACGCAGCCGGCGGCACAATCGTGGCTTACGTAACAATCTTGGTGTTGGGTGCATCATTCTCACTCGTTCCTGCAGCTTTGTGGCCAAGCGTTCCGAAGCTCGTCGACGAGAAGATTATCGGTTCAGCTTACGCTTTGATTTTCTGGATTCAGAACATCGGTCTGT
>Ga0265299_10003742_pt1 | contig 14682 bp, 12 predicted proteins | sample AusTroGonzalo_MG_4_FD_193485 | JGI IMG/M metagenome (GOLD analysis project Ga0265299, IMG submission 193485) | Bovine rumen microbial communities from tropical cattle in Woodstock, Queensland, Australia - Gonzalo_02 | ecosystem: Host-associated > Mammals > Digestive system > Stomach > Rumen ... | reverse complement strand
TATGCACCAGTGGGATGACGGCTATCCTTCGGAAGCGGTGATCCTGGCGGATATGGCTGCAGGAAACGGTTATGTGATTGAAGAGGATGGCGGCATTGTGGCCTACTTCGCGCTGATTGCTTCGCCCGAACCGACCTATGACAAGATTTATGGGGGAGAGTGGCTGGACGATGACAGTCCCTACCATGTCATCCACCGCATCGCCAGCACTGCCGACTCGCACGGGATTTTCTCTGCCATTATGGACTTCGCCTTTTCGGTGGACGGCAACATCCGCATCGACACCCACAGGGAGAACACCATCATGCAGCACAACATCCTCAAGCACGGTTTCCGTTACTGCGGCATCATTTATCTTCTCTCCGGGGACGAACGGCTTGCATACCAGAGAATAACAGATAAATCCACAATATGATTCATACGATTATCATTTCCGCGATTCTTGCCGTTCCCGGCATATTCATCATTATCGGCAAGGGCGACAATCTGATCGCCGGGTACAACACTGCGAGCGAAGAAGAAAGGCAGAGGTATCATATCAAGCGCTTGCGGGGCTTGATAGGAGGCTTGTTAGTCGCGATGGCTCTACTCTATTTCTGGCTGATGAGAGAACATTCGCTGCAGGGTGTAATGGCCTTCTGCTTCATCAGCACCTTCCTGGTCATCGTCATCCTGATTCTCGCCAACACCTGGGCCAAAAAGAAATAACGGCATATCAGCCTCAGCTTCGGCCGTCCGTTAGCCGCCGATGGGGTATAGGAGGTTGACAATAAGAAGGTTGGCGGCCAGGATGATCAGGTTCATCGGCAGTCCGATCTTAAGGAAGTCCGAGAAGCGGTAGCCGCCTGGGCCATATACCAGCAGGTGAGTAGGCGAGCCGATGGGCGTTGCAAAACTTGAGGATACGGCAATCATCAGTGCAATCAGGAATGGCAGCGGATTGCAGCCCATCGAGATTGCAGAATGATATACTATGGGGAAGAAAATTGCGCCTGCCGCCGTGTTGGAGATGAATTCCGTGACGAATGTCGCCACCACGCACATCATGGTCATCACGAGCAGAGGCTTGCTCCCGCACAGATTCATGACCCCTGAGGCAAGGGCTGTCGCGATGCCGGTCTTCTCGATGGCATTACCGATGACCACGCTGCCAGCAAATATGAGCAGGATGTTCCAACTGATGGATTTCATGGCCTGTGAAGGCGTGCAGCAGCGGAATATGAGCATTGCTGCGGCGGCAAGCACCGCACTGTGCAGCAGTGGCAGAACATTCAGTGAAGACAGCGCCACCATGGCAACCATTATTATTGTAGCAATGAGTGTCTTGGCACCTGTCTCGGTGATATAGTCTGCGTCGTCGGTAAAAGCCAGACCTTCGATGGCCCCTTTACCGGAATAACGTGAAGCGTATTCAAGCAATACGGTATCTCCCACGTTAAGCCGCACATCCCGGGGACTCTTGAGAATCTTGTTGCCTTTGCTCGCTACAGCTACGAGCGTCAAGTGGTGGTCCTTTTCGAAAGTGGTCTCTGACGCAGGCTTCCTGAGCAGCTCAAACCCCGGCCGTACATAGGCCGTACGCAATTTGCGGGATTGGGAAAAATTATCTGTAGTGAAGACGGGATGGTGGGCGCTCACCAGACCGGACTGTTTTCTGAAAGACAGGATTTGTTCAATGGCGCCGGCATACACGAGTCTGTCTCCACCCATAAGAGGTTCGTCCTTGTTTACCGGCGAAATAATCTCGCGGTCGAAGCGGATAAGTTCAATGAGATGTCCGCCCTCTACATGGTTAAACCCGGCCTCATCTACCGTCTGGCCTATGTGGAGGTTGTCCGCGGGCACCAGCAGTTCAACGGTATAGTCCGAAGTCTGAGAGAAAGCGTCTTCAGGGCTCGGGCGGTCGGGAAGCAGGCGGCGCATCGCAATGACTGAGATAATGCCCACGCCCAGGCAGACAAGTCCCGGAACGGTGGTGGCGAAAAAGCCTATTGTGTTGCCGGATTCCTGAGCGTAAAGGCCCGAAATTATCAGGTTGGGCGGCGTGCCGATGATGGTGCATACACCGCCCATTCCCGATGCATAACTGAGGGGAATCAGCAGTTTTGACGGGCTGACGCCCAATTTGACCGACCACTTCTTTACGACATGGACGAAGAGGGCAACCACTGTGGTATTGCTGAGGAAAGCGCTTAGTGCAGCCACCGGAGCCATCAGATTGACTATTGCTATTGAATAGCTCTTTGGCGTACCGAGTATATTCTTTACTATCCACTGAAGCACACCAGTGTGTATAAGCCCTGCAACAACTATGAAAAGTACGCCGACTACTGCGACGGATGAGGAAGAGAAACCGGCAAGGGCCTCAGTCTCACTCAATACCCCGGTAAGCCCGAGGATTGCTATGGCACCGAGGAAAGCTATGTCTTCAGAAATTCTGGTAAATAGCAGAGAAAGAAACAGAGCCAGGATTGTTACGATGGTAATCCACGCCGCGAGGTTCAAATTCCAAAGAACAATACTATCCAGCATAGCTCTATACAGTTATCTGACTACACGCGTGAAAGCGGGTTCCTGACCTTCGATATCGAGCACGAACACCTTCATCATTGCGGGAGCATCGCCGAAAGCGGGGTTGCCGGGAGCTGCCGCCTCAAATATGTATTCGGTGCCGCCTGTAACGGCTCTTGACGAAGCGTTGACAGCCTTGGCCTGAATCATTGGATAAGTGCCTACCGCGGCATCGAAAATGGCGGCTTCGGCCTCTGTCACGGGACGTACCTCAGAAAAGTCTCCGTATTTCTCATATTCTCCCTCGAGGAAACCTTCCTCCTTAAGGAAACGGTCGATTTCCGCAGGCATTGCATCGATGCGGGCGGCTCTTACGCCGTATCCGGCAAGGACGTTGGCCTCGGGCTGGGCAGCCTTGAGCTCAGCTATGCCGTCTTCGAGCCCGCCGCTGCCGAAGGTGCAGAAAGGAACGATGGTCCTGCCGCTGAAATCCGCGGTCTTCAGGAAGCTCAGTGCGGGAAGGGCACAGGTTCCGAACCAGATGGGATAGCCGAAGAAGATGACGTCGTAGTCATCGAGGTTGGCTGAAATGGGGTTGACTTCAGGAAGCACTCCGGACTCCCTTTCCTGCATACAGCGCTGTATAGTCTCCTGATAGCTGCCGTCATAAGGGTTGACAACGGTAATCTCCTCGATGTCGGCCCCGAGCTTGCTGCAGATTTGCTCTGCGACAGCCTTAGTGCCGTTGGTTTGGGAGTAATATAGAACAAGGATCTTTGATGCCTTGTTCTGTGCACAAGATGCGGCCATGAGAGTTATGGCAAGCATAAGAATAAGTTTTTTCATTATAATCAAAATAGCATTCAACATGCAAATATAAGTATTATGTGCTTTTTTATTAAATTTGTCGCCAATTGGCTTACAATAACACCTTTTCATTTATTTATGAGAAAATTTGCAACAGTTTTCATGATGGTTGCCGTTCTGGCAGCAACCGCTTCCTGCAGCTCTGAACCCAAGCTTACTCCCTCGCAAGTGGGCTCCAAATGGGGCTATGTCAATCCCAAGGGCGAGCTTGTAATAGAGCCGGCATTCGAGGCTGCCGAGAACTTCCATTGCCAGCTGGCAAAAGTCGTTTTAAATGGCAAAACCGGATATATCGGTGCTGACGGCCTGTTCAGGATTACAGCCGACTATCTCGAAGGCACCTCATTTTTCGAGGACAAAGCCTATGTCGTAGGCCCCGGAGAAACACCCCGCTGCATCGACAAAACAGGCAGGATCATTTTCCAGCTTCCCGAAGATATCCGGGTGGCTCACGTATTTTCAGGAGATATCTCTAAAGTCGAGTCCTACAATTCTTCTGTCAGGTACGTCGATAAGGCCGGCAATGCTGTTGCAACACCGACAGTCTATCAAATTGACGCGGCTCCCGGCTTTACTACAAGCATCAGGTCAGACGCATACTATGCACCCGAGTTCAAGACTACCATGCATGCCGCATACGGCGAAACCTACGACCTCGGGCTTTCTGCGGCAAGCACTCTCGGTGATGTCCGCAACAAGTTCACTTCTTCTCAGGGAGCTTCGAACAACAAGCTGACTCATAAGCCCGCCGTGACTACCTCGCTTAACGGCGTCACTCTCAACAATATTCAGTTTGGTTTTGACGGGCCGGTGATGGGTACGGCCGGCGGTGGCAGGAACATGGGATACTTCGGAAAATACAAGACCGCGGCTACAGCAGCTTTCGTTACTTCGCGCAGTCTTATGAATGCAGAGTATCATTTCACCCTTTCAGACCAGGACAAAGGCCCCGCATTCGTGCGTACTCTTGCAAAAGAACTGTCCGACAAGACCGGCGAACCGATTTCTGGAGTGGGTAATAATTACACAATTGCACTTTCTGCATCGCATCCCGGGTACAACCTCTCTTGGACCGGAGCGGAAGCCATACTCAGAGTTATATATGCCGAGTAGGCCGCTGAATTATAATGCAAAAAAAATCCCTCCGGAGCCCGGAGGGATTTTTTATTGCAGCAGGGCGACTGCTAGAAGTGATAGTAAACACCCATCATGAAGTTGTTGTTCGTGTCAACATTGACACCGAAGGCTCCGCCGTAATAGCCGATACGTGCGATATGACCTACGAATGAGAAGTGGTCACCGGCCTGGATTGCGATACCCGGGGCTACGCCGACACCGAAGTTGGTGGTGCTGGCACCGCCTCGTGTAATTGCAGTGATCTGCAACTCACCGTCAATGAAGAAGCTGACGGGACCGAATGATTTAAGGCCATAACGATAGTAGGGCTGAAGTGTGAAAGTGTTGGCTGCACCTGCGTTGCTCCAACCGATGACTGTACCGACAGCTGTGTTGGCGCTGAGGTTATAACCGATTTCAGGCGCGAGAGTTACTACGGCATTGTTGGCTGCAGTCTGGAAGTTGAGTGAGCCGCCAAGGTAGACCTGGGCATTGGCACTGATGGAAAGAATCGCCACTGCGATTGCTACAAGAAGTTTTTTCATAATTGAAGTTTATAGAAAAGTTTAGGATCGATGATTCATTCAAATTCACATTAAAACAAATTTAGCCTTTTTATTTGAAATAAGCAAAAAGTTCCGCAAACCGTGTTTATGTGCATAAAAATGATTAATATTGTACTATTGGATTTTTGATTAACAGCATTTGCTAATTACAAAACGATGAAAAAAACACTAAGTACTTTTTGCGTCATCTTCGCCATGATGCTTCTGGTGCCGTGTTTCTCTGTCAAGGCCCAGGTCTATGCGGACTCATCTACAGACCTTGACAAGTACATGGTTCCTGCCACTACGCCTACGGCCATACCGGACCCGCAGGGCTTCCTGGGCCGCTGGCTGCTTCTTGAACCTATCAGTAAACCCAACCGCTCCAACACGGTCTTCACGGACAGCTACATCCGCGAAGTTTTCGCTGTGCAGTATTTCCCCGGCCAGCTTTCAAATGTCCTTCCCAAGGAGGGATCCAAAGTGAAAGTGACTGTGGAATACCAGCCCCCTGTAAACCTCACGGCCGGCCGTCCCATGTCTTTCAATGCGGGAGCTCCCCAGTATGAGCAGAAACAGGTGCAGCTCAAATGGCATGCTTTCGACAGCAAGCGTTTCAACGTGAAGCTCTTCCGCTTCGCTACGAATCTTACCGAAGACCGCTACGGCATCATCTGCTGGGTTGCTACTGTTGTAAATTGCGAGGAAGACATCGAGAACGTACGTCTCGCAATTGGTTCGAACTCCGCTTCAATGTGGTGGGTGAATGGTGAAGAGGCCGTCATACTGTCCGGCGACCGCCGTATGGTGATGGACGACTGCACATCAAAGCGCCTCACCCTCAAGAAAGGCCGCAACGTCATCTGGGGCGCCGTCATCAACGGACCCGGCATGAGCGATTTTTGCGCCCGCTTCATCGATGAGGCAGGCAATCCTGTCAGAAATATCACCCTCACTACGAAATAAGCCATGAAAAAGAATATACTACTTGCGCTGATATGCGCTTCCATATCTCTGGCAGCAGCTGCCCAGGTTGGAGCTCCCTATATTCACGACCCGTCAACTATCATGGAATGTGACGGTAAATATTACACCTTCGGCACCGGCGGCGGCGGCCTCATATCGGCTGACGGCTGGGTTTGGGAAGGCGGTGCCGTACGTCCCGGCGGCGGTGCAGCCCCTGACGCCATCAAGATTGGCGACCGTTACCTTGTCGGCTACAGCACCACAGGCGGCGGACTCGGCGGCGGCCACGCAGGCAAAGTCGTTACGATGTGGAACAAGACGCTCGACCCGGAATCTCCCGATTTCGCATACACAGAGCCCATCGAGGTTGCCAACTCACTCGTTGACGAGGATTGCGACGCCATCGACATCGGACTCCTTATGGATGACAACGGCCGTCTGTTCTGCACATACGGTACATATTTCGGCAACATCCGCATGGTCGAGCTCGATCCCAAGACCGGCGCGCGTCTCGAGGGCAACCAGCCCGTGGACGTAGCCATCGACTGCGAGGCTTCGATTATGATATATCGTGACGGCTGGTACTACCTGCTCGGCACCCACGGCACCTGCTGCGACGGAGTTAACTCCACCTATAATATTGTAGCAGGCCGTTCACGCAACCCTTACGGTCCTTTCATCGACAATGTGGGACGTGACATGCTCGCAGGCGGCGGCAAGATGGTGGTTGCAGCCGACGAGCGTCAGTTCGGAGCAGGCCACTTCGGCCGCTTCATCGTAGCTCCCGGCGTTGAGAAGATGTCTTTCCACTGGGAGGGCGACCTCGACCGCAGCGGCCGCAGCGTGCTTGCCATCCGCCCGATTCTCTGGCGTGACGGCTGGCCTGAGGCTGGCGAGATCATCAAGGACGGCGACTACAAGATTCTGTCGCGCCGTCGCGGATACGCTCTTGAGCTTACTGTCGATTTCGTACGCGCACAGGGCGGACGCGGAATGTTCGGCCGCGGCCAGGACGTTCCCAATGTAGTCCTCAACAACCAGAGGCTGGTGGATGTAATCCGCACATGGCCCGAAGGTGAGATTCCCGTACGTGCAAACGACTATATGGCCCGTCCTCACCAGAAATGGACCATCGTGGCTGTTCCTGAAGCAGGCGGTTATCTCGGAGGCCCTTACTACAAGATTCTTATCGAGGGTACGGACCGCGCTCTGGCAGCAGCTGAAGGCGGTGAGGTAACAACCGTTCCGGCATACACCGGCGCCGACGAGCAGCTCTGGCGCATCGACCAGCTCATCGACGGCACCTTCCGCATCATGCCGAAGGCCATCCCCGGCTGCGACGAGGAGCTCTGCCTCTATTCAGTAGGCGACAGCACCCCGACCCTTGCCAAGTTCGACTTCAACAACGACAACGCCAAGTGGGACATCAAAGCCCGCTAATCCGACGTAAGTCATCAAATAAGAAAACCCCCAGCAATCCAAGTGATTGCTGGGGGTTTTGTCCAAATAAATCTACAATGTTTATTGGTATTACTCTTGTTTGAGGGCAGCGTTGTATTTATCTACTTGCTTGCCGAGTGTAAACAAGTCTACGATCCAGCCAATACTGAACAGACCGGCGGTGAAAATGTACAGAATACCCATTCCGGTTTTTCCGAGATAGAATTTGTGGATTCCAATCAAGCCAAAAAAGAACCACAGAAGGTAGGCGGTAGTTTTGCTTTTCATAATGTGAAATAATGGTTAAATAATGAAAAAAAAACATGCGACGAGTAGACATTGCACATGATTTATTGATAATACCGAATCGAATTACTGCATTATTCTAACTAAAAAGAAAGTGTGAGCCACCTTAGACTTTCTTCTCGTTTGGCTCTGGACTGCCTTGCAACAAGAATAGTAAAAGGGAATGACTCACACTTGCTATTGTTATGGCTGAAAGCCAAAACAAAGCCACGTGAGCGCCTTCGCGTATTCGGGCTGCAATAGAATTGTCCAGATTCACCGAGCCGAAAAGCTAAACGCTTTCTATGTGTAACAACATTTGTCCGTCAGGACTTTACAAAAATAGCTTTTTGTTTTTGCAAAGCAAAAAAAATTGAAAGATACTCTCGCTTTTCTTAATGCTTTCCGAAATGAGATTATCGTTGTGATGTAAATTGCTTTAATTGAGGATCTGTCAATGTAGTCAGAAATGGCAGGGAAGACCATATTTAATTGATATACACATTGATATTACCAATGCACCATCCCCGGAAGAGTCTTTCCATAGGGATGGTGCGGATCCTTAAACACTATTAATACTGAAACAAGCTGAAGCTTTATATGGACGCGGCAGCAGCTTTTCTTGCGTTCCTTGAACTAGCCAATTTCTCGGTAATCTGGTTCTCAATAATTTTCTTGACAATAAATTTTGCAATCAGCCATACGCCAAATGTAATCAGACCGGCAACGAAACTCTTTGAAACAATCCATACTAAGATGGCAATGATCCAAAGCCATTTGAAAAATGTATTAAAATTCGTCTTACTCTTGACCCAATTCACTTCTTCCTGATTTACAGGGTATGAATATGAAGTTGTTTGGCCTACACCATCCATCAAAAAGTGGTATTTTCCCCCTTTATAAGCATAATATACAAACCAGAAAGGCGCAAGAACATATACGCCAGTCGTTGTAAGTTGGAAGCTGGAAGATGCTCTGAAATTTTGTATTTCCTGATTGCCAATTTGCTCCAAGGCTGCTCTTTTAGCCGTTTCATCGACTTTGTTCTTACCATACTTTTGCCAAATCAATGAAGCATCCGCATTTCGTTCAAGAGTTATCAAATTATCATCGGAATAATCAATCAAACTTTCGTCGAATGGCTTTGACATCATTACATTGTACGGAAAGTTAGAGGTGAACTGACGCAATTCATTCGGGATTTCTTTTCCTCCTTCATTGGCCAGGCACAAGAAAGCAAAGTTTCCGGCAGCATTGCCATTTTGAGGACGCCATTTCTTAACCTCCCTTGTTCTGACAGAATCAGAGCTGACTTTTACTTCTTGGTCTCTGTATGAAGATTCACAACTCCAAGCTGCGGTATATGTTCCTTCGAACAGATACATGGGAAGATATGTCTGGAATACCTTATCTGTTTCAATGGACTTGAAAATGTCAACTGGAACGTAGTCCTGATTAATCATATTATTGATAAGGGCATTTTCAAATGCTTTTTCGTCAGTAGTGAAAGGAATGATGCGTTCCGGGACAGGGATTTCTTTAGCGGAGATAAGGGGATTTACCAATTTACTGCCGCAATAAGGGCATTCTGCCATCAATTTGTTAGGATTGAAAGAACTGATTGGACGACCGCAGGACGGACATACGACCTGCTGCAACTTCAATGATGTAGTTTGTTCCATGTGAATGAGGTTTTTAGTTTATTGATCTATCGTAATATGTAATTTCTTATATAATTGAGTATTCCGACGAAAAGCATGGCATAGGCGAGGAGAATGAACAAGAGGAAGGTAACAATCAGCCCGATGATTTGTAAAGAACTGTCATTACTCTTGTCTAGTACTTCACCAGTGTCTGCGTCCTTGGTGATTTCAACAATCATGGGAGCGGAGGCAGCTATACTGAAAATGCCGCCAATGATGGCATCCGTCCATCTGCTTGATTTTTTCCCCGATGCCATTTCCTTTATCGCCTTTTCCATTTGGATATAGTATGGTGTCATACATGAGAAGTAGTACAATATGCAGGCTGGCAGAAAGTACAACAAGGGAGTAGCCTCCTTATTTAGGAAGCATGCTCCAGCACCAATGACTATTGTAATGATGAGGAACTTAATTGAGCCAGAGAACGATCGTTTATTCGCCTCGTTTGTGATGATGGACACTTTACGTAATTTATCGGCTGCGTCCCCATCTACGGGCATGTGATTGTCATATATTTCTTTGAGCGTTCTGTTTGCTTCTCTGGCCGCCTTTCTTCCCACCGGAAACTTTAATGGCTCTTCCCCTGACAAGTCGTCAGGATCCTGGTATGGGGTGAATACATTATCATACAGATAGTCCATTTGGGAAGAAACAAACAAGTTGTTCAAATCCATTCCTTTTACGGGAATCGTATCCTCGGGAAATGGCTTTGCAAAAAAATTGACATAGATCATGTGTCCGATCATGGCAAATGTAGCGACCAGGAAGAGAACAAGAATCAGAATATCCTTAAAGTCCGAATTGGTAGTTTTTTCTCCTTGATCGCCGTATTTTCCGCTGATCAATATTCTTTTCGCATGACCTGATGTATCGAAATCAGATACATCAAAAGTTTCATCATAACCAAGATAGGCCTGTTCTGCTTTTTTATAGCCTTGATCAGATAGGGGAATATCAAGAAATAATACTCCATCGCATACAATTGCCACGGTACCATCATTAAACGATATGATTCTTCCCCCTGCAGCAAGAAGTTCAGCCGGTGTAGAATCCATACCTAAACCTTTCTTTGTTTTCAGCTCTGCAGACAGTACTGTTATCGCAGCTACTTTGTCTTCTTCTGGAAAGATGTCGAAAATAATATTATCTCCCAACGAAACATGGTAAACTTCAAAACTGTTTTCACCTTCTTCATATCCTTCTTCTGATTCAAATTCAATTTTGTCGTAAAGACCTTCAATTCTTTCTGGCAGATTGGAAATAGTTTCGCCAAGTTTCACCTTGCCAATACCACTTTTAGTAATGGAAGTATTTCCCGCCCACGTGGCTACAGATGACAACAGCAGGGCAGTAATGCCAACTATTGTGATAATACTATGTTTTTTCATACTCGGTTGGCTAAGCAAAATGACTTTTGTTTATTATGGCGTTCCTCTTTCTCAGAGTCTCTTTGATGGTCAAAATGCTATTGTCAATCTGACTGAGGCTAAAACTGGATGCATTCATACACAATGCGTTAACATTGGCCGCCAACTGCAATTCGATTTCTTCAGCTTCCGGGCAACTGCCTATTGAAGCGTTATTAAGCACCTCATATACACCGCGAAGTTTTTTACGGACTTCGGGATCTTGTGCACTTTGCATTGTCTCTCTCATGTTGGACGCAAGTTCTTGAATGTAAACCTTTTCCTTGCTCTGACGCTCAAGAGATTCATCTGTCACCTCGTTAGCGGTAACACTCATTAGTTGCATGATAAGGAATGTGGCCGCAATTACAGTCTGAATTATTGTGGGCCATAATATTTCCTCAGGGTTCCACGTTATAAACACGATACCGGCAATCAACGCAACGATGAAGTAAAAGAGTGATCTTAAGTACAAACTCGCATTAAGAACTGTACGTCCCTTCTTTTTCTTGCAGAAGAGCGGAATAAGAAGAATACACAAATAGGCAAAATGGATGAATCCATAGCTAATCCATTCGGTGGTCGTTCTCTCTACTCCTCCCAGAAGGAAGAATAATAAATTGAATGATATCAAAAAAATGAGACTGATAACAACTAGCAAGATTATCTTTTTCATGGCATAAGAATTATAAGCGTTGCATTATTTCGGCTACTTTCGCATCATAGACATCTTGAGTAATGAGACCGGCGTCAAGCAGTTGTTTCATTTTCGACAAAGACTCCATTGGATCAGGCTGGGAAGAGGCCGGATTGACGCCAAAGCGTCCCTGTCCTCCAAAACCTGCTGTAGGTTGAGCCTGCTGTTGCGGCTGAGGATTTGCGAATGCAGTAGTAGCCATGTTGGCAAAAGCATTTCCAGCAGCCATGCCCATGCCTAGTCCGGCTCCGGCACTCGCCACTCCGCCAGCTCCTGGATTCAAGGACACATTCTTCAGCAATTCCTGCTGCATGGCTTTGTCATAACTGCCGGTGTGTGCTGCGGCAGTGAGACGACGAGTGAATTCCCTTCTTTCGTCGGTCTCAATAATCTCAATGTTTGTGAATGAGAAATTAATCAGCTCCAACCCATATGTTTTGAAGACATCCGAAAAATATGGTGTGAGCATTTCCGCCAATTCTTCAAGATTTTCGGATAGTCCGTTGATAGATTTCGATTTTGAGATTTCTTTCAGCTGCTTGGCTATACCGGTAGCTATTTTTTGTGAAATCGTTCCCCTAAAGAATTCCTGAAGGTAGTTGACGGTGAGTTCGCTTTTGTCTCCCATGATGAGCATGAAGGCCTTCACGAAGGCATCATCTTCCTCTTCAATATTAAAACGCACACGGAAATCTGCCCCAGCCTTAACAGGGGTTTTGACACCTATTTTCCCATTACCCAAGAAATAATCCTGGACCTCAATGGGAGAACTTGTACCCCAGCCAATAATCTGTTCGTTAGTGTTGACATGATAGACTTGGCATGTAAATGTGCTCATTCCACCGCTGAGCATATTCCTGATTCGGCTCAGTACGGCTATGTTCTCCGTTTGCACTTCATTGCGGCCATTAGTCAAAATGCCATAAATAGAACCGTTTTTGATAAAGATAACCTGCTCGTTAGGAGCTACGTTGATAACAGAGTTTGTGTTAAAGTCTTGTCTTGGATCAAGAGAGATCAGTGTTCCTGTGTCATTCTTCCTTTGAATAGACTCAAGAATGTTTTTACTTCCTCCAGCAAAATTGACTTCATTTTCGTTTCTGTGAAAAAGTCCCATGGTTAATAATATTAATGAGTTATGTTTGCTTATCGACCGTTACCACCTCTCCCGTAAGGCCCGAAATAAGGTAAGCTGGAATGACTGCTATGATCGCCACTATTATCTTTACTTGCGTTTCTTTCGGCTATTCGTTGTCTCATTTCTTCTAACTTATCTTCAATCTTTTGTTGCTTTGCGTCCACTTCGGCGTTTTGCTGTTCCTGTTCGGCGACTTCTTTTTCGTGCTGCATTTGCTCCTCTTCTTCCCGTGCAAGCTCTTCTTGCTCAACTCGCTCTTTCTCCATTTGTTCCATCTCTTCCTCCTCCATCGCTTGTTCTTCTTGCATACGGTTAAACTCGTTCAATTCGCGCTGAGCTTGAAGATTTGTTTTTTCCGTCATTTCAGCCTGCGGATCCATGAAACGATCATCCGTTTCTGTAAAGTGAGATTCGGTATACGAGGCATAAGGATCATATGTTTCGTATTGATCGCCACCGTGGCCGTATGTTTCATGGATGCTTCCTCCATAACCATGACGTTCCCGGTCCTCTATAGATTGTGAAGGTATTTCTTTATCAGACGGCGCATGTATTTCGCAGTTAAGGGTAGTTATATTTTCTTCCATCTCGGTCTCAGGATCTGATTCTTTTTGAGTAGTCTCTTGGCTGAGATCGCTATCTCCACCATCAGGGCTCACCGCATTTTCATCTACTGTATCCATTCTACCCTCTGTATCACTCTCACCGCTCCTTTCTGTGCCAGAACCGTCGCCGGCTTCATCCCCGGAATCAGCTGCATCGCCGCCATCGGCATCACCGCCAGTATCAGCGTCAGAGTCACTACCGGCTTCATCTCCGGAATCGGCTGCATCGCCACCATCGGCATCACCGCCAGTATCGGCGTCAGAGTCACTACCGGCTTCATCCCCGGAATCGGCTGAATCACCACCATCTACATCACCGCCGGTATCAGCGCCAGAATCGTCGCCAGCTTCATCCCCGGAATCGGTTGAATCACCACCATCGGCATCACCGCCGGTATCAGGACCAGAATCACTACCGGTATCATCTCCGGAATCGGCGGAATCGCCACCATCTACATCACCGCCGGTATCAGGGTCAGAATCACTACCGATATCATCTCCGGAATCGGCTGAATCGCCACCATCGGCATCGCCACCGGTATCAGCGCTAGAACCGTCGCCGGCTTCATCCCCGGAATCAGCTGTGTCGCTTCCATCTACATCACCGCCGGTATCAGGACCAGAATCGCCACCGGCTTCATCCCCGGGATCAGCTGTGTCGCCTCCATCTACATCACCACCATCGGCATCGCCACCGGTATCAGCGCCAGAACCGTCGCCGGCTTCATCCCCGGAATCAGCTGCATCACCGCCATCTACATCACCGCCGGTATCAGCGCCAGAATCGCCGCCGGCTTCATCTCCGGAATCGGTTGCATCGCCGCCATCTACATCGCCGCCGGTATCAGCGCCAGAACCGTCGCCGGCTTCATCCCCGGAATCGGCTGAATCACCACCATCTACATCACCGCCGGTATCAGCGCCAGAATCGTCGCCAGCTTCATCCCCGGAATCGGTTGAATCACCACCATCGGCATCACCGCCGGTATCAGGACCAGAATCACTACCGGTATCATCCCCGGAATCGGTTGAATCACCACCATCGGCATCACCGCCGGTATCAGGACCAGAATCACTACCGGTATCATCTCCGGAATCGGCGGAATCGCCACCATCTACATCGCCACCGGTATCTGTGCCTGAATCGTCGCCAGCATTATCTCCGGGATCAGCTGCATCGCCGCCATCTACATCACCGCCGATATCAGGACCAGAATTACTACCGGTATCATCTCCGGAATCGGTTGCATCGCCACCATCTACATCACCGCCGGTATCTGTGCCAGAATCACCACCGGTATCAGGGCCAGAATCACCACCGGTATCAGGGCCAGAATCAGCTGCATCACCACCATCTACATCACCGCCGGTATCTGTGCCTGAATCGTCGCCAGCATCATCTC
>Ga0265299_10003741_pt1 | contig 14685 bp, 9 predicted proteins | sample AusTroGonzalo_MG_4_FD_193485 | JGI IMG/M metagenome (GOLD analysis project Ga0265299, IMG submission 193485) | Bovine rumen microbial communities from tropical cattle in Woodstock, Queensland, Australia - Gonzalo_02 | ecosystem: Host-associated > Mammals > Digestive system > Stomach > Rumen ... | reverse complement strand
GTCTCCGCACCGAGTCGCTGCATTTCCGCATTCAGGACAAGAACATCGCCGACCTCGCACACATGGACATGGCGGAACTGCTGGCATGGTGCAAGCATCTTCCAGTGCATTTGGACCCCGCCAGGAAGCATATCGCCACCGAGATCCTTCGCGAAATCACCTTCCGTCTGGAGTTCTTGTGCGATGTGGGCGTGCAGTACCTTTCGCTGGACCGTTCGTCGGCATCGCTTTCCGGCGGCGAGGCACAGCGTATCCGGTTGGCCACGCAGATCAGTTCCCAGTTGGTGAACGTGATGTACATCCTTGACGAGCCGAGCATCGGGCTGCACCAGCGCGACAACCACTATCTTATTGAGTCATTGCGCCGTTTGCGCGACTTGGGCAATTCGGTCATTGTGGTCGAGCATGACCGCGACATGATGAAGTCCGCCGACTACATCGTGGATGTGGGTCCTGCGGCGGGCGAGTACGGCGGTGAGATTGTGGCTGCCGGAACGTATAAAGAAATCCTCAAAAGCGGCTCGTTGACAGCTTCTTACCTGAAAGGGAAGAAGAAAATCAAGGTCCCGAAAGTGCGGCGCAAGGGTAGCGGCGAGTGGCTCACCGTGGTGGGTGCTACCGGCAACAACCTCAAGAATGTGACCGTGGACTTTCCTCTCGGCACGCTTATCTGCGTGACGGGAGTGTCGGGCAGCGGCAAATCGACCCTCATTAACGAAACGCTCTATCCCATTCTGAACCACTATATTTATCGTTCTGAAAAAAAACCGCTTCCATATAAGGATGTGGTCGGGCTGGAGCATATCAACAAGATTATCGACATCAACCAGCAGCCCATCGGACGCACGCCGCGCTCGAATCCGGCCACGTATGTGGGCGTTTTTGAGGATATTCGGAAACTTTTCACGCAGATGCCCGAGGCGAAGATCCGTGGCTACAAGCCCGGACGGTTCTCCTTCAACGTGACGGGCGGCCGCTGCGAGGAGTGCAAGGGCGCGGGCGTGAAGACTATCGAGATGAACTTCCTGCCGGATGTCTATGTCACCTGCGACAAGTGCGGTGGCAAACGCTACAACGACGAGACGCTGGAGATCCGATACAAGGGCAAATCCATCAACGATGTGCTGGAAATGGACATCCACACGGCTATCGAGTTTTTCGAGAACATCCCGACCATCGTGCGGGAGTTGAAGACCATGGACGATGTGGGGTTGGGCTATCTGAAGCTCGGGCAACCCTCGACCACGCTTTCCGGCGGCGAGGCACAGCGCATCAAGCTGGCATCGGAGCTCTCGAAACGCGACACCGGCAACACCCTATACATCCTTGATGAGCCGACCACGGGCTTGCATTTTCAAGATATCGCCATATTGTTGGATGTGTTGGACCGTTTGGTGGAGAAAGGGAACACGGTGATTGTCATCGAACACAATATGGATGTGATCAAGATGGCCGACTGGATTATCGACATGGGTCCCGAGGGCGGTCGCAACGGCGGCGAAATCGTGTCTGTCGGCACGCCGGAAGATGTTGTCCGACAGGGCGTTGGGTTTACGGCTGAATTCCTCGCGAAAGAGATCGAGTAGGGGCGAATAATTATTCGCCCCTACATTCCCTACAATAGCCTGTTTCAATCTTGTTGTGAAATAAATCCCCCTTGATTTCGTTAACGGGAAAAATTGTATCTTTGCAGGTTCAAACATTGAGTATTATGCTTAAAATCAACAGCAATGAAGAGATGGTATCGGCTACGCCCGAAAAGGTGTACCAAGTGCTGACCAGCTTCTTTTCAAAACCTATAGAGAATATCCCCGGCGTTGAAAATTGGGAGACCTTTGAGAATGGCTGCCGCTTTAACGTTCAGGGACAGGTTGCCTGTCAGCTGACCCTCTCGGAGCAAGTTCCCTACAGTCGCGTGACCTATATGGCCGAAACCGACAAATCGATATCGGCAGTTGTTTCCTTTGATATTACTCCTTCGGGTACAAATAGCCTGTTGCAAGGGAATGCAGACATCAACGTGCCTTTTTTTCTCCAAGGAATGGTCAAAGGGGTGATCAACAAGTTCATGGACAACGCAATGCAGTATCTGAAAACCGCCATTGAGAACAGCTGATATGGAATACACGATTCGCACCGACAAATTAGTCAAGAAATACAAGAGTCGCACCGTTGTCAACGAGGTTTCCATCAATTTCACGCAGGGTGAGATTGTGGGGCTTTTGGGGCCGAATGGCGCCGGCAAGACTACCTCTTTCTATATGATTGTGGGGTTGATTAAACCCTTTTCCGGACGTATTTTTCTGAATGACAAAGATATTTCAGAGGAACCGATGTACAAGCGTGCGCAGATGGGCATTGCTTACCTGCCGCAGGAAGCTTCCGTGTTCCGCCAGCTGACTGTAGAGGACAATATCCGTGCCATTTTGGAGTTCAGTGGCATGACCAAGGCTCAGCAGAAAGACAAGTTGGAGAGTCTGATTTCGGAGTTTAACATCGAAAAGGTGCGCCACAACAAGGGCAACAATCTCTCCGGTGGCGAGCGCCGTCGTGTGGAGATTGCCCGCTGTCTCGCTTCCGACCCCAAGTTCATCCTGCTTGACGAGCCTTTCGCCGGTGTCGATCCCATTGCCGTGGAGGACATCCAGGGTATCATCCGCAAGCTGAAAGACCGGAACATCGGGGTGGTCATCACGGACCACAACGTTCACGAAACCCTCTCCATCACCGACCGTGCCTACCTCCTGTTCGAGGGCAGCGTCCTCAAGGCCGGCACCGCCGAGGAACTTGCCGCCGACCCCGTGGTTAAGAAGGTGTATCTGGGCACGAACTTCGAATTGAGAAAGTAGGCATAAGGCAATGTTTTTGTTAATCCTTAATTCAACAATATTTTGAAAAATAATCAGATCTTTCGGAGAATGATGGTTTTCGCGATGGCGGTTATGCCGTTGTTCGCGTTTTCTCAGGTGAAACAAGTGTTTCAGGTGTTGGATTTCGACACGCAAAAGCCGTTGGAGGGCGCCACTAACAGCCTCTACGGGCAGACGGTGACCACGAATGCGAAAGGCGTGGCCGTGGCGACGCTCCCCGCCGACAAAAAGGAGGCCCCTCTTATCATGAATCCATGGTATCGCCAAGGTTACCAGCATTTAGGGCGTGTCCCGTCGTCGTTCTATCGGTATTTCCAGACCCAGGACACCATCAAGTTTTACATGGCCGAGGAGGATAAGTACCGTCAGGCTGTTGAGGAAACCTTCGGAAGACTGTTTCGTTTCCAATATAAAGACGTGGTGGAACCGACCATGCAGTCTTTCATAGAGGATTATAAAAAGAATCAAGAAAATGCCAACACGCTCTCTTCGAGACTGATAGAGGCTGCGTTCACTCCGCGCTCCGTGGTCAGGAAGTGCTATTCGGATGCCAAGACCATCAATCGCTATGAATTTTACCAATACGAGAGACCGCAGTTCGGCGAGGTGTTGGCAGTGCTCCGCTCCGGTGATGTCAACCGGGCCGTTTCCATGGCCAAGAGCCATATCAACATCACCGACAACAGTCAATCCAATCTGGAATGGGTCGAATTGTATCGTGATTTGCGCAACTTGGAAGCGGATATAGAGGATGACTCCCGCGTCAGCGATTACTCAGAAATCCTTTATAAAAACCATTATACCCCATACGAAGGAGTTCATTATGTGCAGGATTTGCAAAAGGAAAACGAATATGAAAAGGCGGATTCCATAATTCGCATTGAGAAACCCAACAATCGTTATCCGGAGTATGAAACTGTTTTTATGCCTTCCTTTTTCAGGTATCTGGTCAAAGAGGATAACCCCGCCAAGCTGAAAACCACAACGGAGAACTTGCTGACCCTGTCGTTGGATCTCTATTCGAAATATCCCTGTTCCACATTCATGGTCGATGTCTTTTGGGTCTATAAGAATATGTACATTGCCTATTCCGTGCTGGGGGACAGTGCGCAGGCCACCAGATCTATCGATAGTTCCATGTCTTATATGCAGAGATGGTTGACGGAGTATTTCCCGGATACTTATACCCAAAACCAGAAGAAAATCGGCATAGAGCAGGCGATTACGGATGTGGTCAACTTCAATTTGGCCTATTTGCCGAAAACCACGCTGTATAAGTTATATGATGAGATTTATGACGCTGCCAAGGAGAACTATGCGCGAGATACCGCAAGCCTTTTCTTGCAGACGCAATTGGCGGAGTGTGCGTTGCAGTGGCTGCAGAATGCCCCGCAGTTGGATGACGCGGCGGAAAAACGTATAAGGGTACTTCAACAGCTTGTTGATTTGAACTTTGAACTTTCGAATGAATTTCCGGATTACTATGCCGTGGTGAATGTGCAAGCCGCTTCGCAGCTACTTGCCCAGCATCTGTTGGGAGAAAGCACGAATGCCCAGCTGTTGAGCGCGTTCCGCCAGTATGAACGCAGCTTCGACGTGATCAACTCACGCGTGCCCAAGGCCTTTATCGGGGTTTATCTGCATCTGAATTCGATGGTGGAGGCCTATTTGACCACCACGCAGCAATTTGCGCTTACATCGGAACTGTCCGCGTTCACTGACCGTTTGATCAGTATCCGTGAGGACTATGATCCGCAGCGGATTATCGTGGCGAAGGCGGAGAGCGCCAACCAGATGGCCGAATCACTGTACGAAAGCGAAAGCTATGAGGAAGCGGTCGGCTATTACTTGAAATCCAATGAATTATACGAGAAGGCGATGGAGAAGGATGAGAATCTTTGGATTCCTTATCTGCGCAACTATCTGCAAATGGGCGACGCGCATCTCTTTCAAAATCAGTACGACAAGGCCATCATGACGTATCAGAAGATTCTGGATTACGAATCACAGATCCCCACTGCCCTGTTACCTCAGTACACCACGATGAAGGGCAGTGTGAGTTACTACGTTGGTGATGTTTATAAGGCCATCGGCGAGGTGAAACGTGCTGATAAGGAGTTCAAAACGGCTGAGAAATTGTATAAGAAGGCCATTGCCATGGGTGACAGTTCCGCTTATATGACGTTAGGTGAGATGTATTGGAGCAAGGCGGCGTCCTTAGCCCAGCAGGGGGATATGAAAAAATGTAAGCAGATGGTGGAAAAGTCCGTCTCTTATTACGAAATGGTGGAATTGGACAGACCCCTTACCCGCTATGAGCGAGCCAAAAGCACGTTGGAGATTTTCTATGAACAAGATGGTGAGACGGATAAGTATTATGCCAATATGGTTGGACTGGTCGATTTTTACCGTAAATATGCGGAATACGAAGAGGACTATGCCATCGGATTGGTGGATCACGCGGAAAAACTGATTAACAGCCGCAGGGTGAGCAATGAGGATGCGTTGGTCTATGCGAAAGATATTCTGAAAGGATTGACCGTACTGGCCGATGCCGGTCACGAGGTGGAACTGCCGTATATGCGTGCCCTGTTCTATCTGGCGAAGATTGCCGTGGCCAATGATTCCGTGGAGGAGGCCATCGGAATCTACCGCCGTTGCACCGAATTGAGCGAGAGTCTGTACGCGGACACCGCCACGACGGTGCACAAGGGCAATATGATGGAAATTTACAGTGCCCTGTTGCGATGTTATGAAAAAATGGCGGACGAATTGGATACCGCCCATGCCGAAATTTGGCATTATCGTGCGGTGGACACCCGTGATTCGCTCATCGATTTGGTGAAAGAACTCAATGACGACGGCGATGTGAGCCTCACGTACCGGACTGCCACGCTCTACAAGGATAATGCGATGGAATTCTATGAGTTGGAGATGATCCCTTCCGCGCAAGACTATCTTGACAGATCCAATGAGCTGTTTTTAAAACTCTACAACAGCGAATACAAGGAAGAAGTGGAAGAGGATATTATCTTCAACTACTATGTTAAGGGATACATTTACGAGGAGAGTGGCAATGCCGAGAAAGCCATTGACAATCTGCGTGTTGCGGTTGAATATGGTGAAAAAGCCAATACGTCAAAGGGTGTTTCCCGCTATTATTTTATGGCGGTCAATGACTTAATCGAGCTGTTAGAGAAAGACAAGGCTGCCAATGCGGCAGAGCTTTTGAAGCTTGGCAAAATACAGAAATCAATCAAGAAACTGTTTTAATGACGATTTCAGATGATGAAGTATAAAAGATCGTTCACCGTCACGTCGGCGGATATTCATAAAGACTATCGGATCAGCCCGCACGCGGTGCTACTCTATTTCCAGGAGAGCTTTGCGCGTTATATGGCATGCCTGCACTTAGGCGCGTTTGATCTGGTGAAGGAGGAGCGGATGTGGATTATTACCGAAATGAGTGCCGAATTGCCCCCTTTGGACACTTTTTGGGGGGATGAGGTCGAGGTGACCATCTGGGTGAGCGAAATCAGCCCCCTGCGGGTTTATGCGGACTATTTCATCACGAATTTAAGGACGGGAGAACAAATGGCCAAGGGTACGAGTAGCTGGAGCCTGATGAATGCCGGCACCCGGCAACTGGAATCGACCGAGGAGGTGGCTAAAATTATCACGGTGGTGCCTGAGATGATGACGGACACTCACCGGAAGATGCGTTTCCCCAAGGGCGGTGAACAAATCACGCAAGTCTCCCACAAGGTCAACCGCACCGATCTCGACTTTAACAAGCATGTGAACAACCGAAGCTATCTGAAAATCGCAATGCTGACCGCCACTGACGAGTTCATCGCGGAGAACCGGCCGCTCAAAATGGTCATACACTGGCAGCACGAAACCTATTTGGATGAGACGCTGACATGTTCGCTTTTCAAAACGGAGGATAATACTTTCGTCCATAAGCTCACCAAGGAAGACGGCACGGTGGCTGCGGAAATTTTCTCCACATGGCAACCTTTCACCTGCAAAGTCGATGTCGCCGAAGTCGTGAAACGCATTTGAACTTTGAATTTTTAACACCCAGTACTCCGCTTCGCTCCTCCCTGGGCTGAAATATCGCGCCCCTACAGGGCTTTTAAGGATTGTATTGAAACTTGAAACTTGAAACTTCAGATGGATACCTTTGGAAACATCTATCGTTTGACAGACTGGGGTGACACCCATGGTTCCGCTTTGGAGGGACTGATAGAGGGCTGTCCGGCGGGGGTGTACGTCGATATGGATTTCGTGGCTGGGGAATTGTCGCGTCGCGCATCGAGCGAGGATGCGTTGTCCACACAGCGTCGAGAAACCGACCGGGTGGAGTTCCTGTCCGGGATTGCCGACGGCCGAACTACCGGCGAACCCATTCGTTTTCGCATTCCGAACGAGGACGTAAAGATTTCAGAAGCAAATCGTTACGTATTGAAGCCTTCGCATGCGTCCTACACGTACATGCGAAAGTACGGCGTTGCCGACAATGAGCAGTGCGGGCGGGCTTCGGCACGGCAGACCGTTTGCCGCGTGGTGGCGGGTGCCATCGCCAAGCTGTGGCTGAAGAGTAGGGGAGTGCAGCTCACGTCGAAAGTGCTCAGCATCGCAACCCCCGCGCGCGAAGGCGATTCCGTGGGGGCTTTGGTGGAATGCCGGATCAGTGGACTCCCGGCGGGCTTGGGTGAGCCGGTCTATGACAAGTTTTCGGCGCGGCTGGCCTACGCGATGCTCTCCATCAATGCCGCGAAAGGGTTCGAGTACGGGGAGGGCTTTCGCGCCGCGGAGATGTCCGGCAGCGAATACCACGATGTGCAGAATCCCGACTTTTCGTTCCGCACCAACCACGACGGCGGTATCCAAGGCGGTATCACCAACGGGGAGGAGGTCTATTTCCGGGTGGCGTTCAAGCCGATACCGTCGGTACGCTACGACAGGGAAACCATTGATTTTAAGGGAAATAAAAAGATAATGCGCGGCTCCGACCGAAACGACCTCTGCGTGGTGCCGAGGGTGTTGCCAGTTGTGGAGGCCATGGCTGCGATGGTGGTGATGGACTTTTGGCTGATGCGGAATAATGAATTACAACACAATCCGTAGAGACGCAAAATTTTGCGTCTCTACGACCGTCATAGAGAGTCTATTGCCCTATTTCCCGATACAGAATTTCCCGAAGATATTGTTCAGGATGTCGTCTGTGGCGATGGAGCCGGTGAGTTCGCCTATATGGTGAAGCGCCACGCGCACGTCTTCGGCCACCAGATCCGTGGGCATCTGTTGCTGCAGGCCAACTTCTGTGCGTTCAATGGCTTTGCGGATCTCTTTTAGCAACGACTGATGACGGGCGTTGGTCAGCAGTGTGGCATCTCGGATGTTGTGCTCCTCCACGAAGCGTTCGATCTCGGTTAAAACAGAATTGAGGTTTTCGCCCTGTTTGGCTGAAATGTAATGGATGGTTTCGGATTGTTCCGAAATGTTGGAGGCCAGGTCGGTTTTGTTTCCAATAAGGATGAGCTTTTTGTCTCCCAGTCCAATCGAACGGGTTGTATTGGCGATTTCTGTTTTGACTTCTTGGATTGTTTTTCTCGAATCGAAAATCCAAAGGACGATGGCAGCCTTGCGGATGGTTTCCAAGGAACGTTCGATGCCTAACCGCTCAATGGTGTCGCCGGATTCGCGGATGCCGGCGGTGTCGATGAAGCGGAACAGCGTCCCATGGAGGATGAAAGTGTCTTCGATAGTGTCGCGGGTGGTGCCGGGGATGTCGGACACGATGGCGCGTTCCCGTTGAAGCAGCGCATTCAGAAGGGTGGATTTTCCCACATTCGGCTCGCCTACAATGGCGACAGGAATGCCGTTTTTCAACATTGTTCCCCATTGGTAGCTCTGAAGCAGCTTGTCAACTTCCGTCCGGATTTGTCCAAGCAGGTCGTAGAGGGCGGTGCGGTCGGCGAATTCCACATCTTCTTCACTGAAGTCCAACTCCAATTCCAGCAGGGATGCCAGCTGCATCAGCTCGTCGCGCAGCTTCGCCATCTTGTTGGAAAGCTCGCCTTGCAGCTGTTGCATGGCGTTGTGGTGCGCACTCTCCGATTGTGCTTCTACCAGATCGGCGATGGCTTCCGCCTGCGGCAAATCCAGCTTGCCGTTCAGGAAGGCGCGTTGCGTGAACTCGCCGGGTTCGGCCATGCGACAGCCATAGGATAACAACAATTCGAGGATACGGTGTTGTATATAAAGGGACCCGTGGCAGCTGATTTCCACCACGTCCTCGCCCGTGAACGAGTGCGGCGCGGCAAACTTCGTCACCACCACCTGGTCCAGAATGGATTGCTCGGAAATGTTAATTTTGTCGTATATTGTGGCGAGTTTCGCGCGATTTGCCTCCTGTTCGGTAAATCCAGACTTCTCGGAAAACAAAATACCGGCAATGCCAAACGCCTCGGAACCGGAGATTCTGATCATCGCGGTGGCACCCATGCCCGCGGGAGTCGCTATAGCACAAATCGTGTTCATAATGGAGAATGATAATCAATGGCTTGTCGTAGAGACGCAAAATTTTGCGTCTCTACAAGAGTGAAATGTCGCCTTTTCCCTCGCGCACCACCTCGATGCCGCCGCCGGTGCAGTCCACCACGGTGGAGGGGGTGTTGTCGCCGTAGCCCCCGTCGATGACAATGTCGACCAGATCGCCGTAGCGTTCGTAGATCAGTTCGGGATCGGTGGTGTATTCGATGACCTCGTCGTCGTCCTTCACGGAAGTGGAGAGGATGGGGTGGCCGAGCTGGCGCACGATTTCGCGGATGATGTTGTTGTCGGGAATTCGGATGCCGATGGTTTTCTTGTTGCTCTGCAGCAGTTTCGGTACGCTGTTGTTGGCCTCCAAGATGAAGGTGAACGGTCCGGGCAGGACCCGCTTCATTGTCTTGAACACGCTGTTGTCCAGCGGTTTGGTGTAATCCGAGAGATTGCTGAGGTCGTGGCAGATAAAGGTCAGCGCATTCTTTTTCTTCTTTTCCCCGATGATGGAGATGATTTTCTCAATGCTTTTCTGCTTGAAAATGTCGCACCCGATACCGTAAATCGTGTCGGTCGGGTAGATGACGGTGCCGCCGTCCTGCAGGCACTCCACCACGGTGTTCACCGCTTTCGGATTAGGGTTCTCGGGGTAAATTTTCAACAACATATACTATAGTTCAAGTTTCAAGTTTCAGGTTTTAAGTCTCAAGTCTCAAGTCTCAAGTCATAGTCATACGTCACACGTCTAAAAAAAGAAGGGTAAGCGACTTATATCGCATCGCTACAACCTTAATGCCCTTGCTACATTCCTGTCCTGGGGGAGTTATAAGGGAGCAGATCGTATAAGACTTACCCGCTGCAAAAATACAATTTTTTCGGTTCGTTTGGCTAATAGCCCAAAATTTTCAGCATCGACTTGTAACTCTGCTCTTTAGCGAACAGTTTCGTGCACAGTTCGCCCTCCTCGTCACGGTAAATGATGATGTGTTTCGGCGCGGGCGTCATGCAATGCTGTATTCCGCCGTAGCCACCGAGGGCGTCCTGGTAGGCGCCGGTGTTGAACAGTCCTATATATTGTATATCCTCAGGACTGTCGCTCTCGGGGTAGTTCTTGGAGTCGATTTGCGGGAGGAAGACGGCGTTCAGATGAGAGTCGGAGTTGTAGTAGTCGTGGCTGTCGCAGGTGAGGCCGCCGAGAAAGACCCTTTCGTAGGCCTTGTCCCAATTGTTGATGGCCAGGATGATGAACTGCTGGTTGATGGCCCAGGTGTCGGGCAGGGTGGTCATGAAGGAACTGTCGATCATGTTCCACAACTCCCTGTCGTTCTGCCGTTTCTGCTGCAGCACGGAGAAGAGCGCGGCACTGGCCTCGCCCACGGTGAACGACCCGAATTCGGTGAAGATGTCGGGCTCTTTCACGCCCTCGCGGTCGCAGATGATCTTGATCTGCGCCACAATCTCCTCGGCCATGTATTCGTAGTCGTAGTCGAAGGAGAGCGAGTTCTTGATGGGGAAGCCGCCGCCGATGTTCAGCGAGTCGAGCTCGGGACAGATTTTCTTGAGGTCGCAGTAAAGGTTCACGCACTTGGTGAGCTCGTTCCAGTAGTAGGCGGTGTCCTGGATGCCCGTGTTGATGAAGAAGTGCAGCATCTTCAGCTCGTAGTTGGGGTTGCCTTTGATTTTGTCGCGGTAGAATGGGATGACGTCGTTGTAGCGGATGCCCAAGCGCGAGGTGTAGAATTCGAAGCGCGGTTCCTCTTCTGAAGCAATGCGGATACCCACCTTACATTTGGTCTTGATGTTCTTTTCAAGCAAGTCGAATTCCTTCTTGCTGTCCAAAACAGGAATCGTGTTGATGAATCCCTTCTCCAAAAGCTGCACGATATTGTCGATGTAAATCTGCCGTTTGAATCCGTTGCATATAATGTAATTCTCCTTGTCGAATTGTCCGGATTCGTGCAAGGTCTCGATCAAATTGATGTCGAATGCGGACGAAGTCTCGATATGCACATCGTTTTTCAACACCTCCGACATCACGAACTCGAAATGGTTGCTCTTGGTGCAATAGCAGTAGTGGTAACTGCCTCTGTAGTCGGCTTTTGCGATAGCCACGTTGAACCATCTCTTCGCCTTTTGGATGTTGGCGGAAATTTTCGGAAGATAGGTGATTTTCAGCGGAGTGCCGTACTGTTTGATGATGTCCATCAACGGTACTTCGTTGAATATCAGATTGTTGTCTTCTACGTCGAACTCCTCCTGCGGGAAGTCGTAGGTCTGTGAAATCAGGTCGATGTACTTGGTCTTCATAACCTTGGATTTTTGAAATTATAACGCCGCAAAAGTATATAAAAAAAGAACACGGATTCGCAAGAAAATACGAATCCGTATTATTTACTTTTGAATATTTTTCTTGAAGTGGGATGATCGGATTGGGCTAAATTCCGGAATCCGGATTCATCGGACTTGAATTACCCCGCGATGATTCTCGTTCCGCAGTTCGGGTCGTGGAGCTTGCCGGCCTCGGTGATGATGCAGGTCTTGCCGCTCTTCTCGACGTATTGGATGGCGGCGCGCACCTTGGGGGCCATGGAGCCTTCGGTGAAATGTTTCTCTTCCAGGTACTTCTTGGCCTCGCTCACCGTGATGGTGTCCAAGGCCTTTTCGTCGGGCTTGCGGAAGTTGATATAGACTTTCGGCACGTCGGTGAGGATGTAGAACTCGTCGGCGCCGATTTCGATGGCGGTGATGGCAGAGGCCAAGTCCTTGTCGATGACCGCCTGGACTCCCTTCAGGTAGCCATCCTGCATGGCCACGGGGATGCCACCGCCGCCGACGGTGATGACGATGATGCCCTGTTCGGCCAACTGCTTGACTAACTTGACGTTCTGGATACGAATCGGCTTAGGTGAGGCCACTACCTTACGCCATCCGTTGCCTTTCGGGTCTTCGCGGTAGATGTCGCCGGTCTCTTCGTGATACTGGTCGGCCTCTTCGCGGGACACGTAAGGTCCGACAGGTTTCGTGGGATTCTGGAACAGCGGGTCGTTGCCATCGACCTCCACATGCGTGAGCAGCGTGACGGTGTTCTTGTCCCAGCCTTTTTCAGCGAAGATGTGGCGCAACCCCTCCTCTATGAGCGCCCCGATGGAACCTTGCGTCTCTGCGACGCAGAAGTTGAGGGGCATGTCCTCGACTTGGAAGGTTTCCTTGCCGGCCTTGTGCTGCAGCATCACGTTGCCCACTTGCGGACCGTTGCCATGGCCGATGACGATGTTGTAGCCGTTCTCGATCAGTGGGATCAGGTTGCGGCAGGTCTCCGTGACGTTGTCGATCTGTTCTTGATACGTTCCTCTTTGCTTGCTTTTCAGCAGAGCGTTGCCGCCGAATGCGATGACGGCGAGTTTTTTCTTTTCTGACATATATTTCTCTTTTTATGATCCTAGGGCTCCGCTTCGCTTCACCCTGGGTTGACATAGGTCGGGCTTTCAGCCCTTTATTGATTTGTTTCTTGTTATATCCTAGGGTTCCGCTTCGCTTCACCCTAGGTTGACACGTGTCGGGCTTGCAGCCCTCTTGGAATTCTAACTATTAACTAATAACTACTACTAGGCTTCAATAACCTATAACCAATAACCTATAACCATTATTTTACCAGATGTGTGAACGTTTTTCCGGTGCCATGTACATCGGGTCGCCGGGTTGGATGTTGAAGGCTTGGTAGAAGGGGTCGATGTGGCGAAGGGTGGCGTTCACGCGCCAGCGGCCGAGGGCGTGCGGGTCGCTCTTGGTGCGACGCAGGATTTCAGCTTCGCGGATGTTGGCAGCCCAGACGGCGGCGTATGCCAAGAAGAAACGCTGCTCGGGGGTGAAACCGTCCATCTCGCCCTTGATTTGACCCTCCTTTTGCGCCTTTTGGAAGGCGGTGTAGGAGACGTTCAGTCCGCCGTTGTCGGCGATGTTTTCACCCAACGTGAACTCACCGTTGGCATATACACCGGGCGCGACTTCAATGCTGTTGAAATGGTCGACAATGAGTTGCGCCTTTTCCTTGAAGGTTTGCGCATCCTGTTCCGTCCACCAGTCGGCGAGGTTGCCGTCTTTGTCGTAGTTGCGGCCTTGGTCGTCGAAACCGTGGGTCATTTCGTGGCCGATCACCACGCCGATGGCGCCGTAGTTGGCGGCATCGTCCGCGTTCATGTCAAAGAATGGGGGTTGCAGGATACCGGCAGGGAAGCAGATTTCATTGGTGGTGGGGTCGTAGTAAGCGTTCACCGTCTGCGGGGTCATCTGCCATTCGGTCGGATCGACGGGCTTGCCGATCTTGCTGAGGTTGTATGCCATGTCGAAACGACGAGAGTTCAGCACGTTGGCATAATAGCTCTCGGTGCCGATGGCCAAGCCGCTGTAATCGCGCCATTTGTCGGGATAGCCGATCTTCACGGTGAAGGCGGCCAGCTTGTCCAAGGCGTTCTTCTTGGTCTGGTCGGTCATCCAGGTGGAACTCTTGATGCGCTCGCCGAGGGCCCACTGCAGGTTCTTGACCAATTGCTCCATACGGGCTTTGGCCTCTGCAGGGAAGTAGTTCTTTACGTACATCTGGCCAACGGCCTCGCCCAGACAAGCGTCGACGTTGTCGATGACGCGTTTCCAGCGCGGGCGGTTCTCCTTACGGCCGGAGAGCGTCTTGCCGTAGAAGTCGAAGCTGGCGTCCACAAACTCGTCGCTCAGGTAGGGAGCGGCGCTGCGGATGACATTCCAAGCCAAGTAAGCCTTGACCACTTCAAAGTCGGATGCTTCAATCACATTGCTGACGGCTTCGATATAAGTGGGTTGGCTGACATTCAGCGTGTCCACTTTCAGATTCAGCGTTCTGAGGTATTGCGAAACATTCAAAGCGGGAATCATCTGCTGGAATTCCGCGGGGGTGCATTTGTGGATGGTCTGGTAGGGGTCGCGCAATACGGTCTTGTCGATGGCGTTCCGTGCCAGCAGGGTCTCCAGAGCCAGCACCCGTTGGGCCATCTCGGTTTCGTTGCCCTTGAAGTTCGCCATGGTGCTGTATCCCGACATTCCCAGCAGCTTGGCCATCACCTTGACATACTCGTCGCGGATGGTTTGCTGGTCCTTGTCAAGGTAATAGTCGCGGTCGCCGATGCCGAGTCCCGACTGCCAGATGTGGGCGATGGTCATGGAGCTGTTGTCGGGGTCGGCGGAGCCGAAGAGGGCGAAGAAGGGGTTGGTGCCGTTGAGCTGCATTTGTGCC
>Ga0265299_10003740_pt1 | contig 14689 bp, 13 predicted proteins | sample AusTroGonzalo_MG_4_FD_193485 | JGI IMG/M metagenome (GOLD analysis project Ga0265299, IMG submission 193485) | Bovine rumen microbial communities from tropical cattle in Woodstock, Queensland, Australia - Gonzalo_02 | ecosystem: Host-associated > Mammals > Digestive system > Stomach > Rumen ... | reverse complement strand
TGCCAGCCTTGGCTTCGGCTGCTTCGAACTGAACAACCGGAAGACCGTAGGTATTCGGGAAGAGTTCCTTGATCTTGGCCTGGTCGCTAACGGATTCGGTAGCTGCACCCTTGTTAATCTTCACGCTCAGGGCACCGTTCTTGAGGGAGACCGGGAGCTTCGGCTGATAGGCCTGACGGGCCTTGGTCAGTACAGAGAGATTTTCGGACATTGTTTATTCCTTTTGTTAATCCCGCGATTTGCGGGTTTTGGTTAAAAATTCCGCGGGAAAATATAGTAAAAGTGTGCAAGACGAACAAAGCGCAAATGCTTGTGTATGTCCCTCGATAGAAAATTTTTCCACCTCTAACGATAACCAAAAACTATCGTCGTGTGATTTTTATCAAAAAATTGTATGAAAATTTTAAACTTCGTTCCCGAAATTGTAAATTTTTTTCTATATATGTGTTGCGTAAGCAAAAAGTAAAGAAACTTTGCTTGTAAACATTTGGACGAAGGGATGTATAATGAACGTATTAATCTGGGGCTCTGATACTATTCTCGGGCATGGTCTGCTTTCTATGCTCAAGGACATCAAAGACGGTATTTTTTCTGCGACGGGGAATATCGAAATCGGCGAAATTTTCGCTTGCGATTCGAATTCTGACACCGCTGATATTGATGAAGCTTGCGCCAACGCAGACTTCGTGTTCAACATGTCCTATGGTTTTAAGTCCGACAAGCTCATCGAAGGCTTGAATGTTCATAACAACACTTGTCCAGTTCTTTTGAGCCATAATGTCGGCGATGCAAGACGTTTCCGCGAATATGCGCAAAACAAGAACGTGCCTATTCTCGAATGGGCTCCGAATTACGATATGGAACTCTTGAGCGTCGAAGCGCAGGTCTACGATATGATCGGCGCCATGCAATGCGCTTAATTTTATTCTAACAACAATTCATTTGGTAAGGCTCCCTCCATGCAGAGGAGCCTTCTTTTTAATCCGACGCCAAGTGCAAAACCGCTTAAATGCCCGCGACTATCGATCACGCGGTGGCAGGGGATGACGACCTGGAGCGGATTGCGGTGCAGGGCATTCCCGACGGCGCGGACCGCATCTGGGCTTCCGATGGCTTCGGCCACTTGCTTGTAAGTCCACGTCTTGCCGTAGGAAATTTGGCGCGTGACTTCGAGAACTTTTTTCTGGAACTCGGTCCCATAAATTTTGATAGGAATAGAAAACTCGCAGAGCTTGCCTGCGAGGTACAAATTAAGTTCGTTGATCGCCTTGCGATAGGCGTTACGAATGCGGTTCTGGACTTCGGATTCCGTGTCGGAACTGGCATAGGCGCATGCCTGTACGCTGCTCGGCGGAATCCCGTTGGTATTGTTCGATGAATCCTGAAATTTTAAGCCACAAAGTTTTGAGCCTTCAAAAACAAAGGTCCATTCGCCCCAGACGTTTCGGTGGCTTATCTTTGTGAATTTCGGGTCATCGAATCTCATACCATGAGAGAATCTCCTAGCGCAAGGGGTATTCCTTGTATTCCTGTACGCCGAATTCTTCCTTGAGGTAGTCCCAGCGTACGAGGCGGTTCTTCCAGTAGTACTTGCGGTACAGGCGGCGTGCCACGCGGCTTGTGAGTTCGTACGGAATCGTGTGGTGTTCGTCGGCAACGCTTTCCATCGAAATGCGGAAGTCGAGTTCGCCGTTCACGACGTCGACCGTTTCGCCGACCTGAACGTCCGGGATGTGGCTCACGTCGACCATCGTCGCATCCATGCAGACGCGTCCAAGGATCGGGCAAAGCTGACCGCGGATAAAAACGAAGCCTTTGTTGTATTCTCCGCGGAGGTAGCCGTCACCATAACCGATAGCGATGGTCGCGATGCGCGTGACCTGTTGGGCGGCCCAGTAACCGCCGTAGCTCACCGTTTCGCCAGGCTTCACGTCGTGTACGTGGCGGATGGTGGACTTGATTTTCATGACGGGCTTGAGCGGCCATGGCGACGGAGCGGCTCCCATGCAGTTGTAACCGTAAAGGGCGAGCCCCGGACGAACCATGTCGAAGTGGCTTTCGGGATGTGTGAGCGTACCTGCGGAACTGGAACAGTGGCAGATTTCCGGACGCAGTCCTTCGGCTTCGAGAACGTCTACGAGGCGGGAGAAACGCTGGATTTGGATTTCTGTTTTCGGATTCCCCGGCATGTCGGCCGTGGCGAGGTGCGTGAACATTCCTTCGAACTTGAGGTGCTTGAGGGAAAGGGCCGCACGGATGTTGTTAAAGTCTTCGGCGTCAAAGCCGTAACGGTTCATGCCCGTATCGATGGCGAGGTGTGCCTTGCAGGTGGTTCCCGTTTCGCCAAGGAACTGGTCAAATGCCATGGCGGTACGGATGTCGGTAATCGCAGCCGTGAGCTGGAATTCGACGAAGTAGGCAAAGTCTGCGGGAGTGCAGGGGCCGAGAACGAGAATCGGCAAGTCCATGCCGTACTGGCGGAGCAACATGCCTTCGCTGATGTGGGCTACTCCGAGGTAGTCGGCTCCGCCGAACTTGGCGGCAAAAGAGCAAGCGAGGCTACCGTGTCCGTAAGAATCAGCCTTGACGGGGAGCAAAATCTTTGTCGAAGCCGGAATTTGGCTTCTGATAAACTTGATGTTTTCACAAAGGGCGTCTAAATTGATTTCAATCCAGTTCGGGCGCGCGATCTTATTTAAGTCAGGAGGAGTAGGTAAAAGTTTCATGATAATGATAATATAGTCAAGTTTTAAGAAAATGGCTTGATTTCCCCTAAAAAATGGCTCGAACGTTCCATGTTGGAATAAAATAGGTTGGGCTAAGTTTTGTAAAATCCAGAAACTCTAAAAATAGGTGGAATCGCCTTGCAACCCAGCAATGACGGACAATGTCATATTTTGTCTGAGTTTACATTCGGATCTACTAAAAAATGTTTACTGTTTTTCCACCATTTTCGCGATTTTTTTATTTGTAAGTTACGGGTGTAAGGGAAATGAGATTGATTCTTGATCTGAATAAAGGAACAGATAAAGAATAAAGTAACAAATGATTCCTTTGTTTTGACGTTTTAACTTTTTCAGACATTGTTGATTTTTGCGCGACTTTGCGTAATGGGCTTTGCATTAAGTCCAGTTATTGAATGTACGACATAAATCAGCAAACTATCCTAAAGGAGGATAAAATCATGAAACCGATGGACAAAAAACAAGAATCGTTCATCGCATCGCTTATGCCAGATTCTGACAAGAAGATGGTGCGCATTGCTAGTGCATCTCTTGTTGTTGCATTAATGCTTGGATTCTGGGCAAGCACGTATGAAGCGATTATTGGCGACGTTATCTTCGAACCTGCATCGCCACCTGAAATCAATACGCATGTGACGATGTTGGAACCGGAGACAAAAACTCCGCCGAAACCAAAATACGACAAGAATACTAAAACTACACCGGGTCGCAAAAGCGGTGGTGGAGGAAAGCCTAAAGGAGATGGTGATCCTAGAGAACCTTTGAAGAGAGGGATGCTCGGGATTCTGACTTCGCAGAAGCCTTCTTCGACAGCCGAAGCCTATACGTTGTTCAATCACAAATTTGCAAGCGATATCGACAAGATTATCAAGAACACGAATGGTTTGCAAGTGACTCCGACAACGAATATCGGTGGACGTCGCGGAAAGCCGGGCTCCAAATACAACGAAGGAAGCTTTGGTGGCGGTTCCGGTGGTATCAAGGGGTCGCTTACAGGCTTGCTTGGTGGCCCGGCGGGGCCGATAGGCAACAGGGCGATGAAGGGTAATATCAAGACTCCTAAGCCAAACGAAATCGACATGGGGTCGAGCGGGGCTTCTCGTTCTGCGTCCGACATCATGAAGATCGTGAAGCAGAGGACTCCTGGACTTCGCCACATCTACAATAAGCACTTGAAAAAGGTTCCTGGATTTGATGGCAAGGTGACGCTTAAGTTCACGATTGCACCGGGCGGCGAAATCATCAGCATCTCGTTGGTGTCGTCTACCACAGGGAACAGTGCGTTCGATAAAGATATCAAGGATGCTATTAGCCGTTGGACCTTCGGGACGATTAAATCGGGTAATACGACAGTGACGATCCCGTTTACGTTTACGGAGTGACCTAATGGAGTAGAACATTGTAGATTAGATTTTTAAATTTAAGCCGGCGATTTTGTCGCTGGCTTTCATTCTTTTTATAAGGTACTGCAATCATGACTGATCCTCGTGTTACAAAGTTGGCTGAAAATTTGATCAATAACGCCATTGCGCTCAAGGCTGGCGAAAACATCCTTATCGAAACGACCGATACCCCGGACGAAGTCTCGACCGAACTGATTAAGGCCGTGGCCAAGGTGGGCGGTAATGCGTTTATCCATAATTCCAACAGCCGCATCCGTCGTGAAATGATCCGCTCTGCTTCCGAAGAACAGATGAAGCTTTCGGCAGAACTAGCCATGAACGAAATGAAGCAGATGCAGGCCTACATCTCGATCCGTGCGGCAAACAACGCAATGGAAAACTGCGACATCGACGACAAGAAGATGCTTGCTTACAGAACCATCATGCAGGACGTTTTGAACTACCGCGTGAGCAAGACGCGTTGGTGCGTGCTCCGTTGGCCGAATCCGTCTATGGCGCAGGGCGCCAAGATGAGCACGGAAGCGTTCGAAGACTTTTACTTTAAGGCATGCCTTGCCGATTATCCGAAGATGGCTGCTGCCGCCCAGCATTTGATCGATCTCATGAACAAGACGGACAAGGTACGCCTCGTGGCACCCGATACCGACCTCACGTTCAGCATCAAGGGAATTCCGGCGGTGCCGTGCTGCGGTAACATGAACATCCCGGACGGTGAAGTCTATACGGCTCCGGTGCAGGGGAGTATTGAAGGCGTTATCCATTACAACACGCCGACGCTTTACGAAGGCAAGCAGTTCAGCAATATCCGCCTCGTGTTCAAGCAGGGTAAGATTGTCGAAGCGACTTGCGAAACGGGCGACAACAAGAGCCTGAACGCCATCTTCGATACAGATGAAGGAGCTCGCTACGTGGGCGAATTTGCGCTCGGCTTCAACCCGTTCGTGCTTTCTCCGATGTGCGACATTTTGTTTGACGAAAAGATTTCTGGTTCCATCCACTTTACGCCGGGCATGTGCTACGAAGACGCCTACAACGGAAACAAGTCTGCCATTCACTGGGACTTGGTGCTCATCATGCGTCCGGAATACGGCGGTGGCGAAATCTGGTTCGACGACAAGCTTATCCGCAAGGACGGCCTCTTTGTCGTTGACGAACTCAAGTGTCTGAATCCTGAAAATTTGGCATAATCGGTTGTAAAAAACAGTTATCATCAAACGGCACCTCGCGTGTCGTTTTTTGATTTTTATCACCACGTTTGTAAAACCTTTTTCATTTTTCGAAAAAGGCCTGTATAGTAGGATTCTAATAATTATATTTTTGCTACAAAATCAAAAATTTCTTGTTATGAGGACAGAAAAATGAATTTAAAAATGATGTTTGGTCTAGCACTCATCAGTCTCGGAACTGCTTTTGCTCAGGATAGCGGTTATGAATCCACGCAAATGGCCCAGTCCTTGAGCGAACAGGAACTCCAGAAGCAAGAAGAACAGGCTTCTTCTTCTAACGATCTCACGGCTCCGGTTCCGTTTGTGGCTCCGTCGATTCCGTCTGATTCCAAGAGATCTTTGTTCAATAGCATTTTGCACGGCAAGTCCTATAACAGAAACAGCAACATGGCCGCTGCAAACAATACGGACCTCTTGCTCAAATATCCGAACTTGTTCGCTAACCGCAAGTTCTTCTATATCGAACCGACCAACAAGCTCGGCATTGCTTCTCTCGGTTCTTTCTTCACTGCATTCGATATTTCTAAGGCTCCGCATGCGGATGACGAACAGCTTGGCCGCCTTACTCTTGGTTATGCCGCTCCGGGCTTCGGCTTTTATGTCAGAGCTGGTCTTGGCCGTGACCGCGTCAACAATGAAGGTAATTCCGCCACTAGAGTTGAAGGTGATGAGGTTCAACCTGGTGTTAAGTCTAGAACATATGGTGGTGACGACTGGGCTGCCGCCATTGCCAAGGGCTTCTTGGGTATGAACGTCGCTGCTGATGTGGACTGGCTTACCACTAAGACCGAAACGCATGCAGATCCGGATAATGGCACTGAAACGGAAGACCGTTATGACAGCCTTACCGTTAACCTCAGCTTGACCAATGCTCCGACCGCCAAAAACTTCACCTGGACTCTCGGTGCAAGATTTGTCAGCTTCAATAACGAAACTGAAGTAGATGGCGATGTAAAGAATGCTGGCAATCCGCCTTCTTATTGGGACATCACTCCGTACATTCGTACGGGTCTTTCCGTTCTTGAAAACGAAAATGCCCGCGTCCTCATTGGCGCTGCTGCAATCGTTTCTTACAGGAACTATGACGATCCGGTCGACCAGTATGCCATTACCGCTGTTGTCCAGCCGAGCATGCTTGGTGAAGTTTTCATCGGCGAAAAGAAGAACTTCATGTTCTACGGCGAAGTTGGCTATGACTGGGTGGCTTTCCGTTATTTGAAGAATAACGATTCTGATTATTCCAAGATGATGGACAAGATGGATGAAGTCAATGCTTCTATCGGTTTCCGTTACCAGTACAAGGACTTCCTTGCTGTGGAACTTGGCCTCGGCGAAAAGCTCTTCACGGGTATCGGCAACTTCTTCCAGGCTGATGGCACGTTCATCGACTTCAGCGCCATGGTTCGCTTCTAATTTCTGCTAAAGAGTGTTCAAGAAACGCCTTCCGATGGGGAGGCGTTTTTGCATACAAGAAAAGTCAATTTAAAAGTCAAAAAAGAAAAACCCGTGCAGTTGAACTGCGCGGGCTTTTAAAGGATGACAACGCTTGATTACAGGCGTTCTGCAATCTGGACGGCGTTGAGTGCAGCACCCTTGCGGATCTGGTCACCGACAATCCAGATGTTCATGCCGTTATCGCAAGCGAGGTCCTTGCGGATACGACCGACGTAGACGTCGTCCGTGCCCATGAGGTTGAGCGGCATCGGGTAGACGTTGTTTGCCGGATCGTCGCAGAGCTGGAGGCCTTCGCCGTTCTTGATGGCGTTGCGGACTTCTTCAACAGAGAGGGCGCGTTCCGTTTCGAAGCTGATGGCTTCGGAGTGGCAGCGGAGTGCAGAAACGCGGACGCAGGTAGCAGCGCAGCGGACGTCGCTGTGCATGATCTTCTGCGTTTCGTTGAACATCTTCATTTCTTCCTTGGTGTAACCGTTGTCGGTGAACACGTCGATGTGCGGAATGAGGTTGTAAGCGAGCTGGTGAGCGAACTTCTTCACGGTGACCGGCTTGCCTTCAACGATTTCCTGGTACTGCTGCTTGAGTTCGGCCATGCCAGTTGCACCGGCACCGCTTGCGCTCTGGTAAGAGGAAACGTGGATGGTCTTGATCTTGCTCAAGTCGTTGATCGGCTTGAGTGCAACAACCATCATGATGGTCGTGCAGTTCGGGTTAGCGATGATGCCCTTGTGGAGCTTGATGTCTTCCGGGTTCACTTCCGGGACAACGAGCGGAACGTTCGGGTCCATGCGGAAGAAGCTCGTGTTGTCGACGACGACAGCGCCGGCATCTACAGCGATAGGTGCGAATTCCTTGGAAACGCTTGCACCTGCAGAAGAGAGCACGAGGTCAACACCCTTGAATGCATCCTTGCAAGTGAGTTCAACTTTAAGCTTTTCGCCCTTGAATTCATATTCGCGACCGACACTGCGTTCGGAAGCGAGAAGCTTCAAGTTCTGAAGCGGAAAGTTACGTTGTTCAAGAATCTTGAGGAGTTCCTGACCTACTGCGCCCGTGGCGCCCATGATCGCTACGTTACGAATCATAGATTTAACCTTTGTTTTTTACTTATTGTTGAGGTTGATTGTTCGTTTTTAAATTTTGAATGATTCTATAAAACTGGTCGATATGCTTTTTCGCTATGACTATCATATCGCGTGCATGTGTATACTTTTTAGCTTGCTCTGCCGGCTCTTCCATAAGGCAGTAAGCATAAAGTTCGTGTGATGCGCTGCGAAGTGTTTCGGCGGCTTGAACCAGTTCTGAATGAGCTTCCCTTGCTTCGAGCGGGTGGAATAGACCAATCGCTCTGCGGTTCAAGGTCGTTGCCTTGCTGTTCAGGGCAAGTGCCTGCTGGCTGCGGCTTTCGCGAGTCATTTCGCTGACATTCTGTTCCATCGGTTCGAAGGTGTCGATGGAACGCATGATGCCGAACAACTTGTCTATAACGGTTTCTGCTTTTTCGACATACGTCTCGAGTCGGTCGATTACTTCGGGCGCCAGTTCGACGTCTTCATCTTCGGGATCGAGGGCGTCGTAACGGTTGGCGGGGCCGATTGAATTCTTTGTACCGAGGTCCTTGCTGTCGATATTTGCTTTATCGAAGGACGGGGAGTCGTTCTTGGCGTTGTCCGCTGCAGAATACGAAGACGTGAAGACCAAGGTCGGGTGCTCGTAACAAGCCGCACCGATAAGGCCAATCAGCATACACATGACAAAGAAGAGGAAGGATATTCTAGTAGACCATTCCTCGCTTTTGACCAGGAAAAGTAGACCGAACAGAAAAAGCAAAAAGAACGACAGCATAATGCCACCCTCAACATCTTGAGTGATGACAGTATTCTTGACGAAGAAGAATAGGCAATCGACGATAATCGTGAGCGTAGTGAGAATTACGCCTACAATCTTCGTGTGACGCTCAGAATTCGCTGCCATGGTGAATATCATTACAAACGATATTCCAAGCGGCAACGCATAGATGAGCGCTAATTCTGCAATTCCTTGAGTCATTCGGGAAGTCTTTTATTAGAACGGAAGATCGACGTCTTCTTCGGCCATGCCGGCATCGTAAGACGGAGCGCTGTTCTGCTGACCATTAAAGCTGTTGGACTGGTAGCTGTTAGCCTGGAAACCACCGGCTGCCGGAGCACCGCCCTGACCACGCGGAGTGAGGAGCTGGAACGTGTCCATGTTGATTTCGGTGGTGTAGCGCTTTTGACCGCTCGTCTGGTCGGTCCAGCTACGATTGGTGAGGGAGCCTTCAACATAGAGGCTCATGCCCTTGCGGATGCCGAGCTGTTCAACGATATCGGCAATCTTACCCCAGCCAATGATGTTGTGCCAATCGGTCTGTTCCTTCTGTTCACCGTTGTTGTCGCGGTAACGGCGAGAAGTTGCAAGAGAAAAAGAAACACGCTTGCGTCCACCGTTGGGATTGACGCGAACTTCCGGATCCTTGCCAATATTACCGATGAGCATAACCTTATTCAAATAAGCCATTGTATTATCCTATTTTATTTTTTTTGAATTTTCGGTTTCAAAAATACAAAAAGAATTTTGACAGTTTTGTGTCAAAAATCAAAAAAATGCATTATTCTTTGAAATTTTCCATGTTTTAAACGAATAAAAAACCGCATGACAAATGCCATGCGGTCTTTTTGTTTAGGAGGAGAATTGATTAAAGCGAACGGAGTGGTTTAGTATTCAAAGTTGACGCGGTAGCGCTTGTGGCTATTCGGAGTCACCTTTGCTCCCTTGGCGTTCACGAGCCCACGTTTTTCTTTGGCTGCCGTCGGCGTGGTGCGCATGGCACGGATGGCTGCGGTTTCGCTTGAACTTGACGAGACGGCTTCTTGGCTGCTAGAGGAAACTGCCGCACTGGACGAACTTTCGACACTGCTAGAAGAATCGATAGTTTGTTCGTCATCCTGCGGAACCTGGCCATTGAAGCTTTCCTGGCCCTTGCGGGTGAGGGCGAGAATCAACATGCCGTCTCTGGAGTAAATGTTCTTGTCGGTAAGATCAACGCGGTTTCCGTCGAAGGTCCAGTCGCCCTTGCCCCAGCGGCTACCATCGAAGGTGTCGAAATTGTCAGTCCAGTCGAGCGTAAAGTCGCTGCCGCCTTCGCCCTGACCCGGAGTGTACTTGTAAACTTTGACCCAGTTGATGAACTGGAAAAGCGGGAGCTTGGATTCGTCGAACTGACCGACCCATGCGGCACTTTCAGAAGACCAAAGGTTAAAGCGGAGGCCCTGAGTTCCTTTCAAGTCGGAAACCTGACCGCCTTCCGTCTTGCGGACTTCCTTGCCATCGACCGTCCAACGGACATAATTCGGAGTCCATTCGAGGGCGTAGGTGTGGAAGGCCTGATCGGCGGCGGGGCTAACGGCATGGTGCTTTTCGCTAGTCTTTTGGGCGCCGGCCTTACCGGTAATGATGTTGGACTGGAAACTGTTCGGGTTCTTGCCGAGAACTTCGATATCCACTTCTACCCAGGGCCTTCCATCGGCGATTTCGGAACCATTCTGGTAAAGGAACATGGAGCTGACCGTTCCCGAGGCGGCTGCCATCTTCATACGGGCTTCGAACTTGCCGTACTGAACTTCTTCTAACGTGTAGAGTTCTGCGCCGCTAAAATCTTTTGCGCTAACGTTGGTGGTGAGGGCAGCTGCAGCGGCTGCTACAGCGAGAGCACTCTTGACTGCGGTTTTCTTAATATTCATTTTTCCTCCGAAGAGAGTATATGGTAAAGGTAACATCCCATACACCAAAAAACATCCCATGCACCAAAGTGACATCCCATGTCACCGACCGTGCATCCTATCTCACTGAACTTAAAGATACGTTAGTTTGGAGGTACAACCAACGTTTCAAAGTGATTTTGTTTATTTCATGTGTATCAACTGTATCTGCTTCAGGAATGTTTTTACAAACGAAAAGCCATCCGGTGGTTCCGAATGGCTTTTATCAAAAATTATTGTCTCCAGTGCTTGAGCTGCGAAAGGTGCGAATCGAAGAATTTGCGTCTCTCGTCGTCGGGAGTGTTGTCGGGATTCGGCATGTGCGAAAGCAAAAAGTCGAGCAACGAGTCCTTAGAGGTGTAGGCGAATTTTCCGTCGGTGTAGCACCATTTGCAGTAATCTTCGTTGAAACTTCCGTCCAGTTCTCGGCTAATCATCGCGTCATCGCCAAGCGGCATTCCGCAGCACTGGCAAAAAAGCTGTCGCGGGGCCCCGAGCAAAGTATTGATTGAAACATTGAATTCTCGCGAGAGGGCCTTGAGCATTTCTGTGTTCGGCTGTGTTTCGCCGGTTTCCCAACGGCTGACGGCTTGTCGGGTAATGTTCATGCGTTCTGCGAACTGTTCCTGGGTCAGGTTATGCTTTTCTCTAATGCTTTTGAGGACTTCTGCAACTGTCATGTATTCTCCTTTTTTGATGGCTCAAATATACCTATGCGGTTATAGAAAAGCAAGAAACAGGCTGTTGCTTTATGTAAAATAAGAAATCCGCCCAAGATTACATGGTTCCGGTTTCGAGTCCTTTCACAGGGATGTAACGGATGGTGCCGTCTGCAGAAATAATCATCGCGACGCCAGCAAGGTAGTTGACCCATCTCCACTTTTCGTAGTAGCGCACATTGGCGTGCCCGTCTGTGACGTAGGCGAGAAGCGGAACGACCAGATAGTCGTGCGTACACATCACGTTGACGCGCTTCATTTTGTCGATGTTGGCAAGGATTTCGTCCTTGAGCAACTGTTCACTGCGCGTATCGAGGTCATAAAAGGCGTCGGAGTAGTCTCCCAAGAAGGCGTAACGCGAATAAACGATCCAACCGCCTTCTGCATTGATGTAATTTTCGGCACTTGCGCTGTTCTTGACATACCAGGCTCCATCCATGGCGCCAAGAATATCGAGGTTGTAGTTGGTTTGACCTTTACCGATGGCAATGTTTTCGCAGGTTTCCTGGGTGCGGACGTATCCAGAATAGCCGTAATAGAAGTCTTCTTTTTGCACGTCAGCCAGGCGTTTTCCCAGATTTTGGGCGTAGACGATTCCGTTGCTGGTGAGGTGGCCCTTAGGGCCCGTTTCGTCGGTGCGTTCACTGTGGCGGATGATAAAGACGGCCTTGTCGTCCGGTTTTAAGCTGGCGTAGACTTCGGCGATATCTGTAAATCCGTCGGCTTCTTGCGGGGTGGCGACGCGCCACATGCCGCTATCGAAGATGTAGTAGGTGTCGTGACTTACGCGTCCTTCTCGTACTTCGCGGTCGTATTCTCCAAGCCCGAATCCGGCTGTATCTTTTTCCATCGCCGTGGCGACGCGCCATTGCAACGAATTGGCGTCACAGATAAAGCGGACGGTCGAATGGTCGGCATGTTCGTAATCGTTGGCGAAGTAGACGCTTTGGCCTTGGTTCACGTAAGTGACTTGCCCAGCGTTGGCGATAGTGCAGGGCTCAAAGCCGTATGCAATCGGGATAAAGCTGCGGATGTACTTTTCAAAGTTCGGGACCGGGCCTACGCCCCATGCAGAAACGTTATTGCGGATGTCGTTATAGCCCCAGGCGGAATCTAGTCCGACGATCCAGTCGGCAATCTTGATTTTCCAGTTCTGGTCATTCCATGCGCCATCGCCCTTGATGTCTTCGGCGATGTTTGCGACTAGGTTCATCATGTCGTCTTCGTTGAGGTTGCCTTGCAACATCACGGAAATAGCGAGAAGGGCGGCACTGTATTCGCTGTTCCCGACCAAGTCCATGTCTTCGGCAATGGGCTTGTCTGTACGGCCGTCCATAAAGAAGGGCTGTAAGTAAAGTTGTACGGTATCTATGCCAAATGCATTGAAAATTTCACGTTCGGCTTGAACTTTGGCCTCTGCAAAAGCGATATGGTTCATCGACAGTTGCTCAATGCGTGGATTTTCTAAATGCGTTAAGATATTGATGTTGACGGAATCGCGTATGAGGCCAGGAACGTTCTCTCCGAATTTATTAGGATTGCCTGCAATTTTTGTTTTTGCCGATAACGTGATCGGTTTATCTGAGGCTCTTCCTGTTACGACATTCTTGTAAAATCCCGTTGCCGAAATTTCTACATAATCGGAGTTTGTGCTAACATTATCGACTAAAAAATACCCATCATTTGTTAATGTACAGGGACCATTTGGGGAAGTCCCCGCCGTCATGTTCATGTAATAATCGTTAGAAACTGTAGGTCTGTAAAAATTGGTCTCGCCCAGTTCGCTGATCGTGATGGTTGTTCCGAATACAAAGGGGCCGTTTCGCACGACGCCTCGCACGGAACTGTGCGATAAACCTTGAAACTTTACAGTGTCGTAATCAACTGGAGTGGAATCATGGAAAATTTTCTCGGAAGCGTACAGGAAACCGTCTTTGCAGGTAATGCTAAAATCCGTGCTGTCGGAGGTTTTACGCCAGGTTCCGTTAACACAAAAATAGGGGAGGTTCTCGCCCTGCACAAAGAATGCTCGACTTTCTCGAGTATCATTGCAAGTCGGCAGGTCGTTAGAGGTCTGCACGACAAGTGTGTCGAGAATCGATGGCTTTACTTCGACTGGATTCTCTGCGGGGTGATTATCGGAATTTGTGGCATTGGTACCATTATCGGAACTACAACCGATAACGGTAAATGCTGCTGCCAAATAAATAGCGAGAACGGACCCTTTAAAATTCATTCCAAACCTGCGTTAAGTTCGATTTTGCGGACTACGTGGGGTTAAAAATACATAAAAAATCGTGCCGCAAGGACACGATTTGGCGTTACAAAGGGAATTTGGCTTGGGTTTACGATAGAGCCATCTTCGCGGCTTCGGTCGCGTGGATGATGGTCGTGTCGTAAGTGGGGAGAACGCTATCCTTCGCGCTGATGAGCATGCCGATTTCGGTGCAGCCGAGAATCACGCCTTCGGCGCCGCGGTTCTTCATTTCCGCAATGATTCTCTGGTATTCCTTGCGGGAGGAATCGAGAACTTTGCCGAGGCAGAGCTCGTTGAAAATCACGTCGTTCACGAGTTCAATGTCTTGCGCGTCGGGCGTCATGACTTCAAGACCTGCAGCTATGAGGCGGTCTTTGATGAAGTCTTGCGTCATCGTGAATTTCGTGCCGAGCAGTGCGACTTTCTTGATGTTGTCGCGCTTGATGCAATTAGCGGTTGCATCGGCGATGTGGAGAATCGGGATGCGGATTTCACGCTCGATTTGCGGGACGAGCTTGTGCATTGTGTTGGTGGCAATGACGATAAAGTCGGCACCTGCGCCTTCGAGACGCTTTGCGGCATCCGAAAGAATTTTGGCGTTTCCGTCCCAGTTCCCGCTAGACATGTTTGCTTCAAGTTCGGCAAAATCGACATTGTACATCATGATTTTTGCGCTGTGGAAACCGCCGAGTGCTTTTACAATTTCTTTGTTCAGAATTTCGTAATAGGTGATGGTGCTTTCCCAGCTCATTCCACCGATAAGTCCGATTGTTTTCATTTTCTTTCGATTTATTTTGATTTCAGGTTGTTGAGGGCGTGGTCGTTGTGACAGGTGATCATGCTGAGCGTCTGGCAATGCTCCATTTCGCTGCATTCACCGCAGGTGGCAAAGCCTTTGCCTTGAGCACATTTGCGGATTGGGCAGAGCGATTGGCAGAACGGCGTTTTAGGGCCTTCGATGCGGCAACCGGTGCAGTTGATCATTGGCGGCGTGATTTCTACTTTGTTGAGTTCCGACCATTCTTTGGCGACTTTTGCACGCAGCACGTCGTCGTTGTTGATGGTGGCGAGGCGGGCTTCGCACTTTTCGCAGTCGAGTCCACAGC
>Ga0265299_10003739_pt1 | contig 14690 bp, 18 predicted proteins | sample AusTroGonzalo_MG_4_FD_193485 | JGI IMG/M metagenome (GOLD analysis project Ga0265299, IMG submission 193485) | Bovine rumen microbial communities from tropical cattle in Woodstock, Queensland, Australia - Gonzalo_02 | ecosystem: Host-associated > Mammals > Digestive system > Stomach > Rumen ... | reverse complement strand
GTAGGGAATCCATCACCCCTGGTCTGAAATAATCGATGATCTGGTCGAAGATCTCGGAGGTTATCAGCGGAAGATCCGAAGGAGTGGTCAGGACATAGTCTCCGCTCAGGCACGTGAGGGCCTGATGCAGATCCCCCATGAAATCGTCCCCGGATGTGCGTATGGTCTCCACGCCGATGCTCTTGAGGTACTTCTCCGTCTGCAGGGTGTTGTCGCTGACGGACACCAGTATGCGGTCCACTCCGACGGCACCGTTCAGGGCGTCTATCACCCTCTCGACGGTGCATTTGTCACCGACCTTCATCATCGGCTTCTCGATGCCGCAACGGCCCATACGCGTACCTTTCCCGCCTGCATGAACCAACGCCTCCATCATATCACCGAAAGGATCGAAATGCCCAGAAGGATGAAGAAAACCAGGAAGGGCCTGCTGACCTCGTTGGTCGCCCCGAGGATGTCACCGTTGACCATGCCGAACACCCTGTTGGCGGTCCTGGCCATGACTACCCCGACGATGGACGAGACTATGAGTCCTATCACGAGGGTCACCGCCATGATACGCACCATGGAGTCCCATGGACAATCGAGGGATATGTTCATGATGAGCCCTCCGATCGCGAACAGCACTGCCAGCGCAACGATGCTGACGACCAGCCCCTTCATGGCGGACGCGGGCGTCGTCATGGACACCTGCCTCGCGGCCATTCCGTTGCCGGGCTCGCCGAATGATGCGGCGAACACCATGGCGTTCTTCACGAACACCTCCACCGCGGGGAAGACGAGGATGATGAATGCGGCGTTCCCATACATGGTATAGAATGCCACGGAGCACAGCACTGTGATCAGGGCCACCCCTATGCCCCCGGCACCCACAAGGGTGTCCTTCAGGGCACGGATGTGATCGCTCTGCTGGCCGGATACTATCATCCCGTCACCGAAATCGGTCAGGCCGTCGAAATGAAGAAACTTGCTGCCCGCATACACCGTGAGCAGCACCAGGACGGCAGTGGTGAAACCGTTGCCGAAATCCAGGCGGTGATCCAAGAAGATCAGCACAGAGCACAGGATGATCAGCAACGCTCCGAAGATAAGACCGACCAGAGGCGTGAGATAGAACTTCTTCTCCATGTCATCCATATCTTCCTGCGTTATGTTCAAATGGAACATGGTGTAGAACGATACCAGTGCTCTCAATGCGCTCATTGTTACCGACCGTCTCGGCTGAATCTGCCGATTTGGCGAAGTATGGACTTGTTAGTATTTTATGCGAACGGGAAAAGCCCCTCCAGGAACACCTGGACCTGGATTCCGCAGACGGCGTAGAGCGCAAGGCACACCGTCAGCATGAAGATCACGGACGTGAGCTCCACAAGCCTTAGGCAGCGCTTGACATCCTTGGTGGTCGGAAGTGGTCCGGTACCCATGACGTAAACGCCCTTCTTCTCCATCGATATCCCCAATGCCGCGGAGACCGCGGTCATCGGCCAGCCGCTATTGGGGCTGGGGGTCTTGGTGTGCTCCGCCTTGGCGGCGGGCACCGCCGCCCTCCAATCCATCCTGAGGATCATGGCCGCTAGAGCAACGAAATATGGCGAGATACGGGATGTGAGCCACCCAAGGACATCGTCGAACTTCGCCGGGAAGAATCCCAGCCTGCGATATTTGTCGTTGAGGTATCCCCACATGGCATCCATCAGGTTGGAGCATCTGAACATTATCGACCCGGGGATGCCCAGGAGTCCGAAGAAGAACGTCGGGGAAATGACGCTGTCCACCAGGTTCTCCGACACGGTCTCGCAGCAGGATGATGCGATGTGTTCCGGGTCCATCCCCTTGGTGTTCCTGCTCACGATCATCTGCACCTTCGCTGCAGCATCCTCCACACGGCCGTTGTCCAGGTCGTCGCAGATCGGGTCGCAGTGATGCCTGAAGGAGAAAATCGCGAACTGTATCTTGAATATGAATGCGGTGACCACAATCCATGCAACCTCGCCCCAGAGGGGATCGTACCTTCCGACATAGAAGTGCACAGCGGAAATGATCACCATCCCGATGCCGGCGAATATCACGAACACCAGGGGATAGGATAGGAAACCCAGCACAGAAGTCCATGCCGAGGCCCTGTTGGTGATGTGGCGGTCTATGAAATCCAGGATATTGCCCATCCATCTGAGCGGATGGATCGCGTTGGGGACATCGCCGATGAACCTGTCGATGAGTATCGCGAGCACCACGATGGCCACTGCGTCCAGCCATAGCTCCAAAGGATCACCCGTTTATGACCGAATCGGCCGCCGCCAGGAACTTGCAGTTGCGCTCCCTGTCCTTGACGCTGTAGCGCACATAGGATTTGAACTCCGGCCCGAAGGAAGAGCAGTCCCTCACCATGATGCCGTGGGATAGCATCTTCTTCTGGAACTCGGCGCAGTCCATCCCGAGCGGGGACAGGTCGTTGAAGTAGAAGAACGAGTCCGACACGGGGCCGGCAGGGAAGCCGATGTTGTTGAGCGATGAGTTCAATACCTCCGACTCCTCGCCCATGACCGCGGCCGCCCTGTCCACGTAGTCCAGACGGTCCCTGATGAGGACGTTCGCCACTGTCTGCTCCACCTGACCAACGTTCCAGGTCATCCTCACCTTCTCCATCTCCGAGATGATGTCCGGGTTGGACAGTCCGAAACCGATCCTTATGCCAGGGATGGCGAAGGACTTCGTCAGGGATGTGGCGACCACCAGGTTCGTGAACTTCTTCACCATCCCGGACAGGGTTATGTCCGCATATCCGGGCACCAGCTCCAGAAGCGTCTCGTCCAGGAACACCAGGACCCCGCGGTCCTCGCACTCCCTCACTATGCTTATTATCTTCTCCCTAGGCTCCACCCTTCCGGTGGGATTGTTGGGATTGCATATGTAGAGGGCCTTGGTGTTCTCCCCCACGTTGAACATGAGGGCATCCAGGTCGATCCTGAAATCGTCCTGGGGCCTCAGGTCGTTCCATATGATCCTGGCTCCGACGATCCTGCACTGCTGGGCATACTCGGCGAAGCTGGGCCTGCATATGACCACGTTATCGCCGGGACTGAAGAACGTATTGGGGACGTTCCTGATTATGTCCGACGATCCGGCACCTACCGTGATGCAGTCCGGGTCTATGTTGAAGGCCTTGGAGACGGTATCCTTGAGCTCGGAGCAAGAATCGTCCGGATAATGGCCGATGCCCTCCAAGGCGGAGGCTACGATCTCGTCGATATCCTCCGGAGGACCGAACGGATTCAGATTGTGGCTGAAATCCTCGATGCCTTCCAGTCTCCATGCCTGCCCGCCGTGAACGGTCTTGGGCAATTCCGAAAGCTCCTTTCTAGGCAAGATACGGCCTTTCATGTGATACTGTTATCCTCATCAAAACATAAAAAGTTCATAGTCCCAGCAAGCAAAAAATGACGATGGAGACGCCCTCAGGGGAGGGCGTTTTGGATCACTCGCCCGTCCTGTTGGCGAACTCGCTGTCCAGATGGTAAAGTCCCATTCCGCCGTCCTTGGCGAAGACATTGTACTTCTTCACGAGGTCTCCGGCATCCTTCTCCTCCTCGCACTGCTCCTCGATGAACCATTGGAGGAACTGCATCGTGCGGTAGTCCTTGCACTCCTCCGCGGCCTCGTAGATCGCATGGATCAGCGATGTCACGTACTCCTCATGCTCAAGGGCCTTATTGAGAGGATCCACGAGCTCCACGTATTTCGCGTCGGGCTTGTCTATGGGCTCGAGTTCGATCTGCACACCATTGTCCTGAAGGTAATGGAGAATCTTCATGCCGTGCTCCATCTCCTCCTCCGCCTGTCTCTCGAACCAGTTCCTGAAACCGTCCAGGCCCTTGTCGGCGTAGAAGTTGGCCATATCCAAATAGATGTATGCGGAATACATCTCCTTGTTGATCTGCTGATTCAGAAGCTTTGCGACTTTCTTGTCCATAGGATCACTCCTGTAGCACCATGTTTATCGCGAGTAATATAACTATTCGGATGATTGTTCCAACTCCCGTCCTTCTGCATCGGCCCCAGGACCAACGGCATGAGGTAGGACGATCCCACCCCTAAGGTCGCACTCCTGGCCTCAGGCAAGGGAGACATTGTCGATCTGGCCGCAGCCAGACCTGAGAACGCCATGAGGAAGTATCTGGAAACGAGAACCGTCCAATATCATCACAGGGCGATTCTTCCAGCCACTGTGATCATCGTACCAGACTTTAGCCACCCAGATGTCCCATTTGATAAAATCATTGGTATCTGTCGTAGACGTCATCCTCCGGATCATACATAGATGACGGCAAAATTGTATTACCATCTTTGTCCAGACGTCCGACTACGGGAGTTACTGAAATGTACTTCGCTATGATCTCATCCTCGTTGGATCTCCTTTCAACGTATGCTTCCAGAATACCTTTGACCAAATCATCCAGATTATTATCGGATGACATCAAGGCCCTAAGCGAATCGCATAGTGTTGAATCCAAGTACACAGTCTCTCCGGATTGCATGGTTTCTCAACTGTTTATTTAGAATTAAAGACAATCGTCACCCTGTCAGAAAAAATGATTTCAACTGTAATAAGAATATAACTTATCTGCGGGACTCGAACCTGAGTCTGTAGTGGGCCCGTCGGGACCCGCTTTAGATGCCAGCCAAACGTTTTGAAAAATAGGACATTATACCCTGTTATTGAGGATAATGTCGGTACATCATTTCATAAAATCAGTTCAATCATAGACATTGGATCTATGACCAATTTCGATTATGAATATGGTAACGATCTCATCCTCTATTTTGGCCAAGATTCTGTAATCGCCGATACGATATCTCCATTCACCTGCATGGTTTCCCTGAAGTGCCTTCCCTGTTCTCCTGGGATTGGTACATCCTTCAAGGTTTTTGCCTATCCACGAATATACGCGAGCGGCCATCGGCCGATCCATCTTCTTCAAAGTATCTATGGCATCCTGAGAGAAGATAACATGGTATGTCATAGGAATCCAAGTTCCTTTCCGGCCTCTTCGAAGGTATACATCTTGGTTTTATCCTTGGAGATATGATCCATCGCAGCCTCCAATATCGCCACATCCATTGAATCCTCAATCATCTCCATGGTGGCTTTGCGGATGACATCTGAAATGCTCAAATTATACAGGGATGCATACTCCTTGAGCAATCCGAGCTCAGAATCATTGAATCTAACTGAAACAGCCATATTTGGTAATACAACTGTATTACATATCAATCTAGCGTTTGCTTCTTATTTAAATAGTATATTTAAAATAGGGCTTGTTCACAACAATAATTCCAATTATTATAATATATAAAACTATGCGGGCCCGTCGGGATTCGAACCCGAGTCCGGAGCTCCGGAGGCCCCTATGCTATCCAAGCTATACTACGGGCCCTTGATGAGAAAGTAAGAGAATGTTTGCCGGGGGTTAGATACTCCCCCGGCGATCCTGTGCCTCCTGTTGAGAGGGAGGAGGCGAATGAAGATTTTACCTTCTCAGTCCTTCTTTGTGAACTCGGTGTATCCGCAGCATCCGCATGATACACGGTCAGCGTGGACTGCCATGAATGTTCCGGGTCCGCATTTGGGACAGAACTGTTTGGTCCTTGTGATGGAGTTTCCATCGACTTTGTAAGCGTTAGATTTCTTGATTGCTGCTTTGGGTGCCTTTGCTTTTCCTGCCATTCGAATCACTCCTGTGCGGGTGCTTCCTCTGCTGCCTCAGGGGCCTTTGCCTCGATTCCGTTCCTCTTCAGGAGGTACTCCCTCTCGTACTCGAGGGCGAGTTCCTTGGACTCGTAGACCTTTGCGTATCCCTTGGACATGCCCTTTCCGTAGACAGACTCGATTGTGTCGACGACGACACAGTCCCTCTTGGACTTGCATTCCTTGGCGACTGCCTCTGCAACTGCGTTCCTTCCGGGTGTGCTCTCTCCATCGTGGTTGATGGTGAAGTACACCTCGACCCTCTTGTACAGGGGGTTCTCTTTCTTCTGTGTGATTTCCATCTTCATTCTACTTCCTCCATTCTTAGCACCATGTGCCTGAACTTCGTTCTGATGCTTTCATCCGTGGTGATGCGCATCATGCATTTTCCGGGCCATCCGTATATGATGTCGGAACCCAACGGGGCCATCAGGATGACCGGCAGCAACGCCAGATCCTCTTCCCCGTCGACCTTTATCAGTCCGCCGGACCCTTCGATGCGTCTGCGGATGCAATCGGCCAATTCCTTGGTGATCTTACCCGCAGGGTTGACGACCGTATCCTTCTCCTCGTTCTCCACGAGGATTCCGAACTCGGTCATCTCACGGCGCTCGGTCATCCCGTCGTAGATGGACAGGAACGGCCTTATGCCGTGCTTTCTGAACGTCAGGGATACCACGTCCCCGACTGTGATTAAGGTTGTTTGAGCGTTATATCCGTCAAGATCGCTGTCGTACAGTTCTGTACCGATCTGCTCTTTGAACACTTGTCTGTCCTTTGCAGGGAGGACAAGGTCCTTCTCGAACATCAGCGGACCTTGAGTGCGTACTTTCCGTTTGCGGAAATACCCATCTTCTTTGCGATCTCGGACTTCTCGAAGTCGAGTACGGCGAGGTATCCCTGCCACTCCTTTGAGGTCTGACCGCCGCAGCGGGGGCACACGTCATCCTCGGAGATGAAACTGCACTGCTTGCATGCTTTCTGAACGATTACTGCCATCACTCATCACCATCCGAATCATTGTGCTTCTTAGCATCCTCCTCGATCCACGAGAGTTTACCGAGTCCAGGCTGCCTCATTGTGAGACCGATCTTACTGTCCTGGGGGTTCTTCTCGTTGAGGTCGATGCTGACGACCCTTGCCCTTACTATGTCTCCCACTGCAAGGAATCTTCCGCTGTCCTTACCTACAAGCCTCTGGTTGCTCTCATCGATATCCACACGGTCATCCATTACCTGGCTGATGTGCAGAAGACCGTCGAGAGGACCGAACCTGACGAAAGCACCGAACTTGAGGATCTCGACGACCACTCCCTCGACGATTTCGTTCTCCTTGGGTTTGAAGACGATCTGGTCGAATTTGACTGTCTGATAGACTGCTCCGTCACCGTGGACGATACGTCCCGGGCCCTCAGGTCTGACGTTCTTGATCAGTACCGTGAAAGTCTTGTCCTCGCTGAATCTGCCCTCGTAGGCGTCCCATGTGAGTTTATCGATGACATCTGCGATGTCTTCTTTGAGTTCGACCGGTGGGATACGGACGACCTTTTCGACTTCTGTAAGCATGTACATAGCGTGCCCTCTGATAACTCTCGTTATTGAGGACTCATATATAAACTATGTTTTACGCGTAATAAAGAAAAAGAAGCTGGATGAGGTTTTGAGGGGGTTTCCCCCCTCGTTAAAGGTTTCAGACGAACAGGACTGCAGTGACCAGACAGATGGTCGAGAGCAGTTTAACCAGAACGTGGATCGAAGGTCCAGCGGTGTCCTTGAAGGGATCTCCGATGGTGTCTCCGACGACTGCCGCTGCGTGTGCGGGCGACTTCTTTCCGCCGTGGTTACCCTCTTCGATGTACTTCTTGGCGTTGTCCCAAGCTCCTCCTCCGTTGTTGAGGAAGTTTGCCATCAGGATACCGACGATGGTACCGACCATGATGAGCGCTCCGACTGCCATGTATGCCTCGAAACCATCGAAGTGGTCAGCGAGGACGAACCTGAAGATGAGTCCGAAGACGACAGGTACGAGGATGGGCAGGAGTGCGGGTACGACCATTGTCTTGAGTGCACCGCGGGTTGCGATATCGACACACCTTGCGTAATCTGGCTCAGATGTTCCCTCAAGGATTCCCTTGTCCTCGCGGAACTGCCTGCGGACCTCCTCGACCATCTCTCCGGCTGCCTTGGAGACTGCGCGGATTGCGAGTGATGCGAAGAAGAACACGAGTGCTGCACCGATGAGTCCTCCGACGAATACGAGAGGATCTCCGAGGTTGACCTGGAAGACATCTGTGAGTGAGACTCCCTTGACCTCTGCGACGATCTCGAAGAATGCTGCGAAGAGCAGGAATGCTGCGAGAGCTGCAGATGCCATTGCATATCCCTTTGTAAGGGCCTTGGTTGTGTTTCCGGCTGCGTCGAGCTTGTCGGTCCTGTCCCTGACTTCCTCGGGCTGACCGGACATCTCTGCGATTCCACCAGCGTTGTCTGTGATAGGTCCGAATGTGTCCTCTGCAAGGATGAATGCGGAGGATGCAAGCATTGCGATGGTTCCGACTGCGGTTCCGTAGAATCCGAAGACCATGGGCTCGACTTTTCCAAGAATAGGGAGTTCGGGAGCTGCCATGTATCCGAGGACATATGTGGAGACGATTGCGATGACGATGCACACGACGGGGAGGACAGTGGATTCGAGTCCGACTGAGATACCCTCGATGACGTTCGTTGCTGCTCCGGTCTCGGAGGCTGCTGCGATTCCCTTGACGGGCTTGTGGTCACCAGTGTAGTACTGTGTGAGGTAAACGATTGCCAGTCCAAGAGCGATACCGATGATTCCTGCGATGAAGAAGTTCACCCAGTATTTCTCGCCGAGCAAGAAGTATGTCGTTACTGCCAAGAACACGATGTTGAGCGCGATTGTGACGTAGTATCCCTTGTTGAGTGACTTGACGACGTCGTCATCCTCCTTCATCCTGACTACTGAGATTCCGACGAGGGAAGCGATGAGTCCGAATGCCATGAGGACGAGGGGAAGGAACACCCAATTGTTGTCCATTCCCACCAATGCTCCTGCGGAGACGACTGCTGTACCGATGACCATTGCACCGATGATTTCTGCTGCTGTTGATTCGAAGATATCTGCTCCACGTCCTGCACAGTCTCCGACGTTGTCTCCGACGAGATCTGCAACGACTGCGGGGTTCCTGGGGTCATCCTCAGGGATTCCTGCCTCTACCTTTCCGACGAGATCGGAACCGACATCTGCTGCTTTGGTGTAGATTCCTCCACCCAGCTGGGCGAAGAGTGCTGCGAAAGATGCTCCGAACGCATATCCAACGACTGCGTGGAGTGTGGGGGTGAGTGATCCGAAGGGCTGGAGGATCGATACATCACCGTCACCGATGAGTGCGTTGTAAACGAGAACAACAAGGAAAAGTCCGAAGAGCGAGAGTGCGGACACTGCGATTCCGGAGAGTGCTCCTCCCCTGAAGGATGTCTTGAATGCCTCTCCGAGTGACCTCTTTGCGGCTGCTGATGTTCTGATGTTTGAGTTGACCGAAACCTTCATTCCGATGAATCCTGAGAGGACCGAGAATGCGGCTCCGATGACGAATGCGATCGCGACTTTCCAGTTGAGGTAGTCCGATGTGGGCTCACCTGCAAATGTACAGAGCGCGATAACGACTGCAAGAATCGCCACCACGATACCGATTGTCTTGTACTGGCGCTTCAGGTATGCCATAGCACCAGTCTCGATCGCATTGGAGACCTTCTGCATCTCTTCAGTACCCTTGTCCTTGGACCAGACGTCCTTGAAGAAGAATGCTGCGAAAGCCAATGCGACTACAGTTGCAACCGGGACCATGAAAAGAAGATTCTCGGTATCGAAAATATCGACTATCATTTTTTCATAACCCCATTTTCTTGGTTGGACATCCCTATATCGATGTCCTATATAAGGTAAGACGGTCCCTATAAGGGAATAAAGAGATATTGGCAATCGAAAACGATACTATTTTAACAACTTAGCCACTAGCCCGCCCCAAGAGATGACATAATGTCGAAAGAAGCAGAACTCGAATTGATCGAAGTCGAAGACATCAAAGTGAAGAAGGGAATGACCGTCGACGAGCTCATGAGGTACATGAGCGGAGCCGGAGGATTCACCGCCCAGAAGCTTGCAGATGCCACTGATATCCTCGAGAGGATGGAGAAGGACAAGGACTGTCTGAAGATCCTCTCGTTCCCCGCATGCATCATGGCCACCGGAACCCGCGGAGTGCTCGTTGACATGGTCAGGAACAAGAGAGTCGACCTTATCATCACGACCTGCGGATGCCTCGACCACGACATCTCAAGGACATATGAGCACTACTATCACGGCGATTTCATGATGGATGATGCCAAGCTCAGGGACGAATACGAGATCTCAAGGCTCGGAAATGTACTTGTGCCAGACGACTGTTACGGAGAGGTTCTCGAGGGAGAGATCCTCCCCATGTTCGACGAGATCTTCGACGGCAAAGACTCCATGACCACCCACGAGATAATCTGGGAGGTCGGAAAGAGGATGAATGACGAGAACTCGCTCATGTACTGGGCCTGGAAGAACCAGATCCCCATCGTCGTCCCCGGAATCACCGACGGATCCTTCGGATGCCAGCTCTGGATGTACTACCAGACGCACAGGAAGTTCAGGATCGACCTCTTCGGCGACGAGCAGATGCTCTCTGAGATGACCAACCACGCCACCAACACAGGCGCCCTCATGATCGGAGGAGGAATCTCCAAGCACCACGTCATCTGGTGGAACCAGTTCCGCGGAGGACTGGACTACGCCGTGTACCTCACCACTGCAGAGGAGTACGACGGTTCGCTCTCCGGAGCCAGGCTCAGAGAGGCAATCTCATGGGGAAAGGTCAAGGCCAACGCCAAGAAGATGACCGTCGAGGGAGATGCCACCATCACCCTCCCGATGATCTACGCCTCACTCGTCGACAGGCTGGAATGAATTTGACAAAGATACTCGTACTCCCGGGAGACGGTGTAGGGCCGGTCTCGATCGCATCTGCCAAGAAGATACTGGGTCTTTTCGATTCCGTAGAGATCCTGGAAGGTCAGATCGGACATACCGCCTACGAGAGTACGGGTAACTACCTCCCGCATGAGACGCTGGACCTCATCGATGAGACCAATATCATCCTCACAGGTCCCGTCAAGACCGTGGAGAACGTAAAGAACCCGCTGGAAGCCCTCAAGGTCCAGCTAGACATCTTCGCCAGGGGAAGATTTTACAAGACCCTGGCGCCCGACCTCGGCCTCAAGCAGATTGAAGCGACGGTCTGGAGCAGCTACAACAATATCGCCAGGGAGATCGTCGAAGTCAAGGACTTCGAAGGGGTCACCCTGACGAAATACATCAGGAACGACGCCTACAGCAGGATGATGGCCATCGCCAAGCAGGATGTGGATCTCAGAGGCCTTACGAACATCGCCTGCCTCACCAGATCGGATTTCTTCCCGATCAGCAGCGGCATGTTCAGGGATGCGTTCGAGAGCACATTCTCGGATGAGAAGTACAACATAAGGGCCCTCAATGTCAGGGAATGGATGTCCAATGTGTTCAAGGACCCCAACCATGACGACTGCATCATATGCGTGGATCTGTACAATCAGATAGTCGCAGGCATCATCGCAGGACTGGCCGGTAACAGAAACCTCTATCCTACAGTTTACAAAGGGGTCAATTACTCCATCTACGAACCCAACTTCTTCTCGGAGATCGAGGGATTCGACCCGCAGGAGCCCAATCCCACATCCGCGATCATCGCCACATCGATCATCCTGAAGAATCTCGGCATGGACGGGCCCGCGGACGACCTGATGTTGGCATTGGTGGAATCCTACGCTGCCGGAGACAGGACCTCCGATGTAGGCGGCACCCTTTCCGCAGAGGATTTCACGGACAAGGTCATATCCCGCCTCTGACCGCCCTGTCATTATCCTTATAAACGGCATTCAGGATTGAGATTTATGGACCTTACACATGTGCGCAAGGATTTCCCGACGGTACGCAAGAACCTCGGGATCTATCTCGACAGTGCGTGCCAGTCCCTCAGACCCGATCAGGTCATCAGGGCGATGGACGACTACTACGAGAACTATCCTGCGTGCGGCGGCAGGAGCGTCCATTCCATGGCCACATTGGTTTCTGTGGCCGTTGACGATACCAGGGAGGCCCTGTCCAAGTTCTTCGGCACTTCCGATCCGGAATGCTACATATTCACTAAGAACGCCACCGAAGGTCTGAACACCGCTGCCTTCGGCCTAGGTCTGAAGAAGGGAGATGCGGTCGTCACCACGGATGCGGAGCACAACTCCAACCATGTCCCCTGGCAGTTCCTAAAGGAGAACATAGGTATCGAAAGGAGATTCTCCAAATCGGGAAAAACGGGGGAGTTCGACATCGAATCGTTCAAATCCTGCATGGACAGGAAGGTGAAGGTCGTCTCCGTACAGCATTCCAATAACGTCACTGGATGCTCGGTACCGGTAAAGGCCGTCACTGAGATCGCCCATGACTACGGTGCGACAGTGGTCATCGACGGAGCGCAGGCCGCCCCGCACATGCCGGTCGACCTGAAGAAGATCGATGCCGACATCTACTGCTTCTCGGCTCACAAGATGCTCGGCCCCAGCGGAATGGGCGTCATGTACGGCAAGAGGGAGGTCCTGGAGAAACTCAGGCCCCTCACCGTAGGTGGAGGCACGGTAGGCCTAGCCACCTACGACAGCGTCAATCTGGCCCCCATACCCGACAGGTTCGAGGCAGGACTTCTGAACTACTCGGGAATAATAGGTACCAAGGCCGCTATAGAATATCTGTCTGCGATCGGAATGGATAACGTCGAGAAATGGGATTCGGAGCTCATGTCCAGGGCGATGAAAGGCTTGGAGGATGTCAAGAACCTTCATATCGTCGGCCCGGAACAACCGGGCAAGAGGTGCGGAGTGTTGTCCTTCAACATCGACGGACTCATGTCACACGACATCGCGATGATGCTCGACAGCATGTCCAAAGTTATGATCCGCTCAGGTATGCACTGCTCCCACCCGTTCTACGTCTCAAGAGCGATAGACGGAAGCGCCAGAGCATCCACTTATGTATACAACAGCCCCGAGGAGATCGATATCTTCACGAACGCTGTCAAGAACATTGCCGAGACATTCGGTGAGTGAGCCTCAGGACCTCGCCGTAGCTCAGCTCGAATTCTGAATGGTAGGATGTCATCGAGATATGCCTGTCATCATCCGAATACAGCTCTACGAATCCGTTCCTGACCTTCAGGCTGTAACCTTCAGGCAGGATCGATGTTCCGTCCAGGAATATCTCATCGACATCCGATGATTCGAAAGCATCCAGCATATAGCCTATCCTCTGAACGAGACGCTCATCCTCGTCGCTGCGGTCCAGGTCGTAGATCCCTTCCAATACCCCGGTCACCGATACGAGCAGGATCACGCCGCATGCGCACAGAACCACTCTTGATATCGTGAACTCTATCATAGCTCCCTCACGACCACACCGTTCTCACCGTTGGAGATCTGCAGGAGCATGTTGCCGTAAAGGACCTTCGGACCCCCTTCGACAGCGAAATCCGTCACAATATCCGAGATGCGCTCATCATTCCTATACACGGAGATGGTCCTTCCGCTCCCTTCCCCTATGACCAGGTGCCCGTTGTCCGGAACATCTAGTTCCACCTGGAGAATGAAACCGCCGTTCCTGCTGCTGACCTTTGACATGCTGCTCCTGAGCTGCTCTGCAACATCCATCATCCCTTTGTCTTCCATACCGTTCTGCACGTTCTCCACGGTTGTCGTTATCACAGGCACCATCAGGGCTATGATCAGGAACGAGACCATCAGCTTGACAGGCATGCTGATGACCCCTTCCCTGGACCCCCTCATACTATCAGGCCTTCCAGCTGCTCCGTGCGCTCGGTGTATCCCGAGAGATAAGCGGAGATGCTGAGCTTGATAGTCGATTTCGGATAATCAGAAAGGGTCCACCCCTGCAATGTGGCACGGCCGTTGTCATCGGTGGTCACATAGCTGACCGGTCCTGAGACCTGCTTGTTCGTTATCAGGACGCTGGCGCCCTTCAGAGGTTCGCCGTTCTCATCCAGTACGTGGACATGGATATCGCCGATCACGCCGTTCTCTATGGTTACCACGTTCTCTTCTGCACCTATCGTCTTGATGAAATGAGGGGAATCTATAGATCCCATCCAGCCCATTATCACAGCTGTTCCCAGAGTGGCGACCAGGATCACTATCATCAGCTGGAGCGGGAGACCTTCGATCCCTCCTTCCCTGTTATCGTTCAAATTCCTGAGGATTGTATCACTTGGGAGTTCTTCGGACAGGCGGGATTAAAGGGTTGATACTGCAGTCAGCCTGCATTTCCCTAAACAGAACTTAATTGCCGCCTAAAGGCACCCTTTCCAGAACGGTGTGCTTCGCACCTAACGGAGAGAGTTCGGACCTCATCACCAGGATCTCGTCGCAGGCGAAGGATGAGAACTCCTTATCGCCGTATCTGTTGAGGAAACCTCCGATGTCCGGACGTCCGCTGCATCTTCCTACGGTGATGTGGGCTTTGAAGGGCTTCTCATCGAACCTGATGTTGGAAGCCTTCAGATTGGCTGAGATGCGGTCCGCCATCTTCCTTAATGTGTCTTCTGGATGGGTTCCGATCCAGATTACGGACGGATTCTCCTTCTTGGGAAAGCATCCCGCCCCTCTGATGGAGACCGTGAAAGGCTCGATGTCACTGACCGCATCCTGTATGGCCTTTACGACCTTCTTAGTCTTGCCGTCGTCTATATCCCCGATGAACCTGACCGTTATGTGCATCTGAGAGATGGGTGCCGCCCTTACTA
>Ga0265299_10003738_pt1 | contig 14692 bp, 16 predicted proteins | sample AusTroGonzalo_MG_4_FD_193485 | JGI IMG/M metagenome (GOLD analysis project Ga0265299, IMG submission 193485) | Bovine rumen microbial communities from tropical cattle in Woodstock, Queensland, Australia - Gonzalo_02 | ecosystem: Host-associated > Mammals > Digestive system > Stomach > Rumen ... | reverse complement strand
CTGGTCTTTTGTATTATCCAGGACCCACGCCAAATAAGCCAGTCTGGATATTATAATATCTTCTCTGGTTGTTTGTTCAGAAGATTCAAAAATTTGGGATTTAAAACGTTTCATATTATATTTGTATTAATTTACTTATCATGAGTTTCAAAAACTCAATGGAAGATGCATTTCCAATCCTTTTAATGAGATTTGTTTGTTTGTTTATTGAAAATACATAATGTTGATCTTTAATTGGATCCTTAAATATGGCTATATATTCAGGATCTGCCGGCGAAGTCTTAACAAAATCCTCACTTTTTTCATTAATTTCAAAAGACTCCTTAAAAAATCTTTTTTTAAATTTTATTTTCTTATCTCTCCTGGCCTTTAATTTCTCATCATCATCGTCAGAATCATAATAATTTGGATTAGCCCTATTCACTCGAGATTCAGAAATTACTTTTCTTAAGATTCTGCGGAGTTTTGGTGTCACTTCCACCAAAAAATCGTTGTTTTTGGTTTGCATCTTATCTTTATCCTCACCATACATTTCATCTTTCAATTGATCTATTAATTTTGAATCAATATCAAATATTCCAAACAACCCTTTTGAGTATAGTTTATATAGGTTCTTCCAAAATGGTCTTTCCATTCTGGGAAAATCCATAAAATATTTCTTCATATCATCTCCATCGCATATATAGTCATACATGTCCAATATACCAGTTAGTAAATCATTGGAATCCATTCTGGATAGAGTTGCAATACTGAATAGGTTTCTAAATAACCCTTCATCAATATATTGTTCTGAAATATAATTATCGAGATGTTTCATTATTTTGTTTTTTCTTTAATTTCCTGTTTGAAATTTTCATAATTCTCTTTTCCAAGATATTTTTGAAGAATTTCATCAAATTGTTCAAGTTCAAGTTCTGATAGATGACCATCCTGAACAATAATATAATATGTATTTTTTAATTCCTTATTTTTGGAGATGAGATCATTTATTAATTTTTTAAATAACGGATTTTCACGAATAAACCCATACACTTCAGGATATTTTGTTTCCAATTTTCTTTTTAAAAAATCCAACTTAACAGTTCCCCATCTTTTAATTAAACCCAACAATTCCGGCACAGCATAACTTGCTATCATCAAAGCCAGATTGATAATGGTTTTTTTAGCGAATGGTGGAATCATTACTTCATCTATTTGTGATTCCTGAATTTGAGATTTAATGTGTTTTTTTATCATTTTGGATTCCTCTCATTGTATTATATTAATATAATAATCAAATTTTCCTAAAAATGTCAACTGGTAACAAAAATTCCAATATACCCAACAGTTCAAATCTTTTGGACATATCCAATCAAATGTTGGATGGTGTTAAAAATATGACTAATACCTTACTGGATATATCCAAAATTATAAGTCAAATATCAGACAGTAAACTGGCAAAAGGAAATGTATCAAAATCCCTAAATAAAGTATCCAAGAATCTGGTTTCATCCATTCAGATTATTACTGGCACTCTTTCTCAGATAAATTCAATTTCCATGGGATTTAAACTGGAAAATGCAATCCAATCATTTGTAACAAACCCAGTTGGTTTTATTAAAAACTTTAAATCCGGGGAACCTATTAAATTAACAAATCAATCCGGAATTTTTGAACAATATGCATTTATGGCCCAGATGTTGTCCAACGTGGCCGGTTCAATGAATGGTATAAAAAAGAAATCGATAAGGAAAAGTTCAAAATACATTATAACAATATTTAAAGGACTTGTTAAGGTTTATAAATATATTGATAGAAAATCCAAAAGACTAAAACCACTTTCAGCCATGGCTGAAAAATTCCTGGAAAGTTTACCACACATTTGGAATCTTATTATAATGTCCCAGGACAGTGCAAAAGAATTTATAGAAAAACAGGAAATATTAAAACCAAAGACTATAAACAAAAATCTTAAGGAATTTTTTAAGACTTATATATTTCTAATATTGCAAGCTGCTCAGCTTGGTTCTGTTATTTTATCCGGGTCAGGATCAATAGACTATAAATTTTTAGGCATTAAAAAAGTTAAAGATTTTAAAATATCGAGAAACGACTTAATAGTTGGCCTAACAACCGCAGCTGCTCTATCCGGTTATTTAACAATACTTGCAAAAGTATCAGCCCCAATGTTTGATTCTTTTGTTAAAATATCAGATAACAGAAAATCCATTAAAAAAGGAATCATCCAATTTTTCACAACTTATATGGATGTTCTTTTTTTTATCAAGGATCTTTTAAAACATACCCCGGAAAAATCCACACTTAAAAGATTAACTAAAATGCTTAAAATAACAGCAATGTTAAGTGCAATATTTTTGGCATCATCCATTATGTTTGGGGGGTTAATCATATTGGGTAAAAATAAAAGAATGGTTATAAAAGGTCTTAGAACTTTTAAAATCATATTCTTGGGTAAAGAACGAGGTAAACTTGGAAAAAAACTTGGTCTTTCAGATACTTCCGGTTTGATAGATATTATCAAGGAGATAAAAATCACCAAGACTGTTGAGGAACATACCAAAAAACTTATTAAATTCTGTTTGGTTATGTCCGGTGTCTTTATACTTATAAGTATAATGACATATCCTATAACATTACTTGCCGTATCTGGTAAAATATTTAAAAAAGGATTAAATGTTTTTCATCAATCAATCCTAAAAATGATTGAGATAATAAATGATGAAAATATAAAGAAACTCAAACTCAGCGAGATTTTGATTTCTTGTCGTATAATGGCGATAATGATAGTTTCATTTATTGCCATAACCATTCCATTACAGATTTTGGGTTTGATGGCACCATTGGCAGTATTATCAATTATCACTCTATTATCAATACGAGTTGCTGTTCATATGATGATTAAGATTCTTGCTTATGTAGGCAAATATCCAAATATTATCAGCAAAAATTCACCCATTTTAATAGCCCTTACAGCTGGTTTTGCCGGCGCCGGAAAATTAATGGCAGAACTTGGAAAATCATATATCTGGACAATAACTGCAATTATAACATTATTAATGATGAGACTTTCAGTCAAAATCATGATTAGAACATTGGCCTATATTAATAAATATTCCAACATCATCACTAAAGGAGCTCCATTAATGACAGCAGTATTGGGGTGTTATAAAGAATGGGGTGAAATTCTTGAAAAACTTGGTAAGGATTATAAAGTTACTCTTATAGCAGTTGGGCTTGCATTATTGGTGTTGGGATTAATGGCAGCTTCCATTGGTGTTATGGTGCTTATTGATAAATTAAAAGCTCAAGCATCCAAAGGTCTATTATTAAGTCTTGCCATATCTGCGTCCATATTATTAATTGCTGGTTCCCTATTCCTGGTATCCAAAACAATCGCCGGAATTGATTTTAAGAATATATTAGCGTTCATGGTTGTTGTGGGTATAGTATTTGCATCCTACGCAATTCTTGGAATTATTGCAACATCTTTGATGCCATATTTATTGCCGGCATTTATAGTCATTATGACCATATGTATTTCTTTGAGAAAATTAGCCAAGGATGCCAAGAAAATACAAAAACTTGATCTGGATGAGGAAAAGATTAAAACCAACATCCATGCCATGATATTTGCTCTTGTAGATCCTTTAACCGAATTAAACGGCAAACAATGGATCAATCTGATAAGAGCAAAACGAAAACTTCGTACTCTAAAAAAAATTTCAAGAATAATATATCGTATTGCGCGCAGAGTTAGAAACATGGCTAACCTCAAGATAGATGATGGGGAAGGACATGTTATGAACATGAGTCCTGATGATTTTGTAAGATCCACAGCCAATGCACAAGCAGCTATATCATCCTTGATAAATATATTTATAGAACCGGATGGGAGTCCATCAACAGTAATGACCCAATTGGATGGAATTTCCAATCATACTGTTAAACAAATAAGGAAACTCAAGAGGATAACCAGAATCCTTGGAAGAATTGCAAATCTTGTGTCCAATATGGCAGGCATGAAAATGCCGGATCCCACAAAAGGATTTGATAGTATTGGAAATCCAAAAGGATGGATTCAGATGACAAACGACTCATATCAATCGGTAATTACTACTGGTAAGAATATGATAACCTCATTACTCGGAATATTTTTTGAAACCAAAGATTCCGGAGGAAATTTAACACTTACCACAAATCCATCAGATGTAATGTTGGCTCTGGATGGAATCTCGAGTCATACTGTCAAACAAATGAGGAAGCTCAAAAGAATAACCAGAAATCTCGGAGTGATGGCTAAATTGGTATCCAATATGTCAGCCATGAAAATGCCGGATTCATCAAAAGGTTTTGATGAAATTGGAAATCCAAAAGGATGGATATTGATGAATGATGATTCTTATCAGGCTGTGATTGCAACCGGTAAGAAAATGATAACTTCCCTGCTCGGAATATTTGTGGAAACGGATTCATCAGGAAAACTTACATCCAACCCATCAGATGTAATGTTGGCTTTGGATAATATTTCCGGTAAAATGGTTAGGAAAATGAGAAAACTCAAGAGGATAACCAGAATTATTGGGAAGATTGCAAGCCTTGTAAGTAAAATGTCTGTCTTGGTGGTTCCTGATCCGGAAAAGGGATTTGATGAAGAAGGAAAACCACTTGGGTGGATACAATTACAAAATGGCTTTGACAAACAGGTTGTTAAGACCGGCGAAGATATGGTTTCATCTATTTTATCAATATTTGTTGATCCAAAAACTGGGGAATTCACTCAAGTTTGGCAGAATCTTGATAAAATTAAATCCGGTATATTTAAAAAGATGCTAGTATTTAATGGTATTGTGGGTTCCTTATCCAAAATAACTGATACCATAATCAAAATCAAAGGAACATTTATACCATCAAAATGGGACAAGGAAGGAAAACCGATAGAATACATGCATCTTACTGAGGATGATTTTACTGGAGCTTCAGATACTATAATTAAAATCATGTCATCTCTATTTAATGCAATAGGATCTCCAGAGATCACTAATTTGATTAATAATTTTGACAAACATAAATCAAAACAATCAAAATCATTATTCTCTCTGATGGATCCTATAATAGGAATGGTTAATGCCGTAATATCTCTTGCCGGGGGCCAGGTGCCAGAATATGATAAGGATGGACATCCAACCGGCAAAGCAGTTTCAATATCAAGTATATTAAATGGACCGGATAAAGATAAGTTGATTGAGAATATAAAAACTTTGTACACTATATTTACTGATGTATCAAATTTTATATTAGGCAATGAAAATGGAGTTGAAAATCAATCTCTCAAATCTCTTCTTATTAAAAAGGCAAAATCAACCATAAATAAATCTTCCACAGAAGACGCTAATAAGATCATAAAAAATATAACAGATCCAGTTGTTAAGTTGGTAAGCCCATTTACTACCATATCCCGTAGTCTTTCTGGTATAAATGTAAATGAAACCAATGAAGCCCTTAAAAATCTTGCTGTTGGAAGTATGAGTGTGGTTGGATTAATAACAGATCCGGAATTTGATACAATTAAATTTATTAGGATTGATAACAAACCGGATACACCAGCCGGCCATGCCATAAACTTCATAGCCAGATCCATTTATCAGAATGTTAATGGAGCCAACATTGTCCAGAGAACTCAATCTTGGAAGTCTGCAACTGATGATTCGGTTAAATTGATTAAATCAATCAATACGCTCGATGTAACCAAAGCAAATTCATTAAAGGATTTGATGCATGAACTTTATAATTTCTCCAGCAGTATTCAAGGGGATTTTGATAAACTGGCTGAGGTTATTAATGAAAAGTTGGTATCAGTTCTCGAGAAACTGACCGGAACCATGAATGATCTGAATAATAAGAGTTTTGAAGTTCCAGATCTCAAACAGGAAACTGCTAAGATACCAAGGGTTACTGAATCCACTGATAAGGGCGAGAATAAACCAAAACAGGAAAATCAGAAGAAACCGGATCTTTCCGGCATTATGGCTGATATTTCAGAATTAAAAGACGCTATCAGATCCCTGGTGAGATGCGTGGATCAGTCAGCCGGCGTTATAAGAACCCAAGAACAATAAAATTAATATTATATATATGCCAAGTACATCAAAATCTCAACAACGACTTTTCTGTATGGCATGGGCCGTAAGAAAAGGAGAACTTGAACGCAGTAAGGTAACCAAAGAAGTTCTGGACATAGCGGATTCAGATATGACCGATAAGGAACTTAAAGCATTTATGAAGCTAAAAGAATCCCAGAGTCTTAAAGATTATTTAATTAATGAAATTAGTGAGTAATGAATATAATTAAACTTAAAGATAAAATATCAGATCTGGATTTCTTCAATGAATCCCTAAAAGGTAAATATGCCATTGCCTTTAATTATAAATATGTGTTTCCCTTGGGTATTGAGAATGTAACCTCCAATATTGACGAAATAATATTTCTGGAAAGAAAACAACTGAATGAAATGCCCGATTCTGAAATTCATACAGATTTGAGAAATGGAGACTCTGTCGAGTTCTATAAAAACCAGGATTATATTATATTGGATGAGTGGATTGGTTGGTTTGATCCAGTTGATGATTTAGATAAATTCCTATATCTCAATGAATTCACAACAGATGATGCTATTACCCTGGATGAACTTAAAAGATTTCGGACATGGCTCGCGGAAGTCCTCTATGCAAACCAGGAATGGATTAAAGATTGGTCCAAGGATCCGGCAAAACACAACCGGATGCTCCAATATTATATACAGGAGATGTATGATGATGTGGTTCAAGCTCTCACCAAATTCAATACAAGCATTGAAATCAACTCCATAACCAAACAATCCGGATGTGGATGTCAGGGTGGTATATATGTAAATCCATCAGATACCCTTTCAGTTTGTGATCCACTTCTGATCTACCGCCATAATATATATAAATACATGGTTGAGATCTTCTCTGATATTACCTACTGGTTAGGACAAGTTGAGATTTGTAGTGAAATGAAGAAATATATTGATAATATTATAAAAGTGGGTCTACCTCTCTCATCTGTTACCTTATATAATAATTTTGCAGATTGTACCTGTCGGAATGCCGATGTGAATGAACAGACTACAATGACCAATATTCTTAAACGTCTGAGTCAGGCGCTGGAATATATAATAACGGACCAGGTCTCAGGTAATCGTAATTATATATCATCTGCCCTCCTCGATTGGAGTGCTTATCTATATGAAAAAATGAGATGGTAATTTGGAAGGAATATATTAAATCCCACTTCCTACATAAGAAATTGCACTTCACTGCCGATTGCATCATTCCAATAGATGTCACAGGACAAGTCGTAGATCTGGAATGGCTCGGCGGTGAGGTTGTTTTTCATATTATGATGGATAATGGAAAAATTTCAAAGATTGGGAGTAATACAAAAGATCTGAAATTTGAATTTCTTTAAAAATTTTTATAAAATCTAATATATTCTGAAAAACCATTAATATGATTGATGAGATTCAGAATTGGTTGGAGTCTAATGAGTGGACCAAAGAAGTAACAGATGGTACTTGGACCGGTTCCTGGACCAAACAAATGATTATCAACCAGGGAACAATGATTGTCAATGGACAACAAAGACCATTTACCCAACAAATAACCATCAAAATTGAATATATGGGTGATGGATATATTGAAAATTCAGATGGAACCAATCGCACCGATACCACTCAATGGATGATTAATATAATCAAGGGAAATGATCCGGATCCAGCAAGCCTGTGTTTTGTGGTGGAATCCTTAAATCAATTTATGTCTTTACTAAATGAAATGAATATATGATCACAGAAAGTGTAACCCCACAGGAGGTAATTGATTTTCCTGTTAACACCCTCAGTATAGATCCAAGATTGGGGGATCTTATCAAGGCATAGGACTTATTTTTTATTATATAAGTCGATAATATGCTTAATAATTCAATTTTATCAAACAAGAACATCCGTTATTCTTCAAAATGGAAAGAACAGATAATTGAGCTCTTCGGGGAAACTTACCAGTTACCAGAGGACTTCACTTATCGTATAATCACAGTCTCCCCGGAGCACGTTGCTCGTCCCGATCTGATAGCCAAGATAATGTATGACAATACAGCATATGGGGATCTGATATGTCGTCTGAACGGTATTTCCAATCCATTTGAATTAAATGAAGGTGTGGAATTAATAATTCCGGATATTACGGATGTGGATAATTTTCTAATGCCGGCATCTGATGTTGATGATATTGAGGATAACCCGGAGGATCCCAGGGTAATCAAGCCGGTTGCTAAGAAGAGAAAGGAAAAACGTGCTCCAAACGAGGCAATTATTGGGGATTCAAGATTTAAGATTGATAAAACAAGTCGTGTAATAATATATTAATCATGATAGAGGTAAAATTTGATCCATCCCTGGAACTACCGGACATCCGAATGCCGATATACTCAGAAACCGAGGAGAACGATCCCAAAGGTAAGGAATACGGGGCAGATTATGACGTTAATGTACTTCAGCAAACCAAGGTTGACGGTGTTATGGTTCCATTGGTGCGTCTGGGGAATCAGACCATCTTTTTTAGCCAGATAGTGGAAATGCATCTGACCTGTGATCATATTCCAATGCTGGATATAACCATAGATGATCAATTGGGCCTAATTAAGAATCTGGATACCCCAAGTTTTGACAACAACCTTCAACTTCAGATCATTCCTCCATTCGATGATGCCTATAAGAAGATCAACCTCATGTTCTATATTACCAGCATTAATATATCCGGTAGTATTATTAGAATTCATGCCAACTATCACATTCCAAATCTATGGAATCATGTAATGAAAGCATATGGTGAAATAACCACTTACGAATACATGGAACAAACCGCAAAAGACCTGGGCCTGGGATTCTGTTCAAATGTATCTGACACCAAAGACAAAAGATATATATATAATCCAATGCAGACCCGCCTGGAACATATCCGGTCCACTGTGGAGTATTCCCACGATGATACAAAAGAATCAGTATATGATTGGTGGATAGACTATTGGAACAATTTGAATTTTGTTAATTTATATTCGGAATACCGGGAGAAAAGATCAGAAGATGACCTTCAGATATGGACTGTAACCAAACAACCTAATATATCCGGCGAGGATAACACGCAGGTCCTGGAAAAAAGACTGGCAGCTCTAACCAATGATCCATTTTCAAACAATTCCCAATTATTTATAAATAGTTATACTCCGGTATATGATTCCCCAGGTGTTACAGATCAGATATTGGATACCTGGATGATGGATAGTCTTGAACAACAGACAACCCTAATAGAAAATGGTGACGTTCGCGACAATATACAACAGAAGTATATTTATGGTGGTGAAGTATTTGGGGATTATAATTATATAGCACGGCGAGCTGCCCTAAATCTTCTGAAATCAAAAATATCAGCTCAAACTATTCGCACTTCAATCATTCTTCCGACCCTGGGACTGATACAAGGTGGTAAAGTTAATCTTTGGTGGTATGATCAAGGAAACTATATTACCGGGCCCATACAGGTGGATGCAGAAGATCAAGTGGAATCCAATCAGGAACTTCCTCCATCTTTACCTATCGGAGGCGATGGTAGTATGGGTTGGGTGATCAACAAGATGGTCTCGGGACAGTATTATATAAAGGAAATGTCCTTTCACTATAAAACCCAATTTGTCTGGAGACAGGAATTTGTATTATCCCGGGACGGACAGGAATTCAATAAATATAATGAGCCGGTTCTGGACGATTCTGAAAAAAATTAATAGGAAATGCAGGAAAATATAAAATCATATAACAGTATATATCAGCTTCGACAAGCCTTTGTCAGATCAGGAGGTCATAGTGATGCATTTGCCGGAAATTTCAATAGATTGGATCTACCTGGTAATTTCTATTTCAGAATATTTTTTCATTTTAATACCGGGCACGGTTTGTTGAATATCGGTAATGAATTCATGGATCAGACTGATAGAACCACTGAATACTCTATTGATACCAATACCGCACTAAACTATTTATTTATGAATGGGGAATATCAGAGAATGCAGTTGTTAAATGATTTTGTCTCCCTATTATCCAATATTAATACATACTCACCCTGGCACTTTCAACAAATTGAAGGTCTTCAGGAGGCCCTTCAAAGAACCGAATATACCGGGGAATTCAAGATCGAGGAGGAACCTCGGTCAATCACCATTAAGTGTATGGAGGACTCTTATGACAATAGGATTGCAACCCTATTGGATCTGTATAAATCAGTTGCATTCTCGAGGATTCTTCACAAGGAGATACTTCCGGCCAATCTCAGAAGATTTGATATGTCCATCTATATTATAAATACTCCTATATCCGGAGTGCATTATGGATATGGGGAATTCGGTAATATAAAGGAGGAACTTGGTCTTAGTGGGAGCCAACCACAACCTCTTGGGGAGATCACCTCACCCGAGGTTCTTTTTAGAATACCGGAATGGAGGGAATGGAAGAACGGAAGTAATAATATATTTGCATCAGCCAAACTTATTGAATTTCAAGGATGCGAAATAGATGCCAATTCATCTGCAAGTGGTTACCAGGAAGTTAAAAATGATGAACCATTCCAAATGAAACACGATATCCGCATAACTTTTAAGAATGTTGTGGAACAAAGGTTTAATGATAGCCTGAATGAAATTATTGGGGATTTAATATTTGACGACCTGGATCGTCTGGATCGGGAAAGTTCTGATAATCCTTGGAGAACATCAATGCCATATAATGCAAGTGCCTTTGAGGCCCTGACCAATGACATCGAATCAGATGACCCATTCTATATTGAACCGGAGGATAATAGCGAATTACTTACCCAATTTATGCAAGATACAAATAATCGTTCCGTAGCTATTGAAGGAAAAACCATTGGAGCATCATCGGCAATGGATCCAACTGGTATACCCACAAATGGAATGCCAGGGGCCGGAAATTTACAGATTTCCACTAAAACAATAACAACCCCTCAGAATCTCGTCAACAACTTTATTAATGGTGTAACCGGAACAGTTCAAAATCGGGTAAGTTCCATCTTATCCAGAATTCAGATGGGTAATCTTTACTGGGGTAACCTGACGGATCCCCTGGCAAGAATCAATGCAGGCCAGCTTGGTTCTAATCTTGTCAATAAAACACTGGATAATACTGTTGGAAAAGTAGGTCAAAGAATCGGTGGAAGTCTTAAATCCATAAAAAATCAAGTCCAGACAGATCTTCGTGGTTGGGCTCACGGATCATCCATTGGACAGAAACTCTAAAATCTTCGATTTAACAGGAGATCTCAACTCGATCTATATAAGTATATTGATTTTAGGAGATCTCTTGTTAGACTCAAGAAAAACCGCCTTATTTTTGATTTTTTTATCGGTTCCTCCAATTGTAATTTATAAAGTTGTTGAGAATATCCACATATCTCATGACATATATAATGGATTCTTCATAAATCTGAAGTATATATCCGAGGAATTGATTATTGGTTTCATGAATCTTGTGGGAGGTTATTTTGTTCAATAATCCTTCATGTATATAATCATAAGGTTGATTCCGAAGAATTTCCCAATATCTATAATTGTCCGTGTATGTTCCGTTTTCCTGCACTTTCATACTATAAAAAATAAAAGGCCCACAAGGAGCCTTTTACAATTTTTTGGAAAATGTTTTTATTTATTCATTTCCTCATTCAGTGCCTCAAATAAATGGGCAATCTCGTGGGCATTTCTAGTATCACCATTCAGATACTTTTGACGCAATTTCTGGAGCTGGTCAATGCGCCAGTCAATTCTTTCAATTGTGTCGAGTTTGTTTTTTCTTACCCAAGATTTTACTTTAATCATAGCGCGGAGTCTTGCAATTTCCTTACCTTTTTCCTCGTCCCAAGAATCTTCAGGGGAACACTTGGCTTTACCGATAAAATTTTCGATTTCATATTCACCATCCAAGGAGATAACACAAACCACTGTTCTTTTGGCTTCGTTTACATAATATTTGGTTTCTTTCATAACTTATTGGTTTTTAATTAATACTCTTATGAATATATATAAATGGAATCCGGAAAACTTAAGATAAAAAAAGGACCCCGAAGGGCCCTGGGTCGGTTTATATATAAATCATGAGAACTAGTCCGACCGTAAGAGCGGACAAAGGGACTCGAACCCTCAACCTTCTGCATGGCAAGCAGACGCTCTACCAATTGAGCTATATCCGCATGTATATATAATATAAGAACTTCTCGGATTTTTTAATGTACCCCAGGAAGGAGTCGAACCTTCAACTCACACCTTAGAAGGGTGTTGCTCTGAATCCATTGAGCTACTGGGGTTTATTTTTGATTTTCAATTTCCTTCCACCACTTTTCACTGTAATAATTTTCAAGATTGTATGCACCAATACTGAAAAGTGTAATAGTTGGTATAAGAATTGACAACGCAATCCAAAATAATGGTTGACAATATGAATACAACTGAATCATTCCACCAATCAAACATACTCCCAATGCTACAAACAAAATGATTTCAAAAATATTGATGAGGATTTCCCCAATTCTTTCCATTTTTGTCATTCTTTCCATTTTTGTCATAATTATAATTTTTGGTTCCTATAAATATATATAAATGGAATTTTCAAATCTTAAGACCAGTACCCGGAGTGAGATTTGAACTCACACGATCCTTTCGGATCAACGGATTTTAAGTCCGTCATGTCTACCAATTCCATCATCCAGGCATAAAAAAAGGCTCTCACAGGAGCCTTTTTCAATTTTTTAATGTTTCTTTGTCCTGTTACTCAACAACCAAGGTATCGGTACCTAAAGTATCAACAGTCATGTCATCAACCATAATGGTATCTTCGGTACAGGTTACTTCATCGGTTGTTTCAGCTTTTGGAGCGCAAGCACAGAATGCAAAAGCAATTACAAACAAAAGAGCAAAAGCAATTTTTTTCATAGTTTTGAATTTTTAATTGGTTTCTGGAATAAAAAATATATTAATTATAGAAAAATTTTAATCCATTAAGGTTTTTTAAGATTTATGAACATTATGAACGTGATTACACAAATGGTTAAAAAACTCATTATATATGGAATGATGGATATTCAAGGAAAAATCCAAACCAAATTCCTTCAGATCATCGATATTTTGTTTTGTAATAACCATAGATACAAAAATATCATCCAATTGCACAGTTAATTTATAAGTATCCGGATTGTCTTCAATTGAATGAACCATCTCGTGTAGGTCAAATGAAAATTCATCCAGGGTAGCCTGACAATAACCATATTCAATTTTCGGACCACCGACTTTGGTTATAACTATAACCGGTTCATCACCATGTTTTTTCTGGAATTCAACGAATTCATTAACTTCATTAATATTGTCTGTTATCATATTATGTTATTTGGGATAATTTCTCCAGATATTCTCTTAAAGTCTTCAAGAATACTAAATTTATAAGTTTCAAAATCAGAATCATTATATGTCAATGACTTAAACTTATCAGCAACATTTTCAGGCACCCCGGATTCTACAATTTTCAATATGGCTTCTTGAGTGAGTTCATCCACATACATCACCATATCTTCAAAATACTTTCGACTGCCAACCTGATATATATCAAATACAAGAGTAGGTTGATTTAAACATAGATTTTCAAAAATTCTCAGGGCATTTATAGTTTCCGGAAAATTATAATGAGGCATATCAAGGCAAAATAATGAATCCTGTTTTTCAAAAAACTTTATTGCCTGATCCTGTACATTAGCAAGTTTGAATTTAATCATACTGCCATAAGTTCCGGGTGTGGTAAGTTTACGAATACATTCAAGACGGATTTCTGTATCAAATGCACCTTCAAATTCAATATCATATATTTTAGGGACTTTATGAATAAATTGATTAAACCAGGAAGTATATCGCAATGGTATAAATTTAAATTTGGATCCATATCCAATGGATTCAAAATATAGGTAATTTTCAATATTGTAATCCCACACCTCATCTATTAATGTTATAAATATTTAAAATAAGGAACTCCAATAATCTGTGCAACATTCAACTTTTCTTGGAGCAATAAGAGGATATTTATGCTCGAGATTATATAAGATGATTTTTTGTTCCGGATGATCTTGTTTATATTGATTTACAATATCAAAATCTGCAGCATTTACATTAATAAAAATAGCAGCATATTTAATAACCGGCACGTAATGTTCCATGGTCATCTCCACAACAGATTTAAATAAATCATTATCCCATAAAACATTAACGTTATTTTCAAAAACCATATTAAACATATGCATTGAATTTTTAATAATATATATTATAATGAAAATGATTTTTAATTACATAAAAAAAGGACGGATTAGGTTCCGTCCTGGACCTTTACGGCTTAATACCTGGTACTAAGCAGCAAAACGATAAGAATTGTTGTGATTTATTCTCACTACCGGGATCTACTCACTTCTTACTCAGGTGCTGTCAAAACCAGACATCCCCATATAAAACTGAGATCTCCTTAAAAATCTCTTAACTGTTCCTACATCCTGGCAGGTCAGCTTAGTGGAGATGGAGGGA
>Ga0265299_10003736_pt1 | contig 14695 bp, 10 predicted proteins | sample AusTroGonzalo_MG_4_FD_193485 | JGI IMG/M metagenome (GOLD analysis project Ga0265299, IMG submission 193485) | Bovine rumen microbial communities from tropical cattle in Woodstock, Queensland, Australia - Gonzalo_02 | ecosystem: Host-associated > Mammals > Digestive system > Stomach > Rumen ... | reverse complement strand
AACGCATGAGATAGCCTTCCTGGATGAGGTAGGGTTCGTAGACTTCCTCGATAGTGCCGGGGTCTTCGCCGATGGCGACCGCGAGCGAGTTGAGGCCGACGGGCCCGCCGTTGAAGTTGGCGACTATGGTCTCGAGGATGCGCTTGTCCATCTCGTCGAGGCCGTTGCTGTCGATCTCCATCATGGAAAGCGCCTTCCGGGCGGTGTCGTCGTCGATCGTGCCATTGCCCTTCACCTGCGCGAAGTCGCGAGCCCAGGAGAGGAGATTGTTCGCAATGCGCGGGGTGCCGCGGCTGCGGCGGGCGATTTCCAGCGCGGCCTGCGGCGTGATGCCGACGTTCAGGATGCGTGCGGAGCGCTCGACGATCTTCTGAAGGTTCCCCGGGTCGTAGTAGTCCAGCCTCGGCGCGAGCTTGAAACGCGCGCGGAGCGGAGCGGACAGAAGCCCCTGGCGCGTCGTTGCGCCGATGAGCGTGAATTTGGCAAGGTTGAGGCGGACGGAACGTGCGCCTGGCCCCTGGTCCAGCATGATGTCGATGAAATAGTCCTCCATGGCGCTGTAGAGATACTCCTCCACGGCGGTGTTCAGGCGGTGGATCTCGTCGATGAACAGGATGTCTCCGTCCTCCATGGACGTGAGCAGACCGGCGAGGTCGCCGGGCTTTTCGATGACCGGTCCGCTGGAGGATTTGATGTTCGCGCCCTTCTCGTTCGCGATGATGTAGGCGAGCGTGGTCTTACCGAGTCCCGGCGGGCCGTAGAGGAGGAGATGCCCGAGCGGTTCGTTGCGCTGTTTGGCGGCTTCGACGTAGACCTTGAGGCGTTCCTTGACGCTGTCCTGACCGGGGAATTCCTCGAATTTCTGCGGACGCAGGGTCTTCTCGACCGTTTCGTCCCGCCGGTTCAGCGTCGAGGTGATGTAACGTTCGGTTTCAGCCATTTTCGGTCGCCGCTCAGAGCTGCATGCTGCTCAGTTCCTGAAGCACCATGCCGGTACCCTTTGCGACGGCTTTCAGGGGGTCCTCGGCCACGAAGACCGGGAGGTTCATCTCCTCGGAGATCAGGCGGTCGAGACCGCGGATCAATGCGCCGCCGCCTGCGAGCATGATGCCGCGCTCCATGAGGTCGGAAGCGAGTTCCGGCGGGCAGTGTTCGAGCGTGGAGCGCACGGCATCGACGATGCTGGCGATGGGCTCCTGCAGGGCGGTGCGGATCTCCTGGGAGAAGACGCGGATGCTCTTCGGAAGTCCGGAGACGAGGTCGCGCCCCTTCACTTCCATGGATTCTTCGAGATCGGGCACCTGGTAGGCGCTGCCGATGCGGATTTTGATGTCTTCGGCCATGCGTTCGCCGATCAGCAGATTGTACACGCGCTTCATGTGCTGGATGATGGCGAGGTCCATTTCGTCGCCGCCCACGCGGCAGCTGCGCTTCTCCACGATGCCGGAGAGCGAGATCACAGCCACTTCGGTCGTGCCGCCGCCGATGTCAACGATCATGTTGCCGGTCGGCTCCGACACGGGAAGTTCGACGCCGATCGCGGAGGCCATGGGCTCTTCAATGGTGTGGACTCTGGCGGCGCCGGCATGCATGGCGCTGTCCTGCACGGCGCGGCTTTCGACCTCGGTGATGCCGGACGGAACGGCGATCAGGACGGTGGGATGGAAGATGCGCTGGTAGGGCTTCATGAACGTCTTCGCCTTCTGGATGAAGTAGCGGAGCATCTCCTCGGTCACGGCGATGTCGGCGATCACGCCGGCGCGCATGGGACGGATCGCCTTGATGTTCATGGGGCAACGGCCGAGCATGCGTTTCGCTTCCGAGCCCACGCTCACGACCACGTTGTCCTTGATGGCGACGACAGACGGCTCGGAAAGCACGACGCCGCGGTCCTTCACGTAGACCAGACAGTTGGCGGTACCGAGGTCGATGCCGATATCGCTGGAAAAGAACTTGGACAATCTGAAATTGAACATTTGGGTGTCTCCTCTGTTTCCCGGGATGCGCCTTCTTTTAATCTAATCCGCTTTTTCAGGAAGTAAAGCGCATTTCCCGGTTTTATTCTATTTTTCCAGCCGGTCCGGCACATGCGTGTGCCTGACCATGTCGTCAAACGTTTCGCGGTCGCGGATCAGGGTCGATTCCGCGCCGTTCACCAGCACCTCGGCCGCCCGCAGACGCCCGTTGTACTGATAACTCATGCCGAACCCGTAGGCCCCGGCGTTCTCGACGACGATGAGGTCGCCGACGCCCAGGCTCGCGGGCAGGCTGCGTTCCTTGACCCAGTAGTCGGTATTCTCGCACAGCTGGCCGCAGAGCCCCATCGTCGCACGCGGTTCATTTTCCTTGCCGTCGACGTAGATGTGGTGGTACGAGCCGTAGAACGCCGGACGCACGAGCACATTCATGCCCACGTCGGTGCCGACGATCCGCGTGTACGATTCCTTCACGGCGTGAACGCGGCCGATCACATAGCCTGCGTTCCCGACGAAATACCGCGCGGGCTCCATTTCGAGGCGGGGCGGCTTCAGGCCGTATTTCCCGACGAATTCCTTGAACACGTCCGCGGTCTTCTTCGCCGCGGTCTCCAGGTCCAGGGACGCTTCGCCCGGTTCGTAGGGGATGCCGAGGCCGCCGCCGAGGTCGATGAACTCGAAGTCGATCCCGAGCTCCCTGCCGGTCCGCCCCACGATGTCCATCAGCAGGCTCGTCACGAACGGGAAGTAATCCGCGTCCGTGATGCAGGAACCGGTCATCATGTGCACGCCGAACCGCTTCACGCCGGCCTCCTTCGCCATGCGGTACGCCGCCGTGACTTTGTCCGGATGGATGCCGAATTTCGCCTTCGGGCCGGCGTTCGTCACATATTCGCCCACGTTGCTCTTGCCGTAGCCCGGGTTCACGCGGAACGAGATCACCTCGGGCACGCCGAATTTCAGAAGGCGCGGGAAGAGGCTCTCGTCATCAAGGTTGATGACGGCCCCGGTCTCGATGCCCTGGCGCAGGTCTTCGTCGGAGAGGAAATTGCCGCTGAACATGATGTTCTCGCCGGTGATGCCGACGGATTTCGCGAGAAGGATTTCGTTCACGCTGGCGCAGTCCGCGCCCGCGCCTTCCTGGCGCAGGATGTTCACGATGGCGGGGTTGTTGCAGCACTTGACCGCGTAGAACATGCGGAAATCGGGGTAGTATTTCCGGAAAGTGGCGACGGCGTGCCGGTAATTGTTCCGTATCTTCTGTTCGTCGTAAACGTAAAGAGGAGTGCCGTACCGGGCTGCGAGGTCCGCGACGGGGATGTCTCCTATCCTGATCCGATTCTGTTCAAACTTCATGGTTTCCAATGCCCTGTATATGATAAGTTTTCAAATCTCAGTTTCCGATGCCGACCCGCTGTCCGAACTTCAGTCCGGGCATAGCCGTGAGCCCGGCCGACACTGCGAAATAGTTCTTGAAACGCGTCGAGTATTCGCCGTTCCGGTGGCGGTCCCATCTCTGGCCGGTGCCGGCCTCCGCGGAGACATACCAGCAGTGGAATCTCTTGGTAAGTCCGACGCAGGCGCTTGTGACCAGGTTCCGGTCGATGTCGTAGGAACAGCGCGTGTAGCCGAAGAGGTCCTTGTCGATCAGAAGCGGGAATTCAAATCCGCCGCTGATCGTCTGGGAACGCGTCGTAGGCGTAAACATCATGGAGGTGGCCGTCATCTCGGAGAACTGCGTGCCCATGGAGTAGACCGTGCGCTGCAGATAGGCGTCTGAATACGTGTAGCTGGCATAAATGCGCCAGTCCGGCGCAAACCGGTAGTCGATGCGCGTCGTCAGGCGGTTGATGACGCCGCTGGCGATGCCGGGCCGCCCCACATCCTCGCCGCCCCGTCTCACCGTGTAATCGTGGTCTCCGTTGCGGCCGATGTCCAGCAGAAGTTCGGCGGAAATCGTAAGGCCGCTGAACGGCTTGAACTTGAAGATGGTGCCGAGGTCGCCGATGTGGTTGAACCCCTCGGAATTGTGAATGAAGAGGTCCCAGTAATGCTCCAGAGACATCCATTCGTAAATCTGGTTGTTGCGGCGCGTCTGCAGGCGGTTCGTAATGCCGAACCGGACGAAATGCTGCTCGGTGATGCGGTCGATCTCGTCGAAATAGTACAGGTTGTCCGCGTTCACCGTCGGACGCGGGATGTAGGTGTAGTTCACGTACGGCACGATCACATGGCGCAGGCCGTCAAGTCCCCAGTACGCATTTTTCACGTCCTGCCAGGCGTGATAGAACTTGGTGTTCACCTCGACGCCGAGTTCTCCGATCACGCGGAATTTCGAGCCGCCCTTCGAGTCGTAATTTGTCACCCTGGCGCCCCACGGGATCCCCTCGATTTCATCCGCGATAAACATCTGCGACAGCTCGTCGTCTCCGATCTCGCGCTCGGACGTCGTGGAATACGCGGTCAGGCGGATGCCCGTTCTCGGGATGATGTTGATGTCCCAGAGCTTGATCGGGTAGTACAGCATGTGGAGCGAGTCGAACCGCAGCGTGCCGTAGTTTCGGATGTGCCAGGCGTCGTCGCCGGGGATGTCGCGGTCGAACCGGCGCCACCGCATGAAGAGCGGAGTGAGGGACATTTCGCCCTGGTAGTACAGGTTGGCGAAGAGCTCCTGACGCGGGAAGTCGACCCTCAATTCGGGCAGACGGTCCACGGTGGAATAGAAGTCGTTGATCCGAAGCGTCATGTACGCGCTGGCTGTGAACCTGTCGTGCTGGTATTCCAGCGAGGCATAGGTCGGGGGCTCATACTCGGAACGGAAGCGGTGCTCGTAGAAGTCGCGCAGGTATTCGTAGTCGCTGAGCAGGTCGATCTGCATCCGGAAGTCCAGCCGGTCCGTAATGTGCGTGAGGTTGTTCGTGCGGACTTCGAAGCGGTAGTACGGAATCTCCATGCGGGAATTGTTCATGCGGTAATGCGGTTCGCCGGGCCCCAGGTCGTCATTGTCCCAGTATGCATACCGGTTCCGGTCGTAGATGCCGTAGAACGAAAACTCCGTGGCGGATTCTGGCGTGAGGAAGTCGGAACTCAGGCCGTAGCCGATGCCGCGGTCCTCATACCAGTCCAGCATCAGGTTCATGTTCCAGTACGGCTCGTCCGTGAGCTTGAAGTGCTTCGCGCTGCGGATGTACCAGCCCCAGTCACTGTTGCTGCCAAACTCGATCTTGCCGCCGAAGCTCGACAGGTCGGAAGGCTTGTACAGGATCGGCAGCCAGAACACCGGGACGCCATAGATCTGGATGAAGTTGTTCTTCATCAGGATGCTGTGGTCCCCGATCTCGTTGTCGTAACGGAAGAGGCTGCTGTTGCTGGCACGAGGTTCGATGGTGGCGTCGCAGGCGGCGATCGCATAGTGGTCGTGGTCGTCCTGGATGTATTCGCAGGTCGTGAATCTGGCTTTGTGAACCTTCACTGTCCCGTCGAAGAAACGGTCCGCCTGTTCGCCGACGCAGTAGAAAAGCCCGGATTTCATGGCGAAATTCGAGAACTGGAGCACGCCCGTCAGCAGGTTCCCCGCCGCGCGTTCCGCCTGGATCGTCGAGGATTCGATCGTGATCTCCACCTCCGCGCGCTGTTCGCCGAGGTCGTCCACCACGTAGCGCAGCAGGACGACGCGGGCCCGCGGGTCTTCCAGAAGCGCCTCGTATTCATCCATGGTCAGGGTCCGCACGCTCGAGGAAAGGATGGAAAACTTCACGTTTCCCGCCGCCTCGATGTCATACAGTTCGGAATCCATATTCACGACCGCCTTGTCGGCGGAAATCTGCATGCCGGGCGAACTGATCACGGCATTTCCGCGGATGACCAGGTTGTTTCCCACGAGTTCATACGAATCCGCGGCGGCATCGAAGCCTTCCGGAAGCTTCGAAAGCTTCTCGAAATCCGACGTGTTGACCAGATCGCTCGCGGACGGCCTCCCGGACGGCGCAATCGTCCGCTGGCCGAACACCTCCGCGGCGTTCAGCAGCAGAAAGAAAGCCGTCACAATGCAGGCGGCGTATATCCGGATGGTCTTCAAGTTTTTTCTCCAAAAATCAGGTCGCTGATAAAAATTCGGAGAGAAATATAACACTTCATCCTGAAAAATGCAATCAAAAACGGGGAATCTTTTCCACTATTTTATAGAAAATTTGCCTTTCCGCCTGTTTCCGCATCGAAACCAGCGGGACAGTGAGCTCTTCCGTCCGGCCCGCAACCGACCGCCCGATACGCAGACGCCAAAAAAACATGAACGGTCACTGCCGCCACCCGCGAATGCACTTCCGGCTGCCGCGGCCGAATGAAAATTTTTCGCGCTATTTTTGCGCGGGAACTTGCAAAGCCGGACCCGGCGATATATATTTACGCCGGAAAAGACCACCGAACGCAACAGGAGCGGAAAATGAGCGTACAAAGCAGACAGGCGCTCCGCCTGATGAAGTTCGTCGCAGAAATGAGGAAGAACAACTATCCGAACGCAGCCAGTTTCGCAAGGCTTCTGAGACAGGCCGACGTCGGCGAAAACATCCCCTGCTCATGCAGCACGCGGACGATCCTGCGCGACATCGAGACGCTGAAGACGGACTACAACGCCCCCATCGGCTACGATCCGACCAACCGCGGTTTCTTCCTGATCGACCCGGGCTGGGAACTCAACATCCCGATCCTGAACGACGATCTCCTGAGCATGTCGCTCCTCGGCACGAAACTCGCGTCCGACATCCTCCCCGACCCGGTCAAAAACAGGGTCAACTCGGCCATGGAGAAAGCGCTCGCCGGCGGCGGGTCTTCCTTCTTCGACGACGCCATGATCGAATCCATCCTCTGCGCGGGAGGCATCAAGGCCGCCGTCGACCCGACGGTCTTCAAACGGGTCTTCGACGCATGGCGTCAGCATCAGGTCATCAACCTGAACTACCGCAAGCCGAACGGGGAGGAATCCGCACGCCGTTTCGAGCCGCACATCATAGCGTTCCACCACGGCGTCTGGTGCGTGAAGGGGTACGAGGCCGGCACGAAAAACGTCAAGGTCTATGCCGTCCAGCGCATTCTTTCCGCCTCGTTTGCCGACGACGCCTTCGAGACCGACAAGAAGCTCATTGAGGAAACGCGCAGGACCGGCCTGTTCGATTTTCCGAAGATCAGCGGGATCCGCCTCCGCTGCGATGCCTCCATCGCCTTCTATCTTTACGAGCACCAGCAAGCCAGCCAGTTCACGATCACTCCGCAACCGGACGGCTCGCTGATCGTCGACCTGAAACCCGCGGTCGAACATGATGTCATCCGCTGGGTCCTCGGCGAAGGCGGAAAAATCGAGGTCCTGGAACCTCTCCCGCTCCGAAAAAAGGTCGCGGCCGCCGCAAAACTCACATGGGAGCGAAACGCCGCGGCGGATCCCGATCCCGGTTTGCCGGCCACCCCCGGCAAATCCGCCGCCCCAGTTTCAAATCCATCTAAGAAGCGGACGTCCGCCGGCAGGAAGTCCCGTTGAAAAAACAAAGCGAAACGGAATCCGCATTGCGGCAATATTACTTGTTATCATAATATTTCTTTTGCCGGATTAAACTATGTTTGACAACAACTCATAAAAGAGTTTTTCTCTGGCTCCGCATTTCCGCAAAACGGACCGGAATCCGGCATTATTATGACCGAATAAAACAACAGAGCATGTCAATTCTTCCGAGGAATCGAAAAGGACATGTGACGATTAACCCAAACGGGAGAAAGACGAAGTATCCGTTATCCCGTCATTCTCGCCCGTCAACCCGTCAACAGAATGAATACAAATAAGTTGCAATCGTCAGACGTTCGCGCGCTTCCGGAAAATGCCGGGGGCGTGACAGGCGCAGAAACGGCCCGGGGAGACTTCCTGAAGCGGCGGGATTTCTTCCGCGCATTTCGGTTGCGCAAACGGGCAGCGCGTATGAAAACGGCAACCCGACGGCGGGTTCAGCGGCGACGGGACATCACCGCTTAGAATAATGCGTTCCATACGGCGCGACTGGTCGATTTGCGGGACGCTGGAAAGCAGCGCGAAAGAATAGGGATGGAGCGGCTCGGAACAAAGCACCGAAGCCGGTCCGATCTCCATAATGCGTCCGAGATACATGACCATGATACGGTGGCAGATGTGCTCCACGACGGCGAGGTCGTGCGCGATGAAGAGGAACGCCACGCCGGTCTGCTTCTGGATGTCCTGCAACAGGTTCACGATCTGCGCCTGCACGCTGACGTCGAGCGCGGAAACGGGTTCGTCGGCGATGATGAACGACGGATCGACCGCCAGGGCGCGTGCGATGCCGATGCGCTGGCGCTGGCCGCCGCTGAACTGGTGCGGATAGCGCATGGCGTAATCGGGATTGAGGCCTACGAGTTTCAGGAGCTCGCGGATACGGGCGTCGCGTCCGGCGGCGTCAAGTTTCGTGTGCAGTTTCAGTGCCTCCTCGAGGATGGAGAAGATGCTCATGCGCGGATTGAGCGAGCCGTAGGGATCCTGGAAGATCATCTGGAATTTCCCGCGCATCTTCCGGAGGGCTTCGCCGCGTACCTTGGTCATTTCCACGCCGTCGAGCAGGATGGAGCCGGAAGTGGGGTCTTCCAGGCGCAGCAGCAGGCGTGCGAGCGTGCTTTTGCCGCAGCCGGATTCGCCGACCAGGCCGAGCGTTTCTCCGGGTTCGAGCGTGAAGGAGACGTCGTCCACTGCCCGTACGCAGTCGGGTTTCGCAAAGAGGCCGCGAGCGACGGGATAGTATTTTTTGAGGTTGGAGGCAGTCAGAAGGGGCATGTCAGGCCTCCCTGTCACGCGCAGGCCCGGAATCCCGCAGTTTCACGAGGCGGGCGCGAGCGGAATTGAGCAGACGGTCGATGTCGACCGAGGCGGGAAGAAGGGCGCGGAGACTGCCGAAAAGGTCTTCGTCCAGCGCGAGCGCGGCGGACGAGGGATAATTAAGGTCGCAGGACCACGCGAAAAGACCGAGCTTGAAGTCATTGATGCATTTCATGTCGGTATAGACCACGCACTTCCCGCTCATGGCCGTTTCGAGGATAGCCGGAGACCAGCCGGGCGAGTCGGGCAGGTCAAGCCGGATGGCAGGATCGGAGTGATCGCCGTTGAAAAACCGGATGATGAGGCGCAGGATGGCGAGCTTGTCGGCATCGCGCACCATCTTCGCGGCGGCGAGGTGCGCGGCGGGGAAATCGTCCGGGATCGCGAATTTGTTGTGCACGCGGACGGCATCGATGACGCAGGCTCTGTCTTCCTCCGGCAAATCCGTCGCAAGCCCGAGCCCGTCGATGAGGGCGGCGCTGCGGTCGCCGTGGTCAAACGAATGGCGGTCCAGGAAGGTCTTGAACTCGCTGTACTGGCTGAAGCGGGAGATATCGTGGAAAAGAGCGCAGAGGCGGAAAATGAGCATGTCGCGTGGAGAAAACCGGGCTTCTCCGGCCACGATCCTCTCCGTGATCTCGCAGACCTCGCCGGTGTGGGCGTACTTGGCCGCGAGAGCGAACGGCAGAGAGCCGTCCGGTCCGCGGAACTGCGCGATGTAGCGGTCAAAATCTGCGCGTGCCTCTGCGAACGTGTCCATGATGCCTCACTTGGCGTATTCCACGGAGCGGGTCTCGCGGATGATGGTGACCTTGATCTGGCCGGGGTAGGTCATTTCCTTTTCGATGCGGTTGCAGATGTCGCGCGCGATGACCTGAGCCTGAGCTTCGCTGATTTTCTCGGGTTCGACGACCACGCGGACCTCGCGTCCTGCCTGAAGGGCATAGCATGTCTCGACGCCGGGGAAGTCCTTGGCGATGGACTCGAGCTGTTCGAGGCGCTTGAGGTAAAGTTCGGTGGTCTCGCTGCGGGCGCCGGGGCGGGATGCGCTGAGGGCGTCGCAGGCGTTGGCAAGGATGGCATAGATGCTTGTGGCCTCGACTTCGCCATGGTGGGCGGCGACAGCATTGACCACGTCCTTGTTCTCGCCGTACTTGCGGAGCAGGTCGGCGCCGATCTGGGCGTGCGTGCCCTCGATCTCGTGGTCGACGGCCTTGCCGATGTCGTGGAAGAGTCCGATGCGGCGGGCGCGCTGTTCGTCAAGTCCGAGTTCGGCGGCAATCGCGCCCATGAATGCGGAGGTCTCGATGGAGTGCTTGAGCACGTTCTGGGAGAAGCTGTAGCGGAACTGAAGCGTGCCGATAAGGATGATGAGCGGCTTCGGGACGCCCTGAAGTCCGCAGTCGAGCACGGCCTGTTCGCCCGCGCTGAAGATCTCCTCGTCGACTTCCTTGCGCATCTTCTTCACGAGCTCCTCGATGCGGGTCGGATGGATGCGGCCGTCGCCGATGAGCTTTTCCATCATGCGCCGGGCGACTTCCTTGCGGACGGGGTCGAAGCAGCTGATGACGACCGCTTCCGGGGTGTCGTCGATGAGGATGTTCACGCCCGTGGCGGCTTCGAGGGCGCGGATGTTGCGGCCTTCGCGTCCGATGATGCGGCCTTTCATCTCGTCGTTGGGGAGCGGGATGGTGGCGGTAGTGCGTTCGTAGGTGCAGTCGCCGGCGTAACGCTGGATGGCGTAGGCGAGGAGCTGCTGGGATTCGCGTTCGGCGCGCTGGCGGGCATCCTCGACGATGTTGCGGATGAGGAGGCCGGATTCGTTTTCGACCTCGCCTTTGAGCTTGTCGAGGATCATGCCGCGAGCGGTTTCGCGGTCGAGTCCGGCGATGCGTTCGAGCTCGGTGATCTGACGGTCGATGGTATTTTTGAGCTCCTCCTCCTTGGCGGCGAGGCGTTCGCGCTGCTGGACGAGATCGGCCTCCTTACGTTCGGCGTTCTTGATCTTGGCATCCAGGGAATCGCTCTTGCGGTCGAGGTTTTCCTCTTTCTGGGCGAGGCGTTTTTCCTGCTGGGCGATCTCGCGGCGGCGCTCCTTGATCTCGTTCTCGACTTCGTCCTTGATCTTGAGGGCGTCGTCCTTGATCTTGAGGGCGTCGCTTTTGGCCGTGACACGCGCTTCGCGGAGAATCTGGGATGCCTCGCGTTCGGCGTCGTCCTTCAGTTTCGCGACTTCACGGGTGGCCTTGGTCTTGCCGTGCTTGGAAAGGATGGCGACAATGATCACCACGATGGCGATGCCGATTATACAGCCGCCGACCATTTCCAGATAATCCCTCCATGCGAGGGATGCGATGATGATGACATTGGAAAACATGGGAACTAACTCCTGACATTGTTTGTACTCTCAAAGACGCCGGCTTCCGTCACGACGCGGCCGACGGGCTGATCCGTGGGCTCGTAGGGGAGCTCTTCGCATCTTTGGAGTTCATAAAAGATACCGATGGTCTTTCCGGCGCCCCGCGCCAGCAGCCGATCGTACACGCCCCTGCCGCGACCAAGACGGCGGCAGGCGGGATCGAATGCGACGCCAGGTACCAGCCACAGGGCTTTCGCGAGCAGCGCGGAAGGAGCCGCGGGAGCATCGGCGGACGGTTCCGGGATGCCCCAGTGGGACACCGGAAAGTCCAGGGAACGCACCGTCACAATGGAATAGGAGCCGTCCTGGTCGAAGCGCGGCAGACAGAGCGGAATGCCCGCCTGAAGCGCATATCGCAGGACCGGAGCGAGATCGGGTTCCGTGCCGTCGCTGACGTACGCGACGAGGCCGGACGGCTTTTCCGTCCGGACGATTTCCAGGAGCCGCCGGTTGATCGCCGCGTCCGCCCGGGAGCGATCCTCCGCGGACATGGCGCGGCGCAACGCGATCTTCTCGCGCCGGACGGCCCGTTTCAGGTCACGCGGGGACAAATTTTCCGCGGGCGTCCCGGGAGACGTCCCGCCGGACTGCCCGGCATGAACCGATGTCTGTTCGTCGTACATGGACCACAACGTTTCTGCAAAGCCGCGGAAACGATGCACGCCCGCGCCCGGGATCGAGGCGGGAAACATGAGGAAAAGGAACCCGGACCGGGACGGCGTACCGCCCGGGATCCGGTATCAAATGCGGTAGCGGCGCCGCCGGACCGCACGCGATGCGTCCCGGCATTTCGCCAATCCCGTTTTGTCCAAACTCCAGCTCATATTACCCAGTTCAATCCGCAGAACGCGGTAGTTTCCGGCCGCGCTTTTTTCAGAAGCGCAGCCTCGTTTTCACAGCAGATTCCAAATAGTGATATGTGAACGTTCCTGCCGAATGGCAAAAACCCTATCGTAAAGATAACCCTGATTTTAAAAAAAGAAAGCGCAAAACGTAAAAAAAATCAAAAAAAGATAGAGATTTTGCCCGTTTTGCTCAAAAAAACGGTAAAAAAACACAAAAAACTTACTCAAAAGGCACATTTTCGCCGGCAGGCACGATTCAAACGCGAGGATAAGGCGCCGGAGGAAAAACATCCCGGCATGACGACAAACCGGATGCAGGTGCGGAAAACGCGCCACCTGATGAAAACGCCTTTCCGTCATGGCGGCGGTCCCCGGCGATTTCCCGAAAAGACTTGACTTTTCGCGGAAAAAGGCGTATATTATTTTATGGTAATGTTTTTTTGGAAGGAAAAACCGTTATGGCGTTGATCGCAATCATCGACTACGACATGGGCAATCTCCGGAATGTGGAGAGGGCCCTGATTTTCACGGGTGCGGATGTCCGCATCGTGCGTTCCCCGTCCGAAGCCGCGGATGCGGCGGGCGTGGTCCTGCCGGGCGTCGGGAATTTCCATGACGCGATGAAGAACCTGAACAATGCGGGATTCACGGGATTTCTGCGGGACTGGACCGCGGCGGACAAGCCGTTTCTCGGGATCTGCCTGGGGCTCCAGATGCTGTTCGAATCCAGCGAAGAGGCGCCCGGCGTGCCCGGACTCGGTATCCTGAAGGGCTGCTGCCGCAAGTTCGTCTCCGAAACGGAGAAAGTGCCGCACATGGGCTGGAACACCGTGTCGTTCAGCTCGACGCATCCGTGCTTCGCGTCCTTCCGGGAGCCCGCGTGGTTTTACTTTGTCCACTCTTTCTATGTCGTACCGGATGATGCCGCCGTGACTGCGGGACGCACAGATTACATTTGCGGATTCACGTCGGCGGTGTCGCGGGGCAACCTGGCCGCGACGCAGTTCCATCCGGAGAAAAGCCAGGAAAACGGGCTGGCGATCCTGCGCGGATTCTCGGCCCTCTGCAAAGGAGTTTCCCATTCATGAAGTTATTCCCCGCCATTGATCTGCTTCACGGTAATTGCGTCCGGTTGTTCCAGGGCGACTACGCGAAGGAGACCGTTTACGAAACCACGCCCGCCGATCAGGCCGCCGTGTGGGAGGAGGCCGGAGCGCCGCTTATTCACCTCGTCGATCTCGACGGTGCGAAAAACGGTTCCATGACCAATTCCGACGCCATCCGCGCCATTTGCGCCCGCGTCTCCATCCCGTGCGAACTCGGCGGCGGCATCCGCTCCGTCGACGACGCGAAACGCGCATTCGACCTCGGCATCTCCCGCGTAATCCTCGGGACGGCAGTCTGCGACGACCCGAAGAGCGCGGAAGACTTCATCAACGCGTTCGGCGCGGAGAAAGTCGTGGCTGGAATCGACGCCCGCGACGGGAAAGTCGCCACGCGCGGCTGGGTCGAGACTTCCACGATCGACGCGGCGGCCCTCGCGAAGACGCTTTTCCTTTTCGGCGTCAGCCGTTTCATCTTCACCGACATCGCCACCGACGGCGCACTGAAGGGGCCGAACCTCCCGTTCATGCGGAACCTTTGCGACCAGCTCCCGGACTGCCGCATCATCGCATCCGGCGGCGTGAGCTCGCCCGGCGACGTCCGCGCTCTGGTCTCGCTCGGCTGCGTCAACCTCGAGGGCGCGATCGTCGGCAAGGCGCTGTATGATGGCCGCACGACCTATGCCGAACTGACGGCCGCAGCCGGAGATTTCCGCTGAAATGGAAACCGTGCAAGTCAGTCTGGGCGAACGCTCCTACGACATTTCCGTCGCGGACGACCTTTTCGTCTCCGGCGCTTCCGTCGAACTATTGAAGCCTTTCACACACGGCATGAAAGTCCTCGTCGTCTCCGATTCCAATGTGTTTCCGCTGTACGGCGACCTCCTGCGCAGAACGCTGCTCGTCGCCGGCGCTTCCGACGTGGCGCAGTCCGTCTTCCCCGCCGGGGAAACGTCCAAACACCTCATGACCATCGGCGGCATCTGCCGCGACGCGGCGCGCGCGGGACTCGACCGCGGTTCGCTGGTCGTGGGACTGGGCGGCGGCGTGGTCGGCGACATGGCGGCGTTCGCGGCTTCGGTCTACATGCGCGGCATCCGCTGCGTGCAGGTCCCGACGTCGCTCCTCGCGATGATCGACTCCGGCGTCGGCGGCAAGACCGGCGTGGACCTGCCCGAGGGAAAGAACCTCGTCGGCACGTTCTACCAGCCGAAAGCCGTGCTCATGGACGCGATGTTTCTCGCGTCGCTTCCGGACCGTGAGATGTCGAATGGTTTCGCCGAACTCATCAAGCACGCCATTCTGTTCGACCGGGCCCTTTTCGACGAGTTGGAAGACGCCGGCGATGCGCTGTTCCGCGACTCCGCCCGCCTCGCGGCGCTCGTGGCGAGGTCCTGTGCGCTGAAGGCCGCCGTCGTGTCCCGCGACGAGCAGGAACGCGGCGAACGCATGCTGCTCAACCTGGGGCATACGTTCGGCCATGCGAT
>Ga0265299_10003733_pt1 | contig 14699 bp, 12 predicted proteins | sample AusTroGonzalo_MG_4_FD_193485 | JGI IMG/M metagenome (GOLD analysis project Ga0265299, IMG submission 193485) | Bovine rumen microbial communities from tropical cattle in Woodstock, Queensland, Australia - Gonzalo_02 | ecosystem: Host-associated > Mammals > Digestive system > Stomach > Rumen ... | reverse complement strand
AAGGCTCGAACGACTTCGAGAGGGCGAGCAACGAGATTTTTGCCCGTATGGAAATGAGTATAGCCGAAGCGGTGACGGAAGACCTGAACGCCCAGGTGGAGTATATCTTCACGGAGTTCGCGCATAGGTAAGACCCGTTTTTGTCGCTTTCCCTATATGAGTAAAAAAGCAAGCTATGGCTATACCCATTTGGAAAGATTACTCGGTAACCCTCGGCACTACTGACGGCCAGGCGTTCACCATTTACGACAAGGCCGACAATACCGGCAACGTCATATATACCGGCAAGGCATATATCAAACCAGGCGAGACCTATGCCACCGTTCGCGTGAACGATATTTGCGCGGACTATCTGGCGCAGAAGCTCTCCTTGTCCCTTGTATTTACGGGTATGAGTTCCGAGGTCTTCCCCGGTGCGCTGACCTTCAGCTGCTATAAGGGCACGACATTTGTTGCGTCTTGGACCTTCTACCTGAATTACGAGTACAAGGACGGCGGTATTGACAAGATAAAACTACGCCCAAACAATCCTATCACGGGCCGTATCATGCGCGGTATGCCGTTTTGTCTCACGAGGTTATATCCGTCGGCCAGCGCTGCGGCCAGACTACGCCTCTATGCGCTTCCCGGCTCCAGCGCTACAACCTACAATATAGACATACAAGGCAGTGTCAACTTATGGTCGAAAGCCAACGACGACAGCCCCGACTACACGACCACCGTAGCGGAATACAAAGACACTACTAACAGCATAGACTACAACCTTGCGCTCCGGCTTATAGACAAGTGCCACCGCTACGCCCTCTACTATGTCAACCCTATGGGTGGGCTTGACTTCTTGGTCATCGAGGGCAAGTGGCGAATGAAGGACGGCTACAAGCGTCAGACCTATAAGCAGAGTTACGATAACAGCAACCTCATCAACCGCGGAGAGGTCAACTATCACAATGACGTAATAAGGGCGTGGGAACTACACACGGGTTGGCTCACGGACGTACAAGCGGGCCGCATGGGCGACTTGCTGGGTAGTCCCCTCGTCTTTCTCTGCGACTGCGACGACAATTACCAGCTGCACCCCGTAATAATCACAAACGCAGACTGCCCCTATAAAACTCACAAGGACGGCATGGTGTCTTACCAGATAGACGCCCAGCTCGCCCGCGACATAACAAGACGATGAGAACAAAATATAACCTATACATCGCCGGCCAGCGGGCAGACGTTAACGCTGACGCGCTGGTACTGATGAACTACAAGCTCACGGACGCCGAGAGCCCCGCCGCGGTGTTTAACTCGTGGAGTCAGCAGCTTGCGCTTCCCAAAACCTCGCAGAACAACGTCATATTCGACCATATCTACCGTGCTGACCATACTACGCAGAACGGAAAGTTCAACGCCCTCGAGCGCACACCCTTCGAGATAATATCCGTAACGGGAGAGAAGCTGGAGGCGGGATATTTGAAACTCACGGATATAGACGAGGCGCAGTACAGCGTAGTCCTCTACGGCGGCCTGGGCGGCTTCTTGTTCTCACTCATGTACAACGCGGACGGCAGCAAAAAGAGTCTCGCCGACCTTCAGTATACCGAAGAAGGGGGAGAGAATGAGTTGGCGTTCAATATCACCCGTGACGCGGTGCGTCATGCGTGGCGTACTATCGGAGGCCAGCAAGCCCACTCCGACCTCTGGAATATCATAAACTTTGCTCCGTGCTATAACGGTATACCGGGCGGTGACTTCGACGCCAAAAAGGCTTTTTGTTACAACGGCTGCTACGGAGTTAAGGCCAGCGACGGAAGTTATACCAGCCGTCGTAATCATGTCATGGTAGACCTCGTGAACGCGGTAGACGAGTGGGCCGCCCAAGACTTGCGTAGTTATCAACAGCGGCCCGTTATCAGTTTTAAGGCTATTATCGCGGCTATGCAGCGCTTCGCTACTGCTTCGGGCTATACTCTATATTGCGATCCGACTTGGTTTGGCTCGCATAACCCCTACTACGAGAAACTCTGGCTTACGCTTCCCAAACTCGACAGCATACAACTACCCAACGAGACGGGCAGCGGGTCGGCTTATTTTAACGGGCCCGACCCCGGTGCTGTTCCTTCATACAGCAGCGACCGCGTAAAAGACGTAGAGATAAGCGGCCCGTGGAATACGAAAGGCTACACGGCAAAGCATAACGTGAGTGTGACGTTTGTACCTACCGTCTTGGGCTCTTCTATGCAGACGACGGGCCTCGCGGCGTGGGAAACTCCCGTAACCCCAAGCGGCCGAAACTATCGCCGTGTAGTTACCGCTTACCAGCTGCTCGCTCTCGACCAAAACGGCATCGTAATAGGAGGCTCGAAGGTCGCTATGGCCAGCACCCGTACCGTCTGCTCTGACAGCGCTACGCCTTTGGAAGAGACCGTCAGCCCCGCTACTTTCGTGCAGAAGTACAACAACGCGCTCTCTACGCATTGGAACACCTTCTCGCCGTCATGGACGCCGGAAGACGGCAACGCCTACGACTCTACCATGTATAACGGTGCGAAATACATGAACACCGGCAGCGGCCGTCAGCTGGTAGACAGCTCAAACAACCCCGTCGAGGTTACGCTGTCCTTCAGTGGCGTGGCTGGCGTGTCGCGTGTTATACTACGTACAACCTTCATAGCCATATACTCTACGGGCGGCGTGGGTATCCCGTACTATCAGGATCAGCGCAACGAAATGGCAAGCTCCAACGCTGCGGCAACGATGACATTCACCAGCCTCTCGCTCAACAGCGGCGAAGACTCTTACTCGTACAGCGTCAGCGGTACGGCACACTCCGGCTCGCAGATAAGTAAAAAGATACTGCTCGGTAGCACGAAAACACCCGCCGATTATTTGCTCTCGTACTGCAAAATGTTCGGCCTCTACTTTATCACCGACGAGTCGGGCAAGCGTATCGAGTTACGAAATCGCGGCGTCGCTTATCACCTTACCGACCCCGTCCTCGACTTCCAGCAGCGTATCGACCTTCCCAGCGTGAAGATAAAGCCCTACGTCATAAAGTCGCGCTGGTACGAATGGGTGCAAGAGGTCAAAGGCCGCTTCGCCGACTACTACAAGAGCGTCTATGGTCTGGACTATGGTATGGCTCGCGTGAATACCGGCTTCGAGTTCGACGCCAGCCACACGGACGTACTCCAGGATAAAGTGTTCAAGGGAGCCGCCGAGGTGTTACACCAGTCCAAGTACTTCGAGAATATAAGCGAGAACATGAAGCTCTGCCCGCCTCCGTTCATCGACGGCGGCAGCTTCACCCTTTGGAACTCCAGCGGAGAGACGCAAGAGCAAGACATAGCCACACCGACCAACGCCGCCACGATAGAATACTACAACGATGACTATGAGGGTTACGACTACCCGGCATATCCCAAGCCGGAGTTCTGCGACAAGGATAACAAAGAGATAGACGGCGCGGACGTGCTGCTCTTGTACGACAGCGCGGGCGGTCCCGCGAGGTACGGACATTTTACCCTGACTGACGATAACGGACTTATGACCCTTTACAATGAGGGTAAGCCGTGCTGGTTGTTGGGTCAGGGCGTTATCAGCTCCAACCTCAAGTATACGATAGGCTACCGCTCGGACGGCTCGACGCTGTACTTCCCGCGTTTCCGTCGTATGATAACCGGCTCCAGCTCGCCTATGACAGCTACTTATACGCTCGATATGGCCGTACCGCAAGAGATAGACCAACCCGCGATAACGTGCGACGCGAGCAAGGGTGTCTATTACAAACGCTGGCGCAACTACATAAACGACCGCCTCGACGTAGACGCAAAGGTTATGACGTGCAAGGCAAACTTACGGGGGCTTCAGGTCGGCCGCTCACTTATCGGCCGTATCTGCTTCTTCGACGGCTCGCTGTGGGCTCTGGAGGGTATTAAGAATTATATCCTCGGCGGCGACGAGCTGACCGAGTGCGAGTTCGTCAAGGTGAAGGACAAGAACAACTACTACACGGGACAAAACTAAAATACAATGACAAACGACAGCATGACTATACAGCGTATCATTGAGATACGCGCCGAGCGGTCCACCGATACCGTCAAGGACCTCAAGCAAGAGATAAGCGACTTGAAGGACGCGCTGCTCAACGTCGAGGAGGGGACGAAGGACTACGACAAGGGCGTAAAACTTCTCCAAGAGGACCAACGCCGACTCAACGAGGTCAACGCTCTCACGAAGAAGGAGAACGTCGCCTTGACCGGCTCGTACTACGACCTCAACGCCCAGCTCGTCCAGGCCCGTAAGGATTGGAAAAACTTAACCGCAGCCCAGCGCGAAGACGCGGAGGTGGGCGGAGCTCTCATTCAGAAGATACAAAGCCTTGACCGCCAGCTCAAGGATATGGACGCCTCAATAGGTCAGTATCAGCGTAACGTCGGCGACTACCGCGGGGCGCTGACCGATTGGGGCGACAGCTTGAGCAAACTGCCGGGCGGCATGGGTGCCGTGGTGGGCGGTTTAAAGAACATGGGCTCCGCTATGAAGCTCGTGTCCTCTAACCCTTTAATGGCTATTATCGGCATACTCGCCCCAATGCTCCAGGGTATCGCAAAAGCCGTCAAGGAGAACGAGGGTGCCATGAACGCGATACGCGCCTCCATGAAATTGTTAGAGCCTATCGGCAACGCGATAAGCAGCATATTTGAAACTATCGGCGAGAAGGTCAGCGACGTCGTCAAGTGGCTTGGTAACCTTCTGAAATCAAATACCGACACCTTCGGCAAAATGACCTCGACGCTGGCCGGTTTCGGTAACGCACTACTTCAGTACATACTCACACCTATACGCACCGTAATAGCCGCAGTCAAGGGACTCGGTAAAATTTTGGGCGACGTGTTCAAGGGTGAGTGGGGTAGCATAAAGGAGGACGCCAAAGCCGCCGGTAGCGAGATCGCCGACGCCTGGAAAAAGGGCTTCTCGTTTAAGGAGAACTTCAACGTAGGCAAGGAGGCGGGGGAGCAGTTCGTAGAAGGTCTGAAAACCGCCAAGCCGAAAGTAAAGGAGGAGGCGAAAAAGACAAAGGAGGAGTGGCTCTCCGAGCTGGAGTACCGCAAGTATATACTAAAGCAGCAGATCGCACTCGAAAAAGAGAATAGCGAGGAAATGGTCGCCTTGAAGCAAGCGCTCCGCGAGGCCGAGTTCGAGGAGGAGAAGCAACGACTCGAAAAGACCATAAAGGACGAGGAGGAGCGTAACGCCGCGATAAAGTTGGCCGAGCAAGTCAAAAACCAGGACCTCTTTAACATAGCCCAGGACGCCTACGTCGCACGTCTTGACGCCGAGCAGAAGTACCAGGACGAAATGGCCAAGAAGCGCGAGGAACAGCGCAAGGCCGAGGAGAAGGCCGAGCAAGACCGACTCAAAGCCGAACAAGCCGCTTGGGAAAAACTGCATAACGCAAAGGTGGCTACCGTAAAGAACGCCTTCTCGACTATGCTGTCCTTGTATGAGGCGTTCGGTGACGAGTCCGCAAAGGAGTCCGAAGGCTACAAGGCTATCGCGTCGGCCCAAGCTGCTGTTCAGGCTATGCTTTCGGCAAACGAAGCCTACGCCGCTATGGCGTCTATCCCATACGTCGGCCCCGTGTTGGGCGGTATCGCTGCCGCCGCGGCTCTCGCGCAAGGTATGGCCCAGGTGCGCCAGATTAACGCGACTAACATGAAGGCCGTAGCGCCCACTACCACCGCGTCAACCTCCGCTCCGTCTGCTTCCGTTTCGGCTCCGGCGGTCGTTCAGCAAGTGGAGGCGACCCGCACCGTTACGGGCGTGAAGGAAGAGGAGCGCCTGAACAACGCGCAGCGCGTCTATGTAGTGTATGACGACATCGACCAAGCCGGTAAGAAGGTAGACGTCACGACTTCCGAAGCGACCTTCTGAAGTTATTTTTGACCCGTCCGAGGCGTACTTCCTATATTGGGATAAAGTACGCCTTTTTTATGTCACAAACCACTATAAAGGGGCTGCCCGTTTTCGTGGCAGAAATGGAGAAGGGCTGCGGTATGCTCAAAGTCTCACTTGTGGACTATCCCGCCGTAGAGAAGAACTTCCAAGCCTTCGCCAAGAAACCTATACGTCAGGACTATGCCGTCCAGGACGAGGACAAGCATATCGTCCGCGGTGTGCTCATGCGGGCGAATTATCCTATCATACGCGAAGATAAGGAGCTCGGCAAGTACTTTATCATATTCAAGCCGGAGACCCTCCGCGAAATGGCGCAGCAGTACCTCAAGGACGGCCGCACCTCCAACGTCAACCTCCAGCACGAAGCGGACAGCGACGTCGAGGGTGTAGACATGGTGCAGATATTCATAAAGGACGTAGCTGCCGGTGTCGATCCCGTAGGCTTCGAGGAAATCGAGGACGGCTCACTCTTCGGTGAGTTCAAGGTCTCAAACGAGGAGGTGTGGAACGGCATCAAAGAAGGAACGTATAGAGGTTTTTCCATTGAGACCCTGAACACCTTCGAAGCCGAGGAAGGTGTTATCTCTACCGAGAAGATACAAGACGTGATAGATTGGCTTAACACATTCAAAAATATAGATATGAATTTCAGTAAAATGGTAAAGGCCAAGCTCGCCGCTATGCTCGGCAAGTTTGGTAACGTAACCACCGACAAGGCTATCTTGTCGTGGGACGGAGACGGAGAGCTGGAGGCCGGTATGGACGTCTATATCGAGGACGCAGACGGCAACCGCAACCCCGCAGAGGACGGCGACTACACTACCGAGGACGGCAAGGTCATCGTAGTAGTCGACGGTAAGGTTTCAGAGATTAAAGACCCCGACGCCGAAGTGGAAAACGAAGGCGAGGAGGAGCTCAAAGCCTCTAAAATGACTACCCTTGCCAAGTTCGAGGAGAGCTACGAGGAGAAGGAGCGCAAGATCGCCGAGGCTATCGCAGCCAAGAACGGCGAAGGCTTCTACTTCTACCTGGTAGAGGCTGGCGAAGGTTATGCTGTTATCTGCTGGTGGACCGACGAGGACCTCGCAGACCACTACCGCCGCTATGAGGTGAGCGAGAACGAGGACGGCAGCTTCGCTATCGGCGACTATCAGGACGGCCACATGGGCTTTATTCCCGACGAGGAGCCCAAGCCAGAGCCCGAGCCCACACCCTCCGACGACGAGGAAATGGCGTCTATGTTCAACGACGTACTCGAGGTTATGAAGGGTATGCGTGAGGAACTCAACGCCCTCAAGGCCCAGCTCAAGACACCCGCAGCCAAACCCGCGCACGAGGAGTTCAGTGGCGAAGGTGGCGAGACCAAAGCCCCGAAGGGTTTCGAGAAATTCGCGCAGCGTTTCTCAAAATAAAAGAGTGATAAAACAATAGTAACAAACTAAAAATCGAAAACTATGGCATTTATTGTATCTGGTCTTTCAGACTATGTTCAGAACAACCGCGAGCTGCTGCTCAAGGACATCGTTCTCGGCGCTGACTCAATCAGCCGTATGACTATCCAGCCCGGCGTCAAGAAGGACGCAGAGCTGAACTATCTCGCCGTTGCTCCCGTTCTCCAGGACGGCTCAAGCTGCGGCTGGAACGCAAGCGGTGACGCTACCTTCACGAAGCGCGTCATCTCAACTGCTGCTATCAAGGTAAACATGGCCTTCTGCGAGAAGACTCTGCTGGGCAAGTGGACCGAGTACGTTGTACGCTTCGGCGCCGACAACAACGAGTTCCCCTTCGAGCAGTACATCATCGACGAGGTACGCAAGGGCATCAAGAAGCAAATGGAGAAGCTCGTATGGCAAGCTGACACCAGCAGCTCCGATCTCTTCGACGGCCTCTTGAAGATTATCAACGCAGCCAGCGGCACTATCAAGGTGAATATCGCCAGCGGTAAGAGCGCCTACGAGGCTATCTACGCCGTTTATATGGCTATCCCCGAAGAGATACTCGAGACCGAGGGCCTCGCTATCAACGTATCTCCGAAGGTGTTCCGTGCCTTCTGCAAGGAGCTGACCGATATGAATATGTACCACTACACCGCCGGCGACGGCGTTCGTGAGGTGATACTGCCCGGCACCGGCTGCCCCGTCCGTATGGTCATGGGTCTTGCCGACAGCGTAGGTACCAACTACCGCAAGATTGTCGCTACCTACGACAAGAACTTGGTATTCGGCTGCGATATGCTCTCTGACGCCGAGGAAATCAAGGCTTGGTACAGCGACGACAACGACGAGCACCGTCTGAAGGTTGACTTCAACGCCGGCGTTCAGATTGCCTTCCCCGACCTCTGCGTACTCGGTACAATGGCTGCCGACCCCGTAAGCCCGAAGCAGTCTATCGTCGCACTGAACGAGATCGCCGACAATACCGCCAGCAATTAAGCGGAAGCCGAACGAGTGACAACTGAAAGGGTGGGCTCACCGCCCGCCCTTTCGTATTTACGAACAAATTAAAAAGTAACAATATGGCTTGCACACAAACTTTATCAGGACTCGCAAGGGACTGCGCGAACAGCCTCGGAGGCGTGAAGAAGGTATGGATAGCAAACTACGACGACGTTAGCGCCCTGACTATAACAAGCGACATTATAACCGCTATATCAATGGTCAGCTCCGCGAAGTTCAAGGAGTACAACTTCCGTCCCCAGACTGCCGAGGTCGTAAGTACCCCCCAGGTGAACAGCGAGAACGGTGTCGCCTTTATCCAGAGCGTACTCACCATGCAGTTCGCCAAGCAAGACACTACCAAACGCCTCGAAATGAACGCCCTCGCACTCGGCGACCTCGCCATTATTTACGAGGACAACAACGGCAAGAAGTGGTATCTCGGTAAGGACAACCCCGTCACCGCTACCGGCGGCGACAGCGGCTCCGGCAAGGCTTTCACCGACGCCAACCGCTACGGTATTCAGCTGACCGACAACTCACTGCTGTACCCCTACGAAGTTACAGCAACTATCCCCGTATAAACGAGGACAAGACGAAACCGAAGAGCCGTCCCTTACCGGGGCGGCTTTTTGTTTTGACCCGTTTTTGGCGCTTCCTCTATATGTCATAAAACAAGTATATGTTACACCTCCAGCAGAGCACGACGGCGCAGACCGTGAAGATACCCCGCCCCCAGGCGATACCGCAGTCGGGCGCGTGGGCTCTCGTACTGCGTAACGGTATAACAAAGAAGGAGTACACGTTCAGCGGTGCGCCTACGGTAGACGGTATGATACTGAAGAAGAGCATCACCTTCGAGTCTCTCCCCGACAAGGGGCAGTACACCTACACGCTCAAACGCGGGGACGTCATCGTGAGCGCCGGACTTGCCCAGGTAGGACAAGACGCTATGCAGCCAACCCGCACCGTCTACAACGAAACAATAACAACAATACAATATAATGGATAACAACGAAAACAAGCCGACCGCGCTCAACTTTCTCGCCCTCGATTCCTTCACCGAGACAAACATAGTCTCACCAAAGGAGACGACCGTAGGCGGCAAGGAGTACGTCCTTTGGGGCGACAAGAACGGCTACCCGGAGTATCTCGCGGAGCTGTTCGCGCAGTGCGTGACGCTTCACTCGGTAATACTCGGGTCAATAGACTACGTGGCGGGGAACGGCGCATCGCTGGGAGCCTCGCTTCAAGAGAACGGCGCAGTCAACCGCAAGGGCATGACAGCCCAGCAGCTTGTCAAGGCCCTCGCTCGCAATTACTTTATATACGGCGGTTTTGCCCTTCAGGTTATACGCGACAAAGGCGGCGACGTGCGCGAGCTCTATCCTATCAATATGCGCTTCTTGCGCTCTGACAAGGAGAACGAGGTGTTCTGGTATTCCGAGAAGTGGAAAACCAGCGGAAGCGTGAAAACGGTCAAGTACCCCAAGTTTATACCGAACGCCGTAGCCGAGGAAGACAAGGTGCCCGACAGCATCTACTTCTTTAAGGGTGACGTAGATACCACCTACCCACAACCGTTGTGGGCCGCAGCTGTCAAGGACAGCGAAGTTGAGCGCTCTATCGACGAGTTCCACCTGAATAACATCAACAACGGCTTCATGGGCTCGTATATAGTGAATTTCAACAACGGAGTACCGACTGACGAGACCAAGAAGGAAATCGAGAAAATGTTCAACCAGAAGTTCGCGGGTAAAGACAACGCGGGTCGTATCATGTTCTCTTGGAACGCCTCGAAGGATACCGCTACTACCTTGCAAAAAATGGAGGTCAGCGACTACGGCGAGAAGTATCAGACCCTCGCCAAACACGTCGAGCGCTCGATATACAAAGCCTTCCGAGCCAACCCCAACCTCTTCGGCATAGCAACCGAGAACAACGGTTTCAACTCGGAGGAGTACGACAGCGCCTTCCGACTCTTTAACCGCACCGTCATACAGCCCGTGCAGCAGAATATCTGCGACGCGCTGGACCGTATACTTGGAGGTGAAAACACCCTCACTATCGTACCCTTCACGCTTGACGGAGGAAACCAAAACGTACAATAATATGAAGGAGATACTATTCACATCTGAAGAGAACGTCAAGGGACTCACCGCCATATCGGACAACGTGGAGAGTAAATACCTTCTTCCCGCTATCCGCGAGGCTCAAGAGATATACTTGCGTGAGATTATCGGCGACGCCCTTATGAGTAAGTTGCGCTGGTGTATCGACAACAACGCCTTTCGTGGCGCGTTTGCACCGGCTGACTACAACGAGGACCATGAGACCGAGACCGGCGGCAACCCGCAGTATCGGAAACTCTTAAACAAATGTCAGTACTACCTCGCCTATAAGGCTGTCGCAGAGCTGATACCGAAGGTATCCTACAAGATACGTAACATGGGCGTAGTGAAGACCTCCGACGAGAACGTACAGCCCGCCACTTACGCCGAGATAGTAGCGCAGCGCGACTACTACATAGGTCAAGCCGACTATTATTGTCTGCTGCTTCAGAATTTCCTCCTCGCTAACCGAAGCGACTACCCGGAACTCACCGAGCAGAAGGCAAACGAGATACACGCCACCCTGAAGAGTGCCGCTTCGTGCGGTATCTGGCTCGGTGGCCCAAGAGGTAAATAACTATGACGCTATTAGACCTTATACACACACTCGACGACGTGGCTCTCAACCAGCCGCAAATCAAGCAGTCCGTCGGAGGTGATATTTACAACCTCAACGACGACCCCAGCGTTATGTATGGCGCGTTTGCCCGTACCCAGGGACGCCACCGCTCCGATCTGCTTATGGGTGAGACCACCTACTACTTCACGCTGTTTTATGTCGATAGGCTGACCGAGGACAAGAGCAACGAGGAGGAGGTGCAGAGCGTGGGCGTTCAGGTATTGCAGAACATACTCTTGCGACTCATAGACAAGGGTATCGGAGTGCAGAACGCCGAGTTCCAGCCGTTCACGCAGCGCTTCGCGGACGAGTGCGCCGGTATGTACTGCGTCGTAGGGCTGACCGTAACAAACGACACGAATTGCGAACAAACATTTGTATAATATGGCACAATACAACAACCTCAAGAGCTACATCGAAGAGAAAATCTTCGAGAACGGCACCCAGGCTATTACGGGCGACGTCATGCAAGACGTGCTTAAAGTGATGACCGACGTGCTGGGCGCGTTCTACCAGATAGGCGGCGTGGCAACTCCCGCCACCGATCCGGGGACACCTGACGCCAAAGTGATATACATAGCTACCGACGCGGGCACCTACACCCACTTCGGAGGTCTGACTCTTGACACGGGCGAGGTCGCTCTCCTCGTGTACGAGACGTCATGGGAGAAGGAGAAGCTCGGCGTACTCTCTTCAGCTGCCGGAGCTGTCAAGTCCGAAAACATCGCCGACGGCGCTGTCATCACCTCCAAAATCGCGGGCGGTGCGGTGACTACCGCCAAGATTGAAGACGGGGCAGTGACAAGCGACAAAATCGGAAGTGGCGCGGTCGGCACTGCAAAGGTGGCCGACGGAGCCATAACCGCCGATAAGATTGCCTCTAATGCCGTCGAGACCGCCAAGATAAAGAACGGCGCAGTGACCGAAGGCAAAATAGCCGACGGTGCAGTCGATACTGACAAGATTGCCGCTTCGGCCATTACGTCGGGCAAGATTGCATCTAACGCAGTAACCGAAGGCAAGATTGCGACGGGAGCCGTAACCAACAGCAAGATAGCGAGCGGTGCAGTACACGCGGGTAACATAGCCGAAAAGGCTGTAACCGCCCCCAAACTTGAGAACGGCGCAGTGACCGAAGGCAAGATTGCCAGCGGTGCCGTGACATCGGCCAAAATCGGTACGGGTGCCGTGACATCGGAGAAGATTGCCAGCGGAGCCGTGGGAAGCGACCAGCTGGCCGAGGGCGCGTTTTCTGCCGATAACCTTGCCGACGGAAGCCTCACTACTCCGAAACTCGCAGACGGGGCTGTAACGACTCCCAAAATAGCCGATAATAACGTTACCGCCGCAAAGATTGCCGACGGCGCTATCGGTACGGCAAAGATAAACGGCGGCGCCGTCACTACCGAGAAGATTGCTTCAGGTGCAGTTACCACCGGCAAGATCGCCGACGGAGGTGTTACCACCGGCAAGATCGCCGACGCGGCTGTAACCGCCGACAAGCTCTCGGAGGCTTACTATACCGAGGGTGAGATAGACGACAAGTTCACCGAGTTCGGAGTGGAGCACCCGCGCCCCTACGTACTTAACGAGACGCTGATATTCGCCGACCAGGCTGGCGTGAGCGTAGCAGACGAGAAGATAATAGTAAATTATTGAAGATATGGACATCAAACAATTCGAGGTTAACGGGCAGACCTTCGACTTTAACGTCAAGGACGGGAAGATCGGAAGCCCCCAGATAGCAGACGGAGCCGTAACCGCCGACAAAATACCAGCCGGCGCGGTCGGCAGTTCCAAGATAGCGAGCGGTGCGGTGTCCACTGACAAGCTCGACTCGGCAGCTGTGACGAACGACAAGCTCGCCTCCAACGCCGTCGAAAGTGTGAACATAAAGAACAACGCCGTCAAGACCGCCAAGATAGCAGACGAAGCCGTCACACACGAGAAGCTCGGCGTGAACGCGGTAGACCGCGATAACATTCAGGACGGCGAGGTCATCACCGGCAAGCTGGCCGACGGAGCCGTGACCGCTGACAAGGTGGGCGCGGGAGCTATCGGTACGGCGAAGGTAGCCGACGGTGCGATTACTTCAGCCAAGATAGGAAGCGGAGCGGTAGGAGAAGCCAAGCTCGGCTCTAACTCCGTCGCCACGGGCAAGATAAAAGACGCGGCTGTAACCGCCGACAAGATAGGCTCGAAAGCTGTTACTACCGCAAAGGTAGACGACAAGGCTATCACGGAGGACAAGATAGCCGACTCCGTGCAGTTTATCCGTATGGCTGTCGACGGTAACGTCCTCCAGCTGACTACGGGCATACGTTAAACATTTAAAAACCGAAATAAAATGGCAAATCCAGAACTTAAACAAATCCAAGTCGACGGTGTTCTTTATGACATCAACGTACCCGACGGCGCTATCGGCACCGATCAGCTCAAAGACGGAAAGGTAGCTCTCGCCGACAACCTCGCTTCATGGGCCGCTCGCTCACAAATGGAGGTTATTGACGAGTGGAGCACACGCTGCCGTACCACCGGCGGCGACCTCTCTATCGACACCTCAAAGGGCGCGTATATTCTGCGCCTCATCACCCGCTCGTCATTCAAGGCGTCTCTGCTGTCAGCCAGCGGAGCTAACCTACTCAACCCGGAGGCAACCGTAGGCGGCGCTTACGTGTTCATGGTCCCGGTGATGAAGCGCGGCGACTACGGCACAGCAGACGAAGCTAACGGCATCGTATTTGTAGACAAAGACGGTAACAACCTCCACCCCACGGTACGCTTCAGCGAGACATACCCCGCTTCAGCAGCAGCCGGTGAGGCCGTTACCCCGTATCAGTTCGCCGGACATAGCGAGTATTTCTACCCCTCTGCAAAGATAGGTTACTTCATCGTCAGCGACCTGGGCGTGTCAGCCGCCAACGCTTGCGCCCGTATCGCATGGTCAACGGGTTACCAAACCTACGAGGCATACCGCGCACCGTCCAGCATCAACCTCTCGAACGTCATCACCGCTATTGCCGCTTCTCATAGCGGCGCGAGTGACCGTATGCTCGCAGTAGGTGGAGTGAGTGACGAGGTGTTATTCGGAAGCAACGCAGCCGCATGGACTCGCCGAGTATCGGTTATCGCTCCTACATGGACTGATACCGACAACGGCGACGGCACCTACACCCATACCGCAGAGATACCCGCCACTAACGGCGCCATGAAGGCCGGAGGTCTGGCCGAAGACTATGCGGGTGCAGTGGTACTCGCCGTAGAGGGTACGACCGTAAGTTATACCGACAGCAACGCCACCAGCAGCGTAAAGGTGAAGTACGAGCTTGCCTCGGAGGTTACCGGCACCGTAAGCCAGTCCAACGCCTACCAGCCTGACGACTTCGGTATCGAGTATCTGACCGACGCCGTAGGTGAGTTTGTTATCCGTACAAGCTACTATCAGGGTATGCCCGACACCGTGGCTTCTCTCATATCGCTGGCACACCAGAACGAGGCAAACACCGCCGCGATCGACGTAGACAATATGGGCGACGCCCACTGCAAGAGTATCGACATGGACGAACTCCCGACGGTCTGCGGCTATCA
>Ga0265299_10003730_pt1 | contig 14709 bp, 12 predicted proteins | sample AusTroGonzalo_MG_4_FD_193485 | JGI IMG/M metagenome (GOLD analysis project Ga0265299, IMG submission 193485) | Bovine rumen microbial communities from tropical cattle in Woodstock, Queensland, Australia - Gonzalo_02 | ecosystem: Host-associated > Mammals > Digestive system > Stomach > Rumen ... | reverse complement strand
ACGAATACCCATAGAGATATCGTCAATATAGTCTTTATTATTTTCAAACTTATAGGTCTCTGTTTTATTAATATCAACAACGGCATTATCCTCTATACAACCATTGTTAAATATAATTTTCTCTGGTATCTTTATCGACTCTATTATAACATTATAATAACCCGTCTCTTCATTTTTTGACAATTTAACACCAGGCCAACTACCTAGGGGCTCCTGAGCTACATTACCGTCCATATACCACACATAAGCATAAACATTCTCCCAACCATATGAATTGTCGAATGTGGCGGTGTAGATAGTCCAAGGAGAACAAATATCTGCTGTATGTTCGTCTAACCATGCCTTACGGTTAGTGAACCACAATTTATTTTTCTCTATTTCTGCGGATAACGTATTCGGTTCATAGTCCCACCGCAGAGCATCATATTGTATACAAGCCCCTAATCCAAGCCCCTCGTCCGAAACCGAAAAGTCGTCCAGGAAACGGTTCATCTCATCAACCAACAAAGGAGATAATTCATCCCACTTACCCTTATAGGCCTCCGTAAACATTTTATTTTCGTTCCTGAACAACCACTCAAAGTAGTAACCATGCAGATAGTGAATAGCAGCCCAGTTGTCTTCCTCTAATTCAATAGCATCCATGTCCCAAATATTACCCATTTGAAACTTGGTTCCAATGTCACTATTGGATAGCGTAAGAAAGATATTGGAACCACAGCCATCAGAATCTCCTAATATGTCGTGAGCTATCAACCATGCAGCAAAAGAAGGCACATCAATATACAGGTCATAGTTTTCCGCAGTGATTGAATTTTCCATTTCCTCCACACGGTTCTGAATAAAATCTATCTGATCTTGAGTAATGTCGTCAGAATCAGGATATTTAAAAGTATAACGCATGGAGTTCCATTTAAAGAATTGTCCTTCGGAAAGACTTAAGTCCTCATTCCACCAATATGCATCATATTCTATGATGTATCCACTGTCCTTGTCAACATAAAGCCTATCTTTCGAATTCTTTACTATTTCCATAAGCATATAGAGCCCCTTATAGTCACCATTGATGACAAGATTAACATACATGAAACGTGGTGTCCACTGAATTCCAGCCATCTCGTTCACCTTAAATCCTACCAACGAATTCAAGAATTTCTCATTCTCACATTTTAGGAGCCCCCACTCTTTATCTTTATGGGAGTCATCACGAAACAGCAGGTCGGCTTTCTTCTGCAGCTTTATTTTATATGCTTTCTTAAGACTAAGAGACGTCGATGTGTTTCCACGATGGGATAACATCAATCCGCTGACATCCTCCTCATATTCTCCACTATCATATAACAAATCCTCACCTTTAATTATAGTCATCCTTGACGGCACCTTGGTCTTGTTAGTTATTCCTATGCCCATGCAACCTTCAGGTGCCTGAACTGGCTCAGATGTAGGTTCCACTCCCCCTTCTGTCACTATAACAACTAAAGGCAGCCCGCTTGCTATCAGCGCCTCATTACCTGGATGATAATTCTGAGCCACAATAATCTGGCTAAATATGTAAAGAAACAACGTTAAGAGAACAGATTTCCTCATTATCAATAGAAACAACCTTTATTTTACATCAAGAATAATGATGCAAAAGTAACAAATTAATCCGTAATTACAAAACAATCCCCCAAAAACTTATGGCAGATACAAACAATCGTTAAAGTGCAGAGTAGTAACAATTCGCGTTAATTATATTTAAATTCTTGTCAACACAGGACAAATTCTTTGCTGCATTAAATAGATTTCTATATTTTTGCAAAATTATGAATGTATCTATCATCATTGTCAATTACAACACGCTGCATGTTCTAAGACCGTGCCTGGATAGCATTATAGAACATACCTATGGTATTAATTACGAGATTATTGTCGTTGACAATGGTTCCACCGATGGTTCAATTGAGGTTTTATCCAAAGACAGTCGCATAATCCTTATTCCAACTGGCGAAAACTTAGGCTTTGGAAAAGCAAACAACAAAGGATTAGAATATGCAAAAGGGAAATATATATTCTTCCTCAACTCTGACACGTTACTAAAAAACAATGCCATTAAGATACTTTACGACTTTGCCGAACAATATCAAGGAAGACTTGGTGCATTAGGATGTATCTTGGAAGACAGACAAGGAAATAGAATTCATTCCTACGGACAGTTCCCAAGGATGAAAAATGATTTCCAAAAATTCCTTTGGATTCCCATTCTCAAGGGATTGCGCCTATACCATTATCCTATTATCGAATATCCTAAGCAATGGATGACTGTTGAATATGTAACAGGGGCTGACTTATTTGTTCGTCGAGAAATTTTGGATGAGTGTGGAGCCTTTCATCCTGCTTTTTTCATGTATTGTGAGGAGTCTGAGATGGAACATCGATTCAATCTATATGGGTACGATAATGTGTTACTAAATGGCCCCAGGATTATACATCTTGAAGGGGAAGGTGGCAAAGACGGGAAGAGTAGCAAATTCATGCGAGACACTTATAGACAACAAAAAAGTGAATACATATATTACAAACTTACAGAGCCTCGTTGGAAATACATCTTATATCGCATCATCCACCCAATGTTAAGGCAAACAGTATGGCTAAATCCCAACATATCATTTGCTGAAAAATGGAAATTCACGAAGCAATTATTTGTTTCGATAAAAATTTAAAGATATGAACATTCTCATTGACGGTCGTATATGGTCCCTTTTCTCTGCTGGTGTTGGGACATTCTTCACCTGTGCCATCATGGAATGGGCGAAACAGAGAGCAAACGACACCTTTTATGTTATACTACCCAAAGGACTTGATACAAGATACGAGTTATCATCAATTCCTGACAACATAAAGCTGCTAGATTATTCTAAGCAGTTTCCAAAAAGACTACCAAACATTATCGTTCTGCAACTCTTAGTGCCTTTCCTTTGTAGGAAGCTACACATCGACCTGTATTACTCACCAGTACCTCACCTGCCCTATTTTATACCCTCAAAGGTAAAGATGATGGTGACTGTTCATGATGTTGTCAATATTGAAATGGCTCAGACAATGTCATGGACTAATCGACTGGCTACAAGTATTTTTTTCGGGCAAGCAATAAAAAAAGCTGATTTTATATGGACCAATTCCTATTACACAAAATCAAAGGTTGAAGAGTATTACCCTTCACGTCACTGCAAGGAAATCTTTACAGGTGATGCTGCAGACAGGAATATCTTTTTTCGCAGAACACTGTCCGAAGACAAACAACTACAAATAAAACAAGTATTCGGCATTAAACATCCATTTATTCTGTTTGTCGGCTCTCTCGAACCAAGAAAGAATCTGAAGTTCCTATTAAGCATCATACCAGATCTATACAAAGAATATGGTATCCAATTAGTGGTGGTAGGTGGAAAAGGCTGGAAGAACACAGAACTTAAGGACATCGTGGAATCGCCCTCCTTTCCCAAAGAATCAACCATTTTCTGTGGTTACGTAAGCAATGAAGACCTAGTTATGCTTTACCATACTGCCGTATGCTTTGTTTCTTGTGCGTTGATGGAAGGATTCGGCATGCCACAATTGGAAGCCTTATTATGCGGATGTCCAGTTGTTACTGCTCATAACACGGCTATGATTGAAGTGGCTAAAGGGAAAGACGGTGCTGTTACTGTAGAAGGATACAACAAGGATAAATGGGAACAGGCTATTGTAACGATGATACAAGAACGACCTGTTGTCAATTTAGAGCAATTATCCGACTATCACTGGGGGAACATCATCAACAGACTAATTTCTTATCTTTCGCACACCACGGCTCATATTTAATATGCAATATTTACAAACTACTTAAACAATAAAAAAAATATAGTAGCGTTATATCATTATAACTCTCATAACAAGACCTATAAACATGCAAAAGACCATACTCCATGTTTCCAAATATTACCATCCCTATATAGGGGGCATTGAAACCCTGGTCAAATCAATGACTGAGGGATTAACAGAATATCGCAATATTGTCATCTGCTTTGCTACTGACGGAAAAGATGCAGTGGATATTATAAATGACATCATGATTTATCGTGTCAAAGTTAATTTCTCCATGATGAGTCAAGATGTTGCTTTAGGATATTACGGGACATTAAAGAAATTGATGGCAGAATACGAGCCACAATATGTTCATGTCCATTGTCCTGACCCCTACGTCTACCCATTAGTACTCAAAGCCATCCATCCCGAAACGAAATTGATTCTGCATTGGCATTCAGATATTCTATCTAAAGGCATTGTCTATAAACTCATCAAGCCCTTCGAGAATGCCATATTAAAACGTGCCGACCTCATCATCACCACTAGCCCAAACTACATTCATCCTTCAAGTCCCATCTATCAATACAAAGAGAAGACAAAGGTAGTTCAAAGCGGTATCGTTTTGGATAACTTCAACTTGAAAGATGGAGATGAGAGACGCATAGCAAAAATAAGGGAACAATACGGAAACAAACCTATTGTATTTCTCTTTGGCCGCCATATTCCTTATAAGGGTATAGATTGGCTAATGGAGATTGAGAAACTAGTCAAAAGCGACTGCCAGTTCATCATTGCTGGTAGCGGTCCGCTAACCAAACAGTTAATGCGTAAAAACACATCGCATCGCATCATTTTTACGGGTAAGCTCAGTACAGATGATCTACGTTGTTATATCCATGCCGCAGACATCTTTTCCTTCACCTCTAATACTAAAGCAGAAGCATTAGGGCTGGCTTTGGCTGAAGCCATGTACTGCCGTTGCGCCCCTATTGTTTTTCATATAGAAGGTTCTGGTGTGAATTGGGTATCTATCAAAGATCAAACAGGGTTGGAAATACCTTTAGGCGACCTTTCCGGTTATGCAAAGGCTATTGACCTTCTGTTAACCAATCATTCATTAAGAGAAAAGCTTGCCGAAGCTGCACATCAACGTGTCATTGACATGTTCACCGAGCAGAAATCTGTCAGCATCATGGAAGGTGTGTATAAACAATTATAAAAGCGGATGACTATGAGTCGGATTTACATCAACGGACGCTTTCTCACAAGGCCCATGACGGGAGTAGAACGTTATGCATATATGACATGCAAAGCGTTGGCGGAAATGGGAATAGATTTTACGATTATTTGTCCGAAGTCTCCTCTTATGCCATGCTACGAAGTCAGCAACCTTCCTATCATTCATTACGGGGTTGGCAAGTCTCATCTATGGGAACAATTTGTATTGCCATTCTTCTTCATCGGCAAGAAAAATTATCTATTGTTCTCTTTTACAGGATTGGGATCCATTCTCATCCGCAACAAGGTCATGACAATACATGATCTCTCATTTTTGGAAAACCCCAAATGGTTCTCCCAAAGCTATTATTGGTGGTACAAATTTATGACCCCTTTGGCAGCCAGGACTTCAAAACATATCATTACGGTCAGCGAATTCTCAAAAAAAGAGATTCTTCGTTTCTATCCTTTTATCAAGGAAAAAGATATTAGTATCGCCTATAATGCTGCTGATGATAAGTTCTTTCACTTTCAGTCACAAAATTCTATTCCAGAAAAGCCTTTTGCCTTAACCGTTTCCTCTCTTGACCCTCGAAAGAACTTTGCACGTCTTATAGAAGCTTTCCAAGATATCAAGGAGTGTTCCTTGTATATCGTCGGATCTCACAACCACGTTTTCAAGCAGAAAGACAGCATAACAGACACAAATGACACTATCCATTTTCTAGGCAGGGTTTCAGACGAAGAGCTAGTCTCTCTCTATAATCGGGCCACCTGTTTCATTTTTCCTTCCTTATACGAAGGATTTGGCCTACCAACCATTGAGGCAATGAGGTGCGGTTGTCCTGTACTCGCGTCTGATATTCCCGTATTAAGGGAGGTTTGTGGAGATGCTGCTATATACTTTAATCCATATCATGTAGAAGACATTAGGAATACAATCAAACATTTTCTAAAAGATATTGACACACTTCGTCCCACCGTCATTGCGAAAGGTTACGAAAACATCAATAGATATTCATGGAAGAAAACCGCAGAAGCAGTCATTCAATTGGCTCAACAATATAAATAATATGATAAACGACAAACTATGATTATACGCAGTAAAGCACCATTAAGATTAGGACTGGCAGGGGGAGGCTCCGATGTAGCTCCCTATTGTGATATATACGGAGGGCTAGTACTCAATGCCACCATCAATCTCTATGCCTATTGCACCATTGAAGAGACGGATGACGAACAAATCACCATCCATTCCTTTGATGCTGATGTCTATAAGTCATATCCATTAGCCAACGCATTGGAGATTGACGGACAAGCCAGCCTCATCAAAGGTGTATATAACAGGGTCTTCAGTGATTTCCATCTACAACCGCAGGCATTCAAGATTACCACCTACAATGATGCTCCAGCAGGCTCTGGGTTAGGAACGTCATCCACGATGGTTGTTTGCATCCTAAAGGCATTTGTGGAATGGAAGGGATTACCATTGGGAGATTATGAAATAGCAAAGTTAGCTTACGAGATTGAACGCAAGGACTTGATGCTGAGTGGTGGAAAACAAGATCAATATGCAGCCTCGTTCGGAGGATTCAACTACATTGAGTTTTTGAAGGATGATATTGCTATCGTCAATCCGCTAAAAATCAAGCGTTGGATTATCGACGAGTTGGAAGCCTCTATGCTTCTCTACTTCACAGGACGGTCTCGTTCGTCAGCTGCTATTATCGACGAACAGAAGAAAAACACCGAAGGTGGCAATAGTAACGCCATTGAAGCTATGCACCGTATCAAACAAAGTGCTATTGATACAAAACTGGCTTTATTGAAAGGAGACATCGATGCCTTTGCCGATATTCTGCGCGAGGCATGGGAGAATAAGAAAAAGATGGCCAACAACATAACCAACCCCATCATCCAAGAAGCTATGGATGTAGCCATTAAAGCTGGTGCCAAAGCCGGAAAGGTATCAGGAGCAGGTGGCGGTGGGTTCATTATGTTCGTAGTTGAGCCTACACGAAAGAAAGAGGTTGAACAGGCCCTATCGAAAATGGATGGTTTTGTCATGCCTTTCAATTTCAGCGATGGGGGGGCTCATGGATGGAAAATTTACGATACTGACACTATAAAAGCCTTTTAGCATATGACAGAAAACAATATCAACAAACATATCAACACTCTCATTGACCGCTACCCCAAATTAATTGTATGCCGAGAAAACATACAACAGGCTTATAACATCCTAAAAGATGCCTATTCCAAAGGGCGTAAATTGTTGGTATGCGGCAACGGCGGTTCTGCAGCTGATAGCGAGCATATCGTTGGGGAACTAATGAAAGAGTTTAAGCTAAAGCGAGAGGTTTATAAGGATCAGGCTGACGCCATGAAGAGTATTGACGCTGAATTAGGCACAATTTTAGCCAAGCACCTACAGGGAGCACTTCCAGCCATCTCACTAACCGGTCATTCTTCGCTGACCACAGCATTCATGAACGATAGCAACCCAGAATTGATTTTTGCCCAGCAGGTAAACGGTTATGGGAAAGCTAATGATATTTTTTGGGGGATTTCCACTTCTGGGAACAGCCGTAACGTACTGTTTGCTGCTGTAGCTGCTAAAGCAAAAGGATTGAAGGTCATCGGGCTGACAGGACAGAATCCTTGTAAATTGGCACAACTAGCCGATGTTTGCATACAAGTACCGGAGACAGACACCTACAAGATACAGGAACTACATCTGCCAGTTTATCATTGCCTTTGCATGATGTTAGAAGATCATTTTTTTGGAACCCAGAAATAGAAACTTATGAAAGTAGTTATCATGGCTGGCGGTAAGGGGACACGCATCGCATCTATTGCTAACGATATCCCCAAGCCTATGATTCGTATTGGCGGAAAGCCAATTTTACAACATCAGATAGAAAACCTGAAACGCTGTGGTTTGACAGATATCACCCTGGTTATCGGACATTTGGGACATATCATCAAAGATTACTTTAAAGACGGTAGCGCCTTTGGAGTCAACATCTCTTATTTCACAGAAGACCATCCGCTGGGCACAGCCGGTGCCTTATTCAAGATGCCGGAATTAACAAATGATTTTCTGTTGTTATGTGGTGACGTCATTTTTGATGTTGATTTCAACCGTTTTATTCGTTTCCATCAAGAGCACCACGCCTGGGCTAGTCTAATGGCCCATCCAAACGGACATCCTTACGACAGTAGTCTGCTTATCACTGAGATACTACCGCCTCAGGAAAAAGGCGGAATGCCATTAGAAACACATAGGGTTATGGGCTGGCTAAATAAAGAAGAGGAACGCACCTACTATAAAAACCGCGTTAATGCAGGCATAGAAATTATTTCGCCACAACTGTTGGACGAGACAATGAAAAAATACAAGCCTCGTCACCCTGAGCAGCCAGACAAGATTGATTTAGACCGCGATGTATTAAAACCGAATATCGCCAGCAGAAAGATTTTTGCCTACGACACCCCTGAGTACATCAAGGACATGGGAACGCCTGATCGTTTCCATGAGGTAGAACACGACCTGCTGAGCGGCAAGGTGGCTGCACGTAATCTGAGCAATCAGCAGAAGGCCATCTTCCTAGACCGCGACGGTACTATCAATGAATACAAGGGATTTCTTACCCATCCAGAAGATTTTGAACTATTACCAGGAGTGGCAGAAGCCATCCGTAAAATTAACAAGTCTGGCTATCTTTGTATCGTTGTCAGTAACCAGCCCGTCATTGCACGTGGAGACTGTTCTTTCGATGATTTGAAAGTCATCCACGACAAAATGGAAACATTATTAGGAAAAGAAGGTGCTTTTATTGATGCCATCTATTATTGTCCTCACCATCCAGATAAAGGCTTTGAGGGGGAACGTATAGAATACAAGATTGACTGCCATTGCCGGAAGCCGAAAGCCGGTCTCTTCCTTCAAGCTACCAAAGATTGGAATATCGACCTTTCTGCATCTTATATGATTGGCGACAGTGAAAGAGATGTCGCTGCAGGAAATGCCGCTGGCTGTAAACAGTCTTTTCTCATCAACAAAAACGAGCATGGGGCGTTGTTGCCTATTATTGACAAAATAACATGAGAAGACTTCGCTTAATCTTACTGAATTTATTCATATTCTCCATTCTCCCTATTCAAGCGGAGATACCCATCGTGGCCTATTATGGTATTCCTTTGAAATATTCAAACGTCAAACGTTTTAAGGAATTCAAAGAGGCTGGCTTTGATGTTTCTATCTGTTTCTACGACGACACGCCAGTCGACACACTTCTCCGGATACTAGACGATGCCAAAAAGAGTGGAATCCAACTACTGATTAGTAGCGGATGGGTATCCGTTCAGCCACATGTCGGTATTCCGAGACTTAAGAACCATCCTGCACTCTACGGTTACTTTCTGCAAGATGAACCTTGGCCTAAGGACATTCAAGAGACGATACGACGCTATCGGGCAATGGCAAAACATGATACCCGGAAGCCCACATATGTCAATCTTCTACCAAACTATGGCGATGGATTACCTAGGGAAATTCAGATGCCGCCATACAAGCAGTATCTTCAACAGGCATCAGCCATTGGACTACCATTTATTTCCTTTGATTTCTATCCTATCAGAGATTTCGGCATTCGCGAAACATGGTATTCTTGTCTGGAGGATGTCCGCGAGGAAAGCCTGCGTACGGGTAAACCTTTCTGGGCTTTTGCCCTTTGTACACCCCATTGTGATTATCCACAACCTACCATGGAGTCACTCCGACTGCAAATATACTCGAACCTAGCATATGGTGCGCAAGCCATCGAATATTTCACATATTGGACACCCAAGCCCACGAAAGAGTGGGATTTCCATGATGCCCCCATTAGTCTAAACGGACATCGCACGAAGAACTACAGATTGGTTAAACAGATGAATCAGGAGTTGCGAAACCTGCTACCATTGTTCGACAAGGCTGAAGTCCTAACTGTCAACCACATGGTGAAAATACCAGAAGGCACCACAAAACTACAACGCACTCCAACAAATATCAAAAACTAAAGATTACAGGTCTCCAAGGTGCCATCATCTCTACATTCAAAAAAGACGGGCACCTATATATGGCTATAGTTAATAAGGATTACCAAAGCGATATGGAACTCAACATATCCGCCAAAAAGAATGTCACGATGATAACTAAGCAATTGAAGGAAACCACAGTCAAGTCCAACTACAAAATTGGTGGAGGTGATATTCTCTTGTTTAAGCTGAAATAAGCCACAAAAAGCATAGAACAAATTTTCATGTGCAGCATACAATAATAGCACAATTTCTTAGTTATTATAATAAATTAATGAAGATTTGTTTATGATCATATATCTACTAAGTGCTTTTCTACTAAGCTTAATATGCGGGGTGGTATTTACGCCACTCATTCTTGATTTCTGCAAGCGCAAACGACTTTACGACATTCCAAATGAACGTAAGGTACACAAGAACGCTACACCAAGACTGGGTGGTGTCAGTTTCCTGCCCAGCATGTTGTTAGCCTCTCTGATTACAGTCATAGCCTACAACCACAATATACATGACCAACAAGTAAAAGTCAGTACGTGGACACTCGGATTCTTCTTCAGCTTACTCCTGATTTATGGAGTAGGTCTTATTGACGATTTAGTAGGTCTGGGTGCCAAAACAAAATTTACCGTACAGATTGTGGCAGCAACAGTATTACCGCTGTGTGGACTATACATCAACAACCTATACGGCTTCTGCGGTATCCACGAGATTCCTTTTAGCATAGGAAGTGTACTCACGGTTTTCGTTATCGTGTTTATCAGTAATGCCCTCAACCTGATTGACGGTATCGACGGACTTTCTGCAGGTATCTCATTGATAGCACTTATGGGCTTCCTGGTATGTTTCATACGTGAAGACATCATTGCATATTGCATCCTTATCTCTGGACTGATAGGCATCCTTATCCCCTTCCTCTATTATAATATTTGGGGAAAGGCAGAGGATAACCGCAAGATATTCATGGGCGACTCTGGCTCACTCACCTTAGGTTTCATTTTAGGTTTCCTGTTTGTGAAATTCACAATGGACAATCCCAATGTCAAGCATTTCAGGCTGGAATCCATGATGCTGGCCTACTCCTTGCTAATAGTTCCCTCGTTTGACGTGGTACGTGTTTCTTTGGTACGATTATTCCACAAGGCCCATATTTTCCAGGCAGACAAAAACCATATCCACCACAAACTGATGCGCACAGGTATGAACCAGCATCAGGCACTCATTAGTATATTGGCAATTGCATTAGTATTCATCATAACCAACTTAGCCCTATGGTACTTAATAAAAATCAATATGAGCTGTGTAGTAGTGATCGATATTGCTATTTGGATCATTCTACACTGGTGTATCAACAAAGGCATTACGAAGAAGGGCCTACCTGTCTATATGCCAAATCAGAAGGTAGCATGAATAAACGTTTGTTCGACATCGCACTATCACTGGTTGGTCTTATTATAGGTTCGCCACTGTTCATCCTTATATTTATATGCATAAAACTGAGCTGCAAGGGACCTATCATTTTCAAGCAGGAGCGTATTGGCAGATATGGCAAGCCATTCAATATCTACAAGTTCCGCACAATGGTAGTCAACAATGAGCAGAACGGTTTACCCATGTTAGCAGAGCCTGACGACCAACGCCTGACAAAGGTAGGCAAGTTCTTAAGAGCCCATCATCTGGATGAATTACCACAGTTGTGGAACGTCCTGAAAGGCGACATGTCATTCATTGGCTATCGTCCTGAGCGCAAATATTTCATCGACCAGATCATGGAGCATGACCCTCGCTATAAAGAACTCTATTGTATGCGACCAGGTATCACCTCGTATGCCACCCTTTATAATGGCTATACAGACACCATGGAGAAAATGCTGAGAAGACTGGAACTTGACCTGTATTATATGGAGCACCAATCATGGCTGTTAGATTTAAGCATCATCTATAAGACTTTCACCAAAATAGCATTTGGAAAAATCTTTTAGACCATCTGCACTATGAACTACAAGCCTATATTACTATTTATCGGATGCTGCATATGTCCTGCATTAGGAAATGCGCAGGACACCCTTAAAACGCATATCTCTTACGATATTACAACTGAGGCTGCTGTCGGCACAGGCGATTTCACTGCCTTCCAGACAGTATCCAATCGTCACCACGTACTGGGCACACGTTCAAACACAGCCTATATGCGTGGCGCCGTCAATATAGAACACCCATTAGGAAAAGACCTAACCCTATCTGGGGCTGTTGATGCTATTGTCTCTGTTCATGCCGACCATAAGGCTTATTTACAGCAGTGCTTTGCGAATCTATCATATCAGAATTTCTATATCGAAGCTGGAGCACGTGAAGACAAACAGGTGATTCGTAATGACCAACTTTCAAGTGGCTCGTTTGTAAAAGGCACCAATGCCAAACCATTTGCCCAACTCCGTATTGGTACTAAAGACTTCTGGGATGTTCCTTACACAAAAGGATGGATTCAGATTCATTTCGACGGTGGCTATGGCCGATATTTGGATAGCGATTACCGTGAAAAGGCATATTATCGCGGACTCGATGCCAACGGTCAGAATATTAACAAACAATATGCCACCGGTATCTATATGCACCAGAAGCATTTGTATATCCGTACCAACCCCACGAAACAATTCTTCGCAATGGTAGGCATGGAGCACATGGTGCAATTTGGAGGCACACTCTACAAATACGACTACACAGATGGTACCATCCACAAAAAAGACAAGCCTACAGATCTCAAGGCCTGCTTCGATGTGATACTGCCCTTAGGCGATAGCAAATATGCAGAACATGATGCCCTTGAAGATTGGATTTTCGGCAACCACATTGGCATGATGACTGCACAGCTTGGTTGGAATATCAATCAGGATCATTTACTACAAGTCTATCTTGACAATCCTTTTGAAGACGGTTCCGGCATACGCAAAGGAAACGGCTTGGACGGACTATGGGGACTTGAATACACGAACAAAACATCTGGCGTACAGTATATAAGAGGAGCGGTGATAGAATATTTCCAAACCACAAACCAGTCAGGCCCTCTACATTGGGACAGTAGAGATTATCCCCAGTTAAACAATAGTGTTATTACCGATTATATAACTGGCAATGATGACTATTACAATCACAGTGCCTATGATAGTTATACACACTATGGCATGACACCAGGTAATGCGCTCATCATTTCACCTATATATAATAAGGATGGATATACAGCCTTTCGGGACAACCGCATCAAAGTCTGGCATGTAGGAGTAAACGGTGAGATTTCCGAACGCCTGAGCTATCTCGTAAAAGGTTCTTATCGCGAGGGATGGGGCACTTACGACATTCTATTGCCCACTAAACATCATTCCTTTGACGCAATTGTACAAGGAAACTACAACATCGGTCCCTGGCAATTCGGTGTTTCTTATGCTTTTGACAAAGGAAACGTCTATGGCAACAACTCCACATTTGACATAAAAATTGGATATCATGGCAAGATTTTGTAAATACATCATCCTTTTTACATCTTACATTTTCCTTCTATCTTCCTGTCAGGAGGGAGGCGAAGCTGGAGATTTATTTGGTATGTGGCGTCTAAAACACTCAGATACTAAAAGTATTAGTTTTGCCGGTTCAATAGTATTGTTTCGCGATACAAACGGGACTCAGATTTATGGTCATTTCAGTCACGTAAGTGACAGCCTTTTTATTGAATGTATTTCTACGCAAGGCACCCACACCAAAGCAGAAGTAGATTTCATCGAAACGGGCTTCGGTTTCAAGCCCTTCAACGACATACGCCTAAGAATCAACACACTCGACGATGACAATTTGGTGCTTAGCAAGGACGGAAGCACTTGGAGTTTCTACAAGTACTAAGCCTATTCTGCTATCAAGCATAGGGATTTTCCTCTAAGCATTTAGGGAAAATCCCTTTTTTCGTCAATCTTTTCGCATTATCTTTGCACCAAGAAAAATAAAAAGAATGTTGAACGATTAAAACGATACGATTATGAAAAAGATGTTGTTTACCCTGGTTTCCATGCTGACGATAGCAGCAGCGGCAAACGCCATGTCATACGAGCAGGCTCGCAATGAGGCTCTTTTCCTGACGGACAAGATGGCTTACGAACTGAATCTGAATGACGCGCAGTATGAGGCAGCCTACGAGATAAACCTCGACTACCTGATGGGGGTTACTTCATACGACAATGTATACGGTCCCTATTGGGAGCGCCGCAATCTGGATCTGAGTTACATCCTCTATACATGGCAGTGGGATTTGTTCCGTGCAGCCACCTATTTCTACAGACCACTCTATTGGGAGGCTGGCCACTGGCACTTCGGCGTCTATATCCACTACCCACGTCGTGACTACTTCTACTTCGGTCGTCCACACTTCTATGCCACTTATCGTGGTGGACACAGTTGGCGCCATAATGGCGGCAGAAGTTGGTACGAAGGACGTCATAGTCATTATCGCACAGTGACACACCGTGAGCATCACGTTGGCATGCGCAACAATTGGGATCGTGGTGACTACCGAAACAACAGCGGACGCAGTTCTACACG
>Ga0265299_10003729_pt1 | contig 14710 bp, 9 predicted proteins | sample AusTroGonzalo_MG_4_FD_193485 | JGI IMG/M metagenome (GOLD analysis project Ga0265299, IMG submission 193485) | Bovine rumen microbial communities from tropical cattle in Woodstock, Queensland, Australia - Gonzalo_02 | ecosystem: Host-associated > Mammals > Digestive system > Stomach > Rumen ... | reverse complement strand
CGGTCGGCCTTGACCTCGAAGGCGGCGTCGCGCAACGATTGATAATGACTAATCATATTGACCATCTGCATGGACAACGGAATAATGCGCTCTTTATTGCGTTTGCCGAGAACTTTCAGCGTCCTCGTGAACTTGTCCACGCTGCCGTCGCGCAAGCCGCGCAGCTCGGCCTGTCTCATGCCCGTCTGATACAACAACTCGAACAAGAGTCGGTCGCGGCAGGTGGGGAAATCATCAGCCTCAGAAAACGACACCTTATTAATATCTGTCTCGGTCACGAACTTGACGAGCGGCTTGGGCTGCTTCAGCGCCTTGATGTTGGTCATGGGGGATTTCTCTATCGCGCCCTCCCTAAGGCAATACTTATAAAAAGTGCGCAGTGTGGAGAGTTTCCTATTGATGCTACGGTTCTCCATCCCTTTTTCCTTGAGATAGGCGACATACGACTTCACCATAACGGCAGTAGCTTTTTCCAAGTCGGCCATGCTGAAGTCAGCCAACAGATAATCAGAGAACTGCAGCAGGTCGCGACGGTAGGCCGCCACGGTCAGCGCGGAGTAACGTTTCTCCTTCTCAACGTATGCTATGAATTTGTCAATAGGCATAAGAAAAACTTCGCTGTAAAATTAGGAAAAAAATCCCATTTACAACGAAGTTTATCCAAAAAAATTATTTTCCTCTTCCGGCGGATTACATATTCTCTTCAGCCTGACGGAGTTTCTGCACATAAATGGCCTTCATCAGCTGTGCACGCTTGATGACTGACGGCTTGGTGAACTGTTGACGGGCGCGCAATTCTCTCACAACGCCGGTCTTTTCATACTTTCTTTTGTAGCGCTTCAAAGCTCTGTCGATGCTTTCGCCTTCTTTTACAGGAATAATAATCATTTTAAAACACTTCCTTCTTTTTAATGGTTGATACTTAGATTGATTTTGAGGCTGCAAAAGTACGACTTTTTCCTTTTCGACAACAAAAAATCGAAAAATTTCTGCATTCTCCGAAAAGATTATTGGAAATCAGCCTTTTATCTGCACGTTGAAGCCTTCCTCAATCAGCGGGCGGAGGAAGGTCGTCATCTCCTCGACGGTAAACTTCTGAAGGCCTTCCTCAGGTGTGGGGCGGTTGATGGTGTAAGCCATCACCTCGCGGGGCTTCAAGAGGCGGACGATGTCCATCCAGCCGTTGAGCACTTCGGGCGAGGACGAGTCGAAGTCCTTGCTCTTGAGGAACATGGTCTGGAGGACGAAGTCGCCGTTGAACTGTTTCAAAGCCTCCACTACCCTACTCACGTCATAGCCTGGCGCAGGCTTGTTGATTCTCTCCACCAATGCGTTGGTCGGAGCATCGATTTTCATGATGGGGTTGTCGACTTTGCGAAGCGCGGCGAAGATTTCGGGACGATGCACCTGTGTGGCATTGGAGAGCACCGACACCTTGGCCGAAGGATAATATCGGTCGCGCAAGGCGAGCGTGTCGTCGATGATTTGCGGGAAATCGGGGTTGATGGTCGATTCGCCATCGCCACTGAAGGTGATGGAATCGACGGGAACGTCGGCTTTTACCAATTGCTTCAGTTTGGTTTCAAGTGCCTCGCGCACTTCGGCGGCACGAGGCAGGCGCGTATCGTCGCGACCGTCCTTGTTCCAGCCACATTCGCAATAGACGCAGTCGAACGTACAGATTTTTCCATTCACCGGCAGCAAGTTGATGCCTAACGAGCTACCCAATCGCCGACTGAAAATCGGCCCGAAAACGGTTTCTTCCCTGACCATAAGCTTGAATAATTAAGCACAAAGTTTGTGTATGACATTTGAGGGTGCAAAATTAGGAAGTTGTTGACAATAGAATGCCAGCAAAGGCAAAAAAAAGTTTTATCCGTCCATTCTTTCCGCCGAAAACGGACCTTCTTTGTGACTTTTTTCCAATTGTTGACTCACTGCGTCAACTTTCTCGGATTGTTGACCAACGTGCTCAACATCCTTGCGGAAAAAGGCCACCCATTCTGACCTTTTTGAGAAAAACAAAAGATAAGCTACCCTAATACCACAACACCTTTTGCATCGTTTTTTGCAGTTTTTCAGGAAAAAGCCTTGCATATCCTAATTTTTTGTATATTTGCCCCGCCTTTCCGGGAGCAATCGGAACGGCCAGAGAAAGCGCATTCTTCGCTTTGTTCCTCAGCAGTGAATCTGGACAATTCATGTGAATTATGAGGAATAATGAGACGACGTGAGCTTTCATTGTTTAATGTTTGTGTATTCATTACCAGACATAAACAGTGGAGCTTTACCGTATCCATTATTTTGATAATTCATGGGAGTCCAGACCCAACTGCTAGAAATAAGGATAAGTTTGGGAGGCTCCGCTTCTTTGCCAGAAAAACAGTGTTCCTTTGAGCTTCAGGAAAAACAAGGCAAGGAAACCAACTAAATTCAACATCATGAAAAACAATAGTTTACTAAGAAAATGGACGGCAAAAGCCGTCTTGATTGGCCTGCTGCTTGGAGCGGCGGGAATGATGAAAGGCTTTGCACAGTACACTCCTCACTGGAGTCCTTCTTCAGCCCCTTACAACATGAATGTATTAGGGCCTATTGAGTTGGATGGCTCTTATCTTGCATCACCAGCCATTGAGGTGGGGGCGTTCTGCGGCAGCGAGTGCCGAGGATCGGCTTTCCTTGAGGACATGGGCTTGTCTTATTACATGGTTCTCCAGACCATTGTAGGTAATGAAAACAGTGAAATCATCACTTTCAGGCTTTACGACCATGAAGCCAATCAAGAAGTGGATGCCGTTTGCAACACGACAGTGACATTTGTAGATGTGAGCCTCATCGGTTTTGATGATCCTTTTGTCATTTCTTTTACGAGCATAAGCTATGTACCAATTACTTTTGCCGATGCCAACGTGAAATCCCTCTGCGTGGCCAACTGGGACACCAACAGCGATGGCGAACTGAGCTATGGCGAAGCTGCTGCTGTGACGGATTTGGGAGAGGTATTTAAAAACAACACTACCATCACTTCTTTTGATGAGTTGCAGTATTTTACGGGATTGACAGCCATCGGAAGCAATACGTTTGCTTATTGCAGCAACCTGACTTCGATAAAAATCCCCAACTCCGTGACCACCATCGGACAATCAGCGTTTTATTATTGCATCCATCTGACTTCGATAGAAATACCCAATTCTGTGACTTCTATCGGAGACCATGCGTTTTATTATTGTACAGGATTGACCTTGATAGGAATCCCCAATTTTGTGACTTCCATAGGAGACTACGCGTTTTTGGGTTGCAGGAGCCTGACCTCGATAGAAATTCCAAACTCAGTGACTCACATTGGACTAGGGGCTTTTTCTGGTTGCAGTAGTTTAACTCAAGTTGTTGTAGAAAATGGTAATACGATTTACGATTCAAGAGGCAACTGCAATGCCATCATCGAAACTGTAACAAACACTTTGATTACTGGTTGCAAAAACACTATCATCCCCAGCTCCGTGACTTCCATCGGAGATTTCGCGTATTTTGGTTGTAGCGGTCTAACCTCAATTATCATAGGCAATTCCATGACTTCCATTGGAGAAAATGCATTTTATGGTTGCAACGGCTTAACCTCAATGGCGGTGCTTGCAGAAACGCCACCTCTATTGGGCAATTATGCTTATTACGAAGTCAATAAATCCATCCACGTCTATGTGCCAACTGGCACTGTAAGTGCCTATCAAGCCGCAGAGGGTTGGAGCGAATTTACAAACTTCATTGACTATGGAAGTGCCATTACCTTTGCCGATGCCAACGTGAAAGCCCTCTGCGTGGCCAATTGGGACACCAATAACGACGACGAGCTGAGTTATGCCGAAGCATCTGCGGTGACGGATTTGGGTACAGTGTTTCACGCCAACAACACCATTACATCGTTTAATGAGTTGCAATACTTTACTGGATTGACTTCAATTGAAAGCTATACGTTTATTGGTTGTATAAACCTGACCTCGATTACAATTCCGATATCTGTGACTTCTATCGCAGGCTATGCATTTAGTCAGTGCGGATTAACTTCGATTGTAATCCCAAATTCCGTGACTTCCATTGGAGGTTTTGCATTTTATTACTGTAGCGACCTGATATCTGTGAGCATCGGTAATTCTGTGGCTTCCATTGGGGGCCAACTATTTGAGCCTTACAACGGGATAGAGCAAATTGTTGTTGATGCAGGGAATACGGTGTATGACTCTCGTGGAAATTGCAACGCCATCATCGAAACCAGCACTAACAAATTGGTTGTGGGTTGTAAGAACACAATCATTCCGAATACCGTGGCTTCTATTGGAGCATGTGCATTTGATGGTTGTAGTGGTCTAACATCGATTGAAATCCCCAATTCCGTAACTGACATTGGAACATGGGCTTTTATGGGTTGCACTGGATTAACCTCTGTCAGTATTAGTAATGCCGTGGCTTCTATAGGAGCAAATCCATTTTTAAAATGTTCTGGTTTGGAACAGATTGTTGTTGATAACGACAATGCATTTTACGATTCCAGAAGCAATTGTAATGCGATAATTCGAACTGACAACAATACTATGATATCAGCGTGTAAAAACACTGTAATTCCAAATTCCGTTAATTATATTAAAAGTGCATTTGCTGGTTGTACGGGACTTGCATCCATCATCATTCCAAACTCCGTGATTGGTATTGAAGAATATGCGTTTGATGGTTGTAGAAATCTTACCTCGCTTGAAATCCCCAATTCCGTGATTTCCATCGGAACAGCTGTGTTTAGGAGTTGCAGCAGTTTGACCACCATTGAAATCCCGAATTTCGTGACCACCATCGGACATGAGGCATTTCGTGGTTGCACCGCTTTGAACTCAATTATAATTCCCAATTCCGTGACATCTATTGGATCTATGGCGTTTGATTATTGCACAGGCTTGGCCACAATCACCATTCCTAATGCCGTCACATCTATCGCATACAATGCATTTTCTCGTTGCTACAGTTTGACCTCCATGATTGTCTTTTCAGAAAATCCTCCTACTTTGGGTACAGATGTATTCGATGGTATCAACAAATCCATCCCCGTGTATGTACCCGCTGGCACTGTAAGTGCCTATCAAGCCGCTTCGGGTTGGAGCGAGTTTACAAACATTCAAGAATTGGGAAATAATCCCACACCAATTACTTTTGCTGATGCCAACGTAAAAGCCCTTTGCGTGGCCAACTGGGACACCAACAGCGATGGAGAAATGAGCTATGCCGAAGCTGCTGCGGTGACGGATTTGGGAAATGTGTTTGAATACAAAAGCACAATCACTTCTTTTGACGAGTTGCGGTATTTTACTGGATTGACTTCTATTGGAGATTATGCGTTTCAATATTGCAGAGGCCTGACCTCGATAGAAATTCCCAACTCCGTGACTTACATAGGAGACAATGCGTTTCAACATTGCAGCGGCCTAACTTCGATAGAAATCCCCAACTCCGTGACTTCCATCGGAAACTTTGCGTTTTCGGGCTGTTCAGCTTTGGAGCAAATCATCGTCAATCCAGAAAACACGGTATACGATTCTCAAAACAACTGCAATGCCATCATCAAAACCACTACTCATACCCTAATTGCAGGCTGCAAGAACACCCTCATCCCCAACTCCGTGACTTCCATAGGGTTCGGTGCGTTTTATGATTGCAGCGGCTTGACCTCTATAGAAATCCCCAACTCCGTGACTTCCATATGGTACGGTGCGTTTTCTGGTTGCAACGGCCTGACCTCGATAGAAATTCCCAACTCCGTGACTTCCATCGGAGGATCTGCGTTTTCTAATTGTAACGAATTGACATCGATAGAAATCCCCAACTCCGTGGCTACCATTGGACAATTAGCATTTGCATACTGTTCAGCTTTGGAACAAATCATTGTCAATCCGGAAAACACAGTATATGATTCGAGAAACAACTGCAATGCACTCATCGAAACCGCAACCAACACCTTGTTGAAAGGTTGCAATAACACTACCATCCCCAACTCCGTGACTTCTATAGAAAATTATGCGTTTTCTGATTGCAGCGGACTGACCTCTATAGAAATCCCTAACTCCGTGACTTCCATCGGTAAATATGCGTTTAATGGTTGCAGCGGCCTGACCTCTATAGAAATCCCCAACTCCGTGACTTCCATAGGAGAAGGGGCGTTTAGTAGTTGCAACGGACTGACATCGCTCATTATCGGCAACTCCGTGAATTCCATCGGTAACCATACGTTTTCTCGTTGCAACGGACTGACCTCAATAGAAATCCCCAACTCCGTAACTTCTATAGGAAATTCTGCGTTTTATTATTGCAGCGGACTGACATCGCTCATTATCGGCAACTCCGTGACTTCCATAGGAGAACATGCGTTTAATGGTTGCAGCGGCCTGACCTCAATAGAAATCCCCAACTCCGTGACTTCCATAGGAGAACGGGCGTTTAATGGTTGCAGCGGACTGACCTCTATAGAAATCCCCAACTCCGTGGCTACCATTGGACAATTAGCATTTGCATACTGTTCAGCTTTGGAACAAATCATTGTCAATCCGGAAAACACAGTATATGATTCGAGAAACAACTGCAATGCACTCATCGAAACCGCAACCAACACCTTGTTGAAAGGTTGCAATAACACTGCCATCCCCAACTCCGTGACTTCTATAGAAAATTCTGCGTTTTCTGATTGCAGCGGCTTGACCACAATTGAAATCCCTAACTCCGTGACTTCCATAGGAGAATGTGCGTTTATTAGTTGCAGCGGCCTGACCTCGCTCATTATCGGCAACTCGGTGAATTCCATCGGCTACTCTGCGTTTTTTGGTTGCAGCGGACTGACCTCAATGATTGTCCTTGCAGAAAATCCTCCAACTTTGGGTACACATATATTCGATGGTGTCAACAAATCCATCCCCGTCTATGTACCAGTTGGCACCGTAAGTGCTTATCAAGCCGCTTCGGGTTGGAGCGAGTTCTCCAATTACATTGAGATGACCCCATGCAACATCACGGCCACGGCCAATCCGAGTGCTGGCGGCACGGTGGAAGGAGCAGGAACGTATGGAACGGGCCTGCCCTGTACCCTCACCGCCACACCCAACCAAGGCTACCGTTTCGTCAACTGGACGGAAGCAGGTGTGGAGGTTTCCACCGAAGCCACCTACAGCTTCACGGTGACGGGCGAGAGAACGCTGGTCGCCAACTTTGAGCAAATCACCAACCACTGGACAGCCGCCAACTTCAAGAACTACAAGGCCGTGAAGGGCGTCATCTACATCGACGGTGTGGAGCAGTTCTCACATCTGTATGAGATTGGGGCTTTTTGCGGCGAAGAGTGCCGTGCCAGCGTCTGCGCTGCGCTGTTCCCTCCCACCAGCCAGTATGTGGTCAACCTGACCATTGGAAGCAATGAGGACAATTATGTGGAGGTGATCACCTTCAAGATCTACGACCACGAGACCCAGCAGGAGCTTGACGTGCAAAGCACCAACTCGCTCTCGTTGGAGGACTTTGAACCCATCGGAGCCCCTGGCAACTGGTTCCCGTTCACTTTCGTCCACGAGGTGAACATCGCAGCCACCGTCAACCCCGAAGGCGCGGGCACGGTATCAGGCACGGGAGACTATCTCCCAGGTGCCGAAGCCACACTGACGGCCACGGCCAACGAAGGCTTCGTGTTCAGGGAGTGGCTTATCGGCAGCGAAACTGCATCAACCAACAATCCCTATACGTTTACGGTTACCGAAGCCGTCAATCTGACGGCCTGCTTCGACCGCCAGCAGTCGCAAGAGATGGTGGAAGGCTGGAACTGGTGGAGCACCTACATCGAGCAAGACGGAATCGACGGCCTGACGTTGTTAGAGAATAGCCTTGGTCACAATGGCGTGCTCATCATGAGCCAAGGCCAGAATGTGGAGAACTATTATTCGCAATTGAACTACGACTACTGGTGGGGCAACCTTGCCAGCCTACAGAACGAGAAGGGTTACAAGATTAAGGTGACGCAGGCCTGCACCGCCGTGATGACAGGAACGAAAGCCCTGCCGCAAAACCATCCCATCTCTATCCAACCCAATTGGAACTGGATTGGTTATCCCTGCTCGGTGTCACAGTCCATCAGTGCGGCGAACTTCCAGCCTTCTGACGGCGACCTGATTGTAAAGCAAGGCGGCAACGCCACTTACTATGCAGGCTACGGCTGGTGGCCCGATTTCACCATGGAACCGGGCAAGAGCTACCAATACCACTCAACGGACACGGAAACCAAAAACATGGTGTTCTCCGAGTCGAGAGTCGAAAGCCAGCCCAGAAGCACAAGGGACGGCACGCATTGGACGGCGAGTAATTTCAAGAACTACAAGGCCGTGAAGGGCATCATCCTGATTGACGGTGTTGAGCAGTTCACCACCCGATATGAAATCGGTGCCTTCTGCGGCGATGAATGCCGTGCCAGCGTCTGCGCTGAGCTGTTCCCTCCCACCAGCCAGTATGTGGTCAATCTGACCATCGGCAGCGACTTGGACAACAGCAATGAACAAATCACTTTCCGCATCTACGACCACGAAGCCCAAGAAGAACTCAACTTAGAAAGCACCAGCTCTTTGACCTTAACCGACTTTGAGCCCATAGGAACCATCGGCAACTGGTTCCAGTACACCTTTGTCACGCCCGCCGGCCTCAACAAGGCCATCACGGGTTACGGCACAGGCACGGGCAACTGGTATCTTATCGCCTCACCGCTTGTGGGAAGCATTGCTCCCACGGCTGTCGGCAACATCTTCAGTGCCACGGAATACGACCTTTACCGCTTCAACCAAGCCGCTGAGATGGAATGGGAGAACTACAAGGCCCACACCGAAGGATTTGTATTGGAAAATGGCAAAGGCTATCTCTACGCCAGCAAGGAGAATGTCACGCTGTCCTTTACGGGCACAATTTATGACGACAATGGCCAAGTCACCCTGAGCAAGACAGGAAGCCAAGGCTGGAACCTTATCGGCAACCCCTTCGGCGCGACAGCCACCATTGGCGAAAGAGATTTCTACAGAATGAATAATGGAGGTACTGAAATCATTGTCGCTGAAGACCCCAACATTGCCGCTATGGAAGGCATCTTCGTATTGGCGGCAAGCGATGGCGAAACCATTACCTTTACTAAAGCTACGAGAGCCACCGCAAGTGAAGAGAAAGTTGTTATCAACCTTTATAACACAACGTCCGCTGTCATCGACCGTGCCATTCTCCGATTTGGCGAGGGTAGCACACTGCCCAAGTTCATGCTTGATGAGAACAACAGCCAAATTTATGTTCCGCAGGGTGGCTCAAACTATGCCGTGGTGCGCAACGCCGCCCAAGGCGAACTGCCGCTCAACTTCAAGGCCGCGAAAAACGGAGAATACACGATTACAGTCGCTCCCGAAGGCGTGGATATGGATTATCTGCACCTTATTGATAATCTGACGGGCGCGGACATTGACCTGCTCGAAACGACCGATTATACCTTCACCGCCAAGACGACGGATTATGAATCGAGATTCCGTCTCTTGTTCAGTGCCAACGACAACGACGGCTCTTCGACAGGCTCAGAGACCTTTGCCTTCATCTGTAATGGGGAAATCATCATCACGGATGCCATTGCCAATGCCACGCTGCAAATTGTAGATGTGACGGGGCGCTTCGTCTATTTTGGGAACGCGACGAATCGCGTCTCTACAGTGGGGATGGTGCCTGGCGTGTATGTGTTGCGTCTCGTGGATGGAAAGGATGTGAAAACGCAGAAAATTGTCGTTCAATAAAACATCCGTAGGGGCGGACCCGTGTGTCCGCCCCCAAACAACAAACAACCGCATAGACGGGCGGACACATGGGTCCGCCCCTACAAACCAACAAAACGATTATATGAATAAACAAAACAAACAACACAATACAATGAAAAAGACATTATTAACCCTTGCCATCCTTTTTGCCCTGGCCCTCTGCGCCACGGCACAGAATGGTGGCGGCCTGTTCCAGCGCGGCTCCATGCCGGATGACTACAACGAATACGACCGCACCGGAAGCGGCTTAATCCTGCCTAACGGACACGGCAATCCTGGCGACGCCGACGCCCCTTTGGGCGGCGGAATTGCGGTACTCATGGGCCTTGGTGCAGCCTACGCCTTTGCAAAGAAACGCGAAAAAGAATAATTACGAAACACTGACACGCCCCAACCCGCGCATCATGGCGTCCCACCAACGGGCGGGCATGAGTGCATGGGCCAAACTTCCGACATGCGAAAAACGGCCTCTGAGATAGCGCGCTTTAGGTCGGCGGCTGTTGACGGCGCGGCTGATGGCCTTCGTGATGACCGAAGGCGAGGAAAGCATATTGCTCTTGTAGAACCAATCCATGCTGTTGGCCCACCGTGTGCCCGTGTCCTCGTATGCCGTGCCCGCCGACGATTCCCTCAGATGCCTTGCCGCGATGACTCCCCAATCCGTCTTGATAGCCCCTGGCTCAATCATCACCACATCAATGCCATAGGGCTTCACCTCCATGCGCAAGGCGTCGCTGAAGGCCTCGACAGCATATTTGGTCACGTTATACCAGCCTCCCAAATAGAACACCATCTTGCCTGCAATGGACGAAGTGTTGATGATGCGGCCTCTCCCCTGCTGGCGCATATAGGGCAGCACACATTGAGTCAGGCGGGCCAAGCCGAAGACGTTCACCTCTAACTGACGACGTGCTTCTTCCAAAGGCACATTTTCGATGGCACCGAAAAAGCCATATCCCGCATTGTTGACCAAAACGTCAATACGACCTTCCGCCCCGATGATGGTCTCAACGCCTTGAATCATAGACGTTTCATCGATCACATCCATCTTAAGGACTTGTGCCCCATAAGCTTTCAAAGGCTCCATTAGCTCCAACCTTCGGGCGGCGGCGTACACGCGGTGTCCTTGCTGGGCCAGGGTTTTTGCCGCATCGAAGCCGATACCGCTACTGGCCCCCGTAATCAAAATTATCTTTCTGTCTTTCATTTTAGAACTTATATACCAACAAGCCTTTCAACGTCCAATCATGGAACGTGCCGACAACGCTGAGGTTGTCTATCTCAAACTCCGAATAGTCAAACAGGGTGACATCCAAGGCATCACGACTGCGGAAATAGAACCTATTGTAAGCGAATTGAGTCGATAAAAAGAACCGGTTCCAAGTGAAGGCGAGAGCCGCGCTACCAACGAAATTGGGCATGGGGCGGCAAAGCACCTTGGTGATTTTCTCGCCATAACAGCTGCCGTCCACATCATAGTGGTTGCCGTCCTCGTCATAAAGATATGACGAGGTTCTCAGATAGTTGTATACCGTAAGCACTGGCATTGCCGTCAAGTTGAGGGTAAGGTTGCGAAGGCCTTTGTCGCGCTTTGCTGTCGGGTCTTTGTGCCAAAGCACGAAATTGACCGAATAGCCGCCCCCTATCGAAGCCTGCATGGTGGAGAAGCAGTCCAACAGATTGTAGGAATCCAAAGAGGCCTCTGGACTGCTGTAAAGGCTGCCTTGCATGTAACGCGCTGTTACCATCCACGAGCCGGCGGTGCGCCGTTGCACCAGTCCCACCTTATAAGTGGCAGGATAGGCAAAACGCTTGCTGTTGAACACATAGTATCCGTCGAGGGTAAGACTTCTCAACGTAGCCAATTCATTAGAGGTCCAGTCGTCATGCCAATAGATTGCGTCCCCTTCTTTTCCAATCACAATGCCACTCGTGAACGGGTTGCTGATGTTGAAATAGTTGAAATGCACGCCCCAAGAACGTCCCAGGATGTTTACCGCAAAAGAGCGTTTCTTATGCGCACTTCGGCGCCCTACTTCAAAGCCATAGCCCACAACAACATTGCCGTAACCCACCTCAAGGCCGACTTTCGTGCACAGGTTTTCCGACAGGCTGTATTTCGTCACGCCGGAAATGGTATCATCATCATCTTTCAAATCGAAACCGACATCCACATGGAAACCAGCCTTCTGACCTGTGGAGAACAAGCCCAACGAAAGGCCCGTCCGAGGATGATAAATGAATGTCGTGTCCACATTGGCCTGCTTGGTCAAGAAATGATCGACCTTTTTCCAGAAGGTGTTTTCTTGGGCCTGTACGGTCATTGCGGCGAACAGCGTCACTATGAGAATGAGTCTCTTCATGGATGGAATAAGCTTTACCTAATCACCTGCGTGAACACGGGCGTTTCACCTTCAACTACAGTCACATAGACTTTCAACTCACCCGCAGGCGGCATGTTCGGGTTGCCCTCGCGAGGCAAGTCGACAGCGGTGAATAGGTACTCCGTGCCATTCGGAAGGGCGCGTGTGGCAACGGTCTTGGCTTGTGCGTGCATCATCGGATAGTCGCCCACGGCGGCATCGAAGATGGCGGCTTCGTCTGCACTCACCTCATGCGGCTCAGCAAAAGCCTCCAACTTGGTGTATTCACCCTCGATGAAACCACCAGCCTTCAAGAACTGGTCGACTTCCTTGGGCATGGCATCCAAGCGCGCGGCACGAACACCATAGCCAGGGAGAATCTCCGCATTGGGCTGTGTCTCAGCCAAATCCCTCACGCTGGAATCGAGTCCACCGCTGCCAAAGGTGCAGAACGGAACGATTTTCTTTCCGCTCAAATCCACTTGATTCAGGAAAGTAACGACAGGCGGCGCGTAGGTGCCGAACCAAATCGGATAACCGAGGAAAATCACGTCATACTTGGCGAGGTCGGCTTTAACAGGTTGAATCTCAGGGATGACGCCCTCTTCGCGCTCCTGAATGCAACGCTCAATGGTGGCTTGGAAGTCGCCGTCATAAGGATTCACAGAGACAATCTCTTCCATGTCGGCACCGAGCTTCGTGGCGATTTCTTGGGCCACGGCTTTGGTGTTCGACGTTTGGGAATAGTAGAGCACCAGCATTTTGGGTGTTTCTTGCTTTACTTCAGCATTTTGTGTTCCTTTTTTTGGACCGCAGGAAACGGCGGCTAAGGTCACGGTCGCAAGGACCAGCATTATTTTCAAGTTTTTCATATTTAAGTTATTAAAGTTCCTAGAGTCAATGTGATTTATTCTCCCAAAAGGTGTTTGAAGAGGAAATTGTCAATTTTGGTAAATAGATGCATACGGCATTCGCCGTCGCCGTATTCGTAGCCGCCATAAATGCCGTGGTTCTTGTTGGGATAGATCATCAAGTCGAATTGTTTTCCGTTGGAAATCATGGCTTTGATGAGTTCCATGGCATTTTGGTAATGCACGTTGTCATCGCCGCTGCCGTGGCAGAGCAGATAGTTGCCCTTAATCATCGCCGTGTTGTGCACAGGTGAGTTGAGGTCGTAGCCGTCGGGGTTCTCCTGAGGCGTGCGCATGAAACGCTCGGTGTAGACATTGTCATAGTAGCGCCAGTTGGTCACGGGGGCCACCGAAACGGCCGTGCTGATGACGTCAGCGCCCTTGGTGATGCCGTTGGCTGCCATGAAGCCACCGTAGCTCCAGCCGTAGATGCCGATTCTTTCATCATCCACGTAAGGCTGCTTGGCCATATACTTGGCAAGGGTAATCATGTCCTCAGTCTCATATTTGCCGAGTTGCAGGTAAGTCATCTTCTTGAACACTTCACCCTGCGCGCCGCTGCCACGGTTGTTGATGGACACGCTGATGATGCCGTGCTGCGCCAAAAGCTGCATCCACCAGAAGTCGCTGTCGGCCCACGAGTTGTTCACGGTTTGATGGCCGGGACCGCCATAGACGTAAATCAACACGGGATATTTCTTATTCGGGTCGAAATCAGGAGGCAGGATTTGCCAAGCATCCACATCGACTTGAGTACCATCGGGCAAAGTAAAGGCCGGGTCACTGATTTTCAGGAGCTTCTTCTCGCCGAGGTTGAAGGTCTTCAGCTTTTCGGCAAACTCGTGGTTATCTTCCAACACGCGCACCAACTTGCCCTTATTGGTGTAGAGTTCAAACTGGCGTGGCTGCGTGATGCTGCTATTAATATTAATAAGGTAGCTGAAGTCGTTGCTGAAACGCGCTTGGTTGGTGCCTTCGCGACCAACCACCTCACGTAACTGGCCTTTCAGGTTGACGGCATAAATCTGACGCTCGACCGGAGATTTCTTGGCGGCTTGGAAAAACACTTCCTTGCCGTCGAAGCCGTAAACGGAAGTCACATCCCAAGGGCCATCGGTGAGTTGCTTCACCAAAGAGCCGTCCAGGTTGTAAAGATAGATGTGATTGTAGCCACTCTTCTCAGAGGTCATGAGGAAGCGCTTGCCGTCCTCAAGGAAGTGCCAGTCATCTGTGATGTCAATATAATAGTCGTTGGTCTCATCGTAAAACACGCGGCTCTTGCCAGTTTTAGCATCGGCGGCGAGGATTTCAAGATGGTTTTGGTGACGGTTGAGGCGCTGGATGGCCAGCACATTGGCATCCTTTGTCCAAGCAATGCGAGGAAGATAAATGTCGGTTTCGGTGCCCGTGTCCATTTTCACTGTCTTGCCGCTTTCGAGGTCATAGACATAGATTTCGACGATAGAGTTGTCCTCGCCCGCCTTGGGGTACTTGAAGCTGTACCATTCAGGATAGAGGCCTTCGAATTCCTCCATCTGGAACTCGCGCACATTGCTCTCGTCAAACTTCATGTAGGCAATTTTCTTGC
>Ga0265299_10003728_pt1 | contig 14712 bp, 7 predicted proteins | sample AusTroGonzalo_MG_4_FD_193485 | JGI IMG/M metagenome (GOLD analysis project Ga0265299, IMG submission 193485) | Bovine rumen microbial communities from tropical cattle in Woodstock, Queensland, Australia - Gonzalo_02 | ecosystem: Host-associated > Mammals > Digestive system > Stomach > Rumen ... | reverse complement strand
TGACGTGGATGCCGTGTTCCATCGTGTCGCAGTAGGCGATGTTGGCGCTCTGTGCGATGCATCTCTTGAAGAGCCCCTCGCTTCCGTCGATGAGCGGGAGGAAAGTGACGCTTGCCGAGCCTGCTGACTCGCCGAAAATGGTCACGTTGTCAGGATTGCCGCCGAACCCGGCGATGTTTTTCTGTACCCACCTGAGGGCCTCAAGCTGGTCAAGCAGGCCGAGGTTGCCTGCCTCCTTGAAGTTCTCTCCGCCCGGAACCCGCTCGAAGTTCATGAATCCCATGAAGCCGAGCCGGTAATCGATGGACACGAACAGGATGTCGGGGTACTGTTTGGAGAAGTTGCTAAGGTCGTAGAGGGGCTGCGCTTGGGATTCGGCGCAGAATCCGCCGCCGTGAATCCACACCATGACCGGCTTCTTGGTGTCGGCGCAACTGGTATTACAATAGATGTTCAGCACCAGGCAGTCCTCGCCGAACTCCGCCGTTCCATTAGAGTCGTTCAAGGGCCCGATGGGTATGTGGCCGGGCTTTGTGGCGTCGTACACGCCGTCATCGTCTGCAGCAGGAAGTGCCTTCTGCCAACGAAGCTTCCCCAACGGCTGAGTTGCGTAGGGGATGCCCTTCCAGATAATCAGTTCGTCAGTCTCCTTGCCGACGAAGGTACCGTTGTTACATTTGACGGCCAACGACTTGTCGTAATTACCGTCGATAATCTTCTGATTTTTATCTTTCTGTTCCATATTACAATTTTATCATTTAAAGCATATAATATTTGGTCAGGAAATAGGTGCGCTCCCAATCAACGTACTTTCTCTCGGACTCCTTTTCTGGATGGACGTTGAACTCGTCGAGCACCATTATCTGCTTGTTCTCTAAATCGTAGAGCGGCCACTCCTTCGCCTTGCCGTCGGGTGAGATGTCGGCACTGAGCGACGGGTTGCCGGTCTTGGCAAACTGCACCCAGAGCTTGCGCATGGTCTTCGTGAAGGTCGCGTCGAATGCTCTTCCCGAAAGGTCGCTCAGCTCCGGATGGCCAAACACAGCCGATTGTTCTATCGCATGACCGCTCTTCACCATGGGCACAGAAGCCTCGGGGGTGAATAAGTAGGTGTACACCTTGCCGCCTGCCTTGGTCTGGTACTCAGACAGTCTGATGGCCGGGGCATGGAAATAGCTCTGGGTGAAGAGGCTGGTGGTTTTCTCCCAATCTTCTCCTGGCACGCTGTTCAAGTAGCTCTCCACCAGTGCATTCTCTTCGTCCGTCATCAGTTTGGACTTCTTCTCCACGCGGTCATTAGCCCATAAGTTCCAACCCTCCACTCCGAGGGCACCCGCAAAGATGTTCATCTCATCCTTGTTGCATCCCACGAGATAGTCTATATCCTTCACAGCGCCGTTGGCGTATGCCTCCCACGGATCCTCAGGCAGGTATTCTCCGTCTCTTTCCGGCCAAACGCGGAATCCGAGTACCTGATATATTCCGAACAAACGTCCCACCGTTTCCGTGAGCACCTCCGGGGCCACTTTCTGAAGGTCGGCGACGGTCTTGCAGCCAAGCTCCTTCATCACCTCGTTCGTCCAAACGATAGACTCCTCCTTCGATCTCGTCATGGCGGGGGTACCGCTTTGTGTGATGACGCGCTTGAAATAATTATGGGAGCCTTTGACCAGTGAAATCAGCGTACAGCTCGAACCACCGGCAGACTCGCCGAAGATGGTCACGTTGTCGGGGTCGCCACCAAAGGCTGCAATGTTTTCATGCACCCACTTCAAACCCATCATCTGGTCCATGATACCTAAATTCTGTGCATCGGGATAATCAGCACCGTCTGGCAGGTGAGACAGACGCATGAAACCGTAAGCAGCGAGCCTGTAAGCGACGGTGACAACGATGACATCGGGATTCTCCGTGATGAAGTTGTAGCAATCGTACTGTGGATCTACCGTTCCGCCTGTCTCGAAGCCTCCACCGTAAATCCATACCATAACAGGCTTTTTCGTTGATTGAGGGGATTGGGAATCCCCGGCTGATTTCCATACATTCAGATACAGGCAGTCCTCACCCATAACGTAAAGGGAACAGGGGTCGCCATCGGCCTGAAAGGGGCTTTTCCCATAGTAATATGCCTCGTAGATGCCTTCATCTGGTACAACATCCACCGGGGCCTTCCAGCGCAGTTCCCCGACAGGCTGCCTGCCGACAAAGGGTATGCCCTTGTAGGCAATGACGTTATCCTTCTTCTTGCCGACGAAGGTTCCGTTTATACACTTGACGGCCAGTGACTCATCGTAATTGCCGTCCGTAATCTGTTTGTTCTCACCGTACAGAGCTCTCATGAACGCTCTTGCTTCGGCCGAAATGTCTTGCTGTTCAATTATAGTTTTATTCTTTTTAGTTATTACTTAATACGCGCTGCAGAGCAAGGGTGGCTGCCTGCATACTGCGATAATTTCTTACATGTCAGCTTTATAAGCCGCGATACGCTTTGCCACGTTGGCCTTAATGTTGTTGTAGAAGATGGAGTAGTCGTCCTGGTGGTAGCACTGCGGTCCGGCGAGGTCTGTCATTTCATTGGGTATGGCTTTGGCGTTCGTCACGACTGTGCCGCGGGCAAGACACACCTGGGCGTCACCGTCGATGTCGCGGATTTCAGTCTTACCGGTCTTCTCATCTCCTACAATTGAGCCAAGGTTCATGCTGGCGGGTGCATACGTCTCGTCGAGCTTCCAGTTCAGCGGGTTGATGGCGATACCATTCTTCGCTATGATAACGCTCGGAATCAGGATGTTTGCCTCCACGTTCTTGGGGCCCTCAGCGTGCCAGCTGATGATGACACCCGTGTCGCTCTCGCCAGTAGCGAACTTCATGTGCGGGTTAGCCTCGAGGTCGTCCTTTGTGATTGAGTAGCCTATGGCGTAGGCAGCCACCATGCGTTTGTAGTATTCGGGATGCTCCTTGAAGTATTTCTTCAGCACGAGGCGGAGGATGGCCGAGCCTTGGCTGTGTCCTGCGATGACGAACGGGCGTCCGTTGTTGTAGTTCTCGAAGTAGTAGTCGAGCGCGGCAGTAATGTCGGCATATGGTATGCCGGTAAGTGCTGCATCGATGTTTCCGTCCTTCTGAAAGACTTCCGCCGCGTGTTTCATGCTACTTTGGCGGTAGAACGGGATAAACAAGTTCGTGGATTCCTCGAACACGCTCGACTTAATCGCATGCTCAATCCAGATGCTACCCAGCACCTCGGCATTGTCGAGCGTAGCGTAGTCGGGATCGTCCTCGCCAACTCCAAAGTACATTGTCGAGTAGATGTAGAACGTGTCAAATTCCTTGGTAATCTCAGGAATCTTGTACCAACTGGACTTCTTGGAATAGTCGGTCGTGGCGTTAAGCATACATTTTTCCATTTTTCTCATTATAATTTTAGGTTAACAAAAACTTACTCAATCTTGCACGTGTGCTGCTTTGTGGTCTCGTCGTAACTGATGCCGACGAGGAGGATGTTGTCGGTGAAGCGCTTCAGCACGTCGGGATAGTTGCGCTCTTTGATCTGGTCGATGGCGGCGTGCTCTGTCTTGTTCCATTTCAGCTCAACCACGACGGCGGGCAAGTAACCGCCAGTGCGAGGAATGAACACCAGGTCGGCATAGCCCTTGCCAGTTGGAAGTTCCTGAATGGATACATATTTGTCGATGGCACTGATGTAACCCAGCTTCAGCACAGAACGCAGGGCCTGCTCATTGTTGTAGAAGTCGGGGCCTGCATCGCTGTCATGTATCTGACCGACAATTTCTGCTACTAAACGTTCATCTCCGTCGAGGGTGGCCCTCATCAGACGGTCGGAGAGCTTCACCATGGCCGACAGCTTCTTGTGCGTCTTGCTGCCGCGCAGGGCCTCGACGAACTCCATGCGTATCTCCTTGTTGGGGATGGTCACGGTCTCTTCTTCGACGTTATACGACAGATAGCCCAGATGGATGAAGAGCGTGAGCAACTCATCGTCGCTACCTATAGAGCTGATATCGAAGCCGAAACGTAGGGCCTTCACTTCCTGACGCTCGCCGCGGAGCAGCTTCTCAAGGCTTTCCTGCACGCCATTCATGTCGAGGTCTATATATCGCTGGAGGGCTTCGAAGGCAGATGTCCTGCCCCAGTAGTTGCCGTATGCGTGTCGGTTACAGGCCTCCATGACAGAATTTGGATTGAACACAGCAGGATATTCCGGCCCGAAACTGTAACCGTCGTACCAGCCTTTCATTTCTACGTATTCCATGTCATATTTCTTGCATAGGCACTTCACTTCTGGCTCTGTGAATCCAATAAAACCTGCTAATATGTCTGCATTTGTCATTGAAAACTCCTTGAAGTCGTTCAGTGCCGACTGCGTGCCATAGCGCTTGATGGGCAAGATGCCGGTCATATACACACAGGCGAACACCCTTGGCGTGAAATTGGACTTGAACAATCGGCGGAGGAAATTCACATATTTGTCCATCAGGCTGGGCTTGTCAGCAGCCTCGCGGCATATCGCGTCCCATTCGTCGATAACCATCACAAACTTCTCGCCAGTCGACATGTTTATATCTATCAGCACGTCCATAAGGTCGGCATCACCGTCCACCTCCATTTCAGGATAGGCTTTTTTCAAATCCTTGATAATAGCGGTCTGCATCAAATCCACAATGTCCTCTCTGCCTGCATATCGGGTGGTGAAAAAGGTCACGTCGAGAAAGATGGCAGGATATTTGTTCAGGTGCTGCCCAAATGAAGGGTCGGCTGCTATTTTATAGGGTGCAAACAGTTCGCGGCTGTCCGATGACTTGTCGTAGTAGGCGTAGAGCATCTGTGCCGCTGCCGTCTTGCCAAAGCGGCGCGGACGGGTGACGCAGGTGAGCATCGTCGGTTTGCTGATGGTGGAATTGATGTAGCTGATGAGGTCGGTCTTGTCGACATACTCGCCATTGGCGTAGCGGCGGAACCCGTCATTGCCTCCATTGATGAATTTTCCCATATCTATTTGTATTAGAATTGCACCTGCGCCGGCATGTTTGCCAACGCAGGTGCAAAGATACGGATAATTCCCGTAACGGCCAAATTTCTTATCATTATTTAATTAAGTCAGTCCAACCGGAATTTCACCAGATACAAGGCTCCGGAAGTGGTGTGCTTGCTCTGGAACTTGTACTCCGGACGGCTGAGGTAGTTACCTATCTTCTGGAACGTGCCGGCATCTTCCTTGTAACCCTTGAAACGGCTCTTCAGCAAGGCCGACAGATCCTTCAGGCTCACCCACTGGCCCTCGTCGGCCTCACGGGGCTTTTGTATGACGGCCATGAGCATCTCGCCCAGGCCGTTCAGCCGCTGGTACTGCAGGTTGTGCTCCATCAGGGCGCGCTCCTCGTCCTTCGTCAGCCAGTAGCGCTCGCCCTGCTGTATCTCCTGCATCAGCTGGGCGTAGAGCTGGTCGTGCTGCACGGGCGTCTCGAAGTCGATGTCGCCGTCGATGCCCACGCAGATGAAGCGCCGCGAGCCGGTGGGGTCGGTGAGGGGTGTCTGGTCGTTAGTGGTACCGATGAACGAGGCATAGCGGCGGTTGGAGGTATAGGCCTTGCCGTAGGGCGGACGGTACTTCAGGTCAGCGGTCGAGACGAGGTACTTCAGCACCACTTGCTGGCGCTGGGTCACGCGGTCGAACTCGTCGAGGTTGATGAGCGCAAACGACGAGAGGCCGAGGTTCAGGTCCTGCTCGTTCTTGAAGTTGATGCGGTCGTTGTAGTAGTCCATCAGGTCGCGGGGCAGCAGGATGCGGCAGAAGCTGGACTTGCCGCAGCCCTGGCGGCCTATGAGCAGAGGTACGAGGGCGTTGCCGGTCAGCTGGCCCTTGCCCTGCCACATCGCCACCATCGAGCGCATCCAGATGTGGAAGAGCCGGGGCCACTCCTGCCATTGCGTCGGCACACGTCCGGCGAGTGCCGTCACGCGGTCGTGGCCGTCCCATCGCGGCAGGTGCTCCAGAAAGTCGTACATGGGGTCGTAGCGCTCTATGTCGTCGGAGTTCACGTATCGGCGTATGTCCTTGTCCCAGCAGCGTATGCCCTGTTCCAGTGCCCGCATGGTGATGCTGTTGCGCGCCTCTTCCGTCAGGTCCTGGAAGGAGAAGCCGATGCCCGTCCTCAGGCGGTATTCGGCCACGCCGCGCATCACGTTCTTGCGCAGCTCGTAGTTGGCGTTGAGGAAGATGTTGACCTTCATCGTCAACAACGTCTCCGGCGGTATGTTCTTGGTGCGGCGCATGTTCTTGCGCTCCATGTATTCCTCCACGTGCTTGTCGCGGTAGGTGTTCTCAAAGACCTTCCTCACCAGTTCCGACTCGTCCCAGAAGGCGCGGTGCATCATGGCCTGGCGCATGGCCGGACCCATGGGCAGCCCGGTGTTCAGGCAGTAGCCGGCCAGCCGGCTCAGCAGGGCGTGACAGCGCTCGTCATCGTCGGCGATGCCCACGACGTCGTCGTAGGCCTTCGACAAGTTGAACTCAAAGACCGTATTCAGACGCTCGTAGCTGCTGATGTCCAGCCCTATGTCGCCTGTCTGCTCCTGCGTTGATGACGGACGGTTCAGCGCATTGGTGACCTTCTCGGCCTTGGCGTAGATGGGCGTGGCCAACGGGTTGAAGGCCACGCCGGGGTCGTAGCTGACGTAGCAGATGCGCTGTGGCATAGGCTCCAGCTTCTCGATGGTGACACCCAGCTGACCGTTGTATATCATGCGGGCCCGCTCATAGAGATTCTCGTGAAACAGCGCGACGGCCTCAAGGGATGTAGGCAGCCGCTCCGGTTCTTGGGCACCAGTGTCGGAGTGTTGCCCCCATGCCTTTGGGAACAGCTCGCCGCGGCATACAATCTTCACCGACTGCCCATCGACTCCCACGAAAGCCATCAGCGTCTGGGGCATCTCCGCCGCCCCGCGCCTCACGGCATTGGCCTCGTCACGCCCCGTCAGGTTGTTCACCTCTAACAGCACCAGCCCTGTGTAGCCCTTCGTCACCCGTTCGCCCATGCGGTTCTCCTGCTCCAGGGCGAAGCAGATACGTGGCAGGTTCCTGACCCAGCCCGTGTCGCCGCTGAGCGATCCGTCATTGTTGCGCTGGAGAAACGATGCCAGCGGATATACTTTGCGGAACTCGCGCACCTGTTCTTTAAATTCTCCCTGCCGGATGATGTCCACCACTTCCTGCAGCTCCGTCAGCCGCAGGGTGTCCTTACCCCTGTAGTTCTTGATGATTGTGATTTTCGTTGCCATGCTCATGTTGTTTTACTGTTCGTTTTCAACTCGCCTGGGAGCGCGGGCGTCTCGCCCGCATCGCTGGCGGGCGAGACGCCCACGCTCCCAGATTTGACTGCAAAGGTAATAAAAAATTCTGAGCTGACCAAATCTTTCTTCATTAAAAATCTTAAAAATAGCCATCAGCCATCATATTTGGTATTAACTTAAATAATATCAAATGATTATCCTATGATGGCTTGCCTCTGAAGCCGTCATATAGCCGTCATAATACCAACCCACCCTACCCTTCTCCTACCATCATAGCCATTCTCTCTCATCATCAGAACGTCAGTTCCCCATAGTTTCAACGGAGGAAACTAACTGTTTCCATAGGAGAAACAAACTGTTTCTCCTATGGAAACAATTTGTTTCCTCTATTATTGTTATCATGAAACACCGTTTAAACCAGCAAGTTACCTTACTATTTCCTACATTTTTGACTACTTATCCAACAAAATGAGGGCTGTATGACGGCTATATGATGGCTCAAAATGTAAGCCGTCATAGTATAACATTTTGTAAACCAATAATATAACTATAAGGATGATGGCTTGAGCCATTTTTTTAATTTTTTTTTGAGAATAAGTTTGCAAGTATCACATATTTTTCACACCTTTGCACCCATGATGACAAATAGTGAAAAAGAAAAACGAGATGTGTCGTGGCGACCGTCCCATCACCTCCGAGCAGCAGACGCGAACTCCTGTTCTATGAGTTCTTCCATCCGTCCTTCCTTGGCGTAGGGGACGGTGTCCACCTGCCGGAAATTGCTCTGCTCTGGCCGCAGAGTGGGGGCGAAGCCGAGAATGTATCGGGTGGCGATGAGATAGATGATACGTGTCGGGGCGAAGCCATAGACCTGATGGCGGAGGATGTGCAGAATGCGCTCACGGTCATCGGGAATCTGGCGGCGCATCTCCACATTATTATATAGTCGGCGCACAATCTCCGTGACGTACAGGCCTGACTTCATGTAGAGGTCGGCAAACGTCTTCTGGGAATCTTCAAAGATATGAGGATTTTCCTCCTCTAATAAGTCCACCATCTTCTTGACCACCCATTTAGGAGTAAAAATCTGGTTGGTCCTTTGCGGGGGAATATAGTCGAAGATGTCCTCGGTATGCGACTCGTCGAAATAGTTGGCCAGCTCCTGCCGCTTTTTCCGGAACTCGGCTATGGCATCGTCAAACACCACCTCGTCGAACAGATGCCCGTTGAAATGTTCCTTCTTGCCGGTTGTCGCGTTGACGTAGTCGCCGCCGTCCCTGAGGAAACGGAACTCGTCGAGCGTGATGCTGGTCACCTCCTTGAACACATCGTCCTCGATGTTCTTGTCGAAATTGTCGAGCGTCAGGCCCCCGTTGTCGTAGGCCATGATGAAGCTGGGGATGGTTCGTGAAAAACCGCGCAGATGGGCACGCACCTCGTCCTCCACGCTGTCTTTCCTCCGTTCTTCCTTGTCCTTCTCAATGCGCTCGATGACCTCCTTGGGCTTATTGTTCACGATGTCGTCGGTAGCCTCTTTGATGGCATCGTTCACGCCCTTCATGGCCGCCTCCATCTCTTGGCGTAAGGCCTTTTCGGCATCGTTCACCTCCCGCTCGGTTGTTGCTTGCCGAAGGGCCTCCTTGTGCTTCACTTCGGCTATCCGGCGCAGTTGCTCGAAGTCGCCCTTGATTCTCTCTATCTTGGCATCCAACTCTTTCCGTTGCTCCCTGACCATTCGCTTCGTCTGCGCCTGCTTCAGTCCGTATTCTTCCGATGCCGGATTGATGATGTTCTGCTCGACGGCCGTTTTCAGACTTTCAGCCACATGGTCGATGGCTGCCAGCACCTGATCGGCCTCCTCTGCCGCCTTTGGTATCTCTATCTCGTCGAAGGTCTCATACAACTTGTCGCCGAATATTTGCTGTTCCTGTCCCACGATAACCTCTGTCGGAATAGTGACCTCGCCGTTCTCGTCCACACGCACATTCCCCGCTTCGTCGAGCGATGTCTTTGAGGTGCGCCCCCGCTCTTCCTGCGCCTTGTCCATATTCTTCAGTATCTCGCCCACGATGGCGGGAGCGCTGAAGATGTTGGCGATGTTGCGGAACAGCAGGTTGCTCATGAAGCCACGCCTCACCACTTCTTCGCATTTTATCTTCCTCGGGATGCTCAGCACCTGACGCTCGTCTATCTGCATCATCCGTCCTTCCTCGTCCTCCGCTATGACGGGGAAGAAGTTCAGCAGCTGACGTATGTTCTGCTGGCGCTCTTCGGTCGTGCCGTTGCCTCCGGAGGTGCCTCTTTTCAGGTTATTGGCAAACTCGTCGTAGAGCATCAGCGTGCGGGCGGGGTCGAAGTCGAAGACGTAGGCATTCTCCTTCCTCACGATTTTTCCTCCCTCCGAGTATTCGTAAGGATTCTGTGCCCTGAAAGCTGCCTGCATATACAGCTGTGCGCTCTGCATATAGCTGAGCATCAGCACACCGCTCCATTCGGGGATGGTGACGCCTGTGGTAAGTTGGCCTACACTCAGCGTTATCGTCTTGTCGTGGGTCTTGATGGCCGTCTTCACCTTATTATAAGCCTTGATGGTTTCCTCGTTGTCTTCCAGCTTTCCGTCGCCTGCCGCCAACACCACTTCGTAGTCCTCAAAGCCGCTCCCTTCCTCTTTCAGCAATTTGGCCAGGGCCTTGGCGCTATCCACTCGGTTGAGCAGCCATAGCGTGTGGGCCATTTCCTTTCTCAGCTCTTCCGTCGAAAAGGGGAACTTCTCCTGTGTACTCAACGCTTGAAGGAACTTGCGTACTTGCGTCTCATGCTCAAACGAACCACTCTCATTTGTCTTGAAGAACTCGTTGAGGTCGAAGGCGTAGTCTATGGTGTCGCCCTCGTCAAGTTCCATCCCCTGCTTCACTTTTTCACGCACGATGTCGCTCATTCGATAGGTGAAAAGGTTCAGTCGGGGCATATCCTGGTATGGGTTATGGTCGTCGCTTGCCCATTCTGCTTTGGCCTCCTGCTCGTCGGCATAGCTCCAGTTGAATATCTGACGGTCGCCGAACTCCCCCGATGCGATGGCCTTGAACGGGGTGCCGCTGAGATAAAGCGTGAACCGCCGCTGGATGTTGTTGAAGGCGCGGTCGGTGCGCATCGTGTCCACGCCCTCGTGGCTCTCATCGACAATCAGCAAGTCCCAGCGCAGCTCCTTGATCCATTTCAGCTTGTCGTGTCGGCCTCCGAAATAGACGGAACCTTTCAGCCCCTGCAGGCTCTCGAAGCATATCTGCCCTGCGAAGTCCTCGCCGGGCTGTCGCCGCCATTTCAGAAACATATCCCTTGTCATCACACCTGCACGGCCCCGCAGCGAATCGTTGTCGCTTACAAAGCGATAGCCCGACTGCCCCGACATGTATTTCTCGTAGTCGTCATACCATGAGTTGGCTATCGACGGGCGATTGGTGACTATCAGCACATTCTTCGCCTTCATCTGCCTTATCAGGTTGTAGGCCGTGAGGGTCTTGCCGAAGCGCGGCTTGGCATTCCACAGAAACTTGCCCTCGCCGTTGTGGGCTTCGAGGTAGGCTTTTGTCATGTCCACGGCATCCTGCTGCTCCTTGCGCAACTTATAGCTATAGTGCAGGCCTTTCTGCTGATAGCTGCGGGTGGTGAACTCCTCGAAGAAATGCCGCAACGTCGCGCCGTCGATACGAAACCACTCCGTGTGGTCGTTACGCTCCACGCCCTTGTATTCCGTCAGGTAGTCGTGGAAGTCGTGGTCACGAAAAAAGGTATAGTCGTCAAGATACATGGCGATGGCTTGCCACTCCAGTTTAAAGTGTACATCAGCTGTATGCGTCTGCTGCTTGATGCGCTTGTTGACGCCCTGCTCCGTGTCGCCTATCTTCAGCCATCCGTCGTGGCGTGCTATCTCAGGCGTGCTGTAGGCATACATCATCCTGACGAAAGAGTTGAAACTGTGTATCTTCGTTGCGTCCATCATTTTTTATTCATTATTTTTTGCTATTTCAGAAATTGTTCTTAATTTTGCAGCGGTAATCATTTAATAATTGGCTTATGACAACATTTGCATTGAATAATCTTTGGACTTATCTGCAGGGACTTTCGCTCTCGCAGAACGATCGTGAGTGGCTGGCTAACAAGCTGATTATGCCAGCTGATAATAAGGCCGACACCCTTACACCAGAGGAGCGAAAGGCTCGTTTTCTTAAATTGGAAGGGATATGGTCTGAGACGGAAGAGGGAGAGGCGTATTATCAGATGATGAAACATCGTAACGACAATATGCCCATCAGAGAGATCAATCTTGATGATTAGACGGTTATGGTAGGATACATTCTTGACACCGACACTTGGATTGAGTACTTCCACCATCGTAGCGGAATTGGCGCACATATTGCGAAAATATCTCCAGAATACATTTATGCCTCTGAGGTAAGCATTGCAGAACTCACATACGGAGCGTTGCACAGTGGCAATGTGGAGAAACACATGAGGGAGCCACAAGAGATAGAAAATTCTTTCAAAGTGTTGCCCATCGTAAAAAACTGGATAGCAGACTATGCAGAGATTCGACATAGTCTTGCCAGCCAAGGACTTACTGTTGGCAATTTCGACATCATCATTGGTGTTACAGCCCGTCGATTTGGCCTGACCGTTGTCACACATAACACCAAGCATTTTAGCAAAATGCCTGGCATCCAATGCGTGGACTGGGTTAATCAGTAGGCCGTACATCATACCATTTCCTTTACTTTAGTACGAATAAAATCCCTCTCCTTTTCGTCCAAGCCGTACTTGTCGAATAGCTGCTCGTCTATCTCCGCGATAGATTTGCTCCAGACGATGTCGGAGGAGGGGGTGAAGTCTTGAAGGGGGACGTAAGCCCAGCGTTCGGGTGGATTATCTTGGGTTATTTTTTAGAATGCCAAGGGCAATCCTTACAAATTTCGTTTTGAGATATTTAAGCATTGCCTCAGCTTCCTCTTTACTATCGAAAGCACCAAAGCCTATAAATGATTGAGTATACCCAGTATTTGGTTGGGCTATTATTGGCGTACTAAGTGATTCGCCTAATTCTCCTTTTCCATTAGATTTGGGAAGAAGTACTTTATAAGAATCTAAATTGCCATTATCCTCAACATATTGCCTCTGAATCCATTTAAATAAGCGTCGATTAGCAATTAATCCAAGGATTTTAACATCGCTCTTACTCTCTGCATTCTCTGTGAAAGCTGTTATCTTTTCGAAAGAGCTACTAACAATTCGACGTTCTTTCCCATTACTACTGATTATGGATTTAAAGTGAGGGTAATCTGTATATAAGTTATTTAAATTAAACCTATTTTGTAGATAAATAAAAGATATTATATTCTCTATTTTCGTTATAGAACTTAGCTTATCTGCAATACTTCTTAATTCTCTATTAGGGGAAAACACACCAATCGGTCCAAGTATTTTATTACTGTCATGATATGTAATCGCAACGCCGCCCTTTATATCTGTATTTGAGAACACATTACTGCTATCCCCTTCATAATAATGTACTTTTAAGTTTCGATCAGATAGCATTTTCTTATTCCATTCTTTTGGTGTTTTCCCTGCATCAAAAAGCCATCGTGCAGGGGTAATCAACTCTACGATTTGAGCATTCTTGTAGGACTCATCCATAAAAAAATTGTAAATAGGGGGATTGCTAGTTCCTTCCACTTCCTCCTGATACGGTGGATTCCCAATAATCACATCGAACTTCATAATATCTTGGTTTTTAGTTTGTCGTTTCTTGATGTCGTTAACTTTGATGGCCTTGCCCGCCTGCCAGCCCATAATTTTGCAGAGGGGAGGTAGGGCTTTGGCTGGGGCTTCGTCGAAGAAAGAGAGTTGAGCCTGTAGCGGCTCTTCTGATTTCTCACGTGGCGTGCGGTAGGTGAGGCCATCCATCTGCCAAAGGTTCCAAGAGATGATTTCGGCAAGGTCTTGCAACAGCGGAACATCTGGCTTGCTGCCGAAGCGAGCCTCATAGTGGTCTATAAAGGTATAGAGCAGATTCTCGCGAGCTAACAGCAGACTGTCGCCCTGCCACTCATAGCCGTAGGTGCTCTGGAAAGCCCGATGCACCTGGGCAAGCCAGTCTTCATCGCTCAGCTGCAGACCGCTAACCATACGCAACTTCCTGTCAAGCACCCCTACCCTCTCGCTGATGGCAATAGGCTCACCCGTGGTGGCATCGTAGCGGGAGACGAGGAAAGGCGCTTCGCCACAAGTCAGTTCTAAGCAGCGAGTGTCGATGGCGATGTCTAAATAGTCCACCATCTTCTTCACCACCCACGAGGGCGTAAAGACCTCGGCCATATCCTTGACCCTGTCACTCTGCTGCTCCTTCGACTTCTTCACACGGGGACTGATCACCTTGACATTCTTACCTGTTATCAGTTCAAGCGTTATCTCATCGTTGTAGCCATAGCCCTCGCCAAGCGTTTCGTAGTCGTGGGTAGCCCAGACGATGTTGTGCCCCGTAGTGCGGTCACGCAGCAGTAGTGCCAGCACTTCGGGCAGGATGTCTTTTTCCAATATGTCAACCGTATCGTCGAGCATCGGTGTAGGGGCAGGTGTTGGAGGGGATTTGCAATCCCCGGTGCCAGCCCGCAAAATGTTCTGACCGATACCCAAGCGTCAGAAGGTTCTTACGTTATTGGAAACAACATACAAAAAGCGGGGTATCCTCATCTGCCCGTTCCCCGTTTTTGGCCGTAGGATGCCACCTATAATAGAACGAACAGAGTCTGAATACCCACGCTGGTCAGTATATAATGCACCCGAAAAGTGTGCGTGAGGGCATACCATTCGCCCTCTGCACACTCCGGGAGTATATACTACACCCGTAGCATTCACCTCCGCATTTGTCTTTGATTATAGGTTTGAGTTTCCTACGTTCAAACGGTCAAAAACAAAGCATCAATGACGCTTTCCAATATGTCGTTGTCTCTCCACTTGCATGTATGTAGCGGATTGACGATGCAAAATTACAACTTTTATTTGAATTTCGATGCTTTTATGAGAAAAAAGTGAGAAAAAATGTGATGCCATTATGTTTTAGACATAAAGGTAGAAACACCCCCTGAGGATGGCGTAGATAAACGTCGCAGCCAAGACGGTAATAACGACATCCACGTCAACAAGATGATAGCCAGTGGAGGTGTACTGTGACGAAATATAGCCAGGCGAGGGCGACAGGATGCGGCGCATACGCAAATAAAGAAACCACATAGCGGTACCTACCAGTCCGCCCCAGAGCAGTCCGCAGAGGATGTCTCCAGGGAAATGAACACCAAGGTACATGCGCGTCCAGCAGTTGACCAGCGACCATAGGACCAGACCGATGGT